>Ga0206877_10151_pt1 | contig 18812 bp, 3 predicted proteins | sample Alteio_BWOrgCont_7_FD_152623 | JGI IMG/M metagenome (GOLD analysis project Ga0206877, IMG submission 152623) | Enriched cells from forest soil in Barre Woods Harvard Forest LTER site, Petersham, Massachusetts, United States -... | ecosystem: Environmental > Terrestrial > Soil > Temperate forest > O...
CGGGGGCGTGACCGTCCTGCATTTTGTCCCGTCCATGCTGGGAGCACTTTTGCCGTCCTTGGCGGAGGGCGCCTCGTTGCGGGGGGTGAGACACCTGGTGTGCAGCGGCGAGGCCCTGGGCGTGGAGCAGAAGAATTTGTTCTACCGCAAAACGGACGGGACGACACGGCTGCACAATTTGTACGGACCGACCGAAGCGTCGGTGGATGTGACCTATTATGAAACGAAAAGAGAGGATCGCCTCGTCCCGATCGGCCAAGCGGTGGCCAACACCCGGCTGTACGTGATGGATGGGGAGCAAAAATTGGTTCCGTTGGGGGTAAGTGGGGAGCTGTGCCTTGCCGGGGTGCAGCTGGCGCGCGGATACCTGAACCGGCCGGAGCTGACGGCGGAGAAGTTCGTTGCCGATCCGTTTGCGCAGGGAGAGCGGCTGTACCGGACCGGGGACCTGGCGCGGTGGCTGCCGGACGGGAATATCGAATTTTTGGGGCGGATGGATGGCCAGGTGAAGATCCGCGGCTACCGGATCGAACTGGGGGAGATCGAGGCGGCCTTGCAGCGGCACCCGGCGGTGGCAAGCGCGGTGGTGACGGCGCGAACCAGGGGCGCGGCAGAGGAAAAGAGCCTGTGCGCGTACTATGTGGAGCGGGACGGAGGCGTGGAGGCGCCGGTATTGCGAGAGCACCTGCAAGGCCTGCTGCCCGGATACATGGTGCCGGTGTACTTTATCAAGCTGGATGCCCTGCCGTTGACCCCGAACGGAAAGGTGGACCGCAAGCAGCTGCCGGAGCCGGAGGCGGGATCGAACCGCAAGGCCTACGCAGCGCCGCGGGACGAGATGGAGGAGAGCCTGGTGCGGATTTTCGGCGCGGTATTGCGGGTGGAGAAGGTGGGGATCGACGATGATTACTTTCTTTTGGGCGGGGACTCGATCAAGGCGATCCAGGTGGCGGCGCGGCTGCGGCAGGAGGGGTACAAGCTGGAGATTGCGGAACTGTTCAAGCATCCGACGATCCGGCAACTGGGGCCGCAGATCGGGGAAGTGACCGAAGCGATCGAGCAGGGGGAGGTGGCCGGAATGGTAAAGTTTACGCCGATCCAGGAGTGGTTCATGGGACTGGAGCTAAGTCAGCGGCATCATTTCAACCAGGCGGTGATGCTGCACCGGAAGGATGGGTACGAAGTGGCGGCATTGCGAGTGGTGCTCCAGGAGTTGATCGCCCATCACGATGCGCTGGGCTTGGTGCTGAAGGCGGACCGATCCGGGCTGGAGAATCTTGGCGTGAAGGAGCGGCAAGTGTCCTTGGAAGCCGTGGCAATCAGGGGGGGCGGACTGGAAGGAGCAGGTGGAGCGGGAGGCGAACCGACTGCAGGGCAGCCTGGATTTGCAGCACGGGCCGCTATTTAAGGCGGCGGTATTCCAGGCGGAAGCGGGCGACTATCTGTTGCTTGTGGCGCATCACCTCGTGATCGACGGGGTGTCGTGGCGGATCCTGGTGGAGGACCTGGAGCAGGGCTACACGCAAGCGCAGAGCGGACAGAAGGTGGAGTTTGTGCCGAAGACGCATTCGTACCGGCGCTGGTCGGAGAAGCTCAGGGAATACGGGCAAAGCTCGGCGCTCAGGTTGCAAAGGGAGTATTGGCGGAAGGTTTGCGAGGAGAGCAGGGAGAAGCTGCCGGGGGAGAAACGGGCGGGTGGGCGGATGGAGGAAATGAAGAGCGTGCGGATGGAACTGGGGATGGAGCAAGGCCGGGCGCTCTTGGGGGAGGTGCACCGGGCGTACGGCACGGAAATCAACGACCTTCTTTTGACGGCGCTGGGGCAGGCGGTGGGGGCATGGGCGAAGCGGGAGAAGATGGCGATCTACCTGGAGGGGCACGGGCGGGAGGAGATTTTGTCCGGAGTGGACGTAACGCGCACGGTGGGATGGTTCACCAGCCTTTATCCGGTGATCTTGGAGGGAGCGGGCACCGGCGATTTGGGCCAGCAGTTGCGGCGGACCAAGGAAATGCTGCGGCGGATCCCGCACAAGGGGACCGGGTACGGGATCCTGCGGTACTTGACGGAATTAAGCGAGGCGGAGCGGCAGGAATTGGAGGCGGGCGCGGAGATCACCTTCAACTACCTTGGGCACGTTGCCGGAGCGGGGGGACGAGAGGCCGGGGTATCGAGCGGGAGCTCGATCGCCGGGGACAACGGGATGCTCAGCCCGCTGAACATCAACGGCATCATGCAGGGGGAGCGGCTGGGCTTCAGCTTTGGCTACGACGCGGTCAGGTTCAGCACGGAGGAGATCGAGCGGCTGGCCGCGGGATACCGACAGAAGCTGGAGGCGTTGATCGAGGACTGCCTCGGACAGAAAGAACGCGTCTACACTGCGAGCGACCTTGGCGATCTGGAACTGAGCGAAGAAGAGATCAAGCTCCTGGTCGATCGGGAGGGCCGATGAACATAGAGTATATTTGCCGGGCCACTCCCTTGCAGGAAGGGATCTACTTTCACAACGAGTACGCGAAGGCGGACCGGGCCTATGCGATGCAATTGGCGCTGGAACTGGAGGGAATTTTTGATCTGGGGATCTTCGAGCAAAGCTTGGCGCAGATCACCGCGCGCCACGAGGCGCTGCGCTCCAACTTCGTGTATCTGGCCGGCAGCGGATTGCGGCAGGTGATCTACAAGCAATGGGAAAACGGCTTGATCTATTGCGATTACTCCACCAGCGCTGCGGGGGCGGAGCAATGGGAGCAACTGGTGGGGAAGGAGTACGCGCACGAGTTCGACTTGGGCAAAGGCAGCCTGTTTCGGGTAACGGTGGCGAAACTGGGCGAGCGCCGGCACGGTTTGATGATGATGTGGCATCACATCATCCTGGATGGGTGGAGCTTCGCCGCCCTGACCCATGAGTTGTTCGGTATATACCGCAGCCTGGCCAAGGGGGAGGCGCCGCGGCTGAGGAAACCCTGGCCGCTTTCGAACTACGCGCGGTGGCTCGGGGCGAAGGATCTGGCGGCAGTGCGGCGGTTTTGGGCGGAATATCTTGCCGGCCATGAGAAAACCTCGCTGCCCGGATGGGGGATGCCGGCGGATGGAAAGTATGAAGCTTGCGAGCATAGGCTGGCGCTGGGGGAGGAGCTGACCCGCCAAATCCGTGACTTTACCGCCGGGCAGCAGGTTACCGAGAGCACGTTTTTGCAGACGGCATGGGGGGTTGTGCTGCAGCGGTATCAGGGGACGCAGGATGTGGTCTACGGCAACGTGATCTCGGGGCGCGCGGCAGACTGCCCGGGAATCGAGCACGCGCTCGGACTGTTTATCAACACGGTGCCGGTGCGCTTCCGGGATACGGCCCGGACGTCGTTCCGGGAAGCGCTGGCCCGGCGGCAAGAGGAGGCCCTGGAGTGCGAGGCGATGGGGATATTGCCGCTGACGGAGCTGCAGGAGGAAGGAAAACCGGTTCCGATCGATCACCTGTTCGTGTTCGAGAACTATCCGGTCGAGCGCAGCGGCGAAGCCGCCGGCGTCGACGAACTGCGGGTGAGCAAGGTGCGCGCCAGGGAGCGCACCAATTATAATCTTGATTTAACCATATCCTCCGGCCGTGAGCTGACGATCAAGCTCACCTATAATGGGAGGGCTTTGAGCGAAAAGTATGTCGAGCGCCTGGGGCGACACTACCAGCAGGTGATCCGGGAGGTGGTGGAGGCGCCGCTGAAGCGGATTGGGGAGATAGATTTCCTGGAGGACGCGGAGAAGCGGATCCTGCTTAAGGAGTTTAACCCGGCCGAGGTCGAGCGCCCGAAAGATCGGTGCGTCCACGAACTGTTCGAGGAACAGGCGAGGCGTCGGCCCAAGGCGATCGCCGTGGTTCATCAAGGAGAGCAGCTGACATACGGGGAGTTGAACGGAAAGGCAAATCAGCTGGCGCGACGCTTGCACCTAGCCGGAGTCAAGGGGGAAAGCCTGGTGGGTATCCTGGCGGACAGATCTCTGGAGATGATTGTGGCGGTGATGGGGGTCTTTAAAGCGGGCGGGGCCTATGTACCGATCGATCCGGATTACCCGAAGGGCCGGATCGAATACATGCTGAAGGATAGCGGTTGCCGGGTACTCCTCACGCGGGTGCGACGAATGGCCGACCTCGACTATTCGGGTCAAACAATCGATTTGGCGGCCGCCGATCTATACGAAGGTGAAGCGAACGACCTGGAGCCGGCCATCGGATCGAGAAACCTGGCTTACATGATTTATACGTCAGGATCGCTGGGACGGCCCAAGGGGGTGATGATCGAGCACCACTCGCTGGCCAAGGCGGCGACAGCGTGGCAGCGCGGTTATGGAGCACGACTGTTGCGGGGAGCGCTCCTGCAAACCGCTAGTTTTTCATTTGACGTGTTCACCGGCGATCTGGTGCGGGCGCTGACCAACGGAGGCCGGCTTATTCTCTGCGACGGCGAGAGCCGGATCGATCCCAAGAGGATTGTCGAGCTGATTGCCCGGCATCGCGTCAGCGTATTTGAGTCAACCCCGGCCATGATGTCGCCGCTGATTGATCATATTGTCTCGGAAAACAAAAAAGTCGCGCACTTGAAGCTGTTGATCTCGGGCTCGGACGTCTTGTCGTCGGACGGATATAGGAAGCAAGTGGCCGCCCTGGATCCGGCCGCGCGGGTTTTAAACAGCTACGGCACCACCGAAACGACGATCGACTCCTGTTATTTTGAACAAATGACCGGGAGCGAAATAGTCGGGACAACTGTCCCGATCGGAAGGCCGATGGCCAACACCCATTTGTACGTGATGGATGGGGGAATGCACGTCCTTCCCATCGGAATTTCGGGCGAATTGTGCATCGCGGGAGAGCAGCTTGCCCGGGGCTATTGGCGTCGGCCGGATCTGACCGCGGAGAAATTCATCGCGAACCCCTATGCGGAGGGGAAACGGCTCTACCGCACGGGTGATTTGGCGAGATGGTTGCCAGACGGAAATGTCGAATTTTTAGGGCGAATGGACAACCAGGTAAAGATCCGAGGCCACCGGATTGAGCTGGGAGAAGTGGAGTCGGCCTTGCGTGAGCATGGTGGGATCGGAGATGCGGTCGTGCTGGCGCGCGCCATTGGGGAGTCGGGGGAGAAGAGCCTGTGCGCATATTACGTGGAGCGGAACGGGCCATTGGCGATTGCAGGATTGCGGGAGCACCTGCTGGCGCGACTGCCCGGCCACATGGTGCCGTCGTGCTTTGTCAAACTGGGCGTCCTGCCGCTAACGCCCAATGGGAAAATCGATCGCAAGAGCCTGCCCGAACCGGGGGCAGCGGCCAATCATCGGGTATACTCCGGGCCGCGGAACGAAGTGGAGGAAAAGTTGGTGAAAGTGCTCGGCGAGGTTTTGGGAGTGGAAAAAGTGGGAATCGACGACAGTTTCTTCGAGCTGGGTGGCCATTCGCTGAAGGCGATCCGAGCGGTGGCCCAGGCGAGGAAGGAGTTGGAGGTGGAATTGGAGCTCAAGGAACTGTTCGCACTGCCGACGGTACGGGGTTTGGCGGAGCTGGTGAAGGGGCGGCGGCGGCTGAAGTACGAGACGATCCCGCGGGCGAAGGTGCGGGCGTACTATCCGGTGAGTTCGGCGCAACGGCGGATGTATGCGCTGCAGCAATTGGGTGGAGGCACGGCTTACAACATCTCCGGGGTGTACGTGCTGGACGGGAAAATGGAAGTGAGGCGGGTGGAGCAGGCGATCCGGGCGGTGATCGCGCGGCACGAGGCGTTGCGCACGCGGTTTGAGTTGAGGAACGGGGAGGTGGTGCAGCGGGTGGAAGCGGAGGTCGACTTCAATGTGGAGTACCGGGAGGAACCGGGGGCGCAGGCCGGGGGGCTGATGCGGGAGTTCGTGCGGCCGTTCGACTTGGGTCAGGCGCCGCTTTTGCGGGTGATGGTGGTCAAGCGCGGGAAGGACGAGCACGTCCTGTGCATGGATCTGCATCATATTATCTCGGACCTGGTGTCCAGCGGGCTATTGATCCGGGATTTTGAGCAGGCATACGCCGGCCAGGAGCTGAAGGAACTGCCCTTGCAGTACAAGGACTACGCAGTATGGCAGCAGGCGCGATTGGCGGGGAAATACGGGCAGAGGCAGGCGGCGTATTGGCTGAAGCAGTTCGAGGGAGAGGTGCCGGTTCTGAACCTGCCGACGGATTATCCGCGGCCGGCGCTGCAGAGCTTCGCGGGGGCGCGGCAGACGCATCGGCTGGATGAGAGGCTGAGCGCCCAGGTGAGCCAGTTTTGCGAGCGGGAAGGTATAACGCTTTTTATGTTTATGCTCGCCGCCTACCAAGTGCTCTTGGCCAGATACAGCGGCCAGGAGGATATCGTGGTGGGGACGCCAGTGATGGGTCGAGACCATCCGGACTTGGAGGAGGTGATGGGCATCTTTGTGAACACGGTGGCGCTGCGCGGCCAGCCCCGGCGGGAAGAGAGGTTGTTGGAATATATGAAGGAAGTGAAGCGGCGGGTGCTCGAAGGGGTGGAGCACCAGGGGTATCCATTTGAGGAATTGGTGGAAAAGGTATCGGTGGCAAGGGACCTGAGCCGGAGTCCTTTGTTCGAGACGATGTTCGTTCTGGTCAATGGGGAAGGACAGCCGGAAGCGGTGGGCGATATCAAGGTGAGGCGCGAGGGCTTTGAGTCGACGACCACGAGATTTGACCTGTCTTTGATCGTGCAGGCGGGGGGGGCCGGGTTGGCGGTGACGCTGGAATATGCGACGCGGCTGTTCAGGCCGGAAACGATCGAACAACTGGGGCGGCATTACGAGCGGGTGATCCGGGAAGCGGTGCGGGCTCCGGATAGAACGATCGGGGAGATCGAGATTTTAGGGTCGGAGGAGAAAAGGATGCTGCTGCAGGAACTTAACGCGACCGGTGCGGAGTATCCGAAGGATCGTCTCATTCACGAGCTATTCGAGGAGCAGGCGAGACTCAGGCCGGAGGCAGTGGCGGTCGTGCATGAAGGGGAGCAATTGACATACGCGGAGTTGAATGCGGAGGCGAACGCATTGGCGCGGCGGCTGCGCAAGGAGGGAGTCCAGGCGGACAGCCTGGTGGGCTTGCTGGCGGGGCGTTCCTTGGAGATGATCGTTGGGATCCTCGGGGTGCTGAAGGCGGGCGGGGCCTATGTGCCGATCGATCCTGAATACCCAAAGGAGCGAATCGAGCACATGCTGGGGGACAGCGGTTGCCGGGTGCTGCTGAGAAATGTGGAGTTGCCGGAAGGAATGGAGTTCAACGGCGCGGTGGTGGACTTGGGGACGGAGGAGAGCCATGCGGCTGAAAGCGGCGACTTGGCAGGTGCCGGGTGCAGCGGCGACCTGGCCTACGTGATCTACACGTCGGGTTCCACGGGGAAGGCGAAAGGGGTCTGCGTCGAGCACCGCAATCTGGTGAACTACATCCTAGGGATGGGGGAGCGGCTGGGCTGGGAGCCGGGCCTGGCCCATGCGAGCGTGTCGACGGTTGCGGCGGATCTGGGCAACACGGTGATTTTCGGCGCGCTGGCCGGCGGCGGGTGCCTGCATGTGGTCTCTTATGAATGTTCGACCAACGGGTCGAAACTGGCGGAGTACCTGGCGCGCGAGCGGATCGATGTATTGAAGATCGTTCCGTCTCACCTCATGGCCTTGCAAGGGGAGCGGGGTGTGGAGCGGGTGTTTCCGCGCCGGCATCTCATTCTGGGCGGGGAGGCTTCGCTCCTGGAGTGGATCGAAAGGATGCGGGCGCAAGGCGGGACCTGTGCGGTTCACAATCATTACGGTCCGACGGAAACGACAGTGGGAGTTCTGACCTATGACGTGGGGAATGTGCTCGAACCAACCCGATCCGGGACACTTCCTCTCGGTCGGCCGTTGCCCAATGCGCGCATCTACATTGTCGACCGTTGCCTCCAGCCGGTGCCGATCGGGGTTGCCGGTGAGCTTTGCATCGGGGGGCATGGCGTGGCCCGTGGTTACTTGCGGCGCGGCGCTCTGACGGCGGAACGATTTGTCGCGGATCCGTTTGGTCCGGAAGCCGGAGGCCGGCTTTATCGCACGGGTGACTCGGCGCGGTATCTTGCAAGTGGCGAGATCGAGTTTTTGGGTCGCAGAGACGACCAGGTCAAAGTGCGGGGATATCGCATTGAACCGGGCGAGATCGAGGCAATTCTGCGGGAGCACCCCGGGGTGCTCAAATCGGTAGCGCTCGCGCGGGAAGCCGGGAAGGGCGACGTGCGGATTACGGCTTACATCGTGCCGCGGGACCACGGGCAGGCGGAGCTGGCCGGAAGGCCGGTCCACATGCTTCCCAATGGACTCAGGGTTGCCCACCTCAATCGGAACGAGACGGAATATATCTACCGCGAGATTTTTGTCCTGCAGGCCTACTTGCGGCACGGGATCAGGATTCGCGACGGGGACTGTATCGTGGATGCCGGAGCGAACATCGGCCTGTTCACGGTTTTCGCCAGCCAGGTGGCCCGGAACCTGCGCCTCCTAGCGTTCGAACCGAACCCGGTTGCGTTCGAGCGGCTGGAGGCCAACGCGCGAGCCCACGGCAGGGGCGTCAAATGCTTCCCGGTCGGCCTTTCCGACCGGAACAAAGCGGCGGAAATGACGTTTTTTGAGGGATTTTCCCTATTGTCGGGATTTTATGCGGACGCGGCGGTGGAGCGCGACGTCGTGAGAAAGTTTGCGCTCAATCAAAGCGCCGCAGCCGAATCCCAGTCGGCGACCGGAGAGTTTTCGGAGCAGATCGATCATCTGCTCGACGACCGATTCAAGGCCCGCCGGGTCGAGGCGAAACTGCGGACGCTTTCGTCGGTGATTGAAGAGGAAGCGCTCGATCAGATTGATCTGCTAAAGATTAACGTGGAGAAAAGTGAGTTGGATGTCCTGCGGGGAATAAAAGCCGCGGATTGGAGGAGGATCCGGCAGATGGTCATCGAAGTGGATCAAAAGAAAGATATCGGAGTGATCACATCCTTGCTTGAACAGCATGAATACGAAATCCTGATTGAACAGGATGCGCTTCTAAACGGGACCGAGCTTTGTTACGTATACGCCATCCGGCCTTCGGCCGCCGGCCGCCTTGTCCGCGAACAACAAGCGGCCGACTCAATCCCCCTGGATCCGATCCCAGCCGACGAGTGGCTGACACCGGCCGGGCTGCGCGAGTACGCTGGCCGGCGTCTGCCCAGTCCTATGATTCCCTCGTGCTTTGTGCTGCTGAAGGAGCTGCCATTGACCGCGAACGGCAAGGTAGACCGCAAGAAGCTGCCGGAGCCAGAGGAGGGGAGCGGACACGGGAATTATACGGCGCCGCGGAATGAGGTGGAAGAGAGCGTGGCGCAATTATTCGCCAAAGTGCTGCGAGTGAAAAGGGTGGGGATCGACGACAACTTTTTCGAGCTGGGGGGGCATTCGCTGAAGGCGATCCGGGTGGTGGCGCAGGCGAGGAAGGAATTGGAGGTGGAGCTGGAGCTGAAGGAGCTTTTTGCGCGGCCGACGGTGCGGGGTTTGGCGGAGACGGTGAAGGGCCGGCTGCGGCTGAAGTACGAGGCAATCCCGCGGGTGGAGGGGCGGGAGTGCTATCCGGTGAGTTCGGCGCAGCGGCGGATGTACGCGCTGCAGCAATTGGATGGGGGTACGGCGTACAATATCCCCGGCGTGTATGTGGTGCAGGGCGGCTTGGAACTGGGAAAGGTGGAGGCGGCGATCCGGGCGGTGATCGGTCGGCACGAGGCGCTGCGCACGCGGTTTGAGTTGAGGGACGGGGAGGTGGTGCAGCGGGTGGAGGCAACGGTGAACTTTGCGGTGGAGCACCGGGAGGAAACGGGAGTGCAGTCCAACGAGCTGATGCACGAATTCGTGCGGCCGTTCGACTTGGGTCTGGCGCCGCTTTTGCGGGTGATGGTGGTCAAGCGCGGGGAGGGCGAGCACGTGCTGTGCATGGACCTGCATCATATCGTGTCGGACCTGGTGTCCAGCCGGCTATTGATCCGGGATTTTGCGCAGGCGTACGCCGGCCGGGAGCTGAAGGAACTGCCGGTGCAGTACAAGGACTACGCGGTGTGGCAGCAGGAACGGCTGGCGGGGGAGTACGGAAAGAGACAGGCGGAGTACTGGCTGAAACAGTTCGAGGGAGAGGTGCCGGTCCTGAACCTGCCGACGGATTATCCGCGGCCGGCGCTGCAGAGCTTCGCGGGGGCGCGGCAGACCCATCGCCTGGACCAGACCTTGAGCGCGCAGGCGCGCCAGTTCTGCGAGCGGGAAGGGGTGACCTTGTACATGCTCTTCCTGGCGGCCTACCAGGTGCTGCTGGCCAAATACAGCGGGCAGGAGGACATCGTGGTGGGGACACCAGTGATGGGGAGGGACCATCCGGACTTGGAGGAGGTGCTGGGGATCTTCGTGAACACGCTGGCTTTGCGCAGCCAGCCCCGGAAGGCGAAGGTGGTGCGGGACTACCTCCAGGAAATGAAACGCCTGGTGGTGGCGGGGGTGGAGCATCAGGGCTATCCGTTCGAGGACCTGGTGGAGCAGCTTTCGGTGGCGCGGGATCTCAGCCGCAATCCGCTGTTTAGCACGATGTTTTTGTTGGTGAATGCGGAAGCCGGCTCGGAGGGCTTGAGGGAGATGCAGGTGCGGCCGGAGGGCTTCGAGGCGGCGATCGCGAAGTTCGACCTGACCGTGAGCGTGCAGAGCGGGGCAGCCGGGATGACCGTGACGCTGGAGTACGCGACCAAGCTGTTTCGGGCGGAGACAATCGAACGGCTGGCCCGGCATTACGAGCGGGCGATCCGGGCGATGGTGGCAGCGCCGCTCAAGCGTATCGGCGAGATCGATATTTTAGGGCCGGAGGAGAAGCGGCAGCTCTTGGAGGAGTTCAACGCGACAGCGGCGGACTATCCGAAGGACCGGTGCATCCACGAACTGTTCGAGGAGCAGGCGAAGCTAAAGCCCGCGGCCACTGCAGTGGTGTACGAAGGGGCCGAACTGACGTACGGACAGTTGAACGGCAAGGCGAACCAGCTGGCGCGGCGGCTACGGCGGGCGGGAGTCGGGACGGAGAGATTGGTGGGAATCCTGATGGACCGATCGCTGGAGATGATAATCGGAATCCTGAGCATCCTGAAAGCGGGGGGGGGCCTATGTGCCGATCGATCCGGAATACCCCCGGGAACGGATCGATTACATACTTAAGGACAGCGGCTGTGGGGTGCTTTTGACCCAAAAGCGGCGGCTCGGAAAACTCGAATATGATGGGCTGGCGCTCGATATGGAGGACGAAGGGCTGTACCGGGGAGACCGGCGAAATTTGCGGTGGGCTGGCGGGCCGGCAGACCTCGCGTACTTAATCTATACGTCGGGATCGACCGGCCGACCAAAGGGAGTGATGGTCGCGCACGGCAGCCTGGTGAATTACGTGACGGGTGCGGCGAAGTCATATTGGGAGGATGGGATGAAGTCCTTCGCCTTGTGCACGTCGCTGTCCTTCGACCTGACGGTGACGTCGATCTACGCACCGCTGATCACTGGGCGCATGATCAAGGTATTTGCGGAGGACGATGGCAGGATGGAAGTGACAAGGGTGCTGGGGGATCCTGAGGTAGACGCGGTGAAGCTGACGCCGGGACACCTGCAGGCGGCGGGTTTGGCGAACTGCGCGGGGGGCAATGTTGGGGTCATTGTCGTAGGAGGAGAGAGTCTGAAGGCTGCCCTGGTGAACGAAATCCGGCAATTGTACAAAAACGAGGTCAGGATATATAATGAGTATGGACCGACAGAGGCGACGGTTGGCTGCATGATCCACCTCTCGGATCCGGCGGATACTGGCGCGTCGGTGCCGATTGGCCGGCCCTCCCAGAACAGCCGGGTGTATGTTTTGGACTCGAACTGGCATCTGACCGGAATGGGCGTAAGTGGGGAGCTGTGCATCGCCGGGGTTCAGATTGCGCGTGGCTACCTGAACGGGCCGGATTTGACGGCGGAGAGGTTCATCGCCAATCCATTTGCGGAAGGAGAGCGGATGTACCGGACCGGTGACCTGGCGCGGTGGCAGCCGGCCGGGAACCTGGAATTCCTGGGGCGGATGGACAGCCAGGTGAAGATCCGGGGCTACCGGATCGAACTGGGTGAGATCGAGGCGGTCCTGCAGCAGCACCCTGGGGTGGATGGTGCGGTGGTGACGGCCAGAGCGGCCGGCGGATCTACGGAGAAGAGCCTGTGCGGGTACTATGTAGAACGGGACGGTGGAGTGGAGGCGCTAACGCTGCGGGAGTACCTGCAAAGCCGGCTACCCGGGTACATGGTGCCAGCGTACTTTATCAAGTTGGATGCCCTGCCATTGACCCCGAACGGGAAGGTGGACCGCAAGCAATTGCCGGAGCCGGAGGCGGGCTCGAACCGGAGGGCCTATGCAGCGCCGCGGGACGAGGTGGAGGAGAGGTTGAGCCGGATCTTCGGGGCGGTGTTGCGGGTGGAGCAGGTGGGGATCGACGACGATTACTTTCTGTTGGGAGGAGACTCGATCAAGGCGATCCAGGTGGCGGCGCGGCTGCGGCAGGAGGGGTACAAGCTGGCGATCGCCGAACTTTTCAAGCATCCTACGATCCGGCAGTTGGGGCTGCAGATCGAGGCGGTGACCGAAACGATCGAGCAGGGCGAGGTGGCCGGAGAGGTGACGTTTGCACCGATCCAGAAGTGGTTCATGGGGCTGGCGCTAAGTCAGCGACATCATTTTAACCAAGCGGTGATGCTGCACCGAAAGGAAGGGTACGAGGTGAAGGCATTGGGCGCGGCGTTCCAGGAGTTGATCGCCCATCACGATGCATTGGGCTTGGTGCTGAAGGCGGACGGATCGGGGCTGGAGAATCTCGGGGTGAAAGAGCGGCAGGTGTCCTTGGAGGTTGTGGTGATCCAGGGGGCGGACTGGAAGGAGCAGGTGGAGCGGGAGGCGAACCGGCTGCAGGGCAGTCTGGATCTGCGGCACGGGCCGTTATTTAAGGCGGCGGTATTCCAGACTGAAGGAAGAGACTATCTGTTGCTCGTGGCGCACCACCTGGTGATCGACGGGGTGTCGTGGCGGATCCTGGTCGAGGATCTGGAGCAGGGCTACCTGCAGGCGCGGCAGGGGGGCAAGGTCGTGCTGGCGCCCAAGACGCATTCGTACCGGCGCTGGTCGGAGAAACTGCGGGAGTACGGGCAAAGCCCGGCGCTCAGGTTGCAAAGGGAATATTGGCGGACGGTCTGTGAGGAGAGCAGGGAGAAGCTGCCGGGAGAGAAGCGGGCGGACGGACGGATGGAGGAAATGAAGAGCGTGCGGATGGAACTTAAGGCGGAACTGGGCCGGGCGCTCCTGGGAGAGGTGCACCGGGCATATGGCACGGAGATCAACGACCTTCTTTTGACGGCGCTGGGACAGGCGGTGGGGGAGTGGGCGAAGCGGGAGAAAACGGCGATCTACCTGGAAGGGCACGGCCGGGAGGAGATTTTATCCGGGGTGGACGTGACGCGCACGGTGGGATGGTTTACCAGCCTTTATCCGGTGATGTTGGCGTCGGGGGGCACGGGCGACTTGGGGCAGCAGCTGCGGCGGACCAAGGAAATGCTGCGGCGGATTCCGCACAAGGGGACCGGGTACGGGATCCTGCGGTACCTGACGGAATTAAGCGAGGCGGAGCGGCAGGAATTGGAGGCCGGAGCGGAGATCACCTTCAACTACCTTGGGCACATTGCCGGAGCGGCGGGAGGGCCGGCCGGGGTATCGAGCGGAAGCTCGATCGGTGAGGGCAATGGGATGCTCAGCCCGCTAAACATCAACGGCATCATACAGGGGGAGCGGCTGGCCTTCAGCTTTGGCTACGATGCGGTCCGGTTCAGCGCCGCAGAGATCGCAGAACTGGCCGCGGGATACCGGCAGAGGCTCGAGGCATTGATCGAACACTGCCTCGGACAGAAAGAGCGTGTTTACACTGGGAGCGACTTTGGGGCCGTGGAGTTAAGCGAGGAGGAAGTCGGCGGCCTGTGGGAAGCAGGCAAGATCGATTACATCTGCCGGGCGACGCCGTTGCAGGGGGGAATCTACTTTCATAACGATTACGCGAAGGCAGACCGGGCCTATGCGATCCAATTGGCGCTGGAACTGGAGGGGGCCTTTGATCTGGGGATCTTCGAGCAAAGTTTGGCGCAGATTATCGCGCGCCACGAGGCTCTGCGCTCCAACTTTGTGTATTGGACCGGCAGTGGATTGCGGCAGGTGATCTACAAGCAGCGGGAGAGCGGGTTGATCTATCGCGATTACTCCGGCAGCGCCGCAGCCGCGGAGGAATGGGGGAAGTCGGTGGGGGAGGAGTACGCGCACGAGTTCGACTTGAGCAAAGGCAGCCTGCTTCGGGTAGCGGTGGCGAAGCTGGGCGAGCGCCGGCACGGTTTGATGATGATGTGGCATCACATGATCATGGACGGCTGGAGCTTCGCCGCCCTGACCCATGAGTTGTTCGGCGTATACCGCAGCCTGGACAAGGGAGAGGCGCCGCGGCTGAGGAAACCCTGGCCGCTTTCGAACTACGCGCGATGGCTCGGGGAGAAGGATCTGGCGGCCGTGCGGCGGTTTTGGGCGGAATACCTTGCCGGCCATGGAAAAACCCCGCTGGCCGGATGGGGAACAACGGTGAACGGACGGTATGAAGCCTGCGAGCATAGGCTGCCACTGGGAGAGGAGCTGACCCGCCAAATCCGCGACTTTACGGCTGGGCGGCGCGTGACGGAGAGCACGTTTATGCAGATGGCCTGGGCGGTGGTCTTGCAGCAGTACAAGGGAACGCACGACGTCGTGTACGGCAACGTGATCTCGGGGCGCGCAGCGGACTGCCCGGGAGTTGAGCACGCGATCGGGCTGTTCATCAACACCGTGCCGGTGCGCTGCCGGGATACGGGCCGGACGCCGTTTCGGGAGGCGCTGGCCCGGCGGCAAAAGGAGGCCCTGGAATGCGAAGCGATGGGGATATTGCCGCTGACGGAGCTGCAGGAGAGAGGGGAACCGATCTCGATCGATCACCTGTTTGTGTTCGAGAACTATCCGGTCGAGCGCAGCGGCGAGGCGGTCGAGGAAGGCGGCGGAGACCTGCGGTTGAGCGGGGTGCGCAACCGGGAACAAACCAACTATAATTTGAGTTTGATCGTGTCCTCCGGCCGCGAGCTGGCGATCAAGTTCACGTACAACGGAAAAGCGTTCAGCGAAGAGTATGTGGGACGACTGGCACGACACTACGAGCGTGCGATCCGGGCGGCGGTGGAGGCACCGGAGCAGTGTATTGGCGGGATCGAGATTTTGGGGGCGGAGGAGAAGCGGATATTGCTGGAAGAGTTTAACGCGACGACCGCGGAGTATTCGCGGGACCGGTGCGTCCACGAGCTGTTCGAGGCGCAAGCGAAGCTGGGGCCCGACGCGGTGGCGGTGGTGTACGAAGGGACTGAACTGACGTACGGGCAGTTGAACGGCAAAGCCAACCAATTGGCGCGGCGCTTGCGCAAGGCGGGGGTGAAGGCCGACAGCTTGGTCGGGCTCCTGGTGGATCGATCTTTGGAAATGATCATCGGCATTCTGGGGATATTGAAAGCGGGCGGAGCCTATGTGCCGATCGATCCGGAATACCCCAAGGAGCGGATTGGCTACATGCTCAAGGACAGCGGCTGCCGGGTGCTGCTGACCCAGAAACGGCACCGGGAAAAGCTCGATTACGCCGGGCTGGCGCTCGATGTGGAGGACGAAGGCCTGTACCGCGGAGACCGGCGGAATTTACGGCGCGCCACCGGAGTGTTGAATTTGGCATACGTGATCTACACGTCGGGATCCACGGGCGCGCCGAAGGGCGTGCCGGTGGAGCATATCAATGTGATGCGGCTGTTTGCCGCGACCGATCAGTGGTACGGATTCGGAGCAGGGGAGGTTTGGACGCTGTTTCACTCTTACGCCTTCGATTTTTCCGTCTGGGAAATCTGGGGAGCGTTGCTGTACGGCGGCCGTCTGGTGGTGGTGCCATACCTGGTAAGCCGAAGCCCGGAGAAATTCCGTGAATTGCTGCAGACTGAAAAAGTGACGGTGCTCAATCAAACCCCCTCGGCGTTCAAGGAATTGATGGAGGCCGATGCCGAGCAGGGGGGGGATAAGCTGCGGTTGAAATATGTGATTTTTGGAGGGGAGGCCTTGGCATTGGTCGCCTTAAAGCCTTGGGTCGATCGGTATGGGGACGATGCGCCGCAGCTCGTCAATATGTACGGAATCACGGAGACCACGGTGCATGTGACGTATTATAGGGTCCGGCGAGCTGACGTGGAAACCGATGTGGGCAGCATCATCGGAAGACCCATTCCCGATCTGCAGCTATATATATTGGACGGCGATAGCCGACTTGTGCCGCCGGGGATCAGCGGGGAGATCTGCATCGGGGGCGCCGGGCTGGCTCGAGGATATCTCAACCGGCCCGGCCTGACGGCGGAGAAGTTCATCGCCAATCCGTTTGCGGAGGGAGACCGGTTATACCGGACGGGGGACTTGGCACGGTGGCGGCCGGACGGTAACCTGGAATTCCTGGGCCGGATGGACAGCCAGGTGAAGATCCGGGGATATCGGATCGAACTGGGGGAGATCGAGGCGGTCCTGCAGCAACACCCGCAGGTGCAGGGCGCAGTGGTGACGGCGCGAGCGAACGGGGAATCTGGGGAAAAAAGCCTATGCGGGTATTATGTGGAGCGAGACGGGGGAGTGGAAGCGGCTGGACTGCGGGAATACCTGCAAAGCCGGCTGCCGGGGTACATGGTGCCGGCGTACTTTGTGAAGCTGGCGGCGCTGCCCTTGACGGCCAACGGGAAGGTGGATCGCAAGCAGCTGCCGGAGCCGGATGGGCGGTCGATGCAGCGGGAATACGCGGCCCCGCGAGGAAAGATGGAGGAGAGATTGAGCTGGATTTTCGAGGAGGTGTTGGGCGTGGAGCGGGTGGGGATCGACGACAACTTTTTCGAGCTGGGGGGGCATTCGCTGAAGGCGATCCGGGTGGTGGCGCAGGCGAGGAAGGAATTGGAGGTGGAGCTGGAGCTGAAGGAGCTTTTTGCGCGGCCGACGGTGCGGGGTTTGGCGGAGACGGTGAAGGGCCGGCTGCGGCTGAAGTACGAGGCAATCCCGCGGGTGGAGGGGCGGGAGTGCTATCCGGTGAGTTCGGCGCAGCGGCGGATGTACGCGCTGCAGCAATTGGATGGGGGTACGGCGTACAATATCCCCGGCGTGTATGTGGTGCAGGGCGGCTTGGAACTGGGAAAGGTGGAGGCGGCGATCCGGGCGGTGATCGGTCGGCACGAGGCGCTGCGCACGCGGTTTGAGTTGAGGGACGGGGAGGTGGTGCAGCGGGTGGAGGCAACGGTGAACTTTGCGGTGGAGCACCGGGAGGAAACGGGAGTGCAGTCCAACGAGCTGATGCACGAATTCGTGCGGCCGTTCGACTTGGGTCTGGCGCCGCTTTTGCGGGTGATGGTGGTCAAGCGCGGGGAGGGCGAGCACGTGCTGTGCATGGACCTGCATCATATCGTGTCGGACCTGGTGTCCAGCCGGCTATTGATCCGGGATTTTGCGCAGGCGTACGCCGGCCGGGAGCTGAAGGAACTGCCGGTGCAGTACAAGGACTACGCGGTGTGGCAGCAGGAACGGCTGGCGGGGGAGTACGGAAAGAGACAGGCGGAGTACTGGCTGAAACAGTTCGAGGGAGAGGTGCCGGTCCTGAACCTGCCGACGGATTATCCGCGGCCGGCGCTGCAGAGCTTCGCGGGGGCGCGGCAGACCCATCGCCTGGACCAGACCTTGAGCGCGCAGGCGCGCCAGTTCTGCGAGCGGGAAGGGGTGACCTTGTACATGCTCTTCCTGGCGGCCTACCAGGTGCTGCTGGCCAAATACAGCGGGCAGGAGGACATCGTGGTGGGGACACCAGTGATGGGGAGGGACCATCCGGACTTGGAGGAGGTGCTGGGGATCTTCGTGAACACGCTGGCTTTGCGCAGCCAGCCCCGGAAGGCGAAGGTGGTGCGGGACTACCTCCAGGAAATGAAACGCCTGGTGGTGGCGGGGGTGGAGCATCAGGGCTATCCGTTCGAGGACCTGGTGGAGCAGCTTTCGGTGGCGCGGGATCTCAGCCGCAATCCGCTGTTTAGCACGATGTTTTTGTTGGTGAATGCGGAAGCCGGCTCGGAGGGCTTGAGGGAGATGCAGGTGCGGCCGGAGGGCTTCGAGGCGGCGATCGCGAAGTTCGACCTGACCGTGAGCGTGCAGAGCGGGGCAGCCGGGATGACCGTGACGCTGGAGTACGCGACCAAGCTGTTTCGGGCGGAGACAATCGAACGGCTGGCCCGGCATTACGAGCGGGCGATCCGGGCGATGGTGGCAGCGCCGCTCAAGCGTATCGGCGAGATCGATATTTTAGGGCCGGAGGAGAAGCGGCAGCTCTTGGAGGAGTTCAACGCGACAGCGGCGGACTATCCGAAGGACCGGTGCATCCACGAACTGTTCGAGGAGCAGGCGAAGCTAAAGCCCGCGGCCACTGCAGTGGTGTACGAAGGGGCCGAACTGACGTACGGACAGTTGAACGGCAAGGCGAACCAGCTGGCGCGGCGGCTACGGCGGGCGGGAGTCGGGACGGAGAGATTGGTGGGAATCCTGATGGACCGATCGCTGGAGATGATAATCGGAATCCTGAGCATCCTGAAAGCGGGGGGGGGCCTATGTGCCGATCGATCCGGA
>Ga0206877_10184_pt1 | contig 18642 bp, 23 predicted proteins | sample Alteio_BWOrgCont_7_FD_152623 | JGI IMG/M metagenome (GOLD analysis project Ga0206877, IMG submission 152623) | Enriched cells from forest soil in Barre Woods Harvard Forest LTER site, Petersham, Massachusetts, United States -... | ecosystem: Environmental > Terrestrial > Soil > Temperate forest >...
AGTGGGTAGAGCCGATGCGCTGAATGCACGCACTCTACAATTTCTCGAATTGGTCGGATTATTTGACAAACTTTATCCCTTAGGGAAGCCTTGCAACACTAGCTCCGTATGGTCAGATGGGAAATTTATTTCACGTCAATCTTCCTGGTGGGACAATCTTGAAGGTTGCTTCCATAAGCATTTTCTTATGCTCGGTCAGTCCTATGTAGAAAATATTCTAGATGACAGGCTCAAGGAAACTGGATCCGCGGTTAGACGTTCAACAGCAGTTGAGAATATTGAAATATTTGGAAATGAATGTCTTACGACTCTCTCCAATGGCGAAACAATTCGATCAAGCTACGTCATCGGAGCGGACGGTTCCCGCTCATTCGTTCGCGATCATTTTAAAATACCTTTTGAAATCGTACGGCCGCAAATTGTATGGGCCGTAATTGACGGGATAATAGAAACAGATTTTCCAAAAGTCCCTGAAATTATCGTCTTTCAGGCTGAAACATCCGATGTAGCATGGATTCCCCCGGGAAGGAAAAATAGATCGATTTTACGTAAGAATGGACGTAAAAGAGTTTACCTTCGAAGAAGTGATCGAAAAAATCAATCGTAGTATGAAGCCTTATTCATTAAGTTTTAAAGAAGTTTTATGGTATTCGCGATTTTCCGTCAAGGAATCGGTGGCTGAAAACTTCTCCGTACAAGATCGTATTTTTCTCGCAGGAGACGCCAGTCATATCCATTCGGTGAACGGAGGACAAGGTCTCAATACAGGCCTTGGAGATGCATTTAATCTCATATGGAAGTTGAATATGATTTTGAAGTACGGTGTCTCCGCAAATAGTCTATTCAGTTACGAAAGTGAGCGCAAACCAGTTGCTCAAAGCGTGATTGAAACGTCAGGAGAGCTGGTTCGTTCAACGAAATATTCAGAAACCAGGACACACGCTCAAGACTACGTAAAACTTGTGCAGAAACATGCGGGAAATATAACTGGAATGGGGATTCGCTACGGCGAGCAGGAACTCCACGGTCTGTCGGGCTCTCGGCTGTTTGACTTAGAGATTTATCATGGGACCGTCAAAACACGGCTTTACTCCCTTCTGAACTATACTCAATTTACCTTACTCATTTTTGGTGAATGCAAAGTGGACCTCAACTTACCCGAGTACGTAAAACTCATCCAAATTTTCCCTGAGGAATTTCGCGATGGCTATTGGACAGAAAACAGCCCATATAAAAATCAAGCGGTTTTAGTACGGCCTGATTCTTACATCGAGTCCCTCACGGCGTTAGACCAAGTTACCCCTCAAGCCCGAAACAATATAATGGAGCAATATATATGAGCAGACCCGTTGTTATCGTTAACCCGCTATCATCAGGAATAGAATTGGCTCCCGCTTTCAAAGCACGGGGAATACCGGCGATCGCCGTTACTTTAGAAGGCCCAGGCTGGAATGGATTTGGATCAAAAATTAAACCTTCAGACTTCGTCGAGATCATTCCAAATCAAGCCGATATTGAAAACCTCATAAAAAAACTTGATCCAATCGCCATCATTCCAGGTGCGGGAGAAGGTATTTCTCTAGCAGAGCACTTGACTGTGACTTTAACGCCTCAGTATGCCAATAATCCAAACAAGTCACTCCATCGACTGCACAAAGCCTTCATGCAAAAGGCTCTGGAAGAAGCCGGGGTTCCAGCTTTAAAGACGCTCAATACTGCATCTGAAATTGAGGCGGAAAAATGGATCAGAGAAAGTGACTTGGATGATTCCCCTCTTATTATCAAACCTCCACTTTCCTCCGGCAGTGATAAGGTCTTTCATGTCCCGGCAAGAAGTGATTGGAAAAAGGCGTTCAACCGAGTTCTGAAGGAACCAACGAAAATCACTGGCATGAATAGCGGAACTGTCGTTGTGCAAGAACAAGCTATCGGAACTGAATTTGCAGTCGGTACAGTGAGTGCCCATGGAAGACACTTTTTAACACATTTGATCAAATACAATAAAACATCCGCCGGCGATCGAATGACCGTTTTCGATTACGTTGAGTTCATTCCTTATAACAAAGATGTTTTGGGCGATCTATTTGACTATACTCAAAAAGTCTTGGACGCTTTAGGAATTCGTTTTGGCGCTGCACATACCGAAATCATGCTTACCGAAAAGGGCCCACGCCTGATCGAGTCCGGCGCTAGAATGTGCGGAGGCCCTGTCGTAGGATTTGCTCGTGAAGCCACGGGGAGTAGTCAAGCTGATAAGCTAGTTGATGTCTATGTGGATGGTGATGTCCATAACAAGGAATATGTATTCAAAAAAACAGTGGTACCTGTTTTTCTCAAATCTCCTGCTCAAGGAACCATCTCGAACATTGAGACCTTCGATGACATGACTAAACTGCCGACATTACTCAATAAATACATTTGGACTAACAATGGAGACCAAGTACCTCAGACTGTAGATTATCTAACGAGTATTGGAATCATTGCGCTAGCTGGAGAGCGTGAATCTATTTTTTCAGATTATAAAAAAATTCGCCACATGGAGTCGAAATTAATTATAAGCTGAAATTTCATACAAAATCCGATGACGGTTTCATCACCTAAGCGTATAAGAAATATATGTCAGACCTTCTTGCAGCAAGATCACAAATGGCGATCTCGTTAGGATTTCATATCATCTTTGCAGCGATAGGTGTTGCCATGCCGTTTTTGATGGCTGCCGCTCATTGGAAATGGCTTAAGACTGGCAAACCCGTTTATCGTGACTTGACCCAAGCCTGGTCCAAGGGGGTTGCAATCCTTTTCGCGACTGGGGCAGTTTCAGGAACAGTGCTCTCATTTGAATTGGGTCTACTTTGGCCCAAATTTATGGAGAACGCTGGCGCTATCATAGGGATGCCTTTCTCTTGGGAAGGCACTGCTTTCTTTCTCGAAGCTATTGCAATCGGAATTTTCCTTTATGGCTGGAATCGCGTTTCTCCCTGGGTGCATTGGACAAGTGGATTGGTGGTCGGCATAAGCGGAGTATTATCAGCGCTTTTTGTTATTTGCGCCAATGGATGGATGAACTCACCTGCAGGTTTCGAGTGGGTGCAAGGTCATCCAGTGAAAATTGATCCATGGGCTGCGATGTTCAATCAAGCTGCCCTGGGACAGGGGATCCACATGGTCATCGCGGCCTTTGAGGCTACTGCTATAGCAGTCACGGGCATCCATGCGATGGGCCTACTTAAAGCTCCTCATAGTGCTTTTCACAGAGAAGCTTTCAAGATCGGTCTGACTTTCGCGGCCTTCGCAGCACTGATCCAACCCCTGGACGGTGATCGCCTGGCAAAAAGTGTTGCAGTTCGACAACCGGTTAAACTTGCCGCGATGGAGGCCCTCTTTGAAACCAGCCAACCTGCACCCTTTCTATTGGGCGGAATCCCGCATCAGGACTCGCGTACTGTATCGTACGGACTTCATATCCCTAAGGTATTGAGTTTTCTTGCCCACGGTGATTTCAATTCCAAAGTCCTCGGACTCGATAGCGTACCGTCAGACCAGTGGCCTCCAGTGGCAATCACGCATTTTGCATTTCAGCTTATGATTGGCCTGGGTACCTTACTAGCTATTTTTTCTATATTTTCTTTTTATTTCCTAGTGAGGAAACCAGAAGCCATTTTCAAACGCTCCTTTTTGAGAATTGCGGCGCTCTGCACCCCTCTTGGCTTTGTCGCCATCGAGGCAGGTTGGGCGGTCACCGAGGTAGGCCGGCAACCCTGGATTATCTATGGCATTATGAGAACGTCCGATGCTGTGACTCCGATGAAAGGAGTTGTTTATCCAATGACACTCTTTACGCTGCTCTATCTTTTTCTCTCATTTATGATTATTTGGCTCCTCCGGAGGCAATTTAAGCATGTCACTAGCTGAAGTGAACCTCGCATTTCTATGTGTCTCAATCATTCTTTATTGCTTATTGGCCGGAGCCGACTTCGGGGCCGGAATTCTTGAGTTTTTTACCGGCAAGAAGCTCCAAACTGAACAACGTGAACTGATCACGCATGCCATTGCTCCTGTGTGGGAAGCGAACCACGTGTGGCTTGTACTTGGTCTAGTGATCCTCTTTAATGGATTTCCGAAAGCCTATAGTTTCATCTCGACTGACTTTCATATTCCACTCACTTTGCTTCTGATTGGAATCGTCCTGAGAGGTTGTGCATTCACCTTTCGCCACTATGACGCAGTGAAAGATAACTCACAGCGCTACTACACCGCTGTTTTCGTCATTTCTAGCTTCTTGTCGCCGCTATTTCTTGGGATCATTGCCGGCGGCATCATTCTCGGCAAGGCCCCGATAGAGGTCCAAGATTTTCACTCAACATTTATCGCACCGTGGTTGAATTCCTTTTGCCTCTCAATGGGATTTTTTACTTGTTCACTCTTTACGTTTCTGGCCTCCGTCTATTTGATTGGAGAAACGACTGATCCGATTCTTCAGTCTATCTTCGTGAAACGTGCGTTTTGGAGTAACTTCTTTGCGGTAGTATCGGGCGCACTGGTCCTCATTTCGGCAGCGTCGCTCAAACATCCATTGGCGCAGAGATTTCTTCATGAACCAATGGCGCTCTCATGTATGGTGCTTGCGACGCTTCTACTTTTTCCGCTTTGGAGATCGATTCGCCGCTCTCAAATCATTCCATCTAGAATCTACGCAGCAGCTCAAGTTGTTCTCGTTTTGCTCGGGTGGTTCAGACTTCAATATCCTTCGCTTGCTTCAGCCGCATCGGGTGAGTCCCAAGTTGACCTGACGATTTTCAATACCGCAGCACCAGAGGCAACCCAGATTCAGCTTCTTTACGCTTTAATTGCTGGGTGCGCGCTGATTTTTCCAGCGCTTTTTTTTCTATTTCGTATTTTCAAACGGAAAGAACACAAATAGGTCTAGACCTCATAGGCCATCGTCTTCTTCTTCACCAAAAAGAAGTTTAAACCGTGACAAGATAAAGTTCTTATCTAGGTGGATAGTGCCTTTGTCTTCACTAGCACCTGCCAGAGATATCTTTTTTCCACCAAAGGTTCTTGCTGCTGGCGTTACTTCAAAATATTTCACCAAATTTTCCGCGCGTTCCTTTGAACTATCACCCTTGACAAGCATGCTTAATCCGTCAATGTACTCGTCAATCGATTTTGAATTACTCTTAATCTGAGTCAGTTGAACGCCTTCACCGTCATCTTCTACTTCAAGTTCCTGTAGATTTGAAATCTTTCCTTTTTTCGCTTTCTCAAGCCATAACGCTAAAAAATTCGTTTTAAGCGCTATGCATTTGTTAGGGATCGATTGAAAAAGACCTTTCAAATACTCAGTCCTATTGTCCCGACTTCTTGCATAAGCGTATGCACTTACCATAGTCACAAGTGGCGTCTTCATTACCGAGTTCAAAAATTCCGCAGATAAATTATTTTCTTTGTCTAGGTAGAATCGCATGAGTAACATATCATTCAAAAGTTCCTTCCTCAACGCCGAAAAGGGATCTCCTTGATTGCAGATTGTTTCGATTGATTCCAAGCGCTTAGAATCTCTGATCCGTTTCATAAATGCCTGGACATCAGTATCCTCTTTTGAAATTTGAAAGTGTGGAACAAAGTGACCAATACTTTCAAAATAATTTCGCATTTCAATCAAAGTTTTCAAAACCTCAACTTGGGCATCATTGAGCTGCCAGTTCAGAACGGGCGTCGCAAAGGATCTCCTTATGACTTCGTCTCTCTTGTTTTTGTCCGGAAACACTTTGGCCAACCATCTTCCAATTTTTCCATTGAGTTCTACATTGATATTAAAGGCATCTGACTTATTTGTTTTCTTCTTTCCCTTTTTATCGGCTTTACCACTTCCTTGAGGTCCTCCATTGGGAAATGCAAGAGCCAGGTCTTTTAACATATTTTCTACTAGCTCTTGATATTTACCTTCAGAAATGTCCTGAATATATTTTGCTTGCTCGTCTTCATATCCACCATAAGATGGGTGAGCAAAGCTAAATACGAAAACTAGTAAACTACACACAAAAAGGACACTGAGTCGCGATCTAGGAATTCGATGCATTTAACTATTATAAATAAATCCATTCAGCAGTTAAGAATTATTTCATTAAAAATCAACTACTTAATCTAATGGCACATTTATTTACAATTTTTTTACAATTTGGAAAACTAAATTAATTGAGGACATACTTCAATATGTACTTATATATATAACTACTATATAATGCTGCTGCCATGCGATTTTTCCTTTACCTTGCTATAATTTTAGTAATTTCGGTGCAGCCCGCATTTTCAGATGACACTAGGATTAATTCTTACTTAGAGGACCCTATCGGTCTTTTAATTGATTTAGTGAGTGACTACAGGTCTCTTAAATTAGAAGATTCAAATCCTCATTCCACCGTAGGGCACAAGAAAGACGCTCAACTCTATTCTCGACTGGTCTCGGCTCTAAATGTGAATGACACTCAAAAAATTGAAGCTCTATTTTTTTTAAATGGCAGTGCGTTTTTTACGGACCAGAACGAAAGTGCCATTGTGCAAACCTTTATCGATTTTTATATCTACATACGATTTTCAGCTCCTATAAGCGACCTCTACAAAAGACAAAAAGACGAGACTGCAACTACTTTTAGAATTAGACTGAAAAGTAAGGCTTTCAAAAAGGCACTCACCAAATTTGAACAAAAATTTAATATTGATCGCAATTTAAACCTTTTTGAAGCACCGGTAATTGACGTCATCAGCAGTATCCCTGACAAAAACATGGATGATTTTTTCATTGGGTTGCTTCAAGGACCGATGTTGTCATTGGCAACTGCTTATGATCGAATAAAAGATCACAATGACTTATTATCTCCATTCCTATCCGGAAAAACCTCTGTATTTTTGGAAAATAAGTGCGTCATTTTTAAAATGCAGAAATTTCAGATGTGGAAAAGCTAATACGGGATTAGCCACGATCCAATTCACTCCTACTTTTTCATTTCCGCGCTTAAAAGGTATACGGCTGCACGAACCTGAGGCTCTATTGCTATTGCAACAGAGCCTCAGAAACGGAAGACTGGTTAAACTCTCTTAACTAATTCTATTGCCTTTTCAGGGCATGCGACCACGCAAAGTCCACATGCATTACAGAGATCACTTTTGGGAGTGTACGCCGTAATACGCCCATGCACTCTGCTCTTGAGCTTACCGAAGAAAGAAAGCTTTTCAAAATCTGTGTCGTCTATTTTTCTAACTTCAAAAACACTGTAAGGACAAACCTCGACACACTCGCGCTTACCTTCACACTTGTTTTGATTTACAATCGGAATATAAGTTCCTGGTGCTGCTCGACACTTCTCACCAGGGCGCTTCGGATGACTGGCCGCCTTCTTGGCTTTGACGGAGTTGAATTCTGGATTTCTTGCAGCACCAGTAGGTACAAAGTCTTCAGACATAATTTTATTTCCAATCGTTTTAAATATAAAGTTGACTGACAAAAAACGCTAACAACAGCATGAATATAAACAGGTCGGAATAAGTTGCGACGTTCTCCAATAGATTCCTTTTCTTCTTAAATACGTGGCCGGCTCCAGCCAATCCGTAACACAACCCAACTAATGCCCCCGTAAATTTAAAACCGCCAGTGCCTATGTTCTAAAAGATCTCATAATCAAGCCATTGCACCAGGCCACCACAAGAAGGACAACCCCAATGACAATGGGAAAAACATCATGCGTCCAAGAACCATAAGCCATCGGAGCTAGAGTTAGAAGACGAATTGTTTCAATTACGGGGGTCATATACCGCTTGATATATTTCCCAAGGGCAGACTTCTTACGTTTCTCCAGATTTGGTGGCAACACCATCATTACAGTTGAAACTATGATCGGCGGTATAAATCCAATAGCAAATGCTAGCCATACTTGATGCAGCCAGAAAAAATAAAGAAAAGGAAAAGTTACGCCTATATCTGTCGCTAGTTTCACTGGATGAATTTGATGATACAGCCTCTTTTCTTGAATGTTCATCACCTTATTGTAAGATAAATATGATAAATTGGATAGCCAGTCTAGAGAAGACATTCTCTCATTAATCAAAAACAATGGTGTCATTGTCAACTCTCATTGGACTTCTATTTGGCGTTCCTTTAGGGACCTTGCTATTTACAACCTCACCTGGAGGACTCATTGAGAACAGAATAGATATTTGGACCGTAGGCTTTGTGATTAACTCGACTCGTCGTCAAATTCCAGTCAAACCCCTCGCTAATCATGTTGCATTTCATTATTCGATTTACTATATCCCTGCGGTAGGGGGATTGAATCAAATGAAACTAAATAAAGCAGTAGTGCCGACAGTTCTATTTTTTCAATGCGCAATAGGTTTTTCGCATACTGGACAGGAAATCTATCAGGCCGTATTTCTACACCAAGGTCCTGCATACGAAAAAGTTCAACCGATAGTTAACCCAAAGGACGCAAATTCCAAAGGGAGAGCTCAAGCACCGAAAGCGCAAAAGGAATTGCTTGATGGGATGGAAACAAAAGATCCTGGTTTTTTCAGTAGTTTTGAAAAGAATATGACAAGTGGAAATCCTGAATTAGTCAAGGGTGCTTTGACTCGTGCCGCTGAGTTGACAAAAGTAGTGGCTCCCAATTTAGCATCGCCAACTTTGAGCTCCGACGATGATAGTGGCTTCTCGTACGCGATGTCGTTTACCTCCGTATTTGGTGGCTCAGGGAATATTACCTACATAGGTAGAGAACCCAGAGTGGCCTCTGACAGCCCGGCAGGGAACCCTTCTGAACCGGAAGCACTGCGGGTCGGTGCAGTTCCAAAAAGCGAACTTCAACTGGATGGGCTTGTTCTGAATCTGACAAAAGCGTTGAATACTCAGAACTAAGATATTTGAAGAGGCGTAGATGGAAAAGATCAAGTTACTCGGAAGTTTGATAGGACTGTCAGTTATTACGGCTGTACTATTTGTGCTTTCAGTCTTTGACTTCTTTCCATCTACAGCCGTTCAAGTGAATAAGGCTCAAGACGAAAGATCACAGATTTCTTTGCTCATACCCCAAGGGTGGGACTTCTTTACTCGAAACCCTAGAGAGCCGGTAGCAAAGCTTTTTGTTCTTAAAAATCAAAAGTGGGAATCAGCACTCGCCGGACCGAAATCGAGATGGGACTTAGGATTTGGTTGGCTAAAGGCGCCCCGCGCTCAAATGGTGGAAATGCGGGCTCTCGCTGAACAGAGCAAAAGCTCACACTGGGCTACTTGCGAGTCCGGGCATTCGCCAGTGGAGTGCTTAACAAAGAGTCTCCCAACAGCAAAAATTAAGAACCGATTTCCGAATCCGACCTTATGCGGGCAAGTGGGAATTGTCTCTCAACCTGCAACCCCGTGGCTGTGGGCGAAAGAGAATATCCACGTTGAAATGAAATCACTTTTTTTACATTTGGATGTTGAATGTTAGACAATTTTTCGAAAAAACTGTTGAGTGAATTGCCGTGGACAAATACTTATGGCGTCGCAAGAAGCCTCATGGCCTTGTCCACGGGTTTGCTTCTCCTAATTAACCCAAGTTATTTTCTCTTCAATCTGATACCCGGTGGCAGCTTTGAAAGAATCTGCAAAGTGACGGGTCATTCGTTGAACTTCTTCTGCATTTTTCCAGAATATTTAAATTTCGTAAAAATTGTTGCCGGCATTATTCTTTTAATTATTGCAACGGGCATCTATCCCCGATTCACAGGGGTGATTCATTGGTGGATTACTCTATCATTTCTTTGCTCGGCTGAAGTCGTCAATGGAGGCGACCAGCTCGCAGCGGTTTTAACTTTTTTCATGCTTCCCATCACTTTGACCGATCCAAGACAATGGCATTGGCAGGTTTTGGATTCGAATTTTATTCCCACTCCGTCACGTGCCTTGATGGGCTGGTGGTCTCTTTGGGTTATTAGGATTCAAGTCTGCCTCGTCTATTTTCATGCTGCCGCTGGAAAGTTGAGGGTAAATGAATGGATAGACGGGTCAGCGCTCTATTACTTTTTTAATCACCCGGTATTTGGGGTTCCAGAAAACTACAAGCCCTACATTAATCCGATTCTTTATCACGGCCCTCTCATCGCACTTATGGCGTGGTCGGTACTCGCAGTGGAATTTTTTATTGCGGCAAATTTATTTAGTAAACCAGTGTTTAAACCGTGGGCCCTAGGGTTGGGTATCTTTTTCCACACGATGACTATTTTTATTCACGGTCTGCCTAGCTTTGCTCTAGTGATGTATGCTGCTCTTATTTTATTCTTAGTACCTATCCATTCGCCCAGACTGACGAAGATTTTGCTTTTGATTACCCGTCGGACAACGGGCTCCAGAGAAATATCCCGTTCAAGATCTCCACTTGCTGCGCGCTTGATCCAAGATCGTCATTTTACTTCTGTTTGAAGGTGATAATTTTCAATTCCATCCGCGGACTTTTGAAAATTCGGTACCGTTAAGTGTTCCAGATCAAGCCAATATCTCAAGCATCGGTCGTCTTGCTTCTGGCCCATAAGCCGTACTTCCAACTGGAACAACACCCTGTATGGCATCAGAAACTCTAGCTACCCAAATCGGGCCAAATCCTCCGCAAAGTTCAATCATTTGAACCCCTTCTTTTACCAAGTTCCGAGCGATTTCGATTACAAGCTCTTTCTGAGAGAAATCTAAGCCAACCGACTTGAATCGGCACAAATTGGAATGGCTTTCAGTAGTATTTCGGATCGGATCAAATCCGGGTGATAGGTAAATATATGCCCAATAGCGTAATGCCATAATTCATCCTCCGACTCAAAACCAGCCACCGTCATCGAGGTATTTTTTCTCTTCGGCAGTTGATGTCCGACCAAACACATCGTTTCTTCCTGGGAAGCGCCCATACTTCTCGACCACTTCCAAATGTAGAATTGCATAGCGATGAAAGCTTTCAGCAGTTCCACGAAGTTCAGTTGGAAAATCTTGAATTAATTTTTGGAATAACTCAACGGCTTTCCGCTGATCATCCATAGATTCTGAGTGCTCAAACGGTAGATAAAAAAACGATCGCTTTACAAAATGTACCTTCTTGTCAAAGCCTCGCTCAATAGCCTTCTCTGCTATGGGAATCGCCAATGCCGACCGCTCGTAGCAGCGGCGCGTATCTCGCTCAATGTTCATGGAAAACTGATCCAGCAGAACGATCAGTGCGAGACAACTTTCAGGCTCACTTTCCCAAGCCTTGAGTTGACCACGTGAAGCAGCTTCAATCTCCTTAGCAAAGTTAGCTCGGATGAATTCGTCTGTTGTGTCAGCACCACCAAACCAAAGATCGTTGCGCTCGTCCAAATAGGATTGTGTTGCCTCTGGTTTTCCAAACCAGTAATCGAGTATGGAGTTCCATGTTTGAGTCATGTAACGCATCATAGCTAGATGAAAGGAATAAATCTACTTTTCAGAAACAACCCGGAGCAAAAAGTGAAAGTGAAATTCCAAGCATCGCCGCTTGCTATGCGTCCCAATAGGCCGCTAATTGCATAAACTGCTGTAAAAGTTCATACCAACCAGTAGCATTACCTTGATTCACATCAAAATTCCATCGGTGTCGACCAAACTCCTACTATTCGCCTTGGCGAAAGGAAGCAGTGCAAGAATTTTGCTAACACCCAAGCCATATAGTAACGAGAAAACACATCTCAAACTTACTGCCTGGTATAATACTATGCATTGTTACTATAGTACCGTCCATGTGTGGCAGAGCATACTCAACCTATACCGACGAGGAATTAGAATTGCGCTATCTGAATGAAAAGCGCAAGCACCGGCCACTGGCTGGCTTGAAACCAAATTACAACTTGGCACCGACGCAGGTGGCTCCGGTGGTTTTGATGCACAACCACCAAACTAGGATTGAATTGATGCGTTTTGGCTTGATTCCCTTCTGGGCCAAGGATATCAAGAGCGCCAACAAATATTCACTCATCAACGCCAAAGGCGAAGAAATCGATCAGAAGCGCAGTTACAAGGATGCCTTTCAGCATCGTCGCTGCATCATACCGCTCAGTGGTTTCTATGAGTGGCAGCGAATCAACGACACTAAGCATCCATTTGCAATACATTTACGCAGCGAACCAATCATGAGCATCGCTGGAGTATGGGAACATTGGCGGTCTCAGCAACCCGACCAAGAAGTTAAATCCTTTTCAATCATCACCACCTCCGCAAATTCAATGATGCAGATGATTCATGACCGTATGCCGGTGTTGCTGGATCGTAAGGATGAATCCTCATGGCTTGATCCTGAGAACCACAATGTTGAAGGTTTGAAATCCTTACTGAAACCATGTCCATCAGAATGGCTTGAGGCTTACGAAATTTCTACGTTGGTGAATTCACCTAGAAACAATGTTAAGGAAGTTCTGGAGCCACTGAAACAACCCGGAGCAAAAAGTGAAAAAGACCAATGATAAAAACGTGAAGACCTTCCTAGGCATGCCCATGCGCTGGGAAGCAAAGAACGCATTTCGTAACTTGTGGAACGCGGAAGATGATCGCGTCTTCCCACCCAAATATTTTGGCATCGGTTGGAACGTAAACTATCATGCCTTGTTGGTGAAGATGAAACTGCTGAATCGGACCAAATGATCGCATTCTAGTTTTCATAGTCTTTACTGCTGGTCGTATCTGTAGGACAATTTGAGTGCCACCATGTGCAAAACCATTAAGCTAAAAGTGAAATTTCAAGCTTCACCACTTACAATCTATCGGTTGATAGTTAACGCAAAGGACCACGAGTCATTCACTGGCAAAAAGGCTTCAAACGCTGAAGTAATCGGTGGTCGTTTTTCAAGCTACGGTAGTTCTGTTGTTGGTATCAACGTGGATCTACTTCCAGGCAAACGAATCGTTCAAGCGTGGCGTGAAAAGCACTTTCCTGAAGGCATATTCTCAATGGCCACGTTCAACTTCGTGCCTACGAAAAGCGGTGGAACAGAACTAACACTGACTCACCGAGGAGTTCCCAAGGAACTGATTCCACGTATTATTACTGACTGGCGTAAACTTTACTGGGATAAGATCAAACGATATCTTGCTTTATCAACCAATCCAAAAAAGTAATCGTTTTTGTGCACTTATTTCAGTTTGACGCAGTACTCAAACTATCTTAGTACTTAGAGATCAGTAATATTCCGGCCACCATGAATATGCCACCTACAACTCTGCCAAAATTAAGAGAGTGAATCGGCATATTTGCCCAACCCCAATGATCGATCAATAACGATGACAGAATATTTGCAGTAATAAGTAGACCATTGAAGGCGCCAGCACCGATCTTTGCGACAAATAGCAGTCCTAGAAAAACGGCCACCGCTCCAGCCAGGCCACCAACCGGTGCCCACCACGGCATTGCAGTCACCCCTTCCACAGATGGTAACGGTCGGGGCATCACTGCAAATGCGATAAGAAAGAACGCCGTAATTAATGCGAAAGATACCAAGCTTGCGAGCCAAGGATTTTGAAGTGAGCTTTTTAGTTGGGCATTCATCGAATTGCCCAGCGCTTGTAGAAAACCTGCCAGTACAATAAGGATATATAATCCATACTTCATAAAAGTTATTGGGTGTTAACTCGGAGGCGTAACTGCCCCTGGCGGACGAGATGGTGTTTGGCCCTCTAAAGTACTTACATCGGGAGTTGGGATAGACGCCACGTTGACAGACTTTCCACTGGCAAGATTTTTTACGGTGGCCGCTTCCAGCACTTTACCTTGCGGCCCGGCTTGAGGGATACCTATTACAGTAACCTCTTGTCCCTTTTCCAATAGTGGCTTCAATTGAGCCCCAGTGTGTGGTGGAAAATGAACAGTAGTGCCAGAGTCAAGTGTGAAACCATCCATCTCTCCTTGCGGCGCAGTTGTATATCCTGTGACTTTGCCAGTCACATGAGCTGATGCCGCTTCGGTTCTTGCCTGGTCCACAGCAGGCGCACTCGGCGGTAAAGGAGAAGTTGAAGCGCAAGATGAGCAGATAATAGCTACGGTTAATAGATATAGAATGCTACGCATACTCAAGGAGTTTGCAATTGGAATACCATCCGCATTTTATTTATAAAAGGCGACGGCCACCGCCACGAATATCAAAGTAAAAGAAATAAGATGTCGCAGGCTAGGTGTTTCTCCCAACGCTATCCATGCAAACACCACAAACACCGCGAGAGTGATAGCCTCTTGCAGAATTTTCAGCTGGTAGGCACTCATTGGGCCATAACCCAGTCGGTTAGCTGGAACTTGAAGGGTGTACTCAAAAAACGCCAACCCCCAACTCGCCAAGATTGCAATCCATAGAGGTGCAGATTTGAATTTGAGATGGCCATACCATGCTGTGGTCATGAAGCAATTGGAACCTATAAGAAGGAGAACTGTTCTTAGGATAGGCCAAAGAGAAGATTTACTCATGCGCCCACTCTATCAAATTTCAATCATGCAGCACGAGATTTCGCTCAAAGGCTCCGCAATAGATAGACGGCGACCCTGTTGTTGGCCGGGCTGTCCTCATCGACGACCGAATGCGAAGATATGGTTTTGAGTGTGCAAAAACTTAAATATTGTTGAACTTTAGTTTAAGGGCCAGTCTGTGGCTTGCGTGTGTATACCGCTAATTGAGCATCAAAAGCCCGCTTGAAGGCGGGTCGCTCTTCACCACGGGCGACATAATTGGCAAGATTCGGATATTCATTTAGAAGGCCCGATAGTGTGAACTACCCAGGCCTAAAGGCCTAGGCTTCCAGGGATCAGCTCGGAATTGCTTCCTCGCCTCTTCCTGTTCTCGCTTCTTAGGGTCTGCGTCTTCAGCTTTAACACTTTCGACGTCTTACGATTTCCTCTACGAGCACTCTCCCCGGTTCCCAGGGTGACTTGTTTTAGAATTTCTTCTATTCCTCGTTTTTTAATGACCTCTGCTGCGTTTTGATCGGCATTCTCAGAGTGACCACACTTTTGGCAAACAAACTGACTCTGCGTTTGTCTGTTGTCTGGGTGAATGTGGCCGCATTTGGCACATTCCTGAGATGAAAAACGAGGTGAAACTTTGATAAAAACCTTCCCAGCATGATTTGCTTTGTAGGCGAAAAACAGGGCCAATTGCCCCCATGCTGAATTGAGTATCTTTTGAGTCAGCCCTGCTTTGGCTGCCGCGCGATTTGGCAAGAAATGCTTCGGATTTGACTCATCAGGCTTTGCCTCCGGGCTTTTTGTCATATTTTTGATTTTGAGATCTTCCACCACAAAAATCTGGATACCGTTGTCTACTACCTGCCCACTCTCATCCTTTTTCCCGATAATAGCACGAGAGGTCTGATGCGCGAAATCACGCCGTACGTCTGCAATTTTACCGTGAGCTTTGGCGATGTTTCTCTTAACTTTCTCTCTTCGCTTTGATCCAAGTACTTGACGAGCCAGTCGCTTTTGCCATTTCCTAATATTGAGTTGCTTCCTCTTGATTGTTTTCTTTTGCTCCGCTGTGAAATCAAAAGATTGGCCCGTCGATGATTGGATTGGAATCACAACTCCGCGATCTAGCCCCGCCGCCTTATCCATAAGTTCACTGACGGAAAGTTTGGCTAGCTCCATTACGAGTTCTTCTTGTGTTTTACTATTTAACTTCGGATCTTCGTAGTTGAAGGAAACAAAATACTCTCCATTGTCCTTGGAAATCGTAATCGACGCCGGAAGTTGAAATTCACGATGAGCCTCGAAACTAAGCAACCCAATATTGTTCTTCTTCTTCCCTATAAAGAGCTTCCATCTTCCTGTATCATCTCGCTTAAGCTCAAAAAGCTCTTTCGTCAGCCAAATAGAATTTTTCCCGAACTTCCTCTTTCTTACAGGCCTTCCTGTTAAACCTTTAAAGAATCTCTGCATTGCTTGGTACCAAATCACCGCAGAATTTCGCAAAATCTCAGACGGGCATTCATTTAAAAATTTGGAGGACTCCGTTTTTAACTGAGAATAGGCTTGATCAACTGGAATCTTTTCCCCTGTAAGTTCCGGAAAACGGCATTTGAACTTAAAAAAATACTCCTGTTCATCACACTTACCATTATAAATCAAACGTGCACAACCCATCCATTGTGAGAGTATTTGCTTTTGATGGCATGTCGGCCAAGATCGCATTTTTATTCCGCACATGCCCATAAATGTAGCCATATCTCGGCACATAGTATATGTCAAGTCTATGGATACTTCTTTCGATTGGCGAACTGGACGTCATTGCGTTTTTAAAAACACCGTACATCTAGTCTTTATCACAAAATATAGAAGAAACGTGCTCACAGCGCCGATGCTTACGCGCTTGGAAGAATTAATTAAGGAAACCTGTACTCAAATGGATTGCGAGTTGATTGAATTTAATGGCGAACATGACCATGTCCATCTTATGACCTCCGTTCATCCAAAACTTGCGGTGTCTAACCTAGTCGGCAAACTAAAAGGAAAAACTGCTTACTTCGTTCGTCAGGAATTTACCAAAGAAGTCAAGAAGAAGCTCTGGGGCGATCACTTCTGGAGTCCATCCTATTGCGTAGTTTCCTGCGGTGGAGCGCCGCTCGAAGTTGTGAGAAAATATATTGAAAACCAAAGAAACCCTCAAGCCTAGTGGCTTGGGCGGGCTTGACTCCGGTCTCAAGACCAAAGATTGCGCCCGCCATTGGTTCAAAAGCAGTAATGGTGATCGTCATTATTTGGCTTCTCCAACATTCATGTTTTTCTACTCAAAACGACATGCATAGCGTGTTCGGTGTGCATCTTTTCAGTCACCGAGAATCCCAACTTAGGCATATCAATACCTGCAAGTAGCATTTCTCCAGAGCCAAGAAATACCGGGCTATAGGCTAAGTGCAATTCGTCGATCAGTCCTGCCTTCAAATATTCACGGATGACTTGTACACCACCGCCAATACGAATATCTTTGCCCTTAGCACTTTCCTTCGCTTTTTTAAGCGCGGATTCAATTCCATCCATCACAAAATGAAAAGTCGTCCCACCCTCCATCTCAAGAGGCTCTTTTTTATGATGAGTTAAGACAAAAACTGGTGTGTGATAGGGAGGATTTTCTCCCCACCATCCACGCCACTCGTTATTGGGCCAAGGTCCTCGGACGGGGCCAAACATATTCCGCCCCATAATCCATGCTCCAATATTTTCAAAAGACCTCTCGGCAAAAGTATTGTCAATGTCCTCAACACCGTCACCACCGCCGTGCATTTTTTGAAAAGCCTTGGTTTTAAAAAACCAGCTGTGTAGCTCTGTGCCTCTTATTCCAATTGGATTTTCTAAACTCTGATTTGGGCCAGCGCCAAATCCATCAAGCGACACTGAAAAAGCACATACTTTTACTTTGCTCATATTTTAACCTCATCGTTCTATTGTTAGTCGTATGATCCTGACCGCACTTACATGAATAGTACCATATTCGCTGAAATTGTTTTGTTACCAAAACCCCTTTTTGATTGTACCTGATTCGATGTAAAGGTTGCTCTGGCCTCATTCAATGGGGATTACGAACTGCATGTTTCGCCTGGGAATGAGGGTCAATGCTGTGGGCATAGCGGATGACGCTTTTGTTCAATCCCACAATTTGATCGGAGGTAATTTCGTTTATACTGATGTTCATTTCGCAAGATCATCCATCAAGTCTTTATTGTCCTTCATGAACTTCTGAATTTCATCTTCGTTCATTGGGTTTGGATTGCGCAGTGAAACCTGTGGGTTCCTTAAGAAATTCACAATTGCCTGATTTACCAACCAAGTGCCTTTAACCTCGAAAAAAAAATCTCACCGTATCGGGCAACTATACTTGACTTAAGCTAGTAACTACATGTATGATACATACATATATGTCTAGATCCAACTATACAAATGAAATTGACGAAATTCGATCAGAAATGAGGAAGATTGTCCGTAGCCTTGGGATCGTTGATAACATTTTCTCCCACATTGGCTCGGTATCCCAATGCCACGCTCTTCAAAGGCTAGAAAGTGGGCCCATCACCCTTTTGGAATTAAGCCAAGAACTTTCGTTGGATCACTCTTCTGTGAGTAGGTTAGCAAAGCAATTGGTCTCTAAAGGCCTTTGCGATTACCGAGAAAATACCAATGACGGGAGAAGCAGATACCTATTCTTGACAGAAGCTGGAACGAACAGGGCTCAAGAAATTCATGAAGTAGCCACGCGCCAAGTAAGAATGGCTCTTAATGTACTGACGGAGAGTGAAAGAAGGAAAGTAGTGGAAGGCATTAAGCTGTACTCCAAGGCCCTTCAGGCATCAGAAAAGGGGACTTCTCCGCTTTGCGTGGTCTGAGGGTGCTATCTTGAAAAAAAATTCGGCAAAAAACAGTTTGACCAAGAATATTCATGTGGAGATATGTACACCTAATTCTCTTCCAGAAGAGAAGATTCATACCATGGTAGGTCTAATTAATGGAGCTTATAGCCGCCACAATTGGCTTTTCCCAGTGAATAGAACTTCTTATCTGGAACTCTGTGCCGAACTTTCAAGTTATGACTTCGTATTCCTTTTAAGTCTGTCGAAACATGATCTCTTAGGGTCAGCACTGGTCAAAG
>Ga0206877_10185_pt1 | contig 18621 bp, 22 predicted proteins | sample Alteio_BWOrgCont_7_FD_152623 | JGI IMG/M metagenome (GOLD analysis project Ga0206877, IMG submission 152623) | Enriched cells from forest soil in Barre Woods Harvard Forest LTER site, Petersham, Massachusetts, United States -... | ecosystem: Environmental > Terrestrial > Soil > Temperate forest >...
CGAGAAAGGGAGCAATCGATTCCTCTTCGATCTCTGCGAACTTGGAATGGGCCCGATGGCAAAGTTCTCTTTGGACAAAGTGGCAGAAGAAATCGTTGAAAGCATGCTCCATGGCAATGATCCGATTGAGCTTCTTGAATCCGGCCAGGCAATCGGGATCTTGCAGCGCAGCGCCGATTTTCGCCGCGATTGCTTTCCAAGGCTCCCTTTCTTGAAAATCGGTCTCTTCGACCCATTCTCCCTTTCCCGTGGGAAGATTATGTAAAAAGGTTCTTTGCATCCCTCTTAACACTTCCAAAGTGCTTCTATGGGCTCCGATCCGATATTCGCGTGCGATCGGAGGTCCGCTCAAAAATGAGACGGCAGCTCTCATGAAAAAATTCGATAAGTTGGCCCTCCAATGTTTGAAGTTGGAACAGGAGACGAGGGAAATATGACGAAAATAGGAGAGGGGAACGCCGCTCCGAAAGAGCCGACGGTCGATGTCTACAAAAAGCAGCTCGATGCGAGTTCTACGAAATTTCTAAGCGCTTTGGAGGAATACAACCAATTTCAAAGTCCGGTCCGGCAAGAGCATCTCAGAGACGTCATGAACCAGCAAATGGCCGTCATCAAATCCTCCATTTCTGAACTGAACAAGCACGGGATGCACAAAGACGCGATGAAAGTGAGCAAAGATTACCAAGATTACTTGGATGAAGAGACGTCATCGAATTATATCTGTTTACATAATGACTTAGAAACTCTGCGCGATCTCAACAGACAATTTTAATTCAAGACTCTTGTCGGATGGCTCAGGGCAAATCCCTCTGATTTGATCTTGTGGTTCGATATCCGTTTATTCCCATTGTGAAGGCCTGTCAGGCTCGGATCCCATTTAACTGAGGGGAGACGGAATTTTTTGGCAATCGAATCATAGAGTTCGCGACGCGAGGGGTGATCATCGTCGGCGATGTTGAAGATCCCTTCGAGCTTATGCTGCAGAACATAATCGATAGCGGCAGCGCAATCATCCTTATGGATCATATTTGTATAATGATCTCCGGATCCCGGAAGAACATGCTCTTTCAAATTTTTGACCCGCTTCGAGAGTTCTCTTCCAGGCCCATAAATTTCAGCGAGGCGCAAGGCGCAGACCGACCATCCGAGTTCATCGAGAGATAGATACGTTTTTTCCGCATCTGCAAGAATTTTTGCCGCTGCTGAAGCGGGCCGGAGTTCGCTGGTCTCATCGACCCAAAGACCATGGTGGTCCCCATATACCGTAGTGCTGCTGGTGTAGATCAAGATACGGGGCATATTCATTTCTAGGGCCAAATGTCGAAAGATCTTGGCTGTGTTGAGATAGGCGGACTCATAGTGGTCGGGGTGATCGGCGGCAATCGTTACGAGAATCGCTTCATTATTAGCGATCAGGGGAACGAACTCATCTTCGTCATGGCCTCGGATGATCAGGCTTTTTTGAGAGACTTTGGCAAGGTGGTCGAGTTTTTTCGGGCTTCTTGTGGTGGCGGTAACGTGTTCGCCGCGCTTGCTCCAAATGGCCGCTGCGGCGGATCCAATGTAACCGCATCCGATCACAGCGATATTCACGGGAGACGTCCCAGTTTTTGAAATGTTTCGCGAAGGAGAGCGTTTTCCGGCTTGTCCAGAGCGCCGTTCCCGGCCAGCCAGGCAATGTAATCTTTCGGAACTTCGCTTAAATTTTTTCCGGCGTGTTTGCCGAAGGGCATCCGGACTATTTTAGGCGTTTTTGATAGGAGGTCTATGATTTGGCTTAAGGTGAGGTCGTCGACCATCCGGCTGAAGATTTGGTGGAGGACGATACAGTCGTCGAGCGCCCGATGAGCCTGGTTTGCAGCGATCCCATAGACTTCACGCAGCGATTGGAGGCTATGGCGGGGCAGATCCGAGCGGTATTTGCGAGACCATTTGAGGGTATCTATGTAAGTCCACTCCGGCATTTTCAGTCCGGCCCGCTGGAATTCGGCTTCTAAAAAAAGCTTGTCGAAGGCGTCGTTATTATGGGCGATCAGGACCGCGTCGCCCGCACAAAACTCGAGAAAAGCAGTGAGGGCTTCCCGGATAGGAGGAGCATTCGCAACCATCTCGTCCGTGATGCCGGTGATTGTCGTCGATTCGATGGGAATCGGACAGTCGGGATAGGTCAAAGTGCAAAAACTTTTTGCCTCTCCTGTCTCTTTTCCGGGATCGTAAGCGGCGATTTCAATCACCCGATCTTTGCCCGGTCTAGTGCCCGTTGTCTCGGTATCGTAGAAAATAGCTCTCTTATTCATAAAAATCAGTTGCATCATGTAAACCGATTTGGACTTTTTCTTCAATTTTTCTCTCCAATCGGGTATGCTAACTCAAGTTTGAACCTACCCCCATCTGAATATCGAATAGGTTCCTCTACGGAGTAAAGATGAAACGATGTGTTCTGATTTCGCTTTTGGCGTTAACCGGTTGTTTTCAGACCTTTAACGACGACGATAACCTTCATACAGTGCCCGTGACGAACAATCCTCATATCGTCCCCAACCATGGATCGGGGCTGCCTATGATGGGCGGGTCCGATAAAGGGCCGTATTGACAATGGTACTAAACCTAAGCTATGATTAAGCCAGGGGCGAGCCGATGTCGAAAGAACCGTACCATTTTTTTTCAGTCGATTTCCATAAGGTTCTTTCTTCGATTGATAAGAACCTTCTCAAGGACGTTTTGCGTCAGATGTTCCTCATACGCAATTTCGAACAGAGAGGGGAGGCCGCTTATCAGCAAGGGAAGGTAGGAGGCTTTTATCATTCTTATGCCGGCCAAGAAGCGATCCAAACTGCCTGCATTGCAGCTTGCGGGCGCGATCATTGGTATACAACGACCTACCGTTGCCATGCCCTGGCTCTCCTCCTAGGCGCGCGCCCTAATGCCATGATGGCCGAATTGTATGGCCGCTCCACCGGAATTGCGAAAGGCCTCGGCGGATCCATGCACATGTATGCCGACAGGATGTTAGGGGGATTGGCGATCGTAGGCGGCCATATTCCAATCGCTATCGGCGCGGCGTTCACCATTAAATATTTGAAACAAAAGGGACTGGTATCTTTATGCTTTCTCGGTGAAGGAGCCTCCGTCCAAGGCGCTTTTCACGAATCGTTGAACCTCGCCGCTCTCTGGAACCTGCCCCTCATCTGCGTGATCGAGAATAATCAATGGGGAATGGGTACGGCGGCTTCCCGGGCGGTATGCGTAAAGCCCATCGCTGAACATTTTGCGAAAGCTTACGGGATCAAATCCTATACGTTCGATGGACTCGATTTTTTCAACTGCTACGCCGGATTCAAAGACGCTTTGAACGAATGCATTCGCACCTCCCGGCCGATCTTGATCGAAGCAGTGACCGAGCGCTTTCGGGGCCACTCGATCTCCGATCCAGGCCTCTACCGTTCCAAAGAAGCCCTGAAAGAAACCATGGAGAAGGATCCGCTTCTCCGGCTTAAATCTGTCCTCCTCGAGGAAGGGATCCTGACTGAAGAGGAGTGCGAAGCCATGGATAAGGAAGCGCGCGACATCATGATCGCCGCAATGAAATTTGCCGATGAAAGCCCTTGGCCAGATCCCATCACATTGGAAGAAGGTGTTTTTGCTCCTCAGGAGAAGATCTAATGGGAACCCAGATTGTCGAAATCCGCGAAGCCCTCCGCCAGGCCATGGACGAAGAGATGGCTCGGGACTCCCGCATTTTCATCATAGGCGAGGAAGTGGCCGAATACAATGGCGCTTATAAAGTGACCAAAGGCATGCTTGCCAAATGGGGTCCTGAGAGGGTGATCGATACCCCGATCTCCGAAAACGGCTTTGCCGGACTCGCCATCGGAGCTGCCCAGACGGGACTTCTGCCGATTGTTGAATTCATGAGCTGGAATTTTTCCTTTGTAGCGGCCGACCAGTTGATTTCGAATGCCTGCAAGGCTTATTACATGTCCGGAGGCAGGTACAGCGTTCCGATCGTTTTCCGGGGGCCAAACGGCGCTGCGGCGCAAGTATCCTGCCAACATTCCCACTGCGTCGAATCGATCTACGGCAATCTGCCCGGCTTTATCGTGATTTCTCCAAGCAATTCCTATGATGCCAAAGGGCTTCTCAAATCCGCTATTCGCGCCAACAATCCGGTGATCTTTCTCGAAAATGAACTCGATTACGGCGAAAAGATGGAAATCCCTACGGAGGAGTTTCTCGTACCTATCGGCAAGGCCAAAGTCATCAAGGAAGGGCGGCACGTCACTCTTGTTTCTTATTGCCGGATGCTCAAATTCTGCCGCGAAGCGGCCGACATCCTCGCCAAAAAGGGGATTTCAGTCGAGATCATCGATCTCAGAACAATCAAGCCTCTTGATATCGCCACCGTCGCCTCCTCGGTCCGTAAAACCCACCGCTGCGTTCTGGTCGAAGAGGGGCATATTTTTTCTGGGATTTCAGCCGAAGTCGGTTTCCAGATCCAGCAGCATTGCTTCGATGACCTTGACGCCCCATTAGTCCGTGTCTGCCAGAGGGAAACGCCCATGCCCTATTCCAAGGTCTTGGAAAAAGAAACCATTCCCAACACGGACCGGATACTGGCTGCCTTAACAGAAGTCTTGCGCTAGTTTTCAAAATCGATCATACTGGTACGTGCGAGGTTTGTATTATGCCTTTTACTGTGACGATGCCAAAACTTTCCCCTACCATGGAAGAGGGGACAATCGCGAAATGGCACAAGAAAGTAGGCGACAAGGTTGCTTCAGGAGAGCTTCTTGTGGAGGTCGCAACGGATAAGGCCACCATCGAGTACAATGCCCTAGATCCTGGGTACCTTCGCAAGATCCTCGTCAATGAAGGGATACTCGCGCAAGTCAACCAGCCGATCGCTGTCTTTACTGAAAAAGCCGATGAGAGCATCGATCGCTATGCGCCTGAGGGAATCGCCCCGACTCAACCAGTTGCAAAAGAAGCCAAACATCAAGCCGCTGCCTCACCGACGTCCGCAGCTCCGTCCCCACCTGCGTCAGGCCTCGTGCAGCAACCCGCTTTTGTTCCAGAGCCTCCTCTGGAAACCTACGAATTTGCATTTCCCACCGAAGCGTCATCGTTGCCCACCCGGGCTTCTCCATTAGCAAAAAAGCTTGCGAGGGAAAAAGGGATCGACCTCACTACGGTAAAAGGATCGGGACCCGTAGGGAGAATCACAAGCCGCGATCTCGATCTCGGCATGCCAGCCCAGACTGTTACCTTCGGTGAGAGAAGCTTGCCGCAAGTCGCGCCCGGCACCTATGAAGAAGTACCTCTGACGCCAATGCGAAAAGTCATCGCCCAGCGCTTAAGCCAAGCAAAAACTTTTATCCCCCACATCTATGTCCGCCAGGAGATCGATGCAGGACCCATCGTCGAGGCTAGAGAACAGTTGAAAAACGGGAACCTGAAGGTCACCTACAACGATTTCGCCATCCGCGCTGTCGCCCTTGCACTCCGCGATCATCCTGTTGCCAACAGCGGGTTCAATTCTGTCACCCAGTCCATCATTCTCTTCAAAACAATCGATATTTCAGTGGCTGTTACGCTAGAAACGGGCCTAATTACCCCAATCGTACGCCACGCCGATTACAAGAATCTGGGCGAGATTTCCGCCGAAGTCAAGGAACTCGCATCTCGGGCCAAGACAGGAAAACTACAGCCTGAGGAGTACAAAGGAGGATCTTTTACGATTTCGAACATGGGAATGTTCGGTGTAACGGATTTTTGCGCCATCATCAATCCTCCCCAATCCTGTATTTTAGCAGTAGGCGGCATTGAGGACGCTCCTCGAGTCAAAAACGGCCAAGTCGTTGTGGGCAAGAAGATGGGACTTGTCCTTTCTGCCGACCACCGCGTTGTGGACGGGGCCGATGCTGCGAAATTTCTCAAGTCCGTGCAAAAGTACTTGGAGAATCCCGCTCTTTTGCTGATTTAACCCGAACGAGCGGGAAATCCCGGTTCTTAGGGCCGTTGATATGCCGTTCTTATCTACAAATTCTGAGGTGTCCAAGAGGGTGTAATTTTTACAAGAGAGCCCGTTGCATAACTCGCGTTGATCAGCTAAAATATTTCCTCTTCATCCCAAGGCGGGAAACCCGGCCCTTAAGGGCCGGGTATTTTCAAAACACTCAGAGGAAATATGGTACACAAAGCTTCAGGACAACTCAGATTCGCGGACGCGTGGCTCGGCGACAATCCAAAACTCAATCAACGATTGGAGAAACTCAATCGCCTGCTAGACTGGACTCCCTTCGAAAAATTGCTTGCTGTTATTTATGCATCAGCAGAAGGACCCCCCAGCCACCCCGTTCTTCTGCTGTTCAAAGCACTTCTGTTGCAGACTTGGTACACTCTTTCCGATTATGCGCTTGAGGAGGCTCTCGACGATCGTCTCTCATTCCGTCGATTTGCAGGATTAAGCTCTTCCGAAAAATCGCCCGATCTCAGGATGGTAAAAGTATGGGCGCGGCTATAATAACAACTAAAAGGGGCGAGACATGTGGGCTTTGCCTAGAAGACTTCATTCCTGGAGATCAACAAGTCACACATGTGGGCGGAGAGAGCCATGATGGCTTCCATAGACCATGCCTTGCAAGATGGGTAGTTCAGAAGCCAACTTGCCCAACATGTAGACGGGCTATTGATCCAAATTCTTTGACAACTCGAACCGATCGGATTATGGCAAGGCTCAGGCCAGCTCTGGCTAACACAGCTTATGCAGCTTGCTTTGGACTAGCAATGACAGGAGGAATGGCAGCAGGAATAGCAGGAGTAGTAGGACTAGCAGAAGGACTAACAGCAGGAATAGCAGCAGGAGTATTAGGAATAGCAACAGGAATAGCAGTAGAAAGAAGAGTAGGACTAGCAGAAGGAGCAATAGGACTAGCAGAAGGACTAGCAGGACTAGCAGGAATGGTAGCAGCAGCAGCAGGACTAACAGCAGGACTAGCAGGAGCAGTAGGAATAGCAGCAGCAGGACTAGCAGAAGAAGCAGCAGGACTGGCAGAAGAGGCAGCAAGAATAGCAGAAGCAGCAGCAGGACTAGCAGCAGGAGCAGGAATAGCAGTAGGAGCAGGAATAGGAATCGATTGGATTTTAAATCGCAGAGGAGTGGATCAGATCGCTCGTGACAATATTGGAAGCGGAATGCTTGCGGGAGGATTGGTAACTATTGTTGCAGCCGCTACGGGCATCATAACCACTCGTTTAACGGCCATTGTAGCGACTGCCCTATTTGGAGGCGCTGCAGCAGGAATTTTGTCCCTAATAAGAAGATAACCTTATTGATCCTGCCTCTACTATTGGGGTGTACTCTGATTTGACTGTGCAGCCTCTGACTCTGGCCGTTCTTATCCATAAATTCTGAGGTGTCCAAGGAACTGTAAATCAACGATCTAGCAAGTAATCTCATTATTAAAAAATCAAATTGATATTAACAAGAATATTTTATATAATATTTAATTATTATAAATCATTTAACGGCTAGGAATGATAAAAATATGAGCGCGATAATATCAACTAATAGGGGCAAGTCTTGCTCGATTTGCCAAGAAAAGTTCCGTTGTGGAGATCAACAAGTCACACATGTGGGTGGAGAGAGCCATGATGGCTTCCATAAGTCATGTCTTGCAAGATGGTTAGCTGTGAATCCAAATTGCCCATTGGATAGAAAGTCTATTGATCCAAATTCTTTGACAACTCGAACCGATTCGATTACGGCAAGGCTTAGGGCAGCCCTGGCTAACGCAGCTTATGCAGCTTGTTTTGGAATACCAACAGCAGTAGCAACAGCAGTAGGAGCAGTAGGATCAGGAGCAGTAGAAAGAGTAATAGCAGCAACAGCAGAAATAGCAGGAGCAGCAGCAGGAAGGGCAGCGGGAATAGCAGCAGGAGCAGCAGTAGGAGGAGTAGTAGTAGCAACAGCATTAATAGTAGGAATGGGAATTGCAGAAGGAGCAGAAAAAGGACTCGATTGGATTTTAAATCGCAGAGGAGTGGATCGGGTCGCTCGTCTTAATATTGGAATTGGAATATGTGCGGGAGGATTGGTAACTGTGGGTGCAGTCGTTACGGGCATCATAACCACCACTCCTTTAACGGCTATTGCAGCAACTGGCCTATTTGGAGGCGCTACAGCAGGGATTTTATCCCTAATAAGAAGATAGAGGCAATTGCAAAACTCGCGGGACCAACAAAATCGCCCTTTTAAGCCATGTTGCCTCCTTGTGGCCGAAGCCCTACTTTGCTCAAAGTTGTGCTCGGCCACAAGGTAAAGGGCCTACGGCTCAGGCAAACTGGCTGAAAATCATCGATTTTTCTGGCGCCGGGAGTTTTGCAATTGCCTCTTATAAACCTGAATTTTGCAATTCCCTCTCAATGGTATCATTCAAATTCAGCGGCTGTCCGACGCCGCAAAAGCAAGAGGTTTCAGGTGGAAGGAGTATATACTTTCTTTTCTAATTCTTTGATCCGCTCCACGTACTCTTCGATCCTGCGGAGATGTATTTCATGTCTGTGGTACTCTTGAATGGGCGTAGCCGGGCTGCCGCGGTATTTGCCCTTTTTGAGAGATTTACTGATGCCGCCTCGGCTGGCGACCATGACTTCATCTTCCAGTTCGATGTGGCCTACAACTCCCACTTGTCCGCCCAGCATGACATATTTGCCTGTTTTGGTTGAGCCTGCAATTCCTGTCTGAGCTGCGATGACATTGTGTTGTCCGATCTCGACGTTATGCGCGATTTGGCAGAGATTATCGATTTTCGTCCCGCGGCGGATGATCGTTGCCTTGTAGCGCGACCGGTCAATGGTCGAATTTGCGCCGATTTCTACATCGTCTTCCAAAATGACGATTCCCAGCTGCTCGAGCTTTTGATAGCGGCCTGCTGCATCGGGTATAAAGCCGAATCCGCATGAGCCGATCACGGCGCCCGGCTGTAAGATCACTCGATTGCCGATTTTGCACCTTTCGCGGACGACTGAAGAAGGGTGGAAATAACAATGAGAGCCAATTTGAACTTCGTAACCTATAGAGACGTGGGCGCCAATGACCGTTCCTTCGTCGATTTTCGCATCTCGGTCTATGGTTGCATAAGGACCTACCTGTACGCTTTTATGGATTTTCGCAGTTTCATGGATGACTGCGGTAGGATGAATGCCTGCGAAACCTGATTTTCCGATGGGCAATAGCAATTCGGCAATTTTTTGAAACACCTTGGAGGGATTGTCCGATACAAGGTAATTCCTACTTTCAGGCAAAGCAATCCCGGACGCCACACAGATGACCCCGGCTGCCGATTGCTTCATCGCATGAGCATATCGGGGATTGGCTAAGAAAGATGCATCGTCCTGGGTTGCTTCGTCCAGAGTATTCACGCCCGTGATCCTTGCATTGGGATCTCCGATAAGCTGGGCGGCCGTATGAGCCGCCAACTCAGCTAAAGTAAAAGTCATTAGCCGGCCTGATCGAGAACCGAGTCATTAATCGCATCGAGCTGAAGAGAATCGTCGGTATTATCAGAGAGCTTTTTCGACTTGGAATCTTGTTCGAATGATTTGTCCATTTCCGCTACTACCAAGTCCGTTACATCGAGATCGGGACGGATATAGAAGCAGGCTTCGCGATTCATCACATAGCTGAGATTTTTCTCTTTCGCGATTTTTTCTGAAGCCATGGCAATCGTACCGCTTATCTTCTGAACCATCTGATATTGGGCATGCTGGAGTACTTGATAGAATTGCTGCTGGTAGCGGCCTAAATCTTCTTGGAGCGTTTGATGTTTGACTTTGAGGTCCTCTTCGGCTTTTGGAGAAAGACTGTCGAGATATTCGGTGTCTTCGAATTTCGCGGTTAATTCATGCAGTTCTTTCTCGGTATTCTCGATAAGGGATGACATCTGCCTACGGAGATTTTCCATATTCTCCTGCTCTTTTTTGCCCGCTATTGAGTCGGTGATGCAGTTCGAGAAATTTACGACGCCAATGAGAGAGGAATCGTCAGCAAATGCCGGTTCCGTCATCAGGGCGAATAATGCTGCTGCCGAAAATAAATGTTTACGCATGATTGCTCCTTTGCAATTGGTTAAATCCCTTCTTAGAGGGTGTATCGGGGAATGATTTTTCAAAATTGCCCGCCCATGGAGAAAAATACTTTCTGCCATTTATGGTTGTGCCGGTCTTTTTTGACAAGTGGAATGCCCCATCCGACCATGATCGGAGTTCTGTTCCCGATATCGATGCGCACGCCTACACCGGCGGTTGGCCGGATATGGTTGATGGCAAATGCATCGAACTCGACGCTGCCGACGTCGCAGAATGCGAAGATATCGAGGATCCGGATGATCTCTTGATTGTATTCAAGAGAAACAAGGCTCGAGGAGAGGCCTCCCTTTGGGGTATTGGTTGCTCGGTTTGTTCCAGTCCAGTCGCGAAGGTGGATGACGGGGCCGAGGAGGAATGGCTTATAGCCGCGGACCGTATTGTCGCCGCCGAGGAAAAAACGCTCGCTGTAAGGGACGTGGTCGCGGTCGGTTTTCCCGAAGGGGATCAGGTATTTGAAATCGGCGCGCAACTTGATCGTTCCCTTTTTCCAAACTGCGAAATAGAGACTATTCAAGTAACTGGTTTTGAAAAATTGATATTGGCCGCCGATACCAGCGACTTCGGTTTCGAAGTAGGATCGCCACCCGCGCCGCGGCTTGAAGGGATTGTCGGTAGAATCATAGCTCAGGTTACCGCTGAATGCGGAAATCATCCCTCTTTGATCGACGAGATGCCTCTGCGCCTCGACAGAGGTTTCGGCTTCCGCAGAGTTGTCATATGGATTGAGTGTCAAATGGTCATAAGAATGGCGGAGTCGTTGGCGCATGCCGACAGTCCAAAATTGAGAGAGCGGGTAATTCGTATAAACCGAACCCCCATATGTTTTCACATTCACGTTCTCTTGAAGATCATTGCTATAGGTTTGGCTCAATTCGACCCCTAAGCGCCAAAGAGTGTCATTGACATAGGGATTCATCCAGGAGATGAGGATGTTGTTTTGCTTTTTACCGACCGTTCCGCGGACGTGGAAATACTCGCCTCCACCTCTCAGTTCGCTGATCTTGCCGATCAGAGCTTTGCTGAAGCCTCCGATCCGGAAGTTCCTCTCGGTCAAATCCAGTCCTCCAAAGACATCGTCGACAGAACTGAATCCCATGAAAAGGCTGACGTTGCCTGTGCTGGTTTCTTCGACTTCGATATAGACGTCTCGATAGTTATCGCCCAAAGCCGCGTCGTCCAGATTGCGGACTGCATAGACATTGACACTTTTGAAATAGCCGACTGCTTCAAGCCTTTGCTGCGTTGCCTTCAGTTTTCTCGAATCGAAAGTCTCTCCGGGCACGAGGAGCGACTCGCGGAGAATCACGTTGCTCTTCGTCGAAGTGTTTCCGAAGATGTGGACCAGCCCGATTTTATATTGCTGCCCTTCATCGATTGAATAGTCGACGTTGAACACAGGTTCGTTTTCCTGAAGGGTCGCTTCGAATTGGACGCTAGTGTCGATGTATCCTTTTTGGCCGTAGAAATCTTTGATTGCCTGGCTAGTCTCGCGCATCTTGTCAGGGGAGAAAGGAGCGCCTTCCGTTGCGATGGCTCGTTTCTGCAGGTCCGCGGTAGAGATTAAGGTGTTCCCTTCGTAATGGATGGCGCCGAACCGGTACATCTGTCCTTTGTCGGCGTCGATTTCAATGATCAGCTTACCGCTTTTAGGATCTTCGTAGTGTTTGATATCGACCTTTGCATCGGCATACCCTTCATTATGGAGATAATTGAGAAGGGTCATTCGATCTTGCTCTAAGGCTTCATCGCGATAGATTCCGGTCCCCGACATCCAACTGAGAATGAAGTTATACTTTTTCAAGTACATCTGTTCTTCGAGCGCTTTTTGCTCATCTTTGGAAAAACCGGAAAATACGATTTCCTTGATATAGCCTGGACTTCCTTCCTGCACATCGATCAGGACATCGACTTCGTTCGTTCCGGGAATAGGCCGGAGGGAATAGGAAAGCTGCGATTCAAAGTAGCCTTTCTTGAAGTAATATTCCTTAACCTTATTGAACGCCTTGTTGAATTTCTGGCGGTTGAATATGGTATTGGGCTTGATATCGAGCTGTTCTTGGAGGGTCGAAGTCCGGAACTGATGATTTCCGCTCCATTCGATTTGGTGGATCACAGGTCTTGGGGTGATATGGATCTCGATGGAGACCTGTCCGTTTTTGAGGGATATGGAAGGATCGACTCGTTCGTATTCTTCAGACAGGGTCTTAAGATCGTTGTCGAAAATGGACTGGGAAAAGTTATCGCCTTCCTGAGTTTTCATACGAGAGAGGATTGGCGTCGGATCGACTCTGGACTCCTCAGGTGCATCGATGACGATTTCGATGTGGGAAACTTTTTTATCGTCATAGAGTTCTGCGCCGATGAGCGGAGCTGTCATCGTTGCAAAGAGCAACGAATAGAGAATCTTAGATTTCAGTAAGCGATCTCGGTTCTGCATGATCAGGGCTAGTCCTTGGATCGACTGATTATAGAAAAGGGAACCCAATTAGTCAAAAGATTTGACGGCCGGCAAGTGCGCGCGTGAGCGTCCCGCCATCGATATATTCGAGACTGCTGCCGACCGGCAGGCCGAATGCCAGGCGAGAAACTTTTAGTTCAGGCCGGGCAATCAGGTGTTTTTTCAGGAATAAGGCAGTGGTATCGCCTTCCAAAGTGGAATCGAATGCGATGATCACTTCGCGAATCGGATGTTTCTCGATTCGGTCTTCGATCCGGTCGAGGCGCAACATGGAGGCATGCCGGCCGTCGAGAGGGGAGAGGAGATGTTCGATGACATGGTACAGGCCGCGGTAGCATCTCGTCGCTTCGATCGCAAAGACATCGCGAGGCGAGGAAATGATGCAGAGCTGCTCCGTGTCGCGGGCTCCGCTTTCGCAAAATGAGCATTTAGTTCTGTCCGTCAAGCAGCCGCATATAGGGCAGGAAGGGACTTTTTCTGGCGCGTTTTTCAAAAGTTCGGAAAAGGCTTCCAGATCCTCTTTCGGCCAGCCTAGGAATTCGAACGCGAACCGTTCCGCGGTGCGGATGCCGACGCCGGGAAGCTTTTTTAAGTACGAGATGAGAGCCAATAGGTCTGCGGGGAGCTTTTCCATAGAGAGTTACGATATCAAATCAGAAATTGAAGGGGAATGCTTTAAATTTTTTCTTGCTGTTTTCCTTTTAAAGGGGTTTCAGGTAGACTAGGTCCCATTGATTAAGAATTCAAAAAATGAATAGGAAAGCAAAAATTATTGGAACCGGCTCCTATCTTCCCGAGAGGGTATTGACGAACTCCGACCTCGAGCAGATGGTGGAGACATCGGATGATTGGATCGTTTCCAGGACCGGGATGAAAGAGCGGCGGCTGGCCGGACCTCAGGAGTATGCCTCCACAATGGGAGCAGCAGCTTCCCGCGTGGCGATCGCCGATGCGGAGTTGACTCCGGATCAGATCGATTTCATCATCGTCGCAACGAGCACTCCTGATTATACCTTTCCCAGCACCGCTTGCTTGATCCAGGATCAGATTGGGGCTAAATCAGCAGGCGCAGTCGATATTCAAGCGGCATGCACTGGTTATTTATACGCTCTCTCGATGGCGAAGGCATGGGTTGAAACTGGCGCCTATCGAAATATTTTAGTTGTCGCTCCGGAAAAACTCTCCTCGATTACTAATTATAAGGATCGCACTACTTGCATTCTCTTCGGCGACGGAGCGGCCGCTTGCATCGTCTCTCTCCAAGGAAAAGGGCTGGTCATAGAAACCATAAGGTTGGGGGCTGATGGAGAGCAGGCGGAATTGTTGATGGTACCGGGAGGCGGCTGCCGGCAGCCGGCCACCGCCGATTCTGTTGCCAATAGCCAGCATTACATCAAAATGGCTGGAAACGAAGTCTTCAAACACGCTGTCCGGCGCATGGAGTCGGCGAGTAAGGAATGTCTTGAGGCTGCGCAAGTCAATGAAAAAGAGATCGCATGGGTGATTCCTCATCAGGCCAATATCCGGATCATCGATGCAATGGCGAAGCGGTTCGAGCATCTACCTCCTGAGAGGGTATTTAAAACAGTCCATAAATATGGCAACACTTCGGCCTCGTCGGTCGGGATCGCGCTCGATGAATTATTGAGAGCGGAGATGACGAAATCCGGAGAAAAGATTTTATTGACCGCTTTCGGAGCAGGTCTCACATGGGGAGCTGCAGTCTTGCATCATGAATAAGGCATACCTTTTCCCTGGACAGGGAGCTCAATATCCCGGAATGGGGAAAGATTTCGCCGCTTCATTCGCAACGGCCAGAGAGGTTTTCGAAGAGGCGGACGAACTGATGAACGAACATTTGTCCCAAATCGTATTCGAGGGTCCTGAAGATGTATTGACACAGACGAAATATAGCCAAGTAGGGATCTTTGTCACGAGCGTAGCGATTCTTAGAACGATTGAAACCCAGTTTCCTGAAGTGCGGCCGTCAGTTTGTTCCGGCTTGAGTTTAGGCGAGTATACCGCCCTTTATGCCTCCGGACGGTTGGGCTTTCAGGATACCTTGAAGCTGGTCCGAGAACGGTCCCGCCTGATGAACCAGGCTTGCGAGAGGACCTCTGGCGCGATGGCAGCCGTACTGGGATTAGACGCCAAGGATGTCGAAGAAGCGCTTCGGGGATGGTCCGATGTATGGATCGCAAATTACAACTGCCCCGGACAGATTGTCATTTCAGGAACAAAAGATGGGGTGCAGAAGGCCGCCCTGCCATTGAAAGCGATCGGCGCAAAACGAGTTCTGCCATTGACCGTCCACGGGGCCTTTCATAGCGGTCTGATGCAGTCCGCGCAAGATGGATTCGCTCCATTTATCGCAGCAGCCCCTATCCGAGAGTCTAAAGTGGGCTTCGTCATGAATGTCCCTGGCGATTTTGTCCATTGCACGGAGGAGATCCGACGCAATTTAACTGACCAAGTCACACATTCCGTACGTTGGGAGCAGGGGATCCGATCTATGGCCGGGATCGCACTATTTCTGGAAATCGGGTGCGGCAGAACCCTTGCAGGACTCAATAAAAAGATCGGAATCGCCGCTCCAATCTTATCCATAGACAAGGTAGAAGACTTAGAACGCATCGGAGAGATGTTATGAGCCTCATGCAGCACTTGTTAAAAGGAAAAACTGCGCTTGTCACGGGAGGAACTGCCGGAATCGGAAAAGCGATCGCTTCTCTTTTTGCCGAGCAGGGCGCCCATGTGGCGATTTGCGGCACAAACAAAGAACGGGCCGAGCAAACGGTTCTTGAAATTGAAAAGGTCAAAGTCGATCCGGAACAGAAAATCCGCTATTTTCTCCTTGATGTTGCAAAGACGAAAGAAGTCGAAGAGGCGATCGGCAAACTCGTAGAGGAGTGGGGCAAGATCGACATCCTCGTCAATAACGCAGGGATAACTCGAGACAACCTCCTGATGCGGATGAGCGAAGAGGATTGGGACCGAGTCGTCGAGGTGAATTTAAAATCGATCTATAACACTTGCCGCGCCCTTTGCCGCCCTATGATGAAATCGAGGGCGGGATCGATCATCAATATCACATCCGTGATTGGTTTGATGGGAAATGCAGGACAAGTCAATTATGCAGCATCCAAATCGGGCATGATCGGATTTACGAAGTCGCTGGCAAAAGAACTGGCTGGCCGCGGTATACGGGCCAACTGCATCGCTCCTGGATATATCGAAACTCAGATGACGGATGGTTTAACGCCTCAAATCAAGGAACAAATCCTGACGAAGATCCCGCTTAGCCGTATTGGTCAGCCTCGCGATATCGCTCAAGCGGCCTTGTACTTAGCAAGCGATTTATCGAGCTATGTCACTGGACAGGTGATCGCGGTCGATGGTGGAATGGTCATGTAGGAATTTTTTTCATTAACATTAGGAACAATTATGACAATACAACAAGAAGTCATTGAAATTATCGTCGAGCAGCTAGGAGTCGATGCTGCCGATGTGGCGCCGGAGAAATCCTTCGTCGAAGATCTCAACGCAGACTCTCTCGATCTCACCGAACTCATCATGACTTTCGAAGAACGATTTGGCTTCGAAATCTCGGAAGAAGATGCTGAAAAGCTGAAGACCGTTTCCGATGTCATCGATTACATCGAGAAACGCAAAGTCAACGCGTAAATCTTTTAGAGATTGTAGGGAGTGTACCGTAAAGATTGCGTCATCGCTTTTTTGGATTATTTTGGCCGCTTTTCGACTTCAAAATTTGGGGGCAATATCGACAAGTATATATGCCCCCAAAATTTTGAATCGAAAAATCGGCTCAAAAGAACCGAAAAATCGACAGAAGAATCTTTACGGTACACTCCCTAATACCCATTTAGAGGGTGTTATACCGTTCAGGTTTCGTCGCTTATTGGGATGATTTGGTCGCTTTTAGACTTCAAATTTTGGGGGGGCAGTATCGACTATATATGTTTCCCAAAGTATATTTTAACCAGTAAATATTTTATTAACCAGTTCCGCAGATTGTTCCCATAATATTACCGAAGCACCTATCGCAACTTTCTCTTCTTCAGATTTCTGAGGATCTTCTGCACTTTGTCTCAGAATTTGAATCAGGAAAGCGGCTCTGACAGTATCGATCTGGTCGTGCGCCATAAACCCTCTAATTTATTGCGCGAAGAGGCAGGGTTCAGTTTTTCTTCTTGGCAAGATAAAGAAGCCTATGCCTGGTCTCAAGAAATCAAGCTCAGTTATGTTCATGAGGATCGGATCAAAGGTAGGGACACGCAGCTTCATTTTGTCAATTCCTCAGATCATTTTGAACAATGACGCGACGCAATCCCCCGACTTTAGTCGTGGGGGGCCAGGAGCGCTCGCGTTATATATCGTGATTTTGTATCATACTTCGCATGACGATTGCAAAATACAAGTCCAACCGCAATCTGGTATATTCCTATAAATATCATGTCGTTTTTTGCCCAAAATATCGCAGAAAAGTTCTTGCCGATCTCATCAAGGCCGTATGATCCAAGCCCAAGTAAAACTCAGAATCAATCCGAAGCAGGAAGCCATCTTAATATCATGGCTCATAATGCTCAAATGTGTCTGGAATTGGGCGGTCAGAAAGATCGAACTGGATGCAAAAGACGGAAGGTTTCACAAAAAACAGCAGTTCCAGAATCTATTGGCCGATCACGGAAAACGGATGGGCGTTCCCTCGCATACTCTTCAAGGAATTCTGCTGATGGCTTGGGAACCTTGGGATCGCTGTTTTAAAAAGATCTCGAAAAGGCCTCGTCTTAAAGGTGTCCGCAACAAGCTCAATTCCATTCCCTTCCCCGATCCGATCAAGTATCCGATCAATCAGCGGATAAAGATTCCAGGGCTCGGAATATTCCGATTCCACAAGCAAGAAATCCCCGAGGGAAAGATCAAATGCGGAAGGATTGTCAAAAGAGCCTCTGGTTGGTATTTGTGCCTATTCATCGAAGCGGACGCAAAGGCAGTTCCAGCAAAGGCCAACGGCAAGATAGGCATTGATCCTGGATATAAAAATACTCTAACCCTTTCTAATGGAGAGACGATCTCCATGCCTAAAGAATTTCAAAAACGACAAGAAAGATTGGCTCAATCACAAAAGGGTCATCGCAAGAATCTGTCTGCTCGCCTGCACGAACGGATCAAAAACACTCGCAAAGACAACAATCACAAACTTTCGCGTCGTTTGGTGGCAGAAAATTCATGCATAGTGTTTAGTAAAGACAATATCAGTGGCATAGCAAAAAGTTACGGTAAATCCGTAGCCGAAGCCGGCCATCATCAACTTCGACAAATGCTTTCCTACAAATGCACTGCAAGCGGTAGGAAATATGTCGAGGTTGATTCAAAGTTTTCTACCATGACCTGCTCGCACTGTTTGGCCAGAACAGGCCCGACAGGAAAGGCAGGCTTGTCGGTAAGGCAATGGGAGTGTACGGAGTGTAGAACTTCACACGATCGCGACCAAAATGCTGCGATCAACACACTTATTGCTGGGCTCGGAACGAGCCTCGAGAAGGTTGCGTAAGCCCCGTCAGGAATCCCCTGGCTTTAGCCATGGAGAGGTTCAAGTCAAAGGTTTCTTGCCGGATCGGAACCTCTTCTCGCCTGGGTTCTCTATCAACTTTTACCTGCCAAAAATCCATTTCTCAATGACTGGAAATTACTCTGGAGAATTTGGGAAACAGTGGTGGACGCAGACGGGCAGTCTGAAATTCCTCTGGAGATTTTAGGACTCCTTCAAGAATTTTTGAGACAGAGCACTAGTCGCAACTGGTCTCGTTAGCCAAAGGAGATACAGGAAATAGAGTAAATTGAGGACAGTCCTCTTTGAGCAGTTTTTTAATATAGAAATTGATGCTAGAGCAATCCCACGTTTGATATTTTCCGCTATAGATCTCTGTGTGACAATATAGGGTAGGGACTGGACATACCGTTTGAAGATCGGGACAGTCTTTTCTATCAAT
>Ga0206877_10186_pt1 | contig 18565 bp, 17 predicted proteins | sample Alteio_BWOrgCont_7_FD_152623 | JGI IMG/M metagenome (GOLD analysis project Ga0206877, IMG submission 152623) | Enriched cells from forest soil in Barre Woods Harvard Forest LTER site, Petersham, Massachusetts, United States -... | ecosystem: Environmental > Terrestrial > Soil > Temperate forest >...
ATTAGTTTCGTGCGCATAGTAAAGAAATATCGGAGGATTTTTGAGTGAACGAGTCCAGTGAATGCAGCACAAATGCGCATAAAGATCATGAACATCATAAAAATGAGCATCCTATGAATGATGCGTCGAAAACCGAATCAGTTGAGCGAAAAGGTGGGGACGACAGCTCTCAGCTTCCGCCTGGTGAGCCAAGCGAAATTGCTGAAATGAAAAAGAAAATTCAAGAACTGGAAGCCCAAGTTAAAGAGAAAGAAGCAAAATATCTTTATCTTTATGCTGATTTTGACAACTTCAAAAAACGTTCTATTAAAGAACGTTCCGACTTGATCAAGTTTGGCTGGGAACCTGTTGCACGTGAAATGGTGCAAAACCTGGATAATTTGGAATTAGCACTTGCACATATTCCACCTTCTACGGACAAGAATTTAGCTGATGGCTTGAAGATGATTTTGAATCAATTGCTTTCATCATTACAAAGACAAGGCGTTCAACCTATTGAAAGTTTAGAGAAAGTTTTTGATCCGAATCTCCATGAAGCAGTAGGACAGGAAGAATCAGACTTTCCATCCGGCACGATCACCAAAGAACATACCCGTGGGTACACCTTGCACGGTCGGCTATTGCGCCCTGCTCGCGTTGTGATTAGCGGAGGCCGCTCTTCAGATACAGAAACAAAGTAGAGGTTGACGAATCGAAATTCGCACCCATTTTTAAATTCAAGGGCGAATCTAAACTGGATGGCGATTAAAAATTTGAACTAGAAAATTGAATGGCGACTAAAAATAGAGTGAATAAGCCAGCTTAGGCAAGTCGCATAATAAGGACGGAAAGGCGAGGAAGTTATGGGTAAAATTATTGGTATTGACTTAGGTACAACGAACTCATGCGTAGCAGTATTAGAAGGGGGCGAACCTAAAGTTATCCCCAATTCAGAAGGGGCAAATACAACTCCTTCGATCGCAGGCTTTACTCCTTCAGGAGAGAAGCTCGTTGGACAAACTGCTAAACGTCAAGCAGTGACTAACCCAGAGAAAACTGTTTTTGAATCGAAGCGATTGATTGGCCGCAAGTTCAATTCAAGAGAAGTTCAAGAATTCTCCAAAGTAACTCCTTTCAAGATTCAAGAAGCAAAGAACGGGGATGCTTGGATTAAAGTAGGTGATCGTGAATATTCACCTCAGGAAATTTCGGCACTTGTTCTTCAGAAGATGAAAAAGACGGCTGAAGATTATCTGGGAGAACCTGTCACTGAGGCTGTTGTCACAGTTCCCGCTTACTTTAACGATGCTCAACGCCAGGCTACTAAAGACGCAGGCCGTATTGCTGGCTTGGATGTTAAAAGAATTATCAATGAACCTACTTCTGCCGCATTAGCTTACGGGCTAGATAAAAAGGGCAAAGAATCCACCGTTGCTGTGTTTGACTTAGGTGGTGGTACTTTCGATATTTCCATCTTAGAAATGGGCGATGGCGTTTTTGAAGTAAAAGCGACCAACGGCGATACCTTTTTGGGTGGCGGTAACTTTGACCAACGGATTATCGATTGGCTTGCCGAGGAATTTAGAAAAGAAAATGGCATTGATCTTCGCAAGGATAAGATGGCACTTCAGCGCTTAAAAGAAGCTGCTGAAAAGGCTAAGCATGAACTCTCCAGCACTACTGAGACTGATATTAATTTACCCTTTATCACTGCGGACTCTTCTGGACCTAAGCATCTGAACATCAAGCTTTCTCGAGCTAAATTGGAAGCTCTCGTCTCTGACCTGATTGATCAGCTCGTTCAGCCTTGCGAAACTTGCATCAAAGATGCAGGAGTTTCTAAGAGTAAGATTGATGAAGTAATTTTGGTTGGCGGCATGACTCGTATGCCTCGAGTTCAGCAAAAAGTGAAAGAAATTTTTGGAAAAGAACCTCATAAGGGAGTCAACCCAGATGAAGTTGTTGCTGTAGGAGCAGCTATTCAGGGCGGCGTCCTCAAAGGTGACGTCAAGGACGTTCTTCTTTTAGATGTGACTCCTCTTTCCTTGGGTATTGAAACTCTCGGTGGCGTGTTCACAAAGCTGATTGAAAAGAATACCACCATTCCTTCTAAGAAGTCACAGGTGTTCTCGACTGCAGCTGATAACCAATCTGCTGTCACTATTCACTGCCTCCAAGGGGAGCGTGAATTTGCGGAACATAATAAATCATTAGGTCGTTTTGACCTCGTTGGAATTCCTCCAGCTCCTCGCGGCGTCCCTCAAGTCGAAGTCACCTTCGATATTGATGCGAACGGCATTGTTCATGTAAGCGCTAAGGACCTAGGCACTGGCAAAGAACAATCCATTCGAATCACTTCTTCGAGCGGCCTCTCTGAAGATGAAATTAAGAGAATGCAGAAGGAAGCTGAAGCTCACCGCGCAGAAGACGAGAAGCGAAAGGAACTCGTCAACGCTCATAACACTCTCGACGGTTTGATTTACACAATTGAAAAAACAATCAAAGAGAATAGTGATAAAATTGCTGCCGACACGAAGAAGCAAGTTGAAGATGCTCTTGTTGAAGCAAGAAAACATCTCGACAGCAAAGACTTGGCTGAACTTCAAAAGGCAACTGAGAATTTAACTGCTGCTTCCAATAAAATGGCAGAACAAATGTATAAGACAGCAGGGGCACAACCCAACGGTGCTGGTGCTAATGGACATAGCGAGTCCAATGGCTCTGACCACTCAGGCCCATCTCAAAAAGAGGAGAAAAAGGGCGGCGACGATGTGATTGATGCAGACTATAAAGAAGTCTAATCAATGGCTACAAAACGTGATTATTATGAAGTCTTAGGTATCCAAAAAAGCGCTGCTCCCGAGGACATTAAAAAATCCTATCGGAAGTTAGCCGTTCAGTTTCACCCGGATAAAAATCCGGGTGATAAGAAAGCTGAGGAGCGCTTTAAGGAACTTTCTGAAGCCTACGAAGTATTATCTGACCCTCAAAAACGTCAGATGTATGATCAGTTTGGACATGCAGCAGCAGGTGCCGGCGGGCCTGGTGGTGCTGGAGGCTTTGATTTTCAAGGTTTTGGTGGCGCATCGATCAACGATATCTTTGGTGATATCTTTGGCGACTTGTTTGGTGCTGGGGGTGCCGGTGGAAATCGCGCTCGGGGAGGGCGACGTCGGGCAGGCGGGAAGCCTGGCGATGACCTCAGAACATCGATTGATATTACTTTCGAAGAGGCGGCCTTTGGCACTGAGAAGGTAATAACGGTACCCAAAACCGTTCCCTGCGACACTTGTCAAGGGACAGGGGCTAAGCCTGGAACCCAACCTGAATCTTGTGCGCAATGCGGCGGCCGAGGTGAAGTCAGTTTTCAGCAAGGCTTTTTCGCGATTACTCGTCCGTGTCCACGTTGTGGCGGAACGGGTCAAACCATTCCTCATCCTTGCGTCAACTGTGGTGGCTCGGGCCAAGCAAAAAAACGTTCTCAAATTGCCGTTAAGATTCCAGCCGGAGTTGATAGCGGTCAGCGCTTGAAGCTTTCTGGCGAAGGAGAAGCGGGTGAGCGAGGCGGCACGCCTGGAGACTTATACGTTGTTATTAACGTACTGCCCCATGATTTTTTCACCCGTGAAGAATTTGACGTTATTTGTGAAGTTCCCATCACATTCTCTCATGCTGCACTGGGTTCAGAAATTGAAGTCCCAACTCTCGAAGGAAAAGTGAAATTAAAGATTCCACCCGGCACTCAATCGCATAAGATATTAAGATTGAAAGGCAAAGGACTAGCGCGATTGGGTTCATATGGCCGTGGTGACCAACTTGTCAAAGTGATCGTGGAAGTTCCGTCAAAACTGACGCAGGAACAGAGGGATCTTTTGAAACGTTTTGATGAAACTGGCGGAGAGTCCGCTCACCCAATGCATCATAGCTTCTTTGAGAAAGTGAAAAATCTTTTTGGCTAATTACAATTTGGGAATCTCACGACAGGCTTGGATTTCAACGATAATCAGTGCTTTTGTCCTTCAGGCTTGTAGTAGTGGACCCAAACCGAGAGAGTTTGCACGACCACCGGTCAAAGCCGCAATTGGAAGCCCGATGACCGCGCCTGTCGGAGAATCCCTAGAGGAGGCTTCTCCGCAAGAGGCGGCGGACTACCAGGACATTGAAACTCTCTACTCCAAGAATCTCTACGAATCTGCTGAAGCAAAAATGAATTCTTTTGCAAGACGTCACCGCCATAGTGTGCTTCTCCCAACCATTGAGAATCTACGAGGGCTGATGCTCTTACGGCAGAAGAAGACAGATCAAGCCATCCTTCACTTTCAAAAGGCCATTCGACTCAATCCTAAAAACGAACCTTTTAATCAGTATGTCTTGTATAACTTAGCCCGCGCAGAATTCGATTTGAATCAAATTGACGAATCTCAAAAGACCGTCAATGACATCCAGCCCAACTCCCTTGATAAAGGAAATAGACTCAAGCTTCATTTTCTAAAGGCCAGTATCTATCAGAAAAAATCAATCCCTTTGGAGGCGTCTCGACAACTCCTCACTGCCGGCTATTTGATTACTGACTCCGGAGTTCCAGAAAACAAAAAGGTCATTTATAAACTTCTTGATCAGAGCCTCCAATCTATTACCGATATTGCTGCTCTTGAGTCACTTTTTCAGGAATTTGAAGATTCTCCTTTGTCTGATTCACTTCTATTCCGACTGGGTTCCCAAGAAATAGCAGTTGGAAACCGGGGAAATGCCGAAATTCATCTCAGAGCTTTGATACAAAAGTATCCGGAAGGCCCTTATTTCCTACAGGCGACTGAACTTCTGAATAGCGTTCAAATCCAAACTTCGATCCAAAGCCGAGCCATTGGTGTCCTGCTTCCGATGAAGGGTAAATTTGCTAAATTTGGAATGAAAAGCCTCCAGGGAATTCAAATGGCCTTTGGAATCTTCGATTCAAATGAGCCCGACTCCAAAATGAGTCTTATTGTCGAAGATAGCGGAGAAGAATCCGAGCAGATGATCAAAGCGCTCGATCGTCTAGTACTCAAACACCACGTCGCAGCCGTAATCGGGCCTATGCTCAGCAAGGGCGTAGAGCAGGTAGCGCAACGCGCTCAAGAGCTAGGTGTGCCTTTGATTTCTCTTGCTCGAAAATCTGGACCCAACCAAGACTATGTTTTCCAAGCGGGCTTGACTCAACAAATTCAAGCCTATGAAGTTGCCCGTTTTGCCATTGAACAATTAGGGGCCAAGAGATTTGCAGTCATCTATCCCAATGAAAAATTTGGAATAGATATCAGTCACACCTTTTGGGACGCAGTTGAATCCATGGGTGGAAAAATAGTAGGTTCTGAATATTACAACCCAGGTGAAACAGACTTTCGACAGGTGATCGACAAACTTTCGGGCTTGTATTATTCAGGGGCGAGACAGAGAGAACTAGATTTACTTGCGCAAGAACGCGATGCCAACCATATTACGAAACGAACCCGTAAGACCGAGCAGTTTTACCAATTAAAGCCTATCGTCGATTATGACGCCGTATTTATTCCCGATGAACCTAAAGTTGCTGGGCAAATTCTACCTACCTTTGCATACCGCGATGTAGACCACGTGCGATTCCTGGGCACCTCTGCCTGGAACTCTCCTGATTTTATTTCAAGGGCCCAGTCCTATGGAGAACACGCTACTTTTGTCGACGCCTATTTTGCTGATAGTAAATCACAAACTTCCAAGAATTTTACCACTCATTACAAAGCGGTCTTTGGTCAAGATCCCACGTCTTTTGAAGCCTTGGCCTACGATGCAGCGTCATTGTTGAAATTTACGCTCAGTTCCTCTTCCAGTAATCTATCTCGCTCCGATATTCGCGATCGACTGAAGAGCATTCGCGATTTTCAAGGTGTAACTGGTAAAATCACCTATAGAGATGGTCAGTTCTTCAGGAATTTGACGGTTCTAACTGTCAAAAACGGCCACTTTGCTGAATTTTTATCCGGTCATTGAAAAAGTAGAACTAGTCAATTTCTTCCGATTTTCAATTTAATAAATTCTGTCATAATTAGAGATGTCTGGAGGGGGACTTGGGTTTACGATTCGACCCTGTAGGCGGGGGTCAATTCAAACAGGCCGTTCAGCAAATCATCGAAGCTGAAAGCCAACCGATCAAAACACTTGAGGCACATAAGACCAAGGAACAAGCTCGCTTAAAGCTTTTCCAAGAATTTAAAAATACGTTTATGGGCCTTGATAAAGCCATAAGCGAAGTTTCAAGCTTCAAGAAATTTCGTGAACTTGTTGCGGATCTCGGCGACGGCGGGAACTTGATGAGCGTGACATTAGACAAAGAAAAGGCAGAACCCGGCCAATACACCATTGAAATAGATGAACTTGCTGCCCATACTTCCGTAATAACAAGTGGTTTTGAGAACGCGGACGATAAAGTACTGGGACAAGGATTTGTCACTCTAAACCTTCAAAATGGCGACACGTCTGAAATCTACATTGACGACAATGACTCCAGCCTTCGCGGGATCGCGTCCTTGATCAATCAGCAATCGAACTCTCCCGTCCGTGCAGCAGTTATCAGGGATGACTCGGATCCAGACGAGCCCTGGAAACTATTACTCACAGGAAAAAAAGACGGCGCAATTAACCAAATCGACTACCCTGAGTTTTACTTTATGGATGGGGACGCAGAACTCTATATCGATGACAATACTGACGCGAAAAACGCTATTGTTTCAATAGACGGATTTGAAGTTGAGCTAGGCAGCAACGACATCACTGACTTTCTTCCAGGGGTCAATGTTCATTTAAAACAAGCCAGGCCGGACCAACCCTTTACATTGACCATAAAAGAAGACAATCAGAAGATGTCCGGCAAGGTCAAAGGTCTTGTAGATCAGGTGAACCAAGTCCTTCAATTTATCTCTAAACAAAACTCCGTTGACGCTCACTCAGATACGACCCTGACATTCGCAGGAGACACAAGCTTACAAACCTTGGAATATCGACTTCGTAATACTATTCACGAGGGATTTCCCGTAGAAAGCTCCGACTCAGATCCACAGTCAGTCTTTCTCAGTCAACTAGGAATAGAATTTGAGAAAAACGGACAACTTACATTTAAAGAAGACAAATTCAATAAATTGCTCGACAGTGATTTCGACCGGATCGCTCAAACAATAGCAGGCCCCAACGGCTTGGCCAATCGACTCAGAAGTGTCTACACCGCATACTATCAGAGCGGCAACGGAATACTCAGTATCAAAGAAGCTGGAATGAACTCACGCATTCGCTCCATTGATGATCAGATCGATCAGAAAACCCGCTATGTGGATCGACGAAGACAGGACATTGTGGGTCAATTTTCACGGCTAGAATCAACTTTAAGTGACATGCAGAGACAGCAACAATATCTTTCGGCAAGCCTCCCAGGAGCGGGAGGTGGGAATCCAATCTCACAACTTCTTGGTGGATTATAGAAAGGAATAATGCATGGCAGGACCCTACGGAGCAAATCAGTATAAACAAACTGCGATAAAAACAGCAAATCGAGGCCAACTATTGATCATGCTTTACGAAGCCGCGATCCAGAATATCAAAAAAGCGGTCATTGCAATCGATAAAAAGGACATACCAACTAAGGGTACAGCTATCGGTAAGACTCATGACATAGTCAATGAATTGTCGAATACCCTTGATTTTGAAGTAGGCGGAAACATTGCTCGCGACTTGGAACGCCTGTATAATTTTATGGTTGAACAATTGGTTAAAGCGAATGCCGAGAATTCCAAGGAAGGCCTTCTCGAAATCCAGAAGCTACTTGAAACTCTTTTGAGTGCCTGGCGAGAAGCAGTTGACCAAGTGAACAAGGGTGTCGCAAAATAGAGAAAGATGAACTCTAAACGTACATGAATGTTTTAAAGCTGCTACAAAGCAAGAATCGTTGCCTGGAAAAATTTCTCAAGTATTCCGAGGAATTTCTTTCTCAAGCTGAAATGGGTGACCTTTCCAGTATCAATGAGTTTCAGAATCGACGGGAAGGGGCCTTGAAAGCAGTACTTCTATTTGATCGAAAGATAACGGAAATAATTGAAGAACTTTCCAGTGATGAAAAAACGAATACATTAATTGAATCGGTCAAGCAAGCGCTCGCCGCCAAAGACGAGTTGATTCAATCTATTCTAATTACCGACCAGAAAATCATTGCTAAGATTGAAGAAGAGAAAGAACGCCTTCTCAAGGAACTATCAACATCGGATAAATCAATGCAAATGGTGAAGAAATTCAAAAGCAAATGGATCTCTGAATCCGGCGAAAAACTGGACGGCAAACTATGAATCAAGACGTAACTCACACACTCCATGAAGTTATTCGAAAGCAACTCCATCAAACCGATTTTGATGTCGTAGGAATCGTCCCCATTCCAACTCACAACGACCGCATGGTCCGATTGCGCACTCTTCAAGAAATGCTGGAAGACTTCGAGGAATTTCGCAGCAGTGACACCATTGATTATCTGTTACAGATAAAACCACGGCGCCAACCGCAGGCCCCGCCCCAAAATAGCGTTCCTGCACGTAGCGAAGGAAGTAGCAGCAGAAACGCTCCTGAGAGCATCTATCTTCCCAATGGTAAACTCAATATTCCCTATCTTTTGAAGAACGCTGACTTACTTTTCGATTCAGGAGAGTTTACTCTAGCGAAGAATATTTATAAAACAATACTCAAGGGCGGCGACAATACAAGCGTAGCACTCTTTAGAATTGGCCGATGTTTAGAAGCAGAAGGCAAACAAGAAGAGGCTCATGCGCACTATGAAGAATCTATCGCGTATCATCCCACACTTGAATCCTTTCAGAGGCTTTCAGCGCTCCTATTGCGCCAAAGTAAGGATCAACAGGCTGCTGAAACATTGGAGCGCGCGCTTCACATCAAAGACTTAGGTTCGAATGCCCGATTCGAGCTTCACAAAGCTATTGGAAACTGTTGGACTAGAGCTAAAAATGACGAAAATGCCGAAATTCATTTCAAGAAGGCTTTGGAAGTAAACCCTACTGCAGACGAGATTAGAGCTAATCTGGGAGCTTTGTATTTGCAAAGTAATAAAATCTCCGATGCAAAACGACACTTTCGTGACGCCACCGCTTCGAACCCTTCCAATTTTCAAGCAATAGCCGGACTAGGCTCTTGCTGTCTTGCAGAAGGCGATAAAAAGTCTGCCCATGACTACTTCGCTCAGGCACTTGGAATTGAGCTCAACAATTCAACCGCAATCTTTTATTTGGTAAAATGCGCCTATGAACTCAAAACCTATGCGGTCGCTGCAAAAATATTAGATGAATATATCCAAATTTCTCCAGTTAATCCCAACTTACTATATAGTCTGGCCGGTTTGCAGTTTCATCTCGGAAGAATCACAGAGTCAAAAGCCACCACCTCAAGAATTTTAGAGTTACAACCACAACACGCAGGAGCAAAAGAATTAATGATGATGATTGAACGGTATTCAGGCCCAGCCGCCTAATCGTTCAGTTTGATCCTGTTTTTAGTGTGGGACCCGACAGGACACTGTCATGGAGGACAGATGGCAACATTTACTGATCGTTTGATGGGCGAAGTCATTGAAAATCCTGAAGGCCAAGAACGTGACGTCGAGCTATTATTGAATCGACTACTTCACTGTCTTGTGGATGAAGTTAAACAACATACGGCAACTCAAGGTTCAACTTCTCATTCCTTCGAGAATTCAGCGAAAGGCGAAATCTTAGGAGGGGACATTAAGTGAACCTCCCTTCTCAAGCAGATCCCAAGCCACTTCCTCCAGTTCGTTGTTTAGTAATACAGTTGGCCCGCCTTGGAGACACCATACAGAGCCTCATGGCCCTGCGCGCGGCAAAGCAGCTCTATCCAAGCTTGGAGATCCATTTTTTAGCCCGCGAGCGTTTTGCGGTTGCAGCAAAAAGAGTTCCGTGGATTCAAAAAGTGATCTCCTTTCCGGCAGACCAAATCCTTGGGCCAATTTTGCTTGGGGATAAAAATGCACCCGAGTCACTAGGTGATCTAGCTCGGTGGATTGCGCCCCTTGTAAAAGATCCTTGGGACGTAGTGGTCAACTGGACCTTTTCTGAAGCCAGTAGTTATCTCACGGCACTTATTCCCTCTAGAGTAAAATTGGGTTATACGCGGAGACGTGATTCAAGCTTTTCCGGAGCAGATGGGTGGAGCCACTTTATCCAGGCCATTGTGCAAGGCAAAGTGAATCAGAATATTCACTTAACTGATATTCTTACCACGCAACTATTGACTGCTCTTCAAATTCATTTTGGTGAACCCACTGGTGATGGTAATTCAACTGTAACATCCAAAACGTTTTTCTCACTTGCTCTGAACGAAAGCGAATTGGAAACTGTTATTCAGGGCGAAAGTAAAAGCTGGATTTCCATTCAGCTTGGAGCTGGTCAAGCCACAAAGGCATGGGATGCCGAGAACTGGGCAAAACTCATTCAACATATTTTAAAGAGAAACCCCGAGCATTCAATCTATTTGCTAGGGGGAAAAGAAGACGAAGAAAAGGCAAATCTCATTTTGCGTGAAGTTGACGGAGACGCCAATGTTGTATCTCTTGTTGGAAAAACTGGATATGATCTTTGGACTTCCGTAGTAGCTCGAAGTCAATGGCTTTTTGCTGCCGATACTGCGGCCATCCACTTAGCAAGCGTTTTAGGTGTCCGAGTATTTAATATATCGGTTGGACCCGTCCGATATTTTGAAACGGGACCCTACGGAAACGGTCATTACGTTATTGCCCCTGCTCATATTTGTGAAGCCTGCAATCGAGAATCCTTGCATCTCAATGAGCACACCTGTCGAACGGATATTTCTGCTGAAGCAGCCTACGCCACCTGGGCATATGCGGCAAAGGAATGGGCTCACCGCAGAATGGTATCTCTTGAAACTCATTTTTCGGAATTGGGCTGGTCAGATAAGCTCAATTCTATTCGGATTTTTCGGTCTCGTATTAGAAATTCGTCAGATGGGGGAGGAGTACAATATGAGCCCCAACTAAAAAAACCTCTATCTATGGAAGAGTGGACTGGGATGGTCATGGGTCATATGGCTAGAGCGTGGTATTGCGGCTGGCTTCCTCCAATAGGTAAGGAGATTACAAGAGAAGCTATTAGCCCCCAACTCATTCAAAAACTGCGGGAGATATCTGAGTCGACTCAAGTGCTCTCTAAGATTTGTTTGCAAGCAAGCCAAACTGCAAAAGCATTGAATCAAAGGGGTTCTGCATTAAAGTCCGAAAAGGTCATGGGGCTGCGGGATCGTACTGAGATTCAAGAGTTGGGAAAAACACTGACCGAGCTTGAAGGACTCATGGAACGAGTTACAAATACTCATCCTCCTTTGAAAGGCTTTTCACAGATGTCTAAAGTTCTTATGCATCATCTACAAGGCACTCAATTATCGGACTTAGGCAAGGAAACCGCGGAATCTTACAAACAACTGAACGAAGGAATCCAGCTTTTCAAACAATGGATTCAATCGACTCTCGATATTGCAAAACCCGTAGCTGTCAAATCGGCAACCATTTCAACCTTCGAAAAGGAGATATCCACATGAGCTCTCACTCAATAAAAAATATAGAAGTCGATAAAAGCGAAACCCAAGAACCAGTAACAGGCCAACTTTCTCAGTCAGGTGCCGTTGAACCTAATCCTCTCCACGCTCGTGAAATCGCAGAGAGGACGCTACATGATGCTCTGGAATATCTCGTATACTTAGAAGCGCTCAGTCGAGAATGTGGGAACTCAATACTTCCCGTGAACGTCATTAATCGGTTCGATACAGAATTCAATCAACTTTTCGTAAATCTCATTGATGCAATCAGCACTTTCACGGAAGCATTGACCTGCGTAAAGCAGATTTTAAGAATTGGAATTTTACAGCCCGTCAATATTCTGGAAGCTGATTTGCTTTCGATCCTAAAAGATATTTTGAGCGGTAAACAAAATGAAGAGAAAAGCTATCTTAAAGACCTCTTAACGATCCATCTCCCTAAAAACCTAGAGCAATGGAGAACTACTGGAATTCCTGCCATTATACGCTCTAGAGACAGCTAACTTGCGCCAGTTCCAAAAGCTCAGAAGCGTTGTCTAAACTTTTCTTTGTGAGATCTGGTCCTCCTAGCATCCTTGCTAGCTCCTCCTTTTTCTCAGTGGAACCCAATTCTTTCACTTCTGTCAACGTTCTAGTACCATTAATACCTTTACGAACGGATAGGTGATGATCCGCAAAGGAGGCAACTTGCGGCAGATGGGTAATACAAATGACCTGATTATAAGAGGCAACGGACTTGAGCTTTTTACCAACTTGAAATGCAGTTTGTCCGCCAATGCCTGCGTCTATTTCGTCAAAAAGGTAAACTCCAATTCCACCCCGGTCCGAAATTACCCTCCGAATAGCCAACATTAGCCGCGATAATTCCCCCCCAGAGGCAATTTTTCCGAGCGGTCGTGCCGCCTCACCGCGATTCGTTTGAACTACGAATTGAACGCTGTCGGGTCCGTTCGCTCCCCATTCTGCAACAGTATCTTTTGAAGACATTTCGATAGAAAATTTGGCTTCTCCCATTTTTAGATCTTTCAATTCGCCAGAAACAGAATCGGATAACATTTCCGAAATCTTTTTCCTCGCTAAGGTGAGTTTTTTTCCATCTCCCCTTAATTCTTTCTGGAAACCCGCTATCTCCGTTTCGATTTGCTTTAAACGTGCGTGATCATTCCCAATCGCAGCCAATTCAGTTTCTAATTCCTCTAATGTCTTCAAAACATCGGTGATGTTGCCGCCATATTTACGGCGGAGATCCGCCAGCAACGCAAGCCTATCCTGAAGCATTTTAAGTCGTTCTGGGTCTAGCTCTATTGAATTAATATAACGACTCATGGACAATCCCACATCTTCGGTTTCAATCAATGCCCGCTCGAGCGAATCGGCAATCCCTTGAACGCTTTCGTCCATTGAAAGAAGGCCACGTAACTTCTGGAGAGCAATTCTGAGTGAATTCAATACTCCATCCTCTTCTGAGTCGAGAACTTGTCTGACACTTTCTGCCGTCTGAGCTCTCAGTTCAGTGGATTGTAGTAATTGTTTTTCCCTTTGAAGCCGATCTTCCTCATCTAGGCTCAACTCCGCGCTCCGAATATCTTCTATTTGAAATTTCAAAAATTCCGCGCGTTTTTCTCGATCAAACTCTTCTTTTTGAAGGCGTTCCATCTCCCGACTCAGATGGCGGTACTGTTTTAGGAGAGATGACAAGCTTTTTGACTGATCGGTCAAACCGCCATATCGATCCAGAAGATCGAGTTGCATCGTAGGCTTGACTAGAGATTGATGTTCACTTTGACCGCAAAGATCAATCAATCCTTCGCAAAGACCTTGAAGTGTAGAAAGCGTAGCAAGTTCTCCATTGACGGAAATACGGTGTCGGCCCGCACGATGGACGCTTCTCTTCACAAGAAGTTCGCGGGTATGACTTTCAAAGCCATATTGCTGTAATCTCTCCGTCATCCATCCAATATCTGAAAGATCAAACAGTCCTTCAATTACTGCCTCATCACAACCCGATCGAATGAGCTCGACACTTGCCCGACCTCCCAGGAGGAGTGAGATAGCTTCGATCACAATGGATTTACCCGCTCCCGTTTCTCCTGAAATAATATTAAGACCCCGTTTGAATCGAATTTCAGCGGAGTCAATGATAGCGATGTTTTTAATTCTCAGGACTTCCAACATTTAGTCACGCACTCCAAACTTCAATTTCTCTCTCAATAAACTAAAGTAATCCCTGTCTGGCGAAGAAATCAGCTTTAAAGAATGTTTATTGAATTTTTTAATAAGAACAATATCGTCTTCCTTCATATCCACGACGTCTTGCCCATCCAAAGTTAACAGAACGTGTCCTGGTCGATGGTTTAAGCAGAGTTTTACTTCAAATGAATCCGGAATAACGAGAGGCCGAAGCGTCAAACTATGCGGACAAATGGGAGCAACAACCAACGCCGATACGGAAGGCGTAACAATGGGGCCACCTGCGGCAAGCGCGTAAGCGGTGGAGCCTGTCGTTGTACTCACGATGATTCCGTCCGCCCGAACATGATGTACCCATTGATTATTGACCCAAACTTGAACACCAATAATTCGTGCTATCGCCCCTTTCGAAATAACTGCATCATTGACTACGGGACCTTTAAAGATAATTTTCTGTTTGCGCTGCAAAGTCACTTCCAATAAAGCACGCTCGCTTATGTAAGGTGGAGTTCCTTCAATAAGCTGATTCAGTGCTTCTAGCGCCTCTGGTTGTTTAATTTCTGTGAGAAAACCCAGCTGGCCCATATTAATTCCCATCAAAGGGATGCTGCGATCTTTCATAAGACGGGCAATACTGAGGAAGGTTCCATCCCCGCCGAGTACCACAATCAGGTCACACCGATTGACAAGATCTCTTTTAGGAACAACTCGAATCTCGTCCTTTCCGAGGTCCAGTGCCCTGCCGATCTCCTTTGCTAAAAGTTCACTCTCGTCAGCAAAAAGAGTCTTCACTCCCTTGCTACTTAGAAACTCTGTCACCTGAGTGGCAAAAGCCGCTGCCTCAGGTTGATGGTGTTTGATAATAAGTCCGACTCTTCTAACTTTGAGTGCCCGAGTTTTATTCATGATTTCTCAACTACTCTAGCAAAGGATAGGTTTGAGATGTGGAATTATTTGGCTAGGAAATGTTCGAATAGTAGACTTCTTGACCGACTTTCGGACCCTCGCAGCGGTTTCTAAAGTTTAGATTTTCAAAAACCGAAGGAAAGGGTGAGGGAACACTGTATGAAAATCTATTCCTTAACAACTGGAGTTGTCGGATATTCAACCCGGATTTGGGATTCGCAGCACGAACAGGCAGTAAAAGAAAAAGGTGAGAAACAGGATTCCGGTTCCCAGAATCAATCCAATCAGGAACAGCCTCAGGACAAACCCGATGGTGGATTAAAATCTCAAGAACCGGTTAAAGCAGAAGACATTGAAAATGCAATTGAAGCTTTTCAAGCTGACCAGCAGACTCAGGCAAACGGCCTGAATGCTTCTGTTATCGGCACTGGCCCCGGATTGCGAGTCATACTTAAAGATGAATCCGGGAGTATCGTTCGAAAATTAACGGGCGAAGAATTTATCCGACTAAGAGAGTCATCTTTTCGAGACAGTCGAATTCGTGGAAAAATCCTTGATCAGAAACTCTAGAATCGTTAGTTCCATAAAGGCATGAGTTTGATTGTAATTTCTGATCTCCATATCTGGGGACCCGATGATCCCCTTTATTCGTCTCTTTTATCTCTTTTGAAGACGCGCGCCGTCTCGGGAGATACCGTCGTACTAGCTGGAGATTTATTTGATCTTTTTGTCGGGAATAAAACCGTTTTCAAAAATCGGTACTCTGATTTCTTCCACGCTTTATCTGATGCGACGAATCGGGGGGTGAAGTGTTTTTACATCGAAGGGAACCACGATTTTCAACTCAAAAGAACATTCCGTGAGTTGCAAGGCGTTAACGTCCAGCCCACTGAGGTGAGTTTCGTTTTAGACGGAAAAAAATTCTACTTTTCCCACGGGGATACCGTCGTTCGAACCGATTACGGCTACCGTTTTCTGAGAGCATTTTTTCGAAGCCCAATAATGAAAGCGGTAATTTTTCTTTTACCCGGCAAATGGATTGATAAATTGGGGACACTGAGTAGTCGTAAAAGTAGAGAACGAAAACCAACGATACTCCTTGATCTACCGCTGGAACGCCGGGAATATCTAAGAAGAACATTTAGAAGTTTCGCGGCTGAAAGGCTCGCGCTCGGCTATGACTTTGTCGTCATGGGACATTGTCATGATTTGGATGAGATGATGTTTAATATTGGTGGACGCACAGGACAGTACGTCAATGTAGGATTTCCAAGAGCGCACGGCTCTTATTTATCTTGGTCGCCGGGGGAAGACAAAATTCAGCGAGAAAAACTGCCGTAATTTAAATTTAAAAGCAGGGATTTTGGCTTTAGGCAAGGAGCGGCGAGAGAGAAAATCCGCAGCATACACAAAGTATGTGAGGATTTTCGAGCGAAGCTGCGACGCAGCATAAAGTCAAAAGACCGCTTTTAAAGGGCGCCCTGGGAGCTCGGCACCCCCAGGGCTAGGGCTGAATTAACTCATGAGCACAATACCCATGAGTTTAGGGCGCACTTTTTAAATCAATTTAAGAGCAGCGGACGGAGCGGCATTTGCTTGCGCAAGTACTGCTACGCCTGCTTGCTGGAGGATATTGCCTCTAACTAGTTCCGAGGTTTCAGTTGCGATATCTGTGTCCGCAATTCTTGAACGTGCATAAGCGAGGTTCTCCTTATTCACATCCAAATTACGTACGGTGGCTTGCAATTTATTCTGCATCGCTCCGAGTGAAGCTCTGCTAGAAAACAACTTATTCATTGCATCATCCACTTTATCAAACGACTCACGAGCTGAATCGACTGACTCGAAATTCAACGTATCAATTCCCAAGCTAGGCGATCGGACGTCGATGCCGGCCGCATCAAAAATGATCCGATCGTTTTCGGTATTTCTAATTCCAACTTGGAATTCCAAATTGGCTTTGGGGGCCTGACCATTTAGGAGAGGAGTGCCATTGAAATTAGTGACGTTTGCAAGTCTGTCTACTTCTTGGACTAAGCTTGCCGCCTCCTGGTTGATCAAACTTCGCTCACGATCACCGATTGTATCCGATCCCGCTTCAATTCCAAGTTCCCGCAATCGGATAAGAATATTACTAATTTCTGTTAATCCCCCTTCTGCCACCTGAGCAAAAGAGATCCCGTCATTCGCGTTCCGTTGTGCTTGTCCCATGGATCGAATTTGGGCGCGTAAATTCTCTGAAATTGCAAGTCCAGCGGCATCATCCCCTGCAGAGGTAATTCTCTCTCCAGAAGCTAAACGCTGATAACTCTTAGTCAATTCTTCTGAATTGTGCGCTAAGTATCTATTTACTGATATAGAAGCCGTGTTTGTCCCTATAGAAAAGCCCATAAAAGACGTTCCTCCGTCTTAAAATAAGAGAAATTCACACGAATTTAAGACACACTGCGTCAAAAAAACGGTAAAATTCTCCATATCCTAGTGCTCGTAGATTTGAAGCACTGGCCGAGTTTAAGATTCATCAAACGTCTGTGCGCTGGGTAAAACGGAAAACGTGAACAACTTTGAACAACTCTACAGAAACCGCCTCGTGCAACAGCAATGTACAGTCGGCAGACGTCCTAAGAATAATCAGTTCCGGAAGGCCCATCCTTCCGCTGACACTATTCCTATCGGAACAAAATAGAATTACTTGAGTAATTTTAACAATTACTCAAGTAATGAATTCGCTACAAAAAGTAGACCAGGGGCCGGCTTGCGAACCCCTGATCTGGTGTTCTAGTTGCTTAACCGAGTAATTTAAGAGCCATCATGCTGTTTTGGTTTGCTTGACTGAGGACCGAAATACCAGCTTGTGTCAGAATATTCGTCTTAGCAAGCTGTGCGGTTTCTGCTGCCATGTCCGTATCTCTGATACGGCTATTGGCGGCAGACAGGTTCTCATCATAGACGTTCAAGTTGTTGATGGTGCTTTGAATACGGTTTTGGAGTGCACCTAACTCAGCTCGGTTGGCTGTTAATGAAGTAACAGCTTTGTCAACCGCATCTAAGTTCGCTCGAGCAGACTCCTTGTCAACAGTTGACAAGTCATTCAGACCCAATTTGTCTAATGACACATTGATCTTGGTCTGGTCGAAGACAAATCTGTCTTCCATAGCATTGTTATGAGTGCCCACCTGAATATCCAAAACGGCACCTGAACGTTCTCTCGCTTCCGCAGCATCCGCTTGATCTTTGTCCAGTTTTTCACCGTTCGCATCAACAGGCTCGCCGTCTTTATTACGAGCGATAGTGGCATCACCACCACCCAATATTTTACGGCCGTTGAATTCAACGGTAGAAGCAATACGATTTACTTCTTGCTTCAACTGTTGAACTTCTTTATCGATGAAGCCTCGTTCAGTGTCTCCGATGGTATCGGAAGCAGCTTGAATGGATAGCTCACGAAAACGGGTCAAGATATTCCCGATTTCGTTCATTCCACCTTCAGCAGTCTGAATCATGGAAATTCCATCGTTCGCATTTCTAACGTCTTGACGAATGGAGCGAATCTGCCCATTCATCTTTTCGGAAATCGCTAACCCAGCAGCATCGTCTGCTGCTTTGTTAATGCGCGTTCCTGACGCTAAGTGTTCAAGTGAATCCTTTTGTGCAGACGAATTGATGCCGAAATGACGCTGCGCCAAAAGAGATTGCACGTTTGTATTAATCCTGAGACCCATATACACACCCCTCCAAAAGCACTTCTTTATGGCAGAGGACACACAAGTCCCCAACACTCAGAAGTGGAATTCAGTTTCTAATTGGCAGGAATTTGCTGTACCCCTGCCTGGCGGTTAAGTGCGGCCCTTCCGAACTTTTA
>Ga0206877_10188_pt1 | contig 18406 bp, 16 predicted proteins | sample Alteio_BWOrgCont_7_FD_152623 | JGI IMG/M metagenome (GOLD analysis project Ga0206877, IMG submission 152623) | Enriched cells from forest soil in Barre Woods Harvard Forest LTER site, Petersham, Massachusetts, United States -... | ecosystem: Environmental > Terrestrial > Soil > Temperate forest >...
CATGTTTCAGGTCCGGCTTCGTGGAATGTGGGTTGGATTGCTAGCTTTACATTGTGCTTTGACGCCAGGTACGGGATTCGCATTTTTCGAGGATATTTGCTTATCTTCCGCCGAAAAGGGAATTGTGGAGTGTATCCAACCTACCAAAGACTGTAAGATCAATACATCCGTCAATGCCGCATGTCCTGCTCAGTTAGCAGAATCGGTGAATATGTTGATCAGCCATGTCCCGGGGCGAAGTATGATTCACGCTGACGCGACTTATTTTATAGCTCAAGCGCTGGGATACCGCTCTGATGTGGCTTATTGGATTGCTGCTTATAACGAAGTGACGGATCTGACAATGTACGCTCCGATTGACCAATGTGGTGGAGTTGCAACATCAAAGAATTCGGGCAAACATTTTATTACCGCAAAGTTTAACGGTTTTGAGCGAACGAATATAAAAACGGATGGCCCACTCTATCATTATGTTCTCTCTTTTTCGCCTAACGGTGATGGCACAGATGTACACGGTGCTGGTGGGGTGCAGGCAGTCTATCCATTTCATTATCCGGTTTCTCAATTAGTTTCGGGTTATCCGAATTCACTAGATGATGTTTACCAGGGAACACTTTACAATCTTCGGCAATGGGCTATGCAAGCTGGGAATCAACCCGGGTTACTCTGCGCTGCGGGTTTAACCGAGCAGAACGGCCTTTCTCATTTTAGCGGACCGAAGTGTCTTACAAATATCCCTATACGAGGCACAGTGCCGCTGCTGAGCGGATTTCGATTTGGATCAAAAATTGAAGCTCATTCCGGTCAGAAAATTTTGGATAATAGTAAACGTGAGATGACTTACGACGTCCTCGATTCATGGCTAAAAGACAGAAAAAGAACAACTGGGGTTCTGTGGAAGGATCCTGAATCTCCACCTGTTCCCGTTCAGTTAGTCCGACTTGGAATCTATTTGCATACTTTGCAAGATACGTCTTCTCATTCGACTTACTGTGGTGATGATGCTCCATCCCCTCCCGGCGGGAAGGACCCGGGGACTTACATGGTGTTGGGAGCAGATAAAGTTCGGCTCGTTTTTGGCACTTCGTGCGCCTCAATTCCTCATCTTGCGGGACATTTGCAAGAGACCGGTACGGGGTCAGAGCACTTGCCACTTCGTGACTATACTGCTTTGAATATGACCTTAAATGAGTTGGTAATCTTTGGTAATACAGTCGCAAAAGCAAAAGGCTGGATAATAAATCCGGAATTACTACCCCCAGATCTCAGTGGTGGTAAAAATCAGCAAGGCAAGAGCGCTTCTGATCTCGAAGCTGAGTTGGTTGGAACCATTGTCACGGGGCGGGCTTGGACTCGTGGAGAAGTTTATCGTTCCGGAATAGTCACACTGCCTTTGCAGCAAATAAAGGCTGCGGATAGGCTTCGCGCCATGAATGCGGCGCTTGGGACGTACTCGTCGCAAGTTCGGAAACAATCTTCAAATCCTGAGCAGTTTAAGGGACTGGAGTTGATGCCAGGGAATGCAAGCGATCCTCATAGTAGCGGAGTATGTTTTAAGTAAATCCGATCTTGATAATTGAGTTTATTATGGTAGAGACCGTCCTTTAGATTTAAAGGAGGGTTAAGATATGAAAACTTGGCGGACTGAAAAGCATGGTGGACCAGAAGTAATTCGACAAAGTGACACTCCTATTCCTCCAATTGGACCCATGCAGGTGCGAGTTCGTGTTGAGGCAGTGGGCCTGAACCATGTTGATCTTTGGGTTCAAAAGGGTGTGGAAGGACATAAGTTTCATCTCCCTATTGTCCCGGGAGGTGATATTTCAGGAATAATTGAAGAGCTAGGTCCAGGATCAAAGACTGTTTTGAATAAAAATGGCCTAGATGTCGGCACAGAAGTTTTAATTAACCCTGGAGTATCCTGCGGCCAGTGTGAAGCTTGCCTTGATGGATTTGATCCTCTTTGTCGATCCTACGGAATGTTTGGAGAAACTCTAGACGGTGGATGCGCCGAGTATGTAGTGGTCCCGATTGCAAATCTGATTAAGCGGCCAAAGACGCTATCAGCAATAAATGGGGCTTCGTTAGCAATTCCTTATCTCACCGCGTGGACGATGTTGACTCGTAAGGCCCAAATTAAAGCGGGTGAGACTGTTTTGATCCAAGCGGGGGGCAGTGGCGTCTCTGTCGCCGCAACGCAAATGGCAAAACTTCTGGGTGCCACCGTAATTACAACAGTGGGTAGTGATGATAAAATTGATAAATCTTATGCGCTGGGGGCGGATCACGTTATTAATTATAGAAAAACACCCTTTCGTGAGGAAGTGAAAAAATTCCTGGCAAAAGAAGGCAAAAAGGGTTGTGAGGTAGTGCTCGATCACGTTGGAGCAGATACCTTTCAGGAGAGTGTGAAAACCTTGGCTTGGGGTGGTAGGATTGTCACTTGTGGTGCAACGTCAGGCGCTCAAGTACCCTTGGATTTAAAAATGGTCTTTTTTAAAAATATTTCCATTCTCGGTTCCACGATGGGAAGTAAAGCTGATTTTATTAGGGTAGTTCAATTGGTGGGCTCAGGGAAGCTCAAACCAGTTGTTGATACTGTTTATCCATTTGCCGAACTTCCATCTGCATTTGAACGGCTTCAAAATAGGAACGTTTTCGGCAAAGTAGTCATCAAAGTAAGTTAATCATTTTGTATTCAAACATAAAGTATTATGAAGCACTCTACTGAACAGTTCTTGCGAGCGCGTAACTTTCTTATCGAAAATAGAACCAACTACGAAAAAGCCTACCGGGATTTTAGGTGGCCCGAGTTGGAAGATTTCAACTGGGCTTTTGATTGGTTCGACGTTATGGCTGAGAATAATTCCAACGTAGCGCTTTGGTTGCAAGCGGATCAACCCGACCAGGGCGATCGCGCTAGTTCGATGGATACAAAACTGACATTTGCTCAGCTTTCGGAGCGTTCCTCTCAAGTGGCTTCCTTTCTAAAAATACTTGGAATCAATAAGGGAGATCGAATCCTAGTTGCTCTTCCTAATGTTGCTCCGCTTTGGGATCTGATGTTGGCAGCTATGAAATTGGGAGCGGTCCTCGTGCCAACTTCGGTGCAGGTTCCTGCTCATGAAATCCTGGAACGCATCCGACGTGCACAAGTGAAGATGGTGATTACAGATGAAGAGCGGATCAGTAAATTCTCGGATTTTTCAGACAAACTGAGTAAGGATTTGATTCGCGTTCTGGTGGGCAATCGAACGGCCGATTGGATCTCGTTTGATGATGCCTATTCCTGTTCTCCCCATTTTCGTCCTACCGAGCAAACTCTGTCGAGTGACCCATTCCTATTTTATTTTACCTCGGGTTCGACTTCGAAGCCAAAATTGGTTTGTCATACGAACCACAGCTATCCCGTAGGTCATTTATCTACTCTCTATTGGTTGGGCCTTCAGGAAGGAGATATTCATTGCAATATCAGTTCTCCTGGCTGGGCAAAGCACGCCTATAGTAGTTTCTTTGCTCCGTGGAATGCGGGAGCGACGATTTATTTGAACCAATATGAAAGATTTAATCCTAAGCGAATGATCGTACTTCTTGACGAGAATTCTATTAACACACTTTGTGCACCTCCGACAGTCTGGAGGATGATGATTCAAGAATCTTTGGGCCCTAAGCCCCGTGGCGTTCGCGAGTTGACCAGTGCCGGCGAGCCTCTCAATCCCGAAGTGATTGAACGAGTTCAAAAGAGTTGGGGCCTTACAGTTCGGGATGGCTTTGGTCAAACTGAGGCCACCATTATGCTTGGCAACTCCCCTGGGCAAAAGATTCTGTTAGGTTCTATTGGTCGACCCATGCCCGGCTATCAGCTAGAAGTTTTAGATTCTCTGAATTCGAGCGTTGAAGAAGGAGAGATGGCGGTCAAATTACGTCCTAGGCCAACTGGACTCATGCATGGCTATATCAATGAAGGTCTAAATACCTCAGTCATTGACTCCTCTGGTTATTATCGAACGGGAGATGAAGGACGGATTGATGCGGACGGTTATTTTTGGTTTGTAGGGAGGGGTGACGATGTCTTTAAAAGCTCTGACTATCGGATTAGTCCGTTTGAACTAGAAAGTGCGATCTTGGAACATCATGCGGTAGCAGAATCTGCAGTGGTTCCAAGTCCCGATCCGGTGCGAACGTGCGTGCCCAAGGCGTTTATTAAACTCAAAAGTGGAATAGTACCAGATGCCGCGACTGCGGAAGATATCTTTTCGTTTTTAAATACCCGACTTGCTTCATACCAAAAAATTAGAAAAATAGAATTTTCAGATTTGCCCAAAACTATTACTGGAAAAATTCGTAGAACCGAGCTTAGGACTCAAGAGAAGTGTCGAAATATCTCTGTCCGTGGAGTCAATGAGTTCTGGCTATAGCCAATACTTTGGCGATCGAACATATTGAAATAAGAATAAATAGGCGAAAAATAATATTTAGATAATTGTAGTGAATTATTTCTTTGTAGATTAATTCTTTGGATGTTAAATTTATAAAATAATCTCAAGATAATGACATAGGAGGTCAAATCTGATGAAAAAGTTACTCACTACGGTTTTTGCTGTTTTATGTCTGAATGGTTCTCTTGCTCACGCTGGCGTTGACTTGACTGCATTGGGGGGTATGAATTTTCAGGGGGGAGCTAATACTCTTAATTCAGGATTCACACAATCAGCCTCTGGGTCCGCTGCTCAATTTAGTTATGGGATCACGGGGGATATGGATTTAGGAATGAATTGGGGAGTTGAACTTGGGTTCTTGTATTTAAATTCAGCAATTAATGCGACTTATGGTACTACTACTACTACTACAAAACCGGTAGTGGGAGCTGTATCAACTGCTACCACTATCAATGTCGCTTTCAACTATTCTTGGCTCAATGTTCCCATTTTGGCGACTTATAAGTTTCTTCCGTTTTTGCAAGCAGGACTAGGGATGTACTTGGCAGAAGGTATCGGTAATATTACCGGGACTTCAGGGACTTCGTCAGCAAGTACAATTGTAGCTAGTGGAACTGCAGTTGGTACTCCCGTAACCTCATCGTCAACTGTCAATCAAGGCTGGGAAGGTTCTGGATTGACCCGATTCGATTACGGCTTGGCTGCAAAACTTCGAGGACAATACGAGTTTATTCCTTCTTGGGCTGCAGTACTTGACGTGTATTTTAACTACGGTCTAGCCAATGGCGTAATCACCGCTGGATCAGCTAATGGTACTGCCAACACATTTAATTCAAATCTTACAAATTGGTCACTCAGTTCATTTGTTGGTGTTAAGTACAGCTTCTAGTTGTTTCGAAGTTTGAAAAGCGGAGGGGAGTCGGGCTTCATAAATTATTTTTATTCAACTGTTAAGTCCGTGCTCCCTTTCGATCCTCTTCAGTCCAAAGTGATATCGAGCATATTCTCCGTAATAATTGGCAAATAAGAAATTTAACGTTCCACCGGCGAGTGCCCCGGAGACCGGAATGGCTTGAGAGAGAATTTTTCTGGCCAACCGGATCTCGAATTGACTCGCAATTTCCCCTATCAAACGAATCAAAGCTGGAGCAGTTTTATTTTCAATAGCTGCGAGAATCTCTTTCGTAGTACATGAAGCAATAAATGAAATGGCTTTTGACTGAAGTTCGGTGAACGCAATCCGAGATGCGTAATAGCCTTCTATTGAAGATTGATTTCCCATACTCAATACATAATTACAGTCCAATTGAGTTTCGATTGAAGAAGGGTCGTTGCCGTATTGTCGGGCGATTTCTGCAATGAGTCGAAGAAGTGAGATAGTAACAAATGGAAGTTCGATGGGCAAAGCGGCTAAACCGAAAAAGCCGCTCAGCCCTCCGGCAGTGGTGACTACGCCTTTGTGGATGAGACTAGCTCGTTTAGAGTTTTCATTCGATTTCAAAAAAGATTGTTTTGGAATGGACTGAGGCAAGGTTTTTATCGAATACTCAAGCCCTCTTGTAATTGCTAATTGAGACGCCAAAGTGATTCTTTGTCGCGCTCTTTCTGGTAATCGATGCTCCGCATAATTTATGGGTTTCGCAAACCAGTTCATTCCAGTTACGAATAAGCTAGGATTATTAAAGAACGCTTCTGCCCTCTTTAGAAATTCAACCTCTTCACCTGTGAGGTCCTTTTTCGAAAGTCGATCGATCATAGATCCAATTCCTTCTCTAGAGTTGAGTATAGAAGGTCGTCAAAATTATGGCAAGCCATAGGTTTTTCGTTTTTTCCAGAGAGTAACCGTCGTAATTCCAAGGATCTCGGCCGCTTTATCTAAATTGGGTTCAATCCTGAGGACATTAGTTATGTGTTGTTTCTCAATTTCATCCAGAGTCGCTAGCGTTACTTCGTTTGTTTTCGAATATTCCGATTGCAAAAATCTAGTGGGAAGGTGATTCAAAAGAATTGCTCGATTTTGAGAAAGGATAATGAGTCGTTCGATCACATTTCTCAGTTCCATTTCATTGCCGAACCACTTATGTATAAGAAGTTTGCTTTTTACTTCGTCCGGAATTTCAGGAGTCAATGCAAGACCATGACGTTTTGCAAGCAGACTCAAAAATTGATCAATTAGTATTGGAATGTCCTCTCTTCTTTTTCTGAGTGGTTCTATAGTGAATTCTAATGGGCTTATTGCGAAGTAAAGATCCTCATGGAGAATTCCGGAGGTTACGAGCGTTTCCAAGTTTTTGCTCGTTGTACAAATCAATCTGGTCTTTTCTTTGGCTTTAGATTTCAGCAAACCAAGAAGTTCGTCTTGTAATCTAGGAGAAAGATCGCCAATCTCGTCCAAATAAAGTGTGCCTTCTGATGAGAATGAGGAATTAGACAGATCTGCGCACCGCAGAACGATAAAGGGTTTGTCTTGATTGTCTGCGCTTGCATGGATATGTCGAGCCAAAATGAGTTTGTCAGTTCCTGTTTCTCCTACGAGAAGGACCGGATAGTTTGTGCGCGACACGGCCTTAACAAAAGAATCTAGATTTTTCATCAGAGGATATTTAAATTCTTCAAAATAATCGAAGTAATTGCTTTTATTTTTCATATCACCTAATGGCCACCAAAAGGCCACTCATATATTTCATAATTGTCCGATTGCTTATGAATTTGACTGCAATAAGCATGCTGATTTGCACGCTTCTGCAATGGTGCTGTAATTTCGATATTTCGCTGAATTAAGGCATATTTCATTAATAAATTTAATCTTAGGTTAATATTATTAATGTCTGTTGATTCAGAAAAAAAATGAGAACATTACAAAAAGTAATTGTGCGTTGCATTTATTAAGTATATTAGCTCCCAGCGTGGGGTACATATGCGATCAAGGAGATTTCCACCTGCTTATCGTAATAGTGCCTATTCTAATAATAATACAATTTATAGAGGAAAAACCATGAGCTTAAGAAAAGGTGTAGCTAATCGAAGTGAGGAAACTAATAAACAAGATACCCAGGGAACGGAGCCATTCCAATCAAATTCCCAGTCAAATTCTACGATATCCGGATCAAAGCTTGCTTTTGGTGTTGCTGCTGTGAGTGGTGCGTGTTTACTGGCAGTGACTATGGTAGGCCTTACGCCGGTATTAGTTGCCGGGACGGCTGGGTTTCTCGCCTATCAAGGCATGACTGCTCAACGAACCTAACGGGCTCGCGTATGACTAGCTACGGACTAACTGCGGATTGAGTACGATTTTTAAGAAGAGATAGGAGTATAGGATGAAGACATGGTTAGCGTTTGCCGTTGGATTTGGAACGGGTTGGGCGATTCGGAGTATTGCGGATTCACCACACGGAGTTGGGGTTAAACTTGTGGAGGTGGGCTATCGAGTAAAGAAGAATGTGGTCCACTGGTTTGCCGTTGAGCGTGAGAGAATATCGGATATCATTGCGGAGGCGCAGTTCAGGGCGAATCTAACTGGAATGGGAAAAGACAGTTCAGATCAAGATCCTCTTTTCGATCAGTTTAGTTCAGCCCAGAAGGCGGCATAACGAATTTGGAGACGAATCTTAGGAGTGCGGAGAAGCTTCGCCTTGTTCATCATCATCCGGGCTATTTGAGAGTACAAGCAAAAATATTTCTAGATGTTTCCGAGAATAACTCCGCTTTGGTCGCTGCCAGAGCCACAGCGGAGTCTATTCCTGGAGTTCTTAAATGTTCTCATAGCCCAACGACAGGAAGTTTCGTGGTGGAATATAGGCCAGATTTTGTGGATGTTGCGGACCTTGCTGAGAAGATTGCAAGCAATACGGGTTTGGACGGGGTAGTGACGGATATCCACAGTTCATTCCATCGAAAAGAATTAATAAACAGTGTATTAGATGCAATTCAGGACGTGAATCAGATTATTTTTAAAGCCACCCAAGGCAAAGCTGATTTGCGCGAGATTATTCCGGGAGCGCTATTACTGAATTCCGGTGTGGCTTTCATTCTTGGCGAGAATCGAGGACGTCTCCCTAGCTGGGACAGTTCCCTTTATCGCAGTTATCGCATCTTTGTGCAATTTCACCGAAGGGAAGTAAGAAAACGTGAGAAGCGCGAAAGAAAAAATGGAGAATCGCGAAGCCAGGATGAAAAGGGGACCGCGTCAGCCGACTGAACTCTTTAGTATCATGGCTGTTCACTCCATTCTGGGACGTGTACGTTTAAAAATTGGTGGAGTAAGTGATCAAAAAATAGCTGCGGCTCGAATGTATATAGTAGGCCGTCCCAGTATAAAGAAGGCCGAACGTTTCACTGGAAGCAATACTCTTCTTATTCTGTATGATGCCAGACGTGATAGCGAGGGGTCTATCATAGAATGTCTCCGGGAATTTATTCTGCAATTGCTTAAAGAACCGGCCTATTTCCGATGTCAAGAGGCGACCCAAGAAGGATCTCATTTTGCACCGCAAATACGGTGGGGTGGTGCTTTAGCTGGAACTTCGGTCTTAGCAATGTGCCTTTCAAGGATTTTTCCTTTTCCTGTCATGGCGGTGGGAATTGCATTTGTGGCTCTTCGACCGATACGACGTAGCTTCGACTCGCTTGTAAATGAAAGAAAATTGAATATTGATTCGCTAGATGTTGCTGCGACATTTGCTGCGCTGGCTGTTGGTCGGCCAGCCACTGCGGCTTTTGTTATCTGGATGGTGGGCGTAGGTGATCTTTTACTTGATCTTTCATCAAATAGCGCGCGTAATGCTCTGTCTCAATTAATGCAAAATAAGGAACTTAACGCTTCCCGTATCCTTCCTGACGGGACGGTGGAAAGGGTTGCCGTTGGTTTGCTTCAAGTCGGCGATCGATTCATTGTTCAAGCTGGGCAAAGTATTGTTGCGGACGGCAGAGTGGTCAAGGGGCAAGCAGAAGTAGATGAAAAAGCTCTGACAGGAGAGTCACATTTACTTCTTAAAAAGGAGCATGATCGAGTATTTGCATATACATATGTTGTTGAAGGTAGAATAGTTATAGAAGTGGAAGTCGTGGGTCAAGATACCGAGGTTTCTAAAATTGAAAGTGTCTTAAGTTCTGTTGGAAACAAGCCGCTTACATTACAGCGCGACGCGATCGATTTTGGCGGTAAATTAGTGCCTCCCACCTTTGGAATAGCTGGAGTAGCAGGTATTCTTGCTTCAAGTTATACCCCGGCCGTCTGTGTTCTTGTTACTGACTTTGGAACTGGCATTCGAATTTCAGTGCCTACCAGTGCACTGACGGCAATGACGATCGCTTCTCGTGAAGGAGTTTTAGTAAAAGGCGCCCAGTATTTGGAAAGAATGTCTAAAGTGGATATCATTATTTTTGATAAAACCGGCACATTAACAAGCGGCGAGCCAGAAGTTGTTGAGGTGATTACATCAAAGTGCCCTAAAGAATGTCGTGAAAAGTGCCATGGCGGATTGAATAGATTTGAGTTGATTCAGCTCAGTGCTTCAGTTGAGTTTAACCAAGATCATCCTGTTGCGAAGGCTTTGCGATCTTATGCTAAAAGAATGGGTATTCAAATGATAGAGCCAGAGGCGGAAAGTGAAGTTTATGCTGTTGGCCTTGGTATGTCAGCTCGAATAAGCGGACATCATGTTCAAGTAGGTCGAGTAGCTTGGATGGAGGATCAAGGGCTCTCTATTGAACATTTGAGGAAAGATATTGCTCGCCTACGAAGCGCCCAGGTATCTCTCATCTGTGTTGCGATTGATGGTAGAGTCGTTGGACTCATTGGATACTCCGACGGCATTCGGCCTGAGAGTAAATCAATCGTGCAAAAGCTACGAGCGAACGGACGACGCAAGATAGTGTTGCTCTCTGGAGATAGCACTGAGGTTGCACAGAAAATCGCTCGAGAAGTGGGAATTGACGAGGTTTTCGGATCACTGCTCCCCGCTCAAAAGGCTGACCATGTGAAGAAACTTAAAGAGCAAGGATCTATTGTTGCAATGGTAGGAGACGGCATAAATGATGCTCCTGCTTTAGCACTAGCGGACGTGGGAATTTCAATTGCTGGCAGTGCGGAAGTAGCAATCGAGACAGCCGATGTCATTCTACTCGAGGGTGGACTCTTGCGCCTTCCAAAGGCTTTCGCGATAAGTGATCAAGCCATGGCGAGGGTGAAACAGAACCTAGGTGTAATCATTATACCCAATGCGATTGCGATTTTCTTGGGTGCTTTTGGGTTCATTAATCCAGCTATTGCAGCAATGATTAATAATGGCGCTACGATTGGAGCGGTTGGGATCGCCACTCTACCTTTGCTTTGGACGCCGCGTCGAAGTTTGTCCGTAGCTCCTTCTCTCCCTCTGTATGAGCCTAAAACATGTGAAATAAAAGAACCCCAAGAACACGGTGTCTTTGTACGAATCGAAGAGAAATACTTTCTACCCAAACAGAATATTTCCTTTTTTAAGAATGAAATACTTAAGTATCTTAGTAAATCTTCTCATGTACCGGGAACTCAATTCACCATGATTGAATCGGTCTACTTTGACTCGCCTGATTTTCAAATCTTCCAGATGCATTTTTCGCGGCAAGAGCGCTTCAAAATTCGGGCACGCCGGTATGCTCCCAATGGGATTTCAGGGGACGGTAGTGTACACTTGGAATATAAATCAAAAAAGAATGGCGTATCTAGGAAAGCTCGATTTCAAGTTGGACCCGAAGAATTTGGACTTCTTTGGAAGGGATTTCAGATACCGCATTCTTCTCCGGACTCTTTAAGGAGCCTACGTAAGCGAAATCCAGATCTTGAAAAGCAAAGGCTTGAAGAGCGGGTTCGGCAAATTAATTCTCTCATTTCTAAAATTGAACTTACGCCCTCGTGTATTGTGCGATACCGACGTGAAGCTTTTGAAAGAGATAGTCTTAGACTCACCATTGATGATCAAATTGGTTATGAGACGACTCGAAACTTTTCAAGAATCAAGGAAGTTCTCAGTTCGAAGCCCGATGTTAATTCAGCCGCCAAGCGCATGCATGCCACCTTTCAGGACGGTGAGTATTTACTTGTAGAAGTCAAGCATCCAGGAACTATACCCTCGTGGTTGATTGATATTCTTAAGCAGAGTAAATGTCAAAAAGCTAAATTCTCAAAATATTGCTACAGTGTGACTGAGGCGTTACTTTCAGAAGGGTAAGAAATAGATCTCAACGCGATTTAAACTTTTGTCACCTCGGGAGTTCAACAATAAACTTTGATCCCTGATTCAATTGGCTTTCCACGGTGATATCTCCGCCATGAGAGCGGGCAATTTGTCGTGCAATGTAAAGTCCAAGCCCCAATCCGCCACTCGCTGAACTAGAAACCTGCTGAAAACGATCGAAAATTCTTTCCCTGTCTTCTAACCGTATTCCTGGGCCATGATCTTCAACTTCAATGAAAGCAGATTTTTGGGAAGCTTCGGTTTTCACTATCAAGGGCTTACTCTTTCCAAAATTAATCGCGTTGACAATTAAGTTTACCAATAGCTGTTCCAATCTGAACTTATCCCAATTTCCCACTACCGGAGTGTTCAGCTTCATTTGAATAACAACTCCCTTGAGTGAAGCTACGGCTTTCAGCTGATTCACGACACTCTGCACAAGATCTCGGAGATCGAATCTTTCAGGCTTGAGACGTATTTTTCCCAAAGAAATATAAACAGTATCCAACATGTCCATGACAAGCTTACTGAGCTTGTTCAGTTGTTGCACGGCAGAAGATATGAGTTTTTGACCCATAGGGGACGTAATAAATTCTGCAGTGGGTTGATTTTTCAGCAATTCCATTTGCATACGGAGACTGGTTAAGGGTGTACGTAGCTCATGGGAAGCGGTGGCTATAAACTCATCTCTCATCTGAATGGCCTGAATCGTGTCCTCATAGAGATTTGCTTGGTCCAAGAGAGGAGTGACTCTTCTAATGAGTTCTTCAGCGGTCTGCTTGCAATTCCTCAAATCATTACGGTCATTTGTGGCTGAGGCAAGAAGAAATGCCCCTCGAGTTCTAGGGTGAACGCCCTCAATTGGAATACAAATCCAATAACACCAGCCCAGAACTTTGAGGAGTTCCATTTCCTCCGGTGTGCTTACCTCAGCTATGTCCCCATTTGGGAAAAAGGGATGGGAGCGTGCTTTTGAAATAAATCGTAGAATATTGTTATTTGTCTTAGAGGAGAGCAGTTTCGAAATGCTTTCCGATTTCGTATAATCCCAATGATAGGCAGCTTTCAAAAACGCCCCGGGTTCCCTTCCTTGGAGTACTAAAAAACTCCAATCCGAAATAGTAGGGACGGGTAAAGCACTCAGGAGTTCCATTCTTTTTTCGATCGCTAAATTACTTGTATAGATGCGGTAAGAGGCTTCAGCCAGAAACTGGCTCATGAGCCTCTCCGCTTCTAATTCCTTTTTTGCATTGGATAAATGTAACTCACTTGCCTTTGCTTCAGTGATGTCTACAAAAACATCCACTACCCATCTCAGTTTTCCGTTTTCATCTTGCACTGGAGCATTTGACCAGTGAAAAGTCCGTCTTTTCCCATCCCGAGTGATCCAGACGGTGTCCATCTCAGTCTGTAGGCCGCTTGACTTCAGAGTCTCAAACGATTGTTCAAGAATTTGCGCATCTTCCTGGGAGATTAGAAAGTCCCAGGGCCTGCGTCCTACGACCTCGTTCGACCGATAGCTACTAGACAGTTCGGCCGCCCTGTTAAAGTGGGTAATTCGGCCCTGTAGATCTAAAATAATTACAGCCACACCCAAAGTTTGAATCAGGGAAAACGGAAATCTTAAGTGAGAGGCGGTAATGGCATCGCTAGTAGCGAAGGATTCATTGGTTTTTCTATTCTGGCTCATGGTAAGCATCCCTATTTCTAAAGTAATTTTCTGGATAGATTTAGAAAAGCTGAATCAACACCAAGTCCTGATTTGGCACTGGTTCTAAATACTTCCCAGTTTTCTTTCTCCATAGTACTGATGTCTTTGGTTGACAGTTTCCAGTCTTCTGATCTATCAGCTTTGTTTAGTACCAAGACAGAGGGAATATCGCCGAGCTCCCTAAGAATCTGTCCTCGAATACCGAGAACATATTGGAGGGTTTCGGGACGAGTTCCATCGGCAATGAAAATGCAGCCGGCAGCTCCACGAATATAAGCTTGGAAAGGTCCTTTGGATTCGGATTCTCCTTGGAGATCCCAGATTTGAAGCATCAAGTCTTCGTTATTAATTTGTAGATTCTTTTTCTCGATCTTCACTCCAATTGTGGCAATGTATTTCTCGGAAAAGATCCCTCTCACCCATCGAGCCATCAAACTCGTCTTCCCAACCTCGGTTGCACCTAAAAGGATTAATTTCTTACGAAGCATGATGCCCCTTCATCCGCGTTCCCTTCATTTGCGAATCAAAGAGGCTCACTTGAAAATGAACCGCACGACCATCTTTTCCAGCGAACCCCAGACTTCCTACCTTGATTTTACTTTCCGATATTCCCATTCGTACCAATATTTGTGCAACTTCGTTTGCTCTTTGGTGTCCAATACGCTGATTTGCGTCAAAAGTGCCATTGTCGTCGGAAGATCCTTCGATGAGTAGAGTCCAGTCACGCTGAGTCTCCTCCGTTAATCGATTGAGCTCGCTTAAATCTCTTTTAAAACCGTGTAGCCTCTGAATCTCATTTGAGGAGAGACTTGCGAAACCGGGCCGAAACGCAAACGTCTGGCGCTCAAGTTTTTCCTTGAGCTCTACTATTTTGAGATACTCGGACTCGGATAGTTCGCTCATGTCAAAAGGAATCAATCCAGATATAATTCTAAGTTTATCGCGATTTGAAATGAACCAGCTAAAGGGGGCACTTCCTACCAGATGAAGTATCCCATTTATTATTTTGAACTGAATACTTTTTGGAATTGAAAGCACGACGCGCAAACGGCGCTCTAGAATGCTTGAATCTTCTGATATAAAGGGCTTGAAATCCAAGGTTACTCTTTTGGGATCCAATTTCGCTTCCTGAAGTACGACACGGGGATCTTGAGCGTAACGATCCAGGAAGCCATAAAAATAAAAATGCCCACTTTTAACTTCCGCCTGAGTCACAACGATCCCAGGGATGTTCCTTAGCACTGAGTCATAGTGATTCAAGAGCACCAGAGATCTGACATGCATTGCAATGCATAGCACTGGGATAAGAAGTAGAATTGCTACAATTCCGATCGCAATGTTCCGCCAGTATTCGGATCTTCGTTCTCTCGGTCGATAGGCGGCCGCAAGGCAAGACTTCAAATATGTCGCGGCCAAGCGTTCCTGGGTGGCTATCTTTCTTTCTTCAATTTGCGTCAACGCATTCCGAAGAGTTTCCCGAAGCTCCAGTGATGGCTGCCCTCGCACAAGAGCGGCAACCGTGACCTGCTTTCCTCGTTCTATCCATATCAGTTGTTGACCGTACTGTATGGTGCCACTTTCAGTCGTATTTTGGATCTGAAATGAGTCCAGGATGAAGTCGGTGACGGCAGTAAGCATTCCACTGATTAGATCGGCATCAGCAATCCCCGGGTCCCGGCTTTCGACATGAGCCAAGAGTAGGCCGGATTGATGATCAATAAGAAGGACTTGCTCTACACGATAGATCAGAGAATGGAGGACTGCAATTTCTGCAAATGGTTTGCCAGAACGCATTGCTTCAAACCGCCACTTTATGCTTTCTGCTGATAGGCTTTTTTCTAAGATCTGTTGAATATTTACCACCAAATCATTCATGAATGTTCCTATGGCTCGCCGCAATATTGGCAAAAGAGCAGGAAGGATTGCGTCAGCGTAGATCTGTGGTTTGGTGGCAAGCGAGTCGACGATGGAATAGTCCACAATGAGACTGATCGCCTTCAAGAAGCGATCCTGCTCTTCTTTTTGATCCGTTCTATTCGGTGGTTTATCTGGCCTATCTTGATCATCCGCCATCTTTACATTGGGAGGTGGGTCAACCACTCTTCTTAATCTCCCTGGTTTTGAATTCCGTTACGTTATCGTTTGATTCTCCCAGGGGTTCAACTTGAAGTGCTCCTGCCATTTTTATCAATAGCGCAGCAATAAACTGTCGATCTGGCTTTTGGACTTCCAAATGGGCGGACGTCTTTTCAATCTCACTGTAGATTTCACGGTATTTCCGGATAATTTCCTCGGAAAGAGAATGAGACTCGTTGAGCATTTGATCCCTGAGGTCACTAAAACGTGAGGATAAAAGCTGATTGACTTGAGTAATCTTATTGTCAAAAGACTTTGAAGAGTTCTTTAATTCTCCCGAAACTTGATCGACTGAGCCAGATCGTTCTTCCTGTTCCTTTTTGACGTCTTCGCGAAGCAAAAGGAACTCCTTGCGCACAAAGGACTCCAATGAATCAAATCTTCGGTTGGTATCATGTTGAGAGTTGGACAGTTCTCTTGAAACTCTTTCTTCCAGCAGGTCCATCTTTTTGCGAATTTCTCTTGCGTGTTCGCCAATCAGTATTTCCTTAATGGTGTCCAAACTTCCTTCGAATTGCTGGCGAGCGCTTTGAAGAATGTCTATATTGCTTTGACTATGTTTTTCACCAGAGGTTTCAGGTGATATTTCAGACAGCTTTGAACTGCTGCGCTTTGCTTCCGAAGCCATGATTTTTCTCCCAGTTTTCGAATCTTTTTTACAATTCAAAATGCAAAAGATATGCCCCTCGTCTCGCACTCTCGTTTTTGTAGGAGAATGGCGGAATTGCCGTGATTTCGCAGCCCTCCAGCGCGAGCCGTAAATCTTGTGTCACGCAACAGATATGGACAATTTAGGAAGATTTCTTCACAGTTTGAACTTGATTTGCTTAAATCTCTGGATAGGGATAATATTGATAAATCTACTTAAATTATGGAAAGAAATATAAAGTCTTCTCAGAATACTAAAATTCTTATCGTAGATGATGAAGTAGAAATCTTAGATCTACTTGAGAGGGCTTTTGTACGTGCTAATTTTGACGTGTTTCGCGCTGAGGATGGCGCCAAGGCGTTTGAAGTCATTAAGTCTGAGCATATTGATTGCGTTCTTACTGACATTCGAATGCCAAAGTGTGATGGAGCCCAGCTCTTAACTCAAATTAAAGAGTTGGGGCCCAGTGCTCCGCTGGTGTTTGTGATGACAGGATCGACTGGCGCAAAAGAATTGGACCTAGTAGCCCTTGGCGCGATTATGCAGTTTAATAAACCGTTTCATTCAATTGATGTAATCAAAGCAATCAAGCGGGCCTTAGGCGTCAATTAGTGGTGCACTCAAGCGGGCGACTTTCGAACGCTCCTATGAATATCGTGGTTCGACGAGACCCTTGATAAAAAAACTATAAAGGGTCAAAAGACTGGCTGAGGCACAAACAAAAATAACAGAAAGGTAGCTCCATCGAATCGTGACCATTGCGCTCGTACTTCCGACCGCAAAGTAGACAAGTAAAATTACGACACCCGATAAAGCATTGACCATAGTCTGTATACGTCCCTGGAAAGCCTGTTCGGTTAAGTGTTGGGCTGATGTGGTTACTACTGGCCAGGCCGCTAGGCACATGCCAATTATGAAATAAAGTACCATAGCTTGTCGTACTTCAAAACATAGGGCAAAAAATATAAATCCCATCATCATGGCTAAAGTAGCTAATAATATCGAGCGTCCATCACCCAGTCGAGCTACTAGCTTAGGAAAAAGTAGAGCTCCGGTGACAGATCCCAATGAGAGTGTAGCTTCAATTGCCCCAAATTCACTCGAGCTTGCCATCAATACTTGTTTAGCAAAAGGTGCCAATAGTATGCTCGTCGTCATTAGAATCACGTAAATCAAAAGTTGAATCCCATAGAGTAGGAGCGCTGGTTGATTTTTTACGAGATAGCGAAGGCCGTTTACGGAGTCTTGCCAAAATCCACCTGTGAGCTTCCTCGCAGTTGAATGTCTCAAACACGTAGGTTTAATCTGTAGGGTACATAGCAAACTGAAAAAGAAACAAATCGCCGTCAGAATTAACGTAATGGAAGGACTAAAATAAACCATAATGAAACCGCTCAATGGCATACCTATAATAAATCCGACCTCAAAAGCCATATCGACCGCTATGTTTGCAAGTAATAGATCGTTATCTGATGATATCGTTTCTCGCACCATTGCCATGCACGCCGGAGTGTATAAAGCAGCACAGGTGCCCATTCCAGCAGCCAAAACATAAAGCACAATGATATGTGGTTTTTGATAGTAAATCCACGCGGCGAAAAACAGGATTATAATTCGCATTATTTTAGTCAAAATAACGATTGATTTTCGTCTATAAGTATCGACTACTGATCCAATGATTGGAGAAAAGATTACAGCGGGTAACCAAAAGCAAAACATCAGCCCAGCAACGGCCGTAACACTATTGTGTATATTGACCACTGACCAAGTCATTGTGAGCAACACCATGCCGGCGCCTATATTTGCCAATAAACAGCTTGGAACTAACCAACGAACTGCTGGTACCTTAAAAATATACATCATGCTTTTACTCAACTTCCAATTTAAAAACATTTAAAATAGTGTGCATTCTTTCTTCAACTTCCTGTGAATTGCGACCTTCCACTTGTAAGTACCCTGAACAGAACCCTGAAGCTCTTTTTGGAATGATCACTTCACCTTCCCTGAAATTGAGTGTGCAAGCGATTACCCCATCTAGTCTAAGCAGCTCCTCTCGCGAGGAAATTGCGGTGACTTTCCCTTTCTTAACGGGCAAAAGCAAGTCACCCACTGCGCGGTCTTGAGTGTATTGAAGCACTGGCGTACGCCCAATATATGTGTCCATGATAGCATTGAGAAAATCAAAACCATAAGCGTACGCGTGATTGAGGGGAGCCTCACACCCACTCAACCTCGCGGCTACTTCACTCATTACAAA
>Ga0206877_10190_pt1 | contig 18164 bp, 9 predicted proteins | sample Alteio_BWOrgCont_7_FD_152623 | JGI IMG/M metagenome (GOLD analysis project Ga0206877, IMG submission 152623) | Enriched cells from forest soil in Barre Woods Harvard Forest LTER site, Petersham, Massachusetts, United States -... | ecosystem: Environmental > Terrestrial > Soil > Temperate forest > O...
CGCCTGGATCTTCTCGACCCGACCCGACCACAGTCCCGAGCGCAGGGTGAAACTCTTGGAGACATGCTCGATGGAAAGGACGGGGCCTTTGCGCGGCTTGTGGGCCTCTGCCCGCGGTTTTGTCATTGCTTGGGGCGTGACTGTGATCTCGCGCAACGGTTTGAGCCGTTCGCCGGGCTTCATGTCGAAGTGCGGGACGGCGCGGATCAGGGCCTTGAGATAGGCGTGCTGCGGGTTTTCGAAGATTTCGTCGCGCTCGCCCAGTTCCATCACTTCGCCGCGATACATAACGACGACGCGCTCGGCCATGTTCGCGACCACACCCAGATCGTGGGTGATGAACAGGACTGCCATGCCCTTGAGGGCCTGGACTTCCTTGATCAGGCCGAGAATTTGGGCCTGAGTCGTCACGTCGAGCGCCGTGGTCGGCTCGTCGGCGATCAGCAGGGCCGGGCGGCAGATCAGCGCCATGGCGATCATGGCGCGCTGACGCATGCCACCCGACAACTCGAAGGGGTAGGTTCGCAGCATGCGGATGGGATCGCGAAACTCCACGCGGCTGAAGAGCTTGACGGCGATTTCATCGGCTTCCCGCCTGGAACAGCCGGTATGGACGATCAGGGCTTCGGTGACCTGATCACCCACGGTGTGAACCGGCGACAGCGAGGTCATCGGTTCTTGAAAAATCATGGAAATGCGGCCGCCCCGAATGGCGCGCATCTCCTTGCCGTTGGGGTCGAGTTGCACAAGATCGACCGAGGTTCCGGTTTCGGGATCGCGAAACACGCAGGAACCGCTGGTGATGCGCGCCTTTTTCGATAGCAGGCCCATGACCGTCTGGGCCGTGACGGACTTTCCCGAGCCGGACTCGCCGACCACGGCCACGGTTTCTCCGGGCAGCACATCGAAGGATACGTTCTTGACGGCATGGACCGTGCCGGCGTCGCCCTCGAAGTCAACGCTGAGATTGCGCACACTCAGCAACGGCTCAATGCTCATCCCCGCTCCGCAACCTACCTTCATACCCGCAAGGGCTTGTCAATTGGCCTTGAGCCTATTCGCGCTCGCGGGCCGACGCTACTGCAATCTCACATGGTCATCGACTTCGTGTTTTGGCTGTGCATACCAAACAACTCGCGCGCGGGTTGAATACCCAGATGGTTCTGGCCCACGAGCTTCCCCAGAAGACCATCGAGAAACGACCAGATCCATGGGTCGTGCACGAGGTGGTGTGTGAGAATTCCCACTGGCTCATCGAGATGGATGCAAGCCGACAGGCAGTCAAGAATATGCAGCTGTTCTGCCAGACCTCCGCCTTTCTTCCAGTCGATCGGGTCGCAATGGGTATTGACGACGGCAAGGCCATGAGTGCGCACGGCCTCGCGCTTGCCAAACGTCGATAGCCCCTGAAAGCCGATCATCGACAGGCTTGGCAGCAGCGCGGGGTCGATGCGGTTCCAGGGCGGAACCAGCACCGGCAGGCAGCGATCGCCGAACAGGCCTTGCAGGCGCGACAGCCCCTTGCCCAATTCCGCGATCATGCTATCGACTGGCCGGTAGCCGAGCTCCTGCTTCTTGTGATCGGCCGGTGCATGGTTTTGGTGATGGAAGCCGTGGACGAGAACCTCGACCAGGGGCTCATTCGAAAGTCTTGCTGCGAGCGCCGAAGTGGCGGGTGCCGGAATGATCGCGAGCGCAAGCGGCACGCCATGCTTTTGGGCAAGATCGAGCAAACGGTCGAGTTCTCGCGAGGGAGCGATGGCGTCATCATCACGCCACCAGAACCGGACCTGCCTTCCCTCGGCCTTTGCGCGCGCCAAGGCTGCATCGAGCCGAGCCCAGGCACATACGAGCGCCTCGGCCTGATCTGCGGCCTGCTCGACGGCGTGAACGCTGCCGGGGACGCCGTCGAGGTTGAGCGGCGGGAACTGCCTGCGCGCTTGGCTCAACGCCGTTTCAACGGCTCGTGCCAAAACAGAAGGGCGGAGATCGGCCTCGCTGACGATGGTTGCAAGGCCAAGCGTGCTGAAGCGCTCGGCGCGCAGGCGCTGTTCAGCCTCCTTACCTTGCTCGAAGGGGACGACGATCGCAGGGACACCGGCTCGGCCAAGGTCGATCATGGTGTTGTAGCCCGCCTGGCTGATCGAGACGGCGGCCCCCGCCAGCAGCGCGGGAAAATCCGGACGCGCCCGCTCAACGATCACCCGCTCGTTCGCTCTTGCCGCAAGACCCGCGAAATCCGCCTCCTTGACGCCATGACCGACGAGGATGCGCCAGGGATTGGCCAGCCGTGTGTTCGCGGCAGCGGCGATGGCGACGTCGTAGAGCGGCAGGCTCGCCGCGCTGCCGCCTCCCGAAACCAGAATGTCGCTGGAGGGCATCGGGCCGATGCACGCATCGGCGGCATCCGCGATGTAGCCGGTATAGGTCAGGATCCTTTCAAGCGCGGGACTGGTTGGCCAGGATGCCGACAGCGGCGTGACGATGGCATCGCCATGAACGAGAACCCCGTCATAATAGCGCGCCAGCATCGCCTCGGCCTCATCGGCCCTGATGGCCTTGGCTGGCGGGTTGAGGATGTCACGAATGGAAGCGAGGACCGCAACCGGCTTGCTTCGCGCTCGGGTAGCTTGGAGCAGCGCCTCGAACTCGCCGGCCAATTGCCGCCGCCCGAATGGATAGGTCTCGGTGATCACGACATCGGCTTGGCTCTCCTCGAGGGCGGCGAGAATACAGTCCAGGCGAACTTGCCTGGTTCGGTCGGTGACCGGCGTGCCATCGGCGGTGAGCAATGTGCGGAAGTCGACGCCGACACATTGAACCGATGGCAATTGCACCACGCGCATGCCGTCAGTGGCGACCAGGGGAGCGGGACGCCCGCCCGTCACCAGCGTCACGCGGTGCCCTGCAGCGGCGAGACCGCGCCCGAGCGCGGCAGCGCGGGTGAGGTGGCCGACGCCGAGCAGATGCGTGACGAGAATGAGCACGGATCGTGTCATGAGGCTGACTTAGGGTTTGTCATGATATCCAGCAAGGAATGTCGCAGCAATTGTGCGGCGCGGTCGAGCGAGCGCTCAGTGCGGGCGAACCGCATCGCACCGGCGCAAAGCTCCTTGCGTCGGGCCTCGTCCGTCGCCAGCAGCCAGATTGCCGCGGCGAAGTCCTCGGCATCGCCGGGCCGTGTAAGTAGGCCGGTTTGGCCCGCGGACACCACCGTGCCGACACCGCCGAAGGCGCCCGCGATCGCCGGGCAGCCTTGTAGGGCCGCCTCAAGGAACACCATGCCGAAGGCTTCATTGACCGCCGGCCACACCAGCATGTCGGCCCGCGCATAGAGCCGTGCCAGGCGATGGCGATCGTCCATGCGGCCGTGGAGGGTGATGCGATTGCCGAAAGGCGCGAACAGGCCTTCGACGGCGGCGCGCGCCGGACCGTCGCCGACGATGTCGAGGCGCCAGGGCAGAACCCTCAACCTGGCCAGAGCCTGGGCCAGCAACGCGTAGGAGGCGAGCTTGTCGCCCTCGCGCATCATGGCAACGGCCAGAAGCCGGCAATCACCTTGCCGGGCCGAAGGCTGGAGCAGCGGCCATGCCTCGCTGTCGACAAAAGGCGGAAGGTCGACCAGGGTCTGATGCGCTGGCCTTGCGGCCTCCAGCAAGGTCCGATCCCGGGGATTGGGGATGAAGATGAGGTCGGCGGCATCGAGCGCCACCTCGGCCTGCGCGCTGCCCGTGGCCCACGGCCCGCGGGCACGGCGCGGCGCGCGCGACCCTTCGGCGACGACATAGGGAATGCCGAACGCCCGGGCGACGCTTGGCCCGATCAGGTCCGGCGCCTTGTAATAGACATGATAGCTAAACCACAGCCGCGGACGCTGACTGGCGGGGCGGCTTCGATAATGCTTGATCAGCCGCCCGATTTCGGCCTGCGCCGGAGCGGTGAAATCAGCACCGCCCTTCGCATCATAAACGCGAAGGACCGAGGCTATCTCGGTCTGGAAGCCGGCCTTCGCCAGGGCTTGCATCAAGAGACGCGCCATCTCCCTGTCGCCGGAGGGAACGGCATGGTCCGGAGGCTTGAGCGGTGCGTAAAAGGCTAGAGGGTGCGGCATCGGGTTCCGGGGGCGGAGCCCATGGGCACGCCCCACGCGTTTGGGCGTCAGGGCTTTGAGTCAGCGCCCACGGGCTATCAGACCTGCCTTTATAGTGTTCTCCTCGCAGTTAGGAAGGCGCTGGCGGATCTTCGGGCTTGTTTGTGGCCCACAGTGAGAAGGACAGTGGGAAGGCCGGCACATTGGAGGGCAGGCGGTAGGATTGGGGCCCGTCGGCGATCAGCGACGGAAAGAGCTTGTAGGTTAGGGTTTCGTGCTCGTTGAAACACTCGAGCTGCAAGCCCCCTTCGCGTATCGCGCCGAGAATGGATGAGATCGGGTGCGCCCATTCATAGTAGCGCCGATGGACCAGGGGCACGGGGTCGCCGGTATAGGTCGTGTCGGTGTCGTAGACGATCGGTTTGTCCGGTACCGAGCGCCAGGTATCATAGACACGATAGCCCTGCCTGGTCTCTGCCAGACAGAAGGCGAAGGGGTGCGTATCTGCCATGTAGAGCCGGCCGCCGGGTCTAAGCAACGAGCCGACGATGCGTCCCCAGCGGGCGATGTCCGGCAACCAGTTGATCGCGCCCCAGGTGACATAGACGAGATCGAACAGACCGGTCAGCGCAGTGCGGGCGTCATAGACATTGGCCTCCACGAAGGTGGCGCAAAGGCCGGCTTCATGCCCCAGCTGGCGCGCCGCCGCAATGGCGACCGAGGAAAAGTCGAGGCCGACGACTTCGGCGCCCCGTCGCACGAGGCTCAGCGTGTCCAGGCCGATATGGCATTGCAAATGCGCGACGCGAAGGCCGTTGACATCGCCGATCTCATTGGCTTCGATCGGCAGCAGTGTATCGGCACCGGCCCTGAATCCGGCGACATTGTAAAAGCCACCCACATCACGCAGATGGATGGCAGCACGTTCGTCCCAACCCGCGCGGTTGACCTCATATATTTCCGACAATGACGTCGTTCCCCGCTGTGGTCCGTATTGAAGTACCACATCGCAGAGGTCGAATCAGCCAGCAAATGGGTGAGTATTGGCTACGCCTATTCTTAAATCGATCTATTGCAAAAGAGGTAGCCGCGGCCGTAGAGCATTGTTGCACAGGGGTTAGATTATACCAGCCGACGTGCCGCCCGATGCGGGCCGTTCCTTTGTCTTCTCGGCGCGATAACCCGAGATATGATAGGCTCCGAACGGATCGAGCGCGCCGCCCTTACGCAGCCGGGCCTCGGCGAGGATTGGCGAGACATCGGTGATGAAGGCCCGCTTGAGGAGGCGGTGGCCGCCAAGTGCATCGTTGGCTTGCTGTGCCTCGGTGAGGGCCGGGCGATCAATCAGCAGCGCCTGAGCGAAGGCGCGCTGGATCTCCACTGCCGAAGCCATCAGGCTCTCGATCGGATCGGTGACATTATGTGACTGGTCGATCATATAGGCGGGCTGAAAGCCCTTGGCCTTGCGGTTGTGGGCGTCAACCAGTTCGTTAAAGACGAGGAAGAGGCGGAAGGGATCGACCGAACCCGAATCGAGATCGTCGTCGCCATATTTGGAATCGTTGAAGTGGAAGCCGGCGAGCTTGCCGAACCGCACCAGGCGCGCGACGATCTGCTCTATGTTGACGTTGGGGGCGTGGTGGCCAAGATCAACCAGACATTTTGCCTTCGGACCGAGTTCGAGCGCCGCCGCGAAACTCGAGCCCCAGTCGCAGATCACGGTCGAATAGAAGGCCGGCTCGAACATCTTGTGCTCGAGGAAGACGAGCCAGTCGGCCGGAAGGCCGGCGACGACCTGATGCATGGCTTCCAGATAATTGTCGAGCGCCTGCGTCAGGTTCGATTGGCCGGCGAAGTTCGAGCCGTCGGCGATCCACACCGTCAGCGCCTTCGAACCGAGCTTCTGGCCGATCTCGATGCATTCGAGATTATGCTTCACTGCCTGCTGGCGCGTCGCCTCGTCATTATTGGCCAGGGATCCGTATTTGTAGGAGAGCGACTGGCCAGGCTGGTCCTGGAAGGTGTTGGAGTTGACGGCATCAAATGTGAGGCTGAGAGCCGTTGCCTTCTCGCGCAATTCGGCATAGTCGGAGACCTTGTCCCACGGAAAATGCGTAGAAACCGCGGGGGTGGCCCGGACGAGCTGCTGGATGGTGCCGCAATCGTCGAGCTTCTCGAAGATGCCGCGCGGCTCGCCCGGACCAGGGAAACGGGCAAAGCGCGTGCCGCCGGTACCCACGCCCCAGCTCGGTACTGCGACGGCGAAATCCGCCACGGCGCTGGTGATGGCCTCGATATCAATGCCGCGCCGTGCAAGCGAACGGCCGAGCGAGCCGAACTCGTCCTGATGGGCGCTGGCACCCTGCTTGTTGAGCTCGGCGATAAGGTCGTCGCGAATGCGGTAGGTCATGGGATTCTCCGGGGTTCCCGGTTGCGAACTCTAGGCGGAATGAAGAAGGTAACAATGGCCGGTGCCGCCAGATACCCACCTGCAAACTTGTCTCGACGTCAAAGTCCCCCTCTCCCCGCTTTTGGGAGGAGAGGATAGAGGGCAGGGGCGGCTCGCCCTTGATTCATGCACGTACTTTGATCATGCACGTACTTTGATCATGAACGTATGGAGCAGCCCCCGATCCTTAACCTTATCCCCCCAAGAGCGAGGCGAAGGGGCGGCAAGTGTCGCGCTTGAAGGTAGAGCGGCCTGGAAGTCCGCGCACCCGATTATCGCGTGAAGCTCACCACATTGCCGGCGTCGACATTGAGGAAATTGCCCGTCGACTTGGCGGAGAGGTCCGAAGCGAAGAAATACACGGCTTCGGCAATGTCTTCGGGGAAGACCGAGCGCTGCAGCAGCGAGCGTTTGCGATAGAATTCCTCCAGATCGTCCTCGCCGATCTTGTTGGAGGCGGCGCGTTGCTGGCGCCATTCTCCCTGCCAGATTTTCGAGCCGCGCAGCACAGCATCCGGATTGACCGAGTTGACGCGGATGCCCAGCGGCGCGCCTTCCAGTGCCATGCAGCGGGCGAGGTGAAGCTCGGCGGCCTTGGCCGTGCAATAGGCCGCCGCCCCCGCCGAAGCCGAGACACCGTTCTTGGAGCCGATGAAGACGAGTGTGCCGCCATTGCCCTGACGCTTCAACAGCCGATACCCCTCGCGCGCCACCAGGAAATAGCCGGTGGCGAGGATCGATATATTGTGGTTCCACAAATCGAGCGAGGTATCCTCGACCGGCGCGGCTGAGGAAATGCCGGCATTGTTGACGACGATGTCGATGCCGCCATAGGCTCGCACCGTATCGGCAAAGGCCGCGATAACATCGGCTTCGCTGGTGACATCCATCCTGACGCTGCGCACGCTGTCCGGTCCGAAGATCTTGCCGAATTCGGTGCTGCTCTGGTCGAGGGCGGCCTGATCGATATCGGCGAGCACGACGCAGGCGCCTTCCGACATCAGCCGGCCGGCGATGGCGCGGCCGATGCCGCCTGCCCCGCCCGTCACCAGGGCGATGCGCCCGGCGAGATTCTTGGGCTTGGGCATGCGCTGGAGCTTTGCTTCTTCCAGTAGCCAATATTCGATGTTGAAGGCCTCCTGTTCGGGCAGGCCGACATAGGTGTCGACACCGGTCGCCCCGCGCATGACATTGATGGCGTTGACATAGAATTCGGCGGCGATGCGGGCGGTGGCCTTGTCGGCCGCAAACGAGATCATGCCGACGCAGGGAACGAGGTAGATCACTGCATTCGGATCGCGCATGGCAGGCGAATCGACGTGTCTGCAGCGCTGATAATAGGCGGCGTAGCCGGCGCGATAGTCGCTGATCAGGCCGTCGAGCGAGGCGATGGCCGAACCGACATTGCCGTTGAACGGGATGATCAGCGGCCGGATCTTGGTGCGAAGGAAATGGTCGGGGCAGGAGGTGCCGAGGCGAGCGAGAATGTCGAGCGCGTTGGAATTCACGAATTCCATCACTTCCGGCGCATCGGTGAAATGGCCGGCCTTGGACTGTTCCTTGCCGATGCGGCCGCGGATTTGGATCATCAGCTGCGCGGCGACGGCGGCGCGCTCGGTAGGGGCGAGAGCCGCCGCTTTCTCACCGCCGAAGGCCGGTTTGCTGGCATTGGCTTCCAGCCAGTCGGCTGCCTTCTGGATGATGCGCAGCGTCGTGAGGTAGCACGCCTTGGCGTCATCGGCCCAGGTGAACAGACCATGGCCACCCAGAACCACACCGACGAGATGCGGATTTTCAGTGGCAATCTTCGACAGTTTTAGGCCGAGGTCGAAACCGGGGCGCTGCCAGGGCAGATAGCCAATCTCGCCGCCGAAGATCTCGGCCGTGAGTTTTTGCGAATTCTTCGAGGCGGCGATGGCGATCACCGCATCGGGATGGACGTGATCGACATGGATCTTCGGCACGAAGGCATGAAGCGGCGTATCGATCGAGGCCGCGCGCGGATTGAGATTGAAGGTGCAATGGGGCAGGTAGCCCACCATCTCGTCCTCGTGCGAAAGGCCGCGATAGAGCCCCTTGAGCGCCTCGAGTTTATCGAGATAGAGTGTCGAGAACCCATCGAGCTTCATCGAGCCGATGTCCCCGCCCGAACCCTTGACCCAGAGTATGGTGACGTCCTGGCGCGTCAGCGGATCGACGGCCTTGACCTTGGCCGAGGTGTTGCCACCGCCGAAATTGGTGATGCGCAGATCCGATCCGAGCAGATTGGAGCGATAAAGCAGTTTACCGGGTTCATCGAGCGAGGCGGCGACCTTGTCGTCCCAGAGATCGGCGAGTTTTCCTGAAGCCATCGGAGCGGTCCTTCGGTATGGAAGTGGGATAAGGGACAGGATTGGGCGAGATGCTTTACCCGAGATCCTTTGCTGGGGTGTGCCGATCTGCTGATCGCCATCCTGGCTGGTCGGGAGATCGGCCCGCCGACCCTGGTCCGTCCCAATGAATTTCGTCGGGACGATAGGAAGCCGGACGCTCACGGTCAATCAAGATCGCTCATATTGCGCTGCAAAATTGTCTGTGCGCTGCAATATTCGCTCATTCTCTTGACGGTCGTGAGCGATTGCGCGACGGTGTGAGCGATTGGAGGGCCGATGCACGAACAAGAACGTTGGCAGACAATCCTGCATTTGGTGCATGAGCGCTCGGTGATCTCGGCTCGTGAGCTCGCCAACATCACGCGGGCCTCCGCGGCGACCCTGAGGCGGGATCTGACCAAGCTCGCCGAGCGCGGCCTGGTGCGCCGAGTGCATGGCGGGGTGCAGGCCGTCGGCCCGCAAGCGGCCGCCAAACTGGAGACCGCTAGCTTCACCGTCAGCCAGGCCCTGTTTGCCGAACGCAAGCGCGCGATCGCCCGCCAGGCCGTCGCCCTATGCCGGGACGGCGAATCCATTATTATCAATGGCGGTTCGACGACCTTCCACATGGTGGAATTCCTACGTGCCTCGCGCCTGCAGATCCTCACCAATTCATTCTCGATCGCCGAGGCGTTGGTGCGCCAGAGCGACAATCGCATCATCCTGCCGGGCGGCGAGGTCTATCGCGATCAAAACATCATCCTCTCGCCCTTCGACGAGGATTCGATCCAGCATTATACCGCCTCGAAGATGTTCATGAGCGCAATGTCGATTGGTCCGCTCGGCCTGGTAGAAGGCGATCCCCTCATCGCCCGAGCGGAAGCCAAGCTTCTCAGCCGCGCGGCCGATCTCATCGTCGTCGCCGACTCGTCCAAATTCGAACCGCGCGGCTCGATGGCGGTGGCCCCCCTCACCCGTATCAAGCGCCTAATCACCGACGATGGCGCGCCACCCTACGCCCTCGACATGCTGCGCGAGGCGGGGGTGGAGGTTGAAGTCGTCACGGCGTAGATATTTGGCCTCGATTATTCCGGACGATAATGCGGGTTGCCCTTTCTTGAATAGCGCAGCGATAGCAGACCGGCCTTGCCTTGCGACCTTCCGTTTCATTGCGATCGCGTTGCCATGTGGCTGTAAGTACGCACAATGAGGCGGCGCAAATAAATGGGTGCCTGACTTCCAGCCGATTTGTGGAAACATTAATAGTTCTCAAGCAGACCAGTTCGAATCTAGCCGCCAGGGAGAGATGGGCATGGCCGGTCAGTTCTTCATTGGCGTCGATGTCGGCACCGGCTCGGCGCGGGCCGGCGTGTTCGATGCCAACGGCCGGCTTCTCGGCTCGGCCAAGCAGGCAATCGCTATCTGGCACGAGCCGGGAGATATCGTCGAGCAGTCGTCGGACAATATCTGGCAATCGGTGTGCACGGCCGTGAACGGCGCAATGGCCCTCGCCAAGGTGACGCCCTCGGCCATCGGCGGCATCGGTTTCGATGCGACCTGCTCGCTGGTGGTGGTTGATGCGAACGGCAAACCTTTGCCGGTGGGGCCGTCGGAAGATCCCGAGCGCAACATCATCGTCTGGATGGATCACCGCGCGCTCGACCAGACGCGGCGTATCAATGAGACCCACGAGGCGGTGCTGCGCTATGTCGGCGGCGTGATCTCGCCGGAGATGGAAACGCCCAAGTTGCTCTGGCTGAAGGAGCACCGGCCAGGTGTCTTCGCCTCCGTCGGCCATTTCTTTGACCTGCCCGATTTCCTGAGCTGGCGTGCCACCGGCAGCCTCGACCGCTCGGCCTGCACGGTGACGTGCAAGTGGACCTACCTGGCCCATGAAAGGCGCTGGGATCACGGCTATTTCCACAAGATCGGCCTCGGTGAGCTGGCGGATGAGGGCTTCGTGCGCATCGGCGACACCATCGTCGACGTCGCCACACCACTGGGCTCGGGTCTGACGGCGGCCGCCGCGGGCGAACTCGGCTTGGTGCCCGGCATTCCCGTCGGCGCTTCCCTGATCGACGCCCATGCCGGCGGGGTCGGCACGGTCGGCGCGGCCAACAAGCATGGTGAGCCGGCGCAGATGACGCGCCGGATGGCCTATGTGTTCGGCACCTCGGCCTGTACGATGGCGAGCACCAAGGAGCCGGCCTTCGTGCCAGGCGTTTGGGGTCCCTATTTCTCCGCGATGGTGCCTGGGCTCTGGCTCAATGAGGGCGGCCAGTCGGCTGCGGGTGCGGCGCTCGACCATCTTCTGACCCTGCATCCGGCCCATGGCGAGGCGGCGGCGAAGGCGCGAGAGGCGAATTTGCCGCTGCTGGCCTGGCTGGAGAAGCAGGCCCTCGCCGACTCGCCGCAACTGGGCGAGGTGGCGCGGCTGGCCGCCGGCCTTCATGTCGTGCCCGAGTTCCTTGGCAATCGCGCGCCCCACGCCGATCCCGACGCGCGCGCGGTGATCGCGGGCCTGGACCTTGAAGGCGACCTGGCGAGTCTGATGAAGCTCTATGTCGCCGGCTTGTGCGGGCTTGCCTATGGCGCGCGGCAGATCGTGGAGGCGATGGCGGTGAAGAGCATTGCGCTCGAACAGATCATCATCAGCGGCGGTGCGGCGCAAAGCCCGTTGGTGCGCCAGATCATCGCCGATGCCACCGGGCTGGAGGTCGCTGTCGCCGACACACCCGAACCCGTACTGCTCGGCGCGGCGATGCTCGGCGCCGTTGCCGGCAAGGCGTATCCCACGCTGGGCGAGGCAATGGGCGGCATGTCCGCACTCGGGGCGGTCCACACGCCGGCGCCGGGCACGATCGGCGCCTTCCACGACGCCAAGTTCAAGGTCTACGAATCGTTGCAGGCCGCCGGGCGCCAGGCGAGGGCGCTGATGACCTGAACGCGGATGCGATCCCTCGGTAACGCCCCGATTGTAAATGTCGTGGCATTTGGTTGAGATGATAGCGGCCGCGATTCGGCCGCGCAAAGGGACCCAACCCTATGACTTACCTTTTCAGCCGCCGCCAGATGATGACACTGCTTGCCGGCGTCGGCCTTGCTGGTTTTGCGCAGGTCGCCATGGCCGCGCCGCCGGCCTCATCCGCCACGCCGGCGACTTCCAGCAATCTGCGCCTTGCGGTCGTTCTGCCCTCGAAGCAGAGCGCCTTCTACAAGGCCTGCCAGGATGGCGCCCAGGAGGCGGTGACGGCCGTTGGCGGTGTCGACGTCGTCTTCGTGGCACCGGACAAGCCAGTCGCACGCGATCAAATCGCGCTCGTAAACGGCTTGATCAAGCAGAAGGTCGATGCAATCGCGATTGCGCCGGTCGAGGGTAATGCGCTGGGACCGTCCTGCCGCCGGGCGATGGCGCGCGGCATCAAGGTCGTGTCTTTCGGCGAGGCACTGCCCGTGGGCGTGCGTCTCGTTCATCTCAGCGGATCGAGCCCGAACGGCAAGGCCCGGGCTTTTATGTCGATGCTGGCCGACGATCTCAAGCAGGGCGGCGATGTCGCCATCCTGGCCGGAGACCGCCAGGATGATGCGGATGGCACCGTTTTGTCCCAAACGATGCGCGAATGGCTCAAGCCCGCATATGGCAAGCTCAAGCTGGCCGCGACCTCCTATGGCAATGTCGACGACAAGGCAAGCTATGCGGCAACCGAAAATCTCCTCAAGGATCATCCCGATCTAAAGGGCATTCTTGTCTTCAACCCGCCGGCGCTGGTTGGCGCGGCCCGCTACGTCCAGGACAACGGCTTGGCGGGAAAGGTCTTCGTCACCGGTTTTGGGCGTCCGTCGCAACTCAAGCTTGCCATGGCCGCGCAGGTTGTCGAATACTTTGCCTTCACCAACCCGATCGACCTGGGCTATGGCGCCGTCGAGATCGCGGTTGCGCTGGCGAAGAAACAGGCGAGTGCCGATGCGGGGTCAACGATTGCGGCCGGGCGTCTGGGCCAGATCGCAATTGGCAAGGGCAATGTCGCAACACTCGCGCCCTTGGTGATCGATGAGAAGAATTTCGATAAATTCGCCGACGTGGATTGAGTGTTAAGAATGAGGCGCGGCGATCCTTGTGCCGGATGGGAGAGGGCAGCGGTGAGGGTCTAAAGCTTTGAGAGTGAGGCGCAAACTCCCAATGACGATAAGCCTGCGGGGTCGAGCTTAGACCCTCATCGGCCCCTTGGGGTCATCTTCTCCCACCGGGCAGATGGCCTTTTCGGTTCCGTCGACGTCCCATTCCCTAGAGGCTTTCATGTCCGTGACCGCCGTTCTCGATGTTGGCAAGACCAATGTAAAGCTGGTGTTGTTCGAGGGTGCCGAAATCCTATGGCAGGCCTCTACGCCCAATCGCCCCCTGCCGGGCCCTGCCTATCCGCATGCCGATGTCGAAGCGATCTGGCGCTTCCTGATGAAGGGGCTGCGCGAGGCAGGCGTCAATCACGCCATCGAGGACATCGTCGTCACCGCTCACGGCGCGACACTGGCCTTGATCGGCGATGACGATCTCGCCTTGCCGGTGATGGATTACGAATACGCCGGCATCGACGAGGTCGAGGCGGTCTACGCGCTGTTCCGGCCGCCTTTCGAAGAAACGCTGTCCCCTCCCATTTCTGCGGGCCTGAATGCCGGTAAGCAGATCTTCTACCAGGAGACCCGGCTGCCGACGGAATTCGCCCGGGTTCGCCACATCGTGCCGTATCCGCAATATTTTGCTTGGCGGCTGACCGGCGTCGCCCGCAACGAAGTGACGGGTCTGGGCTGCCATGCCGATTTGTGGGCGATGAAGGAGAGGCGCCTCTCCTCGCTGGTGACGAAACGCGGCTGGGAGAAGCTGTTTCCGCCGGTGGTGCGTGCCTATGAGACGATCGGCGCGCCCACCCCGGCCGTGCTTGCGCAAACCGGCCTTCCTCCCGGCATCCGGGTGCGGGCCGGCATCCACGATTCCAACGGCTCGATCCTGCCGCATCTTCTGTCGATCGATCCGCCGTTCACCCTGATCTCGACCGGCACCTGGGTGGTGATCATGGCGCTCGGTGCGTCATCGGCGCGGCTCGATCCGGCCCGTGATATGCTGGCCTATGCCGATGTCGAGGCTCGGCCGGTGCCGGCTGCCAAATTCATGGGCGGGCGCGAATATGCCGAGATCCTCGACGGCATGCCGCCCTTCTGCTCGCTGGAGGATGTCGCGGCGGTCATCAAGGCCGGGGTCCTGGCGTTGCCGTCTTTCGTGCCGAATGGCGGGCCGTTTCCCGGCCGTCCCGCGGAAATCCGCGGCGATCTGCCGGTCGGCAGCGGCATGCGCGCCGCCCTTGCAAGTCTTTATGGTGCGCTGGTGACGGATTATCTCCTCACCGCGTTGGCGGCGGTGCACGGACCCTTGCTGGTCGAGGGCAGCTTTGCCGCCAATCTGGCCTATTGTAGCCTGCTGGCGGCGCTTCGCCCTGGGCAGGAGGTGCTAAGCAGCGTTGACGGCGGCGGTACGGCCTATGGGGCCTCGCTGCTTGCCAGCTGGCCGCGTCCACCGGCACGCGCACCCATGAGCAAGGCGGTGCCTTACGCCGATGCCAACGCGGTTGTGCGCTATCGCGCGGCCTGGCTGAAAGCGATCGAAGGATAAGTTTGCCGGTAGATGGTGCGATTCATCCATCTGCGGTTTTGGGGAAGCTGGCGCGTTAGCGCCGGGTGGGGTCTTGTAGCGCGACCTCCAAGCGCTTTTCCGATAAGTCGCGCCACGGTGCTTCACCCCGCGGCACTTGGTGCCGGCACCCTTCTCGAAACCGGGGGAGGGATTGCACTGGCTCTCGAAATCTACTGATTTGCCTCTTTTTTGTGCCGCTCCATTCAAAGAGCAGGCTTGAAGCCAACTGTCTCAAGACGGTACGCTTTGCAAAACAGTCTGTCGCTTTGTCGCAGCCCCGCGTTCGGTTCTTGCTGCCCAGAGGCCTTGGCACGAAAGAAAACGTCGCAATGACACTTTTCTGTGCTTGTCCCCGCGGCGGAAATGTGTCATGTCAGCCGTCCTTATTAGGACAGCCTTGCTGTCCAATTATGGACGTTGCAGTTTCCTGAGGCGGCAGCTCGCGGACAGGCCGAAGATGGCCCATAGGCCCGGCCAAGCCGTAGGACAAGAACGTCGCTCTCGCGTTTCAGCGCGAAGCGGTGCAGCATGATGGTGATCCAACAGATGAGGCGGCTCGGCCGCTGTCCGGCATGACGCGGGATAGTGGACTGGGCGGCTGGGTAACTGGACTATTGGCGGCAGAGGCACAAGAGAGGGATTCGGCGATGAGCGCGATCTTCGAACACGGACAGCAGGCGGTTTCGGCGGCTACGATTGTGGCCGCGACGAAAACGAATGGCCGTCTGGTGGTGAAAGATCCCGGCCTGCCGCAAGCCCAGGGCCTCTATGATCCGGCTAACGAGAAGGATTCCTGCGGCGTTGGCTTCATTGCCGACATGAAGAACCGCAAGAGCCACGCCATCATCGCGCAGGCCCTTCAGATCCTCCACAATCTCGACCATCGCGGTGCCGTCGGCGCCGATCCCAAGGCCGGTGACGGCTGCGGCATGCTGGTCCAGATTCCGCACGACTTTTTTGCGGCCGAATGCGGGGTGCTTGGCTTCACCTTGCCGGCGCCCGGCGATTATGCCGTCGGCTTCTTCTTCCTGCCGCGCAACGAGGAGGGGCGCGTCCATGCCATGCGCGTGGTCGAGAAGGTGGTCGCCGATGAGGGCGAGGTGTTTCTGGGCTGGCGCGCCGTACCGGTCGACAATTCCGGCCTCGGTGAAAGCGTGCTGCCAACCGAGCCGATCCACATGCAAGCCTTCATCGGCCGTTCCGCCGCCACGCCCGACCAGGACGAGTTCGAGCGCCGGCTCTTCATCATCCGCAAGGTGATCTCGAACACCATTTACAATGATGCAGCCACCAGGCCGCTGACGGCGGGATTCTACCCCGCGTCGGTGTCGAGCCGCACCATCACCTATAAGGGCATGCTGCTCGCCACCCAGCTCGGCGACTATTTCAAGGATCTGCTGGACGAGCGCTTCGAGAGCGCCATGGCGCTGGTGCATCAGCGTTTCTCGACCAACACCTTCCCAAGCTGGACGCTCGCCCATCCCTACCGCATGGTCGCGCACAATGGTGAAATCAACACGCTGCGCGGCAATGTGAACTGGATGGCGGCGCGCCAGGCCTCGGTCGATTCCGAGTTGTTCGGCAACGACATCGGTAAGCTCTGGCCGATCTCCTATGAGGGCCAGTCCGACACGGCCTGCTTCGACAACGCGCTCGAATTCCTGGTCCAGGGCGGCTATTCGCTCGCCCATGCCATGATGATGCTGATCCCCGAGGCCTGGGCGGGCAATCCGCTGATGTCGGAGGACCGGCGCGCCTTCTACGAATACCATGCCGCCCTGATGGAGCCGTGGGACGGGCCGGCGGCCGTCGTCTTCACCGATGGTCGCCAGATCGGCGCCACGCTCGACCGTAACGGGCTGCGGCCCGCGCGCTACCTCGTCACCAAGGACGGGCTCGTCGTGCTCGCTTCCGAATTCGGCGTACTGCCGATCCCCGAGAGCGACATCGTCGAGAAGTGGCGCCTGCAGCCCGGCAAGATGCTGCTGATCGATCTCGAGGAGGGCCGCATCATCTCCGACGAGGAGATGAAGGCCTCGCTCGCGACAGCCAATCCCTATCGCGACTGGCTCAAGCGCACCCAGATCGTGTTGGAGACCCTGCCGCCAGTGGAGGCGCGCGCCTCGCGCACCGATGTCTCGCTGCTCGATCGCCAGCAAGCCTTCGGCTACACCCAGGAAGACATCAAGCTGCTGCTGCCGCCGATGGCGACGACAGGCCAAGAAGCGGTGGGATCGATGGGCACCGACACGCCGATCTCGGCGCTGTCGGACAAGTCGAAGCTGCTCTACACCTATTTCAAGCAGAACTTCGCGCAAGTCACCAACCCGCCGATCGACCCGATCCGCGAGGAGCTGGTAATGAGCCTGGTGTCCTTCATCGGGCCCCGGCCCAACATCCTCGATCTCGAAGGCACCTCGCGCAAGAAGCGGCTGGAGGTGCGCCAGCCCATCCTCACCAATGAGGACCTGGAGAAAATTCGTTGCATCGGCCATGTCGAGGAGCGCTTCGACACCAAGACTCTCGACATGACCTATCCGGCGACGCAGGGCGCGGAGGGCATGCGCGGAGCGCTCGACCGGCTGTGCGAGCGTGCCGAGGCGGCCGTGCATGGCGGTTATAACATAATCATCCTGTCTGATCGCCAGACCGGCCCCGATCGCATTCCGATCCCGGCTCTGCTGGCGACGGCGGCCGTGCATCATCATCTCATTCGCCGCGGCCTGCGCACGGCCGCCGGCCTTGTCATCGAAACCGGTGAAGCCCGCGAGATCCACCATTTTTGCTGTCTGGCAGGATATGGCGCCGAGGCGATCAATCCCTACCTCGCCTTCGAGACCCTGGCAGCACTGCATGCCCAGCTCGATTTCCCTGAGGAAGTCGACGAGATCGAGATCGTCAAGCGCTACATCAAGTCGATCGGTAAGGGTGTCCTCAAGGTGATGTCCAAAATGGGCATCTCGACCTACCAGTCCTATTGCGGTGCGCAGATCTTCGACGCGGTCGGCTTGTCGTCGGCGCTGGTCAACGAGTTCTTCTTTGGCACGGCGACGATGATCGAGGGCGTGGACCTGGCCGAGATCGCCGCCGAGGCGGTGCTGCGCCATAAGGACGCCTTTTCCGACGCACCGGTCTACCGCAGCGCGCTGGATGTCGGCGGCGAATATGCCTACCGCATCCGCGGCGAGGACCATGTGTGGACGCCCGACAGCGTCGCCACGCTCCAGCACGCCGTGCGCGCCAACGCGCTGGACCGGTATCGAGACTATGCCCAGAGCGTGAATGCGCAGGCCCATCACCTGCAGACGATCCGCGGCCTGTTCCGTATCAAGACAGCGGGAGAACGCGGCCTGGCGTCCGTGCCTCTCGAAGATGTAGAGCCGGCTAAGGATCTGGTGAAGCGTTTCGTCACTGGTGCGATGTCGTTCGGTTCGATCTCGCGCGAAGCGCATGAATCGCTGGCCCTCGCCATGAACGCCATTGGCGGCAAGTCCAACACCGGTGAGGGCGGCGAAGAGGCAGAGCGCTTCAAGACGCTGCCGGACGGGCGCTCCAAGCGCTCGGCTATCAAGCAGGTCGCCTCGGGCCGCT
>Ga0206877_10134_pt2 | contig 18124 bp, 14 predicted proteins | sample Alteio_BWOrgCont_7_FD_152623 | JGI IMG/M metagenome (GOLD analysis project Ga0206877, IMG submission 152623) | Enriched cells from forest soil in Barre Woods Harvard Forest LTER site, Petersham, Massachusetts, United States -... | ecosystem: Environmental > Terrestrial > Soil > Temperate forest >...
ATGATCGTGACGTCTTCCCGACGGCGAGGTGCATCGCGTGTCGCGGGTGTCATGTCAGAATCGGCTTGTGACAAGGTGGTCCACCTGCGCCGCAAAATTCGCATAAGCGAACCGTTGCGCCAATGATTTTCCTTGGCGGCCACGACCAAGTCCGGCCACGATTGCATCGGCCAAAACGAGGCGGTCATTGGGGTCGATGAGCGTCCCCAACGCGCCGTCTGCCAGTGCATCGACGCTGCCATCGAGATTGCCCGCCACGATCGGCAGCCCTGAGGCTGCCGCTTCCAAAAATACAATGCCAAAACCTTCCCCTGTGCTTGGCATTGCGAAGACATCAGCCAGGCCGTAGATCCCTTGCAGTTCCTGCGGGCTGATCGGCCCAGTGAAACGAACCAGTTGCGCTACCCCCGATTGTTGCGCCAATGTTTCAAGGCGCTGGCGGTCATCCCCTTCGCCTGCGATCAGATAGAGCACCTGTGGACATCGGGCGCGGATCAAGGGCAAAGCCGCGATAATCTTGTCATGCCCCTTGTAACGCTCCAAGGCAGCCAGACGTGACACCGTCAAGATAACCTTGCGGCCGGTTGTGCCAAAGTGCCGACGCAAGGCCTCGGATGCAGGCTCGGGCGAAAACTGGCTGTCGATTGTATTTGGCAGAACGCGCATCCGCTCCGGCTCGCTTTGGCACCATTTCAGGGCTCGCTCCCGCGTAGCCCTGCTGACGGCCGTCGTCAGCCGGGCCTGACTTGCAGCCCAACGCACGACGCACACTGGTCTTTGCCAACTTTCGATCCCGTGCAATTGCAGCCACAGCGGTATTCGCATGAGATGTGATAGGCCGGCCGCCAACGGGGCCGCAAACAGGTGGCCACAGAAAACCAGGTCATAGCTATGCGATAGCGTCAGTTGTAGCGCCTTGCAGCTCCAGGCCAGGCGGTTGGCTCGCGGCGGGAGTTGGGTAACTCGTGGCGGGACCAGCGCGCCCTTGTCGCCAAAGCGCGGCAGGATCGTGATGTGTTCGATGCCCCTGCTTTGTGCCAATGCCGTGATCAGATCACAATTATAGCGGGCGATGCCGCCCCTGGTGCCGAACCCGTCGGTGAGGAGTGCCAGGACCTTCAAACGCGCCATTGTCTTTCCTTAGGCATTGAAGGGAAATTGGGCATGGACAGTGCGGCTCCAGGCCCGCGCTGACAGACGGCTGGGCATGGCGCGGCGATCGGTTGGGGCTTTGCCGGCCCGCGACGCCATCCACGCCGCAACCGGGGTAACGAACCCCGTCTTGGCGCGGCAGAGCAAAGTTTCAGGCAACGGCAACGAGGGCGCTCGCGCCAGTAGAGCCTTGCTGGAGTGCGCTCGCCTGTCGATGGCTGCAAGATGGCTCAGCAATGTGCTGTCCACCAGGGGTGTCCTCACTTCGACAGAATGCGCCATGCTTGCCCAGTCGGCATCGCGTAATAGCTGGTTGCGCAGATAAAGCCCCGATTCGAGGCTCGCGACACGGGCAAACGAGCCCTGCAGCCCTTCCCCCAATTGCGCGCCGATCAATGCCAAAGGTGACAGCCGTCGCAGCCCCTCGCGAACAATTTCTCGATCGAGGACGTGATCGAGTTCCGACGGCAGATAAAGACCCCGCTTGAGCAGGTAGGCCCCAGCGTAGGAACCGCCATATTGTATCAGTCCCGATAATTTCGGGTGAAGTCGAAGGCGACTGGCGATGACATCGGCGAGCCCGCGCGTTGCGGCGCCGAGCAGTGGAACGCGCGAGGGCAGCCACAACATTGATGCCCATCTAGGAACATCGCGGAAAGAGGGGTAGCCACCGAGCAGTTCATCCCCCCCAAGTCCTGATAGGACCACCTTGAGGCCAAGTTCCCGCGCGGCTTTGGCCGCGAACCAGACATTCACGCCGTCAATGCTCGGTTGATCCATCGAAGTGAAAATATGCGGCAGGTCAGCCTCGAATTCGGTTTGCGTGACTATGCGCGTCGTGTGACGGGTGCCATAGAGGCGAGCGACATGCGCGGCGAGGGGCGTCTCGTCCTGAGCCGTATCGGCGAACTCCGCAAAGCCGACGGTTACGGTCTGGATATCCCGAGCGCCGGCATCCCGCATCAGGCCCACCAGGGCACCTGAGTCCAAACCCGCCGAAAGGAAAGCCCCGACACCAACATCGGAGACGAGATGGTGACGCACCGAATCGAGCACGCCTTCACGCAAGTGGCCGCCGATATCGCCATCGCACCGGTCTTTGTCCACGGCCGATCCATAAACTGCCGCCACTGAATAATAACGGCGTGCTGGCTGCGCACCGGCACAATCGACAAGCAGCGTCGAGCCAGCCGGCAGGGTCCGGATCGCCCGATAGCAGGTGTAGGGCTCGGGAACGCTGCCGAACAGATAGAACCCAACATGTCCAGCAGGCTCCTGGTCGCGCGAGATTGCGCCACCCGCCAGAAGTGTCTTGACCTGGCTGGCGAAACGAAAAATCCAGCCATCGTCGCTGTAATAAAGCGGCTTGATGCCAAAGGGGTCGCGCGCCAGGAATATGGTTTTTTCGAACGTGTCGTAGATCGCAAAGGCGAACATGCCGCGCAGGGCCTCGACCATGCCGGCCCCGCGCATCGCGTAGAGGTAAAGTAGGACCTCGGTATCGGAATGCGTGCGAAACTGGGCGCCGGCGCGGCCCATCGCATCGCGCAATTGGCGGTAATTATAGATCTCGCCGTTGAATACGATGACATAGCGCCCGTCGCTGCTCGACATTGGCTGAGCCGCCCTGTCGGACAGGTCGATGACGGCAAGACGGCGATGGACCACGCCGATACGATCCATCGAATCGAGCCAGATTCCGCTGCCATCCGGGCCGCGGCTGGCCATGTGCTCACTCATCGCGGCAAGCTCGGACCGGCGGATCGGGTTGGCCGCATAATGATAGGCGTAAACACCTGCAATCCCGCACATTATGGACGGATCCGCTCTGGGCCGAACGGCTTGAAGTGATGGCGTCGCCCAGGTTTCACGGCGTTGGAGCCTGCTGCTTGGTGGCAATCTTTGGCGTTAGGCCCAGTTTTGTCGCGACGCTCGCACCCGGTTCGCCGGACAATTGCAGCATTGAACCGAGGTCGGCGCGCATTATAGCGGGCGCCGCGGACAAGGTGAGCATCATGACCAGCCAGTCGCTCGCTTCCAATCTCTCCTGGCCGCCAATCAGATCGGTGATCGTGCGGCGATGCAGGTCTTCAGGCAGGCCCGCCCAAAGCGGCAGGGCGAAGAGCGCGCGGCCCGCCATGATGGCGGATTCGTTCGGACCCGTGACCGCTGACATCCTCAAACTTGCAGCCGTTGTATCCACTCCTGCACCAACGCCAAGCCTGGCTGATGCAAGCTCAAGCCAGGCGCGGCTGGCGAGCGGCTCAAGAGCGAGAAGCTGGCTGATCGCTTCGATTTTCCTCGCCGGATCGAGATCCTCATTGTCCGCCAGCGCGTCGAGCCGGGCGGGCACGCCGGTTTCGGGCTCATCGAAATAGGGCGAGAGACGCGGTTCAATTGCAGCCGCACTCGTCTCTCTTTCGGCTAGCGCAAAGCCGAGGACCAAGGTCGAGCGCCAGATCGTATAGCTTGCCAAGGCCATGACAAGGATCACGGTGCAGATGTGCCAGGCTCGCCGGCTCATTTGTCGTAGTATTTCCGGTAATAGCGGCTGCCATAATAATAACCGTAAGCAAAGCGGCCATATTTTTTGGCGCGACCGTCGATGACATGATTGAACACGATGCCGGCGACCTTCTTGTGGCCGGAAATCTGTTGAATTGACTGCTGCACCATCTCCCGGGCGGTGGAGGCCCAGCGCACCACATAGACCACCTTGTCCACGAGATTGGAGACGATCAGAGGGTCGATCACCGGCCCCATTGGCGGGGTATCGATGATGACGGTGTCGAATTTGTTGCGCAGGCCCGCGATCAGCTCCTTCATCCGCTTCGAGCTGAGCAGATCGGACTGGTTCTGGGTCTTGCCACCGGAGGGCAGCAGGTAGAGGCGATATTGCTCGTTGTAGAAGATGGCATCTTCCATCTGGGTGCCTCCGATGAGGCACTCGATCAGGCCCGCCGATTTTTCGCCCGCGAGAAGGCGAGATGCCGAGGGACGACGCAGGTCGCAGTCAATGAACAGCACTCTTTGTCCCGAGTGAGCGGCCGATGTCGCCATCATAAGGGCGATTGTGGTCTTGCCTTCGCCAGGCACGGTGGAGGTGACCTGGATGACTTTTGGGGGATGGTCGACATCGCTCATTTGAATAGCGTTGCGCAGCGAACGGATAATTTCCGAATACCGGGCAAGCGGTTTTTGAAGAGGATATTGGGGCAGGCTGAGGGCACCGTCGTCACTTGCGGTGCGCCTGCCCCGGTGGGACACCGAGGCCAGCAGCGGTATTTCTAAAAGCTCCTCGATCTGGTGCGGCGTCGTGAAGCCGGCATTGAGCATTTCCACCAGATAGGCGCCACCAAGCCCGCCAATCAGTCCAAGGATGAGCGCCGTCAGCATAATCTGGGTTCGCTTGGGCGAGGACGGCGCGCCTGGTGCAAGGGCCGGTGTAATAATCCGCGCGTCACGGGCCTCGAAGGTCGACTGCTCCTGGGTCAGGCGGGCGCGTTGGAGGAAATCCTCAAACAGGCTCTTATTGACAGAGGCGGTCCGCTCAAGCTCGCGCAACGTGATTGCTTTGGAGGCGTCGAGATCGGTCTGACCGGAAGCATCGTGCAACGCCCGCTCCGCAGCGTCCTGGCGGGCCAAAGCCAGATTGTAGTCATTCTTCACATTGTCAGCGAGGCGGCGGATCTCGGCGGCGATGTTGCGCCGAATATCGGCAAGTTGCGCCCGCAGGTTAACCACCAAGGGGTGGGATCCGGTATAGCGGGACAGCAGATCGGCCTCCTGGCGCGATATGTCGTTTTCCTGCCGGCGAAGATCGGCGATGACACCCGAGTTCGCCGCCTCGGGCAGGGTGTTCAAGTCTCCACCCGTCGTTTTGAGCTTCTCCAGAAGGTCAAGATGCGCCTTTTTCTCGGCCGCGTCGGCGCGAGCCGCGAGGAGACGGGCATTCAAAGGGGCAAGCTGATCCTGGTTCAGCGTTGCCCCCGGTGCGGCCTGAACAAGGTTGTTGTCGGCGCGAAACTTGGCAACCGCTTCTTCCGAATTGCGCAATTGCTGGCGCAAGTCCACCAGACGATCATTCAGCCAGCTCGATGCCCGTTTGGCCGCCTCGAAACGGGCGTCGAGCTTGTCGACGACATAGGCATCGGCCACAGCATTGGCCAGGCGAGCCGCCTTGGCAGGGCTATCGGATGTAAAGGCGATATTGATGACATAGGCCTGGCCGGCTCGAGAGACCTTAACCGCATTCTTGATGCCTTCTGTCGCAGTGGCGATTTCGGGCGAGATCCCATCCGATTCATCCAAGGTTTCCACTGTCTTCTCGGCGCCGGCCTGACTGGGATCGCCGTCTGTCGATCGGCTAGCGGCAGCTGGTGGTCCACCAAATTCATTGTCGCCCAGCAGCCGCTCCTTCTCCACCACCCTGCGTAGAAGGACGGTGGAACGGATGATTGCCATTTCGCTCTCAACCACCGATAGATCGAGCGCCGTGTCGGTATAGACGGAATCGGGCCCGGCGGCCTTTTCCTTGCGCGGATCGAGAAGAACCTGTGCAGTGGCGGTGTAGAGTGGGACTTGGCGGCTTATGTAGATTGCCCCGAGCAGCAGCCCGAGCAGCATGACGCCAGCAATCAATGTCCACTGTCGCCAGATGAAATTCACGGCGTCACGGATATCAAATCTTGTCGGCTGCAGATCGCCGCCATGGACTGGCGATTTTGCATCGAGACGGTTGAGCATCACTTTACCGCTCCCGGTTCGATGGAGCAGATCATCGTCCACCTATGTCGGTGATTGGGTTTGCGAACTTGTCGATTGGGCGACGCCGGCACCCAGCACGGCCATGAAGGTCACGGAGACCGCCTGGATCTGCACGCTGAAATCGACAAGTGCATGTACGCCGACGAGCAGGCCGATGCCGCTTGCACAAATCGTCGCCGCCGTGCTGCGTCGCCGACGTAACGCCCCCAAAACGCACAGGCCCACCAGCCAGATTAGGGTACCGATCAGGGCGGAGCCGAAGACGAGACCAAGGCCCTGCCACACCTCCAGATAGGTATTGTGCGCCTTGTCCCACACGCCGGTGGTCGAGATCGACTGGTCGCGATAAAGGGGAAAGACGTCGGCGAACGTATTGTAGCCCAAGCCCGAAAGCGGCGCGTCGAGTATGGAACGCACCATGATCTGATCGACCGCCATACGGCTGGTGTCGGCCAGCCCCGATGCCGCGATACGATCGAGAAAAGTGCCACCGAGCAACGCGACCACGCCCGCAAGGACCAGGCCGACAACGACCAGCGGCCCAAGACGCTGAACAAGCGTGCCGTGCCGGCGCACGTTGGACAAGAAAAACACGCCGAGCAGGCCGATCGCGCTTGCCAAGACACCACCGCGCGAGCCGGTGGCCAGCAGTGTCACGACCGCAATAAGACCCGAGCCGATCAAGAACCAGCCCGAGGCCGTCACGATCTGCAGCAGAAAGGCGGGCCCGTAAGGTCCTGCCTCCCCCCTTTGCGAAACTTGCTTGCGGTACGTCCTCAAGATCAGCGTCAAGGATGCGATGGCACCCATGCCGCAATAGGCTGCGAAGGTGTTGCGGTTGACGAAGGTCGAGCGCACCAGACCGGCTGCTGGACCGTCGAGATAAGGAATGGCGGAGGCAAAGAATGCGGTCAGGACCAAAGCAAGTGCCGCATAGCAAGCAACAATGGCACTGATGGCGTGCAGCAGCCATATCGCCCGCCAGGGTTGTCGGCAAAGCTGCAGGCTAAGCCAAAACACGCTGGCGTCTGTGAGCAAGCGAATGAGACCAAGAGCGCTGGCGCCCGTGTTGACGCTGATTGAGCCAGGCAGAGGTCGCGTCAGGGTTTGCGAGGCCAGGGGCCAGATTGGGTGGATCAGGGGCGCTGGCACATATGGCGACATCTGCACCACGATCCAGGCGAGCACACAGGCAAATAGCACCAGCGGGATCCCAACTTTGGCAGCCAGCACGGCAGGCTCCCGGCTTTGCAATAGCCGCGAGCCCTCGTAGACAATGAGCAAGCCGGCAAAAAAGATGCCATTGATCCCCCATGCCATCATTCTGTTGCTGCCCAGCCAAAGCGGCACCCAGGCAAGGCCCAGCAACACCATTACGAACACCGTGGTGTCGACTGCGTCGGCTCGGGTATTGGCCGCCGAGGAAGCCGCGTTGGCATTCGCCACCACGACAAGGGGCATGATCGCCTTGCTGCGCGAGAGAGGACTCATCAACCTTAGAATAACCCCTGATCTTGCCATGCTACCGCCGTTCGGGTGAAAAGGCCTTTCACCCGTCGGAGCATTCCGCGCAGCCGCGTCCTCGGCCGCGACATCAAACCGCCTCGAGCGCCGCCCTCGACAGTTTTGTTTGTACTTTGCCGCCCATAATATCGAGTAAGACACGGGCGCGGCCGTTGCCGTCCAACTGCATCAACTCGCCTATGCTCTGCGCCAAAGGCCCGAGCTTGACGCGCACCCTCTGACCCTCGGTAAGATCGCGATCGAAACGGGCCACACCGCTAGCATCGACATAGCTGCGGATGGCTTCAACGACGCCCCTGGGCACGGCGAGTGGCTGGCTCTGGCCCATAATCATCCGCACCACGCCAATTGTGCCGTTGATCGAGCGCCAAGGGTCGTGCCGCAGATCAAGCTGCACGAATAGATAGCCGGGAAAGGCTGCAGCCAGGACGGTCCGCAGCTGTCTGGCATGGCGAATGGTTCTTTGTACGCGCGGCAAGAAGGTTTCAAAACCCTGGGCTTGGATATGAGCCTGAGCACAGTGTTCAACACGCGCATGGGCTTGCACCACGTACCAGCGGCGTCCTTCCTCCTCGCCGGCCTGTGGCTGGCCTGCGGGCGGTTGGCCGGGCTTATTCGTCGCGCCCGGCTTTCGCACAAGACCCTTCATGAAGTTCATTTCCTTCATGGCTTGGCGTCCGCAGTGAGGAGACCAAAAAGCGCCTTGGTTTCCAACGGCAACGGTGCACGCCATGGTCGTTGTCCGCAGTCTCGGCAAAATCGGCTCCAGCTTGCCGGAGCCTGCGAAACCTTGAGCCGATCGGATCGGTGCCAATACTTCGCCATCGACTAATTCCGGCTGACTGGTGGGCCGGCTGGAACACTCCAGCCGGAGAAGACGTGGGTGCCTTGATAGACGGGTGCCTTGCAATGGCCGGCGATCTGCTTGGTGCTGGTGGCATATATCTGCCGAGCAATGGCCACCAGGACCGAGTCGACAGCGGGGCTGGCGCATTGCATTGCCGCGCGGATCGGACCGCCGCAGCTTTGACCAAAGTCCTCGACGGGCAGCACTTGTGCATTTGGAGCGCATTTTGCCTTGTCGCCGCGGCCCGTCTCGCGATGCCAGGGGCGCATGCTCCCGATATTGCCGATCCAGCCCGAACACCCCGCCTGACATTGGCGTCCCGAACTCGAAAGCTCGTCAAGGGCGCGCAGCAGGCCGCGTGCGATGGCCAATATCTGTCCGGGATCTGCGCGGTTCGCGCTCACAAGGATCGGCAGGGCGTCCTCAGGCCGGGCGATAGCAGCCAAATAGACGGCGGTGCTAAGACCCTCTTCGCCACGCGGGTAGGTTGACAAGAGCGCCAGGATATTGGGCGGCACGGTCCGCTCAGCCTGCGCGCATCCATAGGGGTCGGGCAGCTCGACGCAAGCGCCAGCCGGCCGTTCCTGCGCCGATGCCGCGGGGAGGGCAAAGATGATGGCAGTGATAAAGACGAGCGTCCTAAAAGCCATGCGTGCTCACCTGTCAGTAGCGATAGGTCAATCCGACAGAAATGACGTTCTGCCGAAATTGCGTGGACGCCGCGAAGGCGAGGGGCGTGCGATATTTCGTGTTCGAGTTGTTGAATTGATAATCGAGCGTCAGCGCCAGGTTCTGTCTGAGCGCGTAGCGCAAGCCGGCGCCAGCCGACCAGACCTCGATGAGTGCCAGGTCTGAGGGTATCCTATATTGTGTGCGTCCATATCCCGCCTGCACGTAGGCAGACCAGACGTATGACAAGGCGTAATCGGCCTGTATGCGGGATTGGAACATATTGCCGGACGTCGATTGGGAAACTTGGATTGGCTGGCCGGGTGGAGCGGACGTAGAAGAGGGCGTATCCGAAAAAGAAAGGGTCTGATCTGCCGAGGCGGAAATCGTAAAATAGCGGGTGGGGTAATAGGAAATACGCCCGCCAAATGTCGGCAATCCTGCCGAGCCCTTGTCTCCATCAGAGCCGAATCTGGCTTGATAGCCTGCGTAAATCTCGCCGCGCGCGAGGCGGATTAGGTCTGACCCAAAGCCACCGATGACGCGATAGACATTCGCATCGCTCGCACCATGCTGGTAGCGATGAATATCGGCGCCGGTTTCGACAAATGTATAGATCAACGGTGTGAGTTGGTTGATGCCACGCACGGCCAAAGAGTAATCAAGCCCGTTGAAAGGCACTTGGCTGACGCCCAGGGGGGCATTGGATGCGTTGTCATTGCTGGGCTGGTCAAATGTTGAATAGACCAGGCCTGCCGATACCCTCACTGACATACGATCCGTGAGTTCCTTTTCAACGGAAACAGATCCTGAATACTCATTCGTAAAGATGGAGCCGTTGGTCAGCTGCGAATTGAGGGGCTGCCATGTCTGATAGGTTGAGGGCCAAAATCCGGGTGCGAACAGACCGTTCATGCGGGTGAAGTCACCCTGGAAACGGACGGAAAGGTCAGGGGTGGGAGAATAGGTGTAGATGGTGCCGAGCCGGGCGGTTGCCTGAACGCTGTTGCTGCCCTCAGAGGGATAAAACTGGAAATCGCCGTTGGCGTAGATCGATATGGCGTGAAGGCCGTTGTCGAAGTCAGCCTCCAGACGGGGCTGGATCTGCAAGCCCAGGGCAGAGAGGCGATCCTTCGTGCCCCCATTGATATTGTCGTTGTAAACCGAACCCAGAAAAACCGAGGGGTAGATCAGCCACCCGCCATAAGGCAGACCCTGCGAGGTGTCCGGTCCATTTGCCATTCCCAGTGCAGCGGCGGCTTGGGGACTGGGCGTGCTATCGAGCGCGTGCGCCTTGCCAACGCCAAATAGCGGCGCAAGCACCAGTCCGACGCTCAAAGCATTGCAGGAATGGTTACGCCTTCTTGTCAAAAGCTATCCACCTATCGCTAGATCGGAGGGGTCAAAAATACCGCATTGGCACCCGGATCAGGTCTCCTGGCAAAACCGGAATGTTAGAAGAAATAGGATATTCCTTAAAGTTAGTCTCTCCAACATGCTGGATGTCGACAGTTGATTCGCTAGCCCGGTAGGTCGTCCCTCCAGCTACGGCTAATGCACTTACGACATTGAGGCCGCTTTTGTAATCGTATTCACCTGGTTTTGAGACCTCTCCTAGTATGTAAAACGGCCTGAAACTCGCAATATCTACCGTGACTTTGGGATCGCGCAGATATTCGCCACTGAACTTGACAGCAAGAGCCTTCTCCAGCTGAAGCTTGCTCAGCCCTGCTGCCTTTACCGTGCCTGCCAGGGGCAAGGAAACGAACCCAGCCGGGTCGACCTGATACTCGCCGCTTAGCCGGTCCTCGTCGAAGACTGTGACCTTGATCTTGTCGCCGGCCTGAATATTGGGCGCAGACGCGGCCGCTGCCTTGATGAGTGCTTGCTGGTCTGCCGCGGTCGCGACCCGCACCGTGGCATCGTTCGCGCAGCCCGTCTGGAGCATGCACGGTACCACCATGATCTTCAAAATCTGTCTCGATCGTATGGCGATATTGGACGCCCTAAATCTGCACTTCATAACTGAGCTCGACTCGTGGCGTGAAATATAAATATAGATTGGCTCCGTAGTATTGTCCAATGGATTTCGGATGTAAAGATACAACAATATTTTAATTCTACTATTTAGTTAAATTGTCATTCCTAACCGTAAATACAAAGTAAATGACAACACCCAATTAAAACCTGCAAAGAAGCAACTTAGTATGTCTGTTGACTTTCTTGCGGCGAGCTCAATTTTCTTCGCCCGCATTACCGGTCGGTCAACAGCGCCCATACTTCAAGTAAGGCGATTATCCATAAAAGGAGCCGCATAAACATCACCGTTTGATGAGAATACAACGGCGGTTAGATGGTATTTCGTCGATGCCTGCCGGCATTTTCCTACAGTAAATCGATTTACTTTGCCTGTAATCGCCTGCGATTCGGCAAAGCGAATATACAAGTAATACAAATGTCCCTGGTTGCAAACTCTTAAAAGAGCGCTGCAAAGCCTGTGCGACAATTCACGTTAATTATCATAGGTGTTGACCATTCGTTTGACAATGCCCCAATAAGGGCAGGAAATGTAGGCCTATGTGTTGGCAAAGAGATCGTTCAGCCTGGGAGCGGTGCCCAGGCGGTTATGAACTGTCCGCTCTTTTGAAGTGGATGCCCGCATGATCTTGTCTCGAACTTCAACGAGCCTGGGGGGCGAAACGGTCGCGACACCGGCAATGCCGCCGGATTTGCGGATATACGCGGTTGGCGATGTTCATGGTCGTCACGATTTATTGATGCGCATGCAGGACCTAATCATCGCCGATATCGCGGCGAACCCGGCTTGCTATTGCCGGACCCTTTTCTTGGGCGATCTTGTCGATCGCGGCCCGCAATCGGCGGCCATCCTCGAATACCTGTCGGCTGGCGGCTTTGCTACACCGATCTCGGTATTGCGCGGCAACCACGAGGAGCTGTTTTTGTCCTTCTTGAACGATCCGCGGGTGTTGGAAGGTTGGCGAAAGGTCGGGGGTTTGGAAACCCTTCACTCTTACGGCATCGACGTCAGCGAGGTCTTGCTCGGCTGCGGATTTGACAAAGCGCGCGAACAATTGGTGCACAAATTGCCGTCCGCCCATCAGCGGTTCGTCGAGATGACTGCAAGCAGTGACCAATATGGCGACTATTTCTTCTGCCATGCCGGTGTGCGCCCCCACATCGCACTCGATGAGCAAAAATCTGAGGATTTGTTATGGATTGGGGATGAGTTCTTAAGATTCCGCGGCAATTTCGGCAAAATTGTTGTGCACGGCCATACCCCAGTCGACAGGCCAGATGTCCGAACCAACAGAATCAATATCGACACAGGCGCTTTCGCAACATCGGTTCTCACTGCTCTCGTGCTCGAAGGTCAAAGCCAACGCTTCTTGTCGGCGACACCGTGCTCGGCTGATGAGCGCTGGCTCTCCAACTGGTAGTGGGCAATGCTTCAATTGTATGTAACTTGCCTTAATGGCATGGCAAGGTTAAAAATAGGGACTTGAGATGATTCCATCGAGGTATTGCTACGAAATTTCGTACTGAGCGATATTTCGGCGCTTTTGATAGCAACTACTGAAGTATCGGCGTTGTCAATCCGAGCCGACAATAGGGAAGCAGACTTCGTGCCAAGTATGTTGGCTCTTGGCAGGAAATGTAGGTGGCGGTGCGTATTTGGTAGGGCTACGGGCGGGATGTTTATGCGTTCCGGCGATCCAAAGTGGTGACGATGATGCGATCCGAAGTTCCCACATCGCGAAGTCAATGGCGCCTGCGATTGTCTTTATTCGATCTTATTTGGGTGGTGTTGGCGCCGATACTCGCATTAGCGTTACGTGATACGGATCTGTTGAATTGGCCGAAGTTTCCGTCCGCTCCGCCGGTGCCTTATCTGTTCGTTTTCACCGCAATCGCATTTGCTATCCCTTCCTTGTTGGTTTGCCGCTTGAGCGACGCGATGCGGCACACCTTCTCGGTCCACGATTTCCTGGCGATCTGCGCAGCGGTTGCCATGACGATCGGCTCGAGCGGCTTGGTTCTATTTACCCTGACCCGTCTGGATGGCGTGCCGCGCTCGACACCGTTGATCTACTCGTTGGTCCTTGGTAGTGGCTTGATCGGTGGTCGGACTTTTTCACTTCTTGTTGGTCATGAGCGCGCCAAGGCCAGGGTGAAGCGAGATCCTGCTGAATTGAGAAGAGTGATCTTGATAGGCGCCGACCGGTTTTCCTGGCTAATCATCAAACTTCTCGACAGTCAAATGCCTGTGACGACCCAAATCGTTTCGGTCCTGGACGAAAAGCCTTCCTCCATGGGACGCTCTATCAGTGGTGTCAGGGTTGCCGGTAAGGCCACTGATCTGGGTAGGATCATTGACGAGTACGCGTTGCATGGCGTCACCATCGATGCCGTGTGGATTTGCGATCAATCCGCCCAACTCAATGATGCGGTCCTTTGCACGGTTGAGAAAGAATGCGCACAGCGCCTTATCGAATGCCTAAGGGTGGCGAACGCCCTCAATCTTGCGCCTAAGCGGCGTTCAGTTGTGGGCGAGGCACTTGCGGGAGGGCCCGTGGAGGCCCCGCCATTAGCCAGCATTGCAGCTATCCCCTATTTTCGAGCTAAACGGGTGATTGATATTGTTGCATCTTTGGTGCTGATCATCGCGCTGGCGCCGGTTTGGCTCTTGGTCCCGGTGCTTGTTTTGCTCGATGTCGGTGCGCCCGTCCATTTTTGGCAAGAACGCTTGGGGCGGGCCAAAAGGCGCTTTCTCGTCTTTAAATTCCGGACTTACCCCGCGCCATTCGATGAATATGGCGAGGTCATATCGAGACCTGAGCAGCTTTCGCCACTCGGTCGGCTCCTTCGCAGAACTCGTCTTGACGAACTGCCTCAGCTTTTGAGCGTCTTGGCTGGCGACATGTCGTTGATCGGGCCCCGCCCGCTACTGCCCGCCGACCAACCGGTCGATCCTTCAATTCGCCTTGCAGTGCGCCCTGGCATTACCGGCTGGGCGCAAGTCAATGGCGGCAACCTTATGACGGCGGAAGAGAAGGATGCCCTTGATGAATATTATGTGCGCAACGCCTCTTTTGGCTTCGATCTAAAGATTATCTGGATGACGATGAAGGTTATTCTCGGCGGTGAACGCCTCGATGCCTCGGCGCTGCGCCGAGCCTTAGTGCACCGTCAGCCGCAATAGTAGGTCTCAAAGCTAAGTCACAAAGACGTTTCATCGACGGCTAGAGTACAAAACTGCGGCTAAGGTAAGTATTGGCGGAACTGACAGATGACAAGCCCCGATCGGCGGATTGTTTTGATCAACCGCTACTTTTATCCCGACAGTTCAGCAACGAGCCAGATGCTGTCGGATCTTGCGTTCTTTCTCGCGGAGGCGGGGTGGGACGTTAATGTTGTCACGAGTGTCGGTGCTTTTGATGATCCTGAGATTAGGTTCAGCCGCTTTGAGCAAATCCGAGGAGTTATGGTGTATCGCGTTGGTCCGGCGGGATCGCCAGGGGCCTCGCTCGCCGCTCGAGCCCTGACCTATATCAAGCTTTATTGCGTGCTTGGTTTCGAAACATTTCGGCGAGCCCGTTCAAACGATATTGTCGTGATAAAGACCGATCCGCCGCTCCTTGGCGTATCGCTGGCGCCGGTGGTTAAGCTGAAAAGGCTCAGGCAAATCAACTGGCTTCAGGATTTGTATCCCGAAATCGCGATCGAGCTTGGAGTGGTTGGCCTCAATGGTGCTATTGGTCGCGCTCTGAAGGCAATCCGCAACATTGGACTTCGCCGCGCCAGGATGAACGTCGCGATCGGCGAGCACATGTTTCATCGTCTAAGTGAATTGGGGATTGCAGAAGGCCGGATGACGGTCATCCCGAACTGGTGCAACGACGAGACGATCGTGCCGCAATCGGAGGCGGCGAATACCTTGCGGCGCGAATGGGGGCTGGAGGACAAGTTTGTCATCGGATATTCTGGGACCCTGGGGCGGGCCCATGAAATCGATACCGTTTTGGCTGCGGCAAGTATCCTTCGTGACGAACCTGGACTTGTCTTCTTGTTGATCGGAGGGGGCTTTCTCAGGGCAAAGCTAAAAAGAGAAGTCGAAGCTCGCGGCCTTGGGGCGATGTTCCAGTTCCGGCCCTATCAGGAGGCCAATCAACTGCCCCAATCGCTATGCGTGCCAGATATCCACTGGCTGTCGCTCAACCCCAAGATGGAGGGGCTGATCGTGCCGAGCAAATTCTACGGCATTGCGGCCGCAGGCAAGGCTATGATCGCTGTGATGGCCGAGGACGGTGAAATCTCAAGCTTAATCCGTCAGAGTGGATGTGGTGCCGTGGTAACACCCGGCGACGGCGCCGGCTTCGCCAGTGTCGTCCAGGCGTGGCGCCATCAGCCCGAACTCCTCGCCGATAAAGGGCGCAAGTCTCGAGACCTAATTGATCAATTCTATCGCCGACGAACGTCTTTGAGCCGCTGGCACAGCATGGTGAGCATCATAGACGACCGGCCCGTTTGAGGCCGAAATTGGCCCCAGGAGCTGAGCGTTCCATCGGGGCGAGCGCGGGGCGCTATTGCCTACCTAAACCGACCTGTGGGTGCGCCCGGTCTGGCGGCCCATCGAGCCGCACGGCTTTCACAGCGCATGCCTCACCAGCTCGTAGGTACTGCGCAAGCCGTCGCGCAGCGTGATCCTCGATGTCCAGCCCATGGCCCTCAACCGCGACGTATCGAGCTTTTTGCGGGGTGTCCCATCGGGCTTGGAGGTATCGAAAACAAACTGCCCGGTATAGCCCACGACCTCCGCGATGATTTCGGCCAACTCCCGGATACTGTATTCATCTCCGCTGCCGATATTGACGGGTTCCGGATCCCAATATTTGTCGAACAGGCAGATGCAGGCATCAGCGAGGTCGTCGGCATGCAAAAATTCGCGCAGTGGCGTGCCCGATCCCCACAATTGCACAGTTGCGTGACCCGCGGCCTTTGCCAGGTGAATCTTGCGTATCAAGGCCGGAAGCACGTGCGAGGCTTCCGGGTCGTAATTGTCGTTGGGTCCGTAGAGATTTGTTGGCAGCACAGAGATGTATTTGCGCCCAAACTGGCGATTATACATCTGCGCTAGCTTAACACCGGCGAGCTTGGCCATGGCGTAGCCTTCATTGGTAGGCTCGAGCGGGCCGGTCAGAAGATCGTCCTCCCGCATCGGCTGATGCGCGAAGCGGGGATACACGCAGCTCGACGCGAGAAAAAGCAGCCTGTCCACGTTCGCTTGGTGCGAAGCCTCGATCACATTCGCGGCGATCATCAGGTTCTGGTATAGGAAGTCTGCAGGGCGCTGGGCATTGGCCAGGATACCGCCAACCAGCGCGGCGGCGACGATCACCACGTCGGGGCGCTGGTTTGCCACGAAGGTGTGACAGGCGTCCTGACGGATGAGGTCAAGCTCGGTGTGCGAGCGAGTGATGACCTGGCAATGCTCATGCTCGAGACGGCGCACCAAGGCTGAACCGGCAAGACCGCTATGCCCGGCCACCCAGACGCGCTTGCCGTTAAGATAGGCCGATGGCCGCAACTCCGCCTTAGGTCGGAGGGAACCGATATCCCCGTGCTCAGGAATTCGGATCATTGCTGGCCGCCTCCCTAGCAACTTTGAGAAGATCAGCCTGCACCATTTCGCTGACCAGCGCTTCGAAATTCGTCGTGTGTTTCCAGCCGAGGATCGCGTGAGCCTTGGCGGGGTTGCCAACCAGCCTGTCGACCTCTGTCGGGCGGAAATAACGTTGGTCGATCGAGATCAGTTCCCGACCCGATTTGTGATCATAGCCTCTCTCCTCGAGCCCCTCGCCGCCCCATTCGATCACCATGCCGACTTGGCCGAAGGCGTGCTCAACGAATTCGCGAACCGTATGTCCTTCGCCAGTGGCGAGGACATAATCATCGGGCCTGGGCTGCTGCAGGATACGCCACATCCCTTCGGCGTAGTCACGAGCATGCCCCCAGTCGCGCACGGCATTGAGGTTGCCGAGATAGAGCTTGTCCTGCAGACCGTAGTGAATGGCCGCGACCGCTCTTGTCACTTTTCGCGTCACGAACGTTTCGCCGCGCACCGGGCTCTCGTGGTTGAAAAGGATACCGTTGGAGGCATGCATATCGTAGGCCTCACGATAATTGGCCGTTATCCAGTAGGCATAGAGCTTGGCAACTGCGTATGGGCTGCGCGGCCGGAAGGGGGTATGTTCGTCCTGTGCCTCGCCCTGTCCGCCGCCATAGAGTTCCGATGTCGAGGCCTGATAGAAGCGGCAGCTGCCGCCAAGCTTCAGGATGCGCATGGCCTCCAGAAGGCGCAACGTGCCGATTGCGTCGGCATTGGCGGTGTATTCTGGTGTTTCGAAGCTGACCTGAACATGGCTTTGAGCAGCCAGATTGTAGATCTCGTCAGGGCGAACTTCCTGGATGATGCGGATAAGGTTCGTGGCATCCGTCATGTCGCCGTAATGGACGTGGAATCGCACATTGGGAAGGTGTGGATCCTGGTAGAGATGGTCGATTCGTTCGGTATTGAAGGATGATGACCGCCGCTTGATGCCATGAACGCGATAGCCCTTGTCGAGCAGGATATCGGCCAGATAGGACCCGTCCTGACCGGTCAAGCCGGTGATCAACGCTATTTTTTCCGCCATTCAGTTGAGGTTCCTCAAGTGGCCGCCTTCCCGCGAAGGGAAATCATCGAGACCGTGCCGGGTCCGGCTGATTGTCTCGGCAATCAAGAATAGAGTCCATTGCCTGGCAAGTCATCGCCAGACTCCCAGGCACGATAACGGGACGATGCGGGGACTATTCCGGCAAGGTCCCTTGTCCCGGGCTGCCGGCGATCCGCCTCCGACCGATGCCATGGCGTCCCCTACGCCCGAAGGTGCATCCCGCCCGCGAAATCAGGTTCAAAAGGATAGGGCCCATAGCCGAACTTCTTTAAAGACCGATTGAAAACGGCGTGGCGGTTTGAGGCGGTCCATGATTCAAGCTTTTGATGTGCACAGCAGCGAACTTGGCCCGGATGGCCGCCATCGAGAAGAAGAGTAGTAACGCGGTCATACCCACATGTAGATATGCCTCAATCAGAAACCCTACCGC
>Ga0206877_10192_pt1 | contig 18081 bp, 19 predicted proteins | sample Alteio_BWOrgCont_7_FD_152623 | JGI IMG/M metagenome (GOLD analysis project Ga0206877, IMG submission 152623) | Enriched cells from forest soil in Barre Woods Harvard Forest LTER site, Petersham, Massachusetts, United States -... | ecosystem: Environmental > Terrestrial > Soil > Temperate forest >...
GCGCCGGAGCCGGGTCGAGGGCGGCGCCTCCGCGCTCCAATTCGAAACCGGAAAAAATCACCGCCGAATGCAACGGCGGAGTCCACCGATTCGCCCCTTGATCCACATCCTTCACCTCAATTTCGATGACGTGATCCCCGTCCGCCAGTTTCACCTTCGTGAAATCCAATTCGGGCGCATCGACGGTGAAGAGCGTCCGCACCCCGCCATCGATCGATGCGTAAATCTGTGGCGAAGCCGTTATGGTCGTCCGATCGAAGCGACCCTTGATGGCCGACCCTTGGAATCGAAACAGAATACCCGCCCCCGAATTCACCGTGGTCGCGGTGCCGGGCTTCACCTCCCACCGCCCCATATACCGCACGCGCGCGTCCCCCGCCGGCACCCACCCGCCGGCGCTTGGGCGCTCAGCCGATGCGGAAGAAGAAACCTGGGTGCAACCTGGATACGTGGAGAGCGCGACAATGCTCATAAGGATTGTGGCCAAAAATTTCATCTGGTTTCAGTCGAAGGTCGCCGAATGTTGCGGCGGCACTGGCCGGTTGCGAGAGTAGAAGCGGCGCTCTCGCCGCGTCTGCCTACTCCGCGCGCAGCGCTATGATCGGATCGACCTTGGTGGCCCGCCATGCCGGGACCAGACAGGCAATCGCGGCCACGGCGGCAAGCAGGGCGGCGATGGCGGCGAAAGTGAGAGGATCCTGCGCGCTGATGCCGTAGAGCAGCGAGGAGATGAGCCGCGTGAGCAGCAAGGCGCCCAGGGTGCCCGCCGTCAGGCCGAGCGCGACGAGGCGGCCGCCTTGCAGCGAGATCAGGCGGAGGACATCGGCCCGCTGGGCGCCAAGCGCGATGCGGATGCCGATCTCGCCGGTCCGTTGGGTGACGGAATAAGCCATCACCCCGTAGATGCCAATTGCGGTCAGGACGAGTGCCAGGATGGAAAATACGGCGAAAAGAAACAGCGTGAACCGCTGACGCACAAGGGAGGCGGCGAGCAAGGAGGTCAAAGGCTCCAGGCGCGCGATGGGCTGGCCCTTTTCCAGGGAATAAACGGATTCGCGGATGGCCGCCGGAAGATCGGGCGTGGCTCCGGAACTGCGCACCACCAAGCTCAGATAGTTATCGGGGTGCTGCGCAAACGGCTCGTAGGTTTGCACCTTCGCATTCTCATCGAGGTCCCGGGTTTTCACATCGCCCACGACCCCAACAATCTCGCTGTCGGCCGTGGAGACCATGGTGCCATAATAGACGTTGATGTGCTGGCCGATGGGATCCCGACCGGGGAAAAACCGCTTGGCCATCGATTCGTTGATAATGGCCACGGGCGAAGCGCTAGCGGTATCGCGCTCGGAAAAAAAGCGGCCACGCAGCAGGGGAATCCCCATGGCTTTGAAATATTCCGGGGTGATCACGCAGAAATCCGTTTGCCGTTGAGCACCCGCCGTGGGTTGGCCGGCAAGATTAAAATAGGGGGAACTTTCAATGCCGGAAAAGGGAAGTTCATTGATCACGCCGACCGACTGCACTCCGTGCAGCGCTCCAATCCTGGCGGTGAGTTGAGCGACGAAGGCCGTTTTCTGCGCCGGGGTCCCGAATCTTTTATTGGACAAGGTCAGAGTGACAGCCACAGCGTCCCGCGGCCGAAATCCGGGATCGACCTCTTGGAGACGGGTGAAGCTGCGACTCAGCAGGCCGGCACCGACCAGCAATATCAGGGCGAGAGCCACCTCGGCGATGACCAGGGTGCTGCGCGCTCGCAGGCGGCGGCCGCCAGCGCTCGTGCCGCGTCCGGCGTCTTTCAGGGTCTCATTGAGATTGAGGCGGGACGCCTGAAAGGCAGGCACCAGCCCGAAGCCGATGCCGGTGAGGAGCGCGAGCGCACCGGTGAACGCAAGCGCGCGGGCATCAAGGTTGATTTCCTGTGCGCGCGGAAGGCTCCCGGGAGCATAGACCACAAGGGCTTTGATGCCCCACCAAGCGGCCAGCGTGCCCAGCGTCCCGCCCAAGACAGCCAGCAGCACACTTTCGGACAAAAGCTGGCGAACGATGCGGCCGCGGCTCGCGCCCAGGGCGAGACGCACCGAGATTTCCTTCGCCCGGGCCGTGGCCCGGGAGAGCAGGAGGTTCGCAACGTTGGCGCAGGCGATCAGGAGCATGAAGCCAACGGCGCCAAGCAACGAGTAGAGCATCGAGCTCACGTCGCCCACAGCCGACTCGAGCATCGGCGTGAGTTTAATTCCCCAACCCGCGTTAGTGTCAGGATACTGCTTCTCCAGCCGGGCAGCGATCAGCGTCAGCTCGCTGCGCGATTGCTCGAGGGTAATGCCGGGCTTGAGACGGCCGATCACGTCAAAGTTGCGGCCGAAGCGGTCATGCCTTTGCTCGGTCAAGGTGGAGGGAGCATAGATTGCGGCCGCCCAAGTCGGGTCGCCGCCACGCTCGCTCTCGAAGCCTTTGGGCAGCACGCCGATGATGGTGAAGGCCGCACCACTGAGCTGAACGGTTTGGTTGATGACTTCGGGACGGCCGCCGAATTGCCGGAGCCAAAATCCGTGGCTAAGCAAAATGACGCGGGCTTTGGTCGCAGCTTCTTCCTCGGAAAAATCGCGGCCCAGGATCGGGCGCGTGCGCAGGGTCGTGAAGAAATTGGGCGTGACCGTCTTGACGACGACCACCGCGGGATCCCCCATGCCCGTGAGATTATTGATGGTATATCGCGCCGCGGCAAGGCTCTCAAAGCTCGTCGATTGTTCGACCCAATCGAAGTAGTTGGCCGGAGCGACCGAAAATTGCGGGAACTGGGGCAACTTGCTCTCGTTGACAACGACGAGTCGCCCCGAATCGGGGTAGGCCAGCGGGCTGAGAAGCACGCTGTTGACGACCGAGAAAAGCGCCGTGCATGCCCCGATGCCGAGCGTGAGGGTCAGAATCGCGACTGCGGTGAAACCGGGTGCTTTTGCGAATTGGCGCAGCGCGTATTTGAGATCGTGCAGCATGACCGGACATCATTGCATACGATGTGCCAATCCAGGGTTACTTTATAAGTCACTAACCTAAAATTATTTACAGAAAACTATCAGTTATAATTTCGAACCCTTTGTTCGAAAATGAAATCCGTCTTTCCCAGGATTGGGACGGCAACGCACCTTTCAAGGCATCGCTCTTTTGAAAATTGTGACATCGAGCACCGGCTTGGACATCGATACCTTGATCGGACTGTCGCCCGCGGGCAGCCAGACCTCCTGGGCCAGGAAGTCATCCGAGGAGCGCAACGCGATGGTATCGAGGCCATGGGCGACGGCATCCTTCACAAACCGGGGCATATTGCTGTAGGCCCAGTACGACTTGTCGATGCTCGCCGTGTCCATCCGCAGGGCCAGCGCATAATGCATCGAGACGACCTCGTGCGGATTGCCGGCCGCAACCGCCGCGGGGGGGACCGGCCCGGTGACGAAACGGATGCGCTTCTCCTTTTCGCTGAGAACCAGGCCGGGGTCCCAGTCGAAAAAGATCACCGTCACCACCGGATTTTCCCGCTTCAAGATCAGGGGCTGGTCCGTCTGCCGGATCGGCACGGGGATTCCCTGCTGCTGGGATAAGAGGACGATCAGGTTGGCGCCATTTTTGCGGGCAAAGTCGGGCATCCGGTCGAGCGACCCCGAAATCCCCGCGCTGATTTGCGGCACCTGGTCCTGGTCCACGGTGAGGCCGTTCATCTTCATCTGCGCGTAAATCACATATTTCGCCTCCGACGGGATCGTATTCACCAGGAATCGCACGGCGGACCCCGGAGGCTTGGGCGTCGGAATGTGAGCGACCGACGGGACGGGCGGCAGACTTGAAACGTCGGGATCGGCCGCGGCGCGGCCGCCCAGCAGCGCGATCAGGACAAGGGAAAAAAGCAGGTGTTTCATTCGTTCGGCCGAAGCCGGCCCCCGATTTAGCCTCCGCCCCGCCGCAAATCAACCGAGAACCCAATTCGGAAAAAGTAGCGCAGACGCCTGCGCTACTTTGGGAATTTCCGCTTGCCTTTCCCGGCGCGCCCTTCTCTCCTCCGACCCGAGCCCGAACCCCATCCCTGATGAACCGACTTAATCATTCGTCGATTATGACCGTCGCGAACGCGGGCTCCCCGGCTACCTGAGCTGGATTCGAGCCCGCCGCGATCGAGCGGGCCCGGAAATTCCCACGTTTCTCCGCACCCGCTCCGCCTGAGCGGGTTTTTTATTTTTCCGTTTTCCCTTCAACTCTCCTGTCATGTTTTCCCAACTGCACATCATCTGGTCGCTCATGCGGGGCCAACGCCTGCGCTATGGCGCGGCGTTGCTGTGCATGGCCCTGGCGACCCTTCTCAACTATGGCGTCCCGCTCGTCGGGAGCGCCACGATCGACTACGGCGCGGCCGGCCGCGCGGTCGCTCCCGGGACGCCCGCGTTGATTTCCCGCCTCGTGGCGTTGCTCGGGGGCGCCGGATTCCTGCGCGCCCACCTTTGGCTGGCCCCGCTCGGCATGGTGGCCCTGGCGGCCGCGAGCGGACTCTTCAGCTACCTCAAAGGCTGGCAGGCTGCGCTGGCCAGCGACGGCACGTCCCGCCAGCTCAAGGACCGGCTTTACAACCACCTCAATCATATCCCGGCCCAGTATCACGATCGCGCCGATACCGGCGACCTGGTGCAGCGCTGCACCAGCGACGTCGAAACGACTCGCCTGTTCCTGGCCAGCCAGGTGATGGAGATCGCCAATGCCGTCGTCCTGGGCGCGATGGCCCTGCCGCTGATGCTTTCGCTCAACGGCGGGATGACCCTGGTTTCATTTTCCCTTATCCTGCCCATCGTCGCCTACGGCTATGTCTATTTTCGCAACGTCAAGCACGTCTTCCGCGAAGTGGAGCAGGCCGAAAGCGCACTCACGGCCGTGGTCCAGGAAAACCTCACCGGCATCAGGGTGGTGCGGGCCTTCGCCCGTCATGATTTCGAAAAAGCCAAGTTCGCCGCGCCCAACCAGCTCTATCGCGACCGGAATCTGCGCCTTCTGCGCCTGATGGCGTGGTACTGGTCGATCAGCGACGTCTTCGTCCTCGGCCAGATGGGGCTGACGCTGATCGTGGGCGCCCATGAGATCACCCAGGGAAAACTGACCGTCGGCGTGCTCTTTGCCTTCATCTCCTACCTGGGAATCATGATGTGGCCGTTGCGCCAGCTCGGGCGGATTCTCACCGATCTCGGCAAGACGTCGGTCGCCATCGCCCGCATCCAGGAAATCCTGGACGCCCAGCGCGAATCCGAGCCGCTGGGATCGCCGTGGCTGGTGGAGCAGCCGATCTCCGGACGCATCTCGGTCCGCAATCTCCATTTCCGGCATGCCGGAGGCTCATTGCCCGCCTCGGGCCACGGGGCCCTCAACGGCATCACCTTTGACGTCCAACCGGGAGAGTCGCTGGCCATTCTCGGAGCCTCCGGGGCCGGCAAGAGCACCCTCGCGCATCTCCTCCTCCGACTCTACGATTACACCGAGGGAACGATCCAGCTCGACGGGCGCCCGCTTTCTTCGCTGCCCCGCGCGTGGGTGCGGGGCCAGGTCGGCGTGGTGATGCAGGAGCCGTTTCTTTTCTCCAAGACCTTGCGCGAGAACCTGCGGCTGGGCCGGAACGACGCGCCCGACCACGAAGTCGAGGAAGCCGCCCGCGTCGCCTCAATCCATGACACGATCCTCTCCTTCGAGCACGGGTATGGAACCCTGATCGGGGAGCGCGGCATCACCCTGTCGGGCGGGCAGCGTCAGCGCGTGGCGATCGCGCGCGCCGTCCTCCGGCGCCCCCCGGTCCTCATCCTGGACGACGCCATGAGCTCGATCGACGGCGAAACCGAAACGCTGGTCCTGAAGGCGCTCCGCGAGCGCCGGGGCCGCGCCACCACGCTCCTGATCGCCCACCGCCTTTCGACCGTGGCCCATGCCGATCGGGTGATCGTCCTCGATCGCGGCCGCATCATCCAGGCCGGCACCCACGCCGAACTGTCCACCCAGGAAGGCCTCTACCGGAGGCTTTGGCGGATCCAGACGAACATGGAGGCCGATTTCCGGGATCAATTGAAGTCCGGCTAATCCCATGTCCGCCCAATTCCATCAAGAGGACGAATTCCGCGACACGCTCGACACCGGGCTGTGGTGGAAAATCTTCCGCCGTGCCCTGGCCATGAAGGGCTACGTGGCTGCGCTGGTCATTTGCGCCGTCGTCGTCGCGACGTGCGATGCGGCGTTTGCCCTGGTCACCCGCTGGGTGATCAACGGCGTGGTGCGGGACGGCGGCCGCGCCCCGTTCGGGCTCTATGCCGCCGGTTATCTCGGGGTCACCCTCACGCTGAGCGCCGGAGTCTGGGCTTTCATCAACATTGCCGGCAGTCTCTCCAACCGGCTCGCCCACGATATTCGCCGCGACTGCTTCGCCAAGCTCCAGACGCTGGAATTCTCTTTCTTCGACACCCGGCCCGTGGGCTGGCTTATCACCCGCCTCACCAGCGATTGCGACCGGCTCTCCCGCATCATCGCCTGGGGCTGCCTCGATATCGTCTGGGCCATCAGCTATCTCATCATGGTCGCAATCGTCCTGCTCATCATGAACTGGAGGCTGGGACTGATCATCCTCGGCGTCGTCCCGCCGCTGGCGCTGATCTCGCGGTATTTCCAGCGCAAGCTGATCCTCAGTGCGCGCGAGACCCGCAAGTTCAATTCGCAGATCACCGCCAGCTACAACGAGTCGATCCAGGGCGTGCGCACCACCAAAACGCTGGTGCGCGAGTCCGAAAACCTGGCGGAATTCAGGCAGCTCTCGACGGGCATGTTCGATGCTTCCGTGCTCAACGCCCGGCAGAGCGCCATCTACTTCCCGATCGTGATGACGCTCGGCAGCCTGGCAGCCGGAGTCGCCCTGTGGCGCGGCGGGTACGTGGCCGCAATGGGAGGCATGGCCTTGGGCACGCTGGTGGCCTTCATCAATTTTTCCGGCCAGTTCTTCAATCCCATCAACCAGCTCGCCCAGCGGCTGACGGAACTGCAGGGAGCCCAGGCGGCCGGTGAGCGCGTGATGGGGCTGCTCGAGACCGAGCCGGCCATCGTGGATTCGGCCCAGGTGCTGGCCCGCCTGCGGGAACCGGCTGCGTCCGGCCCGGCGGTGGCCCCGGATGGCCTGCCCCGGGACATCACGACGGTGGAGTTCCGCAACGTCACGTTCCGCTACGAGAACGGCCCGGTCGTCCTGGAGGACTTCAACCTGACGGTCGGCGCCGGCCAGACCATCGCGCTGGTCGGCCCGTCCGGCGGCGGCAAGAGCACGATCGTTTCCCTGGCCTGCCGGTTTTACGAACCGGTGTCCGGCCAGGTCCTGCTCAATGGGACCGACTATCGCGAGCGCTCGCTCGCCTGGCTCCAGTCGCAGCTCGGCGTCGTCCTGCAGACCCCCCATCTTTTCAAGGGGACGGTGCGCGACAACATCCGCTATGGCCGGCTCGATGCGACCGATGCCGAGATCGAAACGGCCGCGCGCCTGGTCAACGCGCACGGGTTCATCGGGCAATTGGAGCAGGGCTACGACACGCAGGTCGGCGAAGGCGGCAACCGCCTGTCCACGGGCCAGCGCCAGCTCCTTTCGTTTGCCCGCGCCCTCCTGGCGAACCCGCAGATCTTCGTGATGGACGAGGCCACGTCCTCCATCGACACCGAGACCGAGCAGCTCATCCAGCGCGGCCTCGAAACCGTGTTGAAGGGGCGCATCAGCTTTGTGATCGCCCACCGGCTGAGCACAGTACGCAAGGCCGATCGCATCCTGGTGATCACCCGCGGCCGCATTGAGGAAAGCGGCACCCACCTGGAGCTGCTCCGGCGCCGCGGACATTACTACAACCTCTACACGAGCCAGTTCCGCCGCGAGCACGAGGCCGCCGTGCTGGGATGAGCAATACGCCGCTCTATTCGGCCAAAAGGCCCTCCAAATCGAGCGCCCGCGAGAACATACTGAGCTTGCCCTGGCCATCGCGCGGCCATTCGGACTGCGGCCGATCGCGGTAAAGTTCCACTCCGTTGTCGTCCGGATCGCGCAGATAGAGCGCCTCGCTCACCCCGTGATCGGAGGCGCCGTCGAGGCGGATTCCCGCCTTGATGAGCCGCCGCAACGCATCCCCCAGAGTCGCGCGGGTGGGATAAAGAATCGCCAGATGGTAAAGGCCCGTCGTGCCCGCCGGCGGCGGCGACCCACCCGCGCTCTCCCAGGTATTGAGCCCGATATGATGGTGATAACCGCCGGCCGAAACAAAGGCCGCCTGATTGCCCATCCGCTGCATGAGCTCAAAGCCCAGGACGCCGCAGTAAAAGCCCAGCGCACGATCCAAATCCGCCACCTTCAAATGCACGTGGCCGATCCTGACCTGCGGGTCGATGGGAGGATTCGGTTTGGGCATATCAAGCCGGGGCTCCCATGGCGACGGCGGCGGGGCGCCGGATCGGAATGACCAGGATTGCGGCCACCAGACACAAGCCCCCGGCCGCGAGGAATGCGAGGGTATAGGCGCCCGCCGTCGTTCTCAACACCCCCGCCGCGTACGCCGCGAAGGCGGCCCCCAATTGATGGGCCGCCACCACCCAGCCGAAGACAATTCCGCCAGTCTCGCGGCCGAAGACATCGCTGGCCAGCCGCACGGTGGGGGGCACGGTCGCGATCCAATCCAGGCCGTAGAAAACCGCAAAGACGGCAAGACCGGCCGAGGGACCGACCAGCGCGCGCGGCAGAAACAGCAGCGAAATACCCCGCAGCCCGTAATAGACAAACAGAAGGTAGCGGCAGTTGAATCGGTCGGAAAGCCACCCGGACAAGGTCGTGCCGAAGAGATCGAACACGCCCATCATGGCGAGCAGGCTGGCCGACCTCACTTCCGGTATGCCGCAATCAAAGGCAGCCGACACCAGATGGGTGCCGATCAGGCCGTTCGTGCTCGCGCCGCAGATGAAGAATGATCCCGCCAGCAGCCAAAAATCCCGAACCCGCACGGCCTGGCTCAGGACGGTGATCGCCCTTCGCGCGGGATTGCCCGGCACGAGCACGGCGTCGCGGGCCGGGCCTTTTTCCCCGAATGGCCTGATTCCCAGGTCAGCGGGCCGGTCGCGCATGAAGAACCAGATCAGGGGAAGCGCCAGCGCCGCGGCTCCGACCACGACGAGGGGAGCGCCCCGCCAGCCCCGGGTGGTGACGATCCACGCGAGGCACGGCAAAAAAATGAGCTGCCCCGTGGCGGTGCTGGCGGTGAGCATCCCCATGACGAGCCCGCGATGAGTGTCGAACCATCGGTTGGCCACCGCCGCGCCCAGGACCGTCGCGGCCGTGCCCGAGCCGATCCCGACCATGAGGCCCCACAGCAGGACGAATTGCCAGTAATGGGTCGCGTAGACCGAAAGGCCGTACCCGAGGCCGATCATGAGCATCGCCCCGATCATGGACTTTCTCAGGCCCAGGGTCTGGTAAAGCGACGCGGCGAAAGGCCCGACGAGTCCATAAAGAAAGATATTGATGGAGATCACCGAGGACACCGTGGCCCGGCTCCATTTGAATTCGTTGCAGATCGGCAGGATCATCACGCTCGGCGCCGCGCGCGCACCGGCCGCCGCCAGCAGCGTGAGAAAAGTGATCGCGGCCACGATCCACCCGTAATGGATGGCGCCGGCGCCGGATCGGATGCTGCGGGCGTTTGTCATTTTTTGCAGCTGCATCGGAGCGCCAAACCGCCGATTGTCAAACGATGTCCCAGCGCCGCGCCTTCATCATCCACGGCTATCTCAGCTATCCCGAAGAAGCGTGGCTGCCCTGGCTCCGGACGGAGTTGGAAAAGAAAGGCTACGTCGTCGCGCTGCCGGCAATGCCCGCCCCGGATGCACCGGTCGTTTCCGAATGGGTCGCGTTCATCGCCAACCTCGTCGGCGAGCCCGACGACCGGACCGTCATGGTCGGCCACAGCATGGGCGGCCAGGCCGTGATCCGATATCTCGAAACCCTGGGTTCCTCCGGCAAGTCCGTGGCCAGGACCGTCCTGGTCGCCGCCGGCTTTCCGCCCGGACTCACGCCGGAGGAAGCCGACGCGAAAACGGGGGCCAACGGGATTCTCCGGCCCTGGTTCACCACCTCGGTGAACGCCGCCAAAGTGAGGAAAGCCGCCGGCCAATGCACCGTGATCCTGTCCGCCGACGATCCTTACATCGACGTCCCGCGGGCCACCGCCCTCTTCCGCTCCAGCCTCGACCCCAAAATTGTCATCGAGGCCGGCAAGGGACACTACAACGAGGACGACAAGGTCACCGAGCTGCCCGCGGCGCTGAACGCGATTATTGCGCAATAGCCTAACGGGTTCCGGTCGGCTGGTTGTTTACGCTGGCCCAGGGAGCCAGTTTGAATTTTTCGAGACCCTGGTTGAACGTGGCGGCCTGTTCCGACCGGGAATCCTTGATGGCGTCCACCGCCGGATAAAGCTTCGCCAGCAGGACGTCCGTGGAGCCGACCAGGCTCGACAGCACCGGGCCGGAGGGGCCGGTGGGGGCGGCCGCGGCGAACGCATCGAGGTCATTCCGAATATTCGGGTCCGCGGAAAGCGGCGTGTCGCTGAGATCGAGCTTAGTCACCACGACCATGGATGCTCCGAGCGAGGTGATCGCGGCCTGCCGCTCGCTGATGAAATTGTTAAAATCCCTCCGCAAATTATCGTAGGGACCTTCAGCCGAAGCCGGGGCCGTCGTCGCGACCGCCGTCACCGCATCGTGGACGGCGCTGAGCGATATCACGACGTCGAGGTTGGCCCGATCGTAGGGAAGAATATTGTAAACGCAGCCGGAGGTGAAAACTAACGTCAGCACAGCCACGAGGGCCGCGCCCAATCGATTGGAATATGCATGCATGGGGTAGGCCGCCACGTTGCATGGAATCGAGCCGGGGCGCGATCAAAAATAAACGGCCCGGACAGGTCAGCTCTCCTTCCACCACTGGCGGATGGAGTCCGCCGCATGACGCAACACGTGGGGCAGATGCTGCAGGGTATCGTGAACCTGGGCCCGGTGGTGCGTGGCGAACCAAAAAAAGACGATGAGGAACGCGATCCAGATGAGGGACTCCATCAGTCCCACCCAGGGGCCAGCGTAGCGAGACCCCTGGAATGCGTTGAAAAAGAAGGCGTGATGCACCGCTTTCAACGGCCACACCATGATTTTATAAACGACGAAGAGGAAGAGAATCCCCACCCACAGGGGAGCCGAGAACGGAAGGGCCAGCCCGAAAACGGCACCGGTGCAGATGAGAGAGATCAACGCGAATAGGCCCAGCAACGCGATCAAGGCCCTCAAGATGGCGATGACGGGAAAGACGATGAAGGCGCTGAGGCCGAGCCGCGAAGGGGGCGACCAATAGCTGCTCCAGCTTTGCCCCCAATGGTGGGCGTTCTCGTGCATCTCCCGCTTGAAGCTGCGCTTCCAGCCCCGCATTTCCCATTTGAACCTCCGCTTCCATTCGCGATGGGCCTTCCGGTCGCCGAAAGTCTTCATGCCCTCGTAATACCCTTCCTTCGCGCGCCGGATGAATTCCTCCGCGAGGTGCGCCCCGCGCGAGGCGCGCGAGCCGGAGTTGGAAGGCGGCGGCTCGTCCGGCGGGGCTGAGGGGTCTTGAACCGGACCCATTTCGGCGATGATCCTTTCCACCTCCTTCGTCACCACGACCGTTTTATACGCGCCGAGGACGGCGCGAAATTTGTCCGCGATCGCCTGCTCGATGTCGGCGATGATCTCGTCCTTGTCCGGATTGCCGTCCAGCCGCCGGGCCGCCGTATCCAGGTACGAGCGCAGCGCCTCATAACCGTTTTCTTCGAGTGGGAAGGCGTTCCCATTCAGGTTGATGGTGATCACTTTGTTCATTTTGGGGTGCTTTCTTCCTTTGATCGTTATCCCTGCTTCTGGCCGAGATTCTTCACGGTCCCGCTGATCTGCTGCCAATACTCGGCGGTTTCCCGCAGCTGCTCTTTCCCTTTTCCGGTGAGTTCGTAGTATTTCCGCGGCGGACCGGCCTCGGACTCCTTCCACTCATAATCCACGAGCCCCTCGCGGCGCATCTTGCTCAGGAGAGGGTACAGGGTCCCCTCCTGGGTCGAGAATTCCGTCCCGCTCAACTCCCTAAGTATGTCCGCCACATAGACTTTTTCCGCAGCCACAATTTTGAGCACGAGGAACTCCAGGAGTCCTTTTCGGATCGCGTTGAACTTTTCGTTGATGCTCACCGTGACTGTTAATCCAAGCTACCTTTTATTAAAAAGGTAGCGTTTCAAATAAAGGTGTCAAGTCGGTAAAATGCATTTCTGCTCGCGCGACCTCATCTTTTTCCGATCCCATTCGCGCATGACCGATCCCGCCACCCCTGTCGCTCCCGCCGCCGCCGGCCCCACCCAAGCGGAGCGTTTCTTCTTCGACAACAATGGCTACCTCGTCCTCGAAAATTTCCTGGCGGCCGACCATGTCGCGCGCCTGCTGGACGCGCTCGACCGCGCCGTCGCCCGGCGGCGCCAGAAAGTCGAGGCTGATCGTTCGCAGGCCCGCGTCACCCTGATCAATGGCAAGCGGAGCACGCGTCTCCTCTATATTTTGGACGACGACCCCCTTTTCCTCGAGCTGCTCGACTGGGCGCCGCTGATGCCCTACGTCAATTCGCTGATCGGCCCGACCGCCCACCACCTCGCCTCCGACGCCATCGTCGACCACGGCAGCGACCTGATGGCCCGGACCGGCGGCTGGCACATCGACGGCAACGGCGGCGGCTTCCGCGCCCTCGGGCATCCGATCCCGCTGCTCCAGCTCAAGGTTGGTTATTATCTGACTGACATGACCCAGCCGGGCAACGCGAACCTGGCAATTGTGCCGGGCAGCCACAAGGCCGCGCGCTCACCCGTGCCGGAAGACCTCCAGCGCCGCGATCTTTTTCCCGGCGCGATCCAGGTCTGCGCGCCCGCCGGCAGCGCCATTCTTTTTCACAACGCGCTCTGGCACACCGCCGCGCCCTTTGCGTCGCCGGAACACCACCGCTCCATGCTTTACTACGCGTACGAGCACGACTGGATGATGGCCTGCGAGGAGACCTGGCATTACAGCAAGGACTTCTACAACCGCCGCCTGTCCCCCGCCCAGCACAAGTTTTTCCACGGCCTCTACTTCGATCCCATCGAGCGCCGACAGGGATGGGGCTGACGCCCCTTGGTCTCGCGGTTAGTTCGCCACCATAATCGTCTGGCCTGCAAAGGTCACCCGATCGCCCGCCGCGAGTTTTTTCCCCTTGCGCGTTTCCACGGCGCCATTGAGCAGCACCTGCCCGTCACTGATGGCCTGCTTTGCCTTTCCGCCGCTGTCCGTCAGACCGCCAAATTTCAGGAACTGGCAGAGTTCAATGGGCGTTTGGGTAACGACTACATAGCGAGGCTCGCTTGAGTTGGGTTGGGTCATGGGGAGGTTACGGCATCATCAGGACGCGGGCCATCTGCAGGGCCGCCAGCACTCCCAGGGCGAGCGACATCCACCATAGCCAGCGCTTCTTCACGATGAGGCAGACGCCGCCCATGGCAATGGCGACCTGGAAGAGCGTGGAGGCAAGCGACATCTTTCCGCCCAGGTTGGAGGCATGCTCGGCGATCTTCCGCGCCGCGTCCCGTTTCTCCTCCAGGGCCGAGGCGTCCTTCATCACCTCTTTCTTTTCGAAATCGTAGCGCTTCGCCTTGGACTCAAGCTCCGCGAGCCTGGCCTGGGCCGCCCCCTCCCCCCCGAGGATGTCCAGCTGTCCCTCAACCAGACTCTGCTTGATGCTTTTGGCCTGGTAAAGCGACCACTGGTCGGAAGCGGCGGCCTGATTGAACGTCGCCTCATTAAGCTGCTTCATCACGGTGGACGAAAAGCCTCCCCCCTTCTGGCTCGCGACGGCGGCCAGCACCGCCAGAAATATCATCGAGAGCGAAACGTATTTGGTCCAGGAGTCGCGCGACTCCTTTTCCTTTTGCGCTTGGCGGTCCGCCTTGATCGACGCGACCAGTGCCCTGAACTCAATTAATTCATCCATAGAGGGGGTGTTTGAAAACGAAATCAACGCCCGCCGACAAGGCTAAATTGGCCTAGCTAGCGCACTTGTTATTATAGTGGCGTGAAAACCACCAATCTCGAAATCCTGGAAAAAACACAGTTGCCGAAGAGCCAAGCTCGTGCGATACTTGAAGTCATGGAGTTGGAGATCATGGCTCGCGAGGAGGTCCTCGTCACCAAGAGCGAATTCAGGGAAGCCATGCTTGCCTCGAAGAACGACCTCAAAGACACCGTTAAGGATGCCGTTCACAGGATTGAATTGAGGATTGAGGGATCTGAAGGCAGGCTTACGCGCTGGGTTTTCACCTGTGTCCTTGGCTTAGCTGCCGTGATGGCGGGAGCGATGTATTTTGCCCTGGCGCATCAGCATTGAGGAATTGAGTGGCGTGCCGCCGCGGACTTGGGGGTTGACTCAAGTTTCAAATTCCCGCCCTGGTTTTTCCTCGACTACGCGGATGTATCCCTCCGTGCCCGCCCGGATGAGCTCAATGAGCTCGGGATCCATCAGCCGGTAGTCGTCCGGAATGTCCAGCGACTCGATGACCGGCAGGCTTGGCCGTTCTCGAAACCGCTCCCGCACCTGCACCGCCTGGGCCCGCTCCATGACCAAAACGAGATCCGCCCAATCGAGATCGCGATCCGAAATCGGATGGCGGCTGTTCGGACTTACCCCCGCGCTGCGAGCCTCCACGCGCGGGTCGCCCTGGTAGAGGCGCTCCGCCGTGGGGCTGCGCCACTGGTTGCGCCCACACACAAATAGGATTTTGAAACGCGAGGCCATCTTGCCTGTTTATTTTTTCCTGGTTAGCGCATTTTCTGCGGCGCGTTTCTCGGAAAGCATCTTCACTGCTTTTTCAATTCGAGCACTTCTTGTTTGGGGTCGTTTCGCCTCCGCAACCCAATTCAGATATTCCCGTCGATGCGCGTCAGTGCAGCCCGCAAAGAAGTCGGAAAGCCCCGCGCTCGCGAGCGCATCAGCTAAATCTTGCGGGCAGTCTTTATGCCGGTCCATGCCACCACGGCCTCCGGATGTGCCGCGTGCTCCTCCAAGCGCCGATCCAATTCGGCGGCCTGGTTCGGCGTGAGTTCAAAGTCGGTGTCGGCGAACTCCCCCCAGATTTTTCCCACGATTTTGCGGCGTTCCGACGCTGGCATGGTCCGGATGCTATTGAGGATTTCCGCCGTACTCATGCCTTCAAATTAGCGCTCAAACTTAGCCTCGCAAGGCGTATTTGGTGCTCTCCTCACGGACAAATTTCAGCTTGCGCCGGTACGGGTTTGACCCGCTGCCGCCTCAGGACAGCATTCGCTATTGCAGACCAAGTGAAGCTCCTTCTTCAACGCCGGCACGAGCGCGGAGCGACGGTCACCCTATTTAGGGAATTCTTCCCGTCCGCCGCCCTCGCGCCATACGTGAGTCGTTTCTGGACAACCATGGGCAGCGACGCACGCGGCTTGCCACTATGCAGCCGAGTGCTGCCAGATGGTTGCACCGATCTGCTGTTCGACCTCTCAAATTCGCCGCAGGCGCTCGTAATCGGACCGATGCTGCAACCCCGGCTGGCGCTCTCACGTCCCGTTGAAAATATTGCCGTGAGCTTTTATCCGGGCCGTATTTTCCCCTTTTTGGACCATCCTCTATCAGATCTGCGCGAAAAGGTCGTTGGGTTGGAGCCATTCTGGGGCAGATCTTCCGCGGAGTTGCTCGCCCATCTCATGAATGCGCCGGACACCGCCACTCGGATGCAGATCATTGAATTGGAGTTACTCAAGCGCCTAGCAAGAACGGACCGACAGGAAATCCACGTGCACCGAGCCGTAGCCTGTCTTTATGCCAATAAGGGAAACGTCGACCTGCGCGATTTGACCCGAGCGGTCGCCCTTTGCGAACGGCAACTGAGACGAAAACTACTCGCTTGGACCGGTTATGGGCCCAAACAACTCGGGCGCATCGTTCGCTTTCAGAATTCAGCGCGGGCTTTGCTCAATGCGAGAGTCGTCAACGGAGCCGATATCGCCGCATCGCACGACTACGCGGATCAAGCCCATCTGGTTCACGAGTTCAAGGCATTGAGCGGATTGACCCCCCGGGATTTCAAGCGCGCCGCCTTGGAGCGCCAGGCGGAATGTCCGATTTTCTCAATACCGACGCCCGGTGCGATGATGTATAGTTGATCATCATGCCCCACTCGTCTCCGCAGAAATTGACCCCCGGCGCATTTGCCCGGGCTAAAACCTTCATCGGCCGGGCTCAACCGCTGGAACAGGCCCTTTTCAGCTTTTACTTTGAGGATCATGATCCCGATCCTGTAATCGCCGCTCTACGACCGTTCCAGCTCTCCGACGGCGGGTTTTCCGGTTTGGAGGCTGATATCGGATTCTCTGAGTCATCCGTTCTGAGCACCTGCCGCGCACTCCGTATTCTCCATGATGTCAGCGCACCAGCGGGTCATTCTTTGGTCCAGCAGGCGTTGGACTACCTCCTGGCCTCATACGATCCCGCACTCGACGCATGGCCGATCATTCCGCCTCACGATAATTCCGCGCCTCATGCCCCTTGGTGGCATTACTCGGGAGATTTCGCCGAAAAATGGCAACGGTTCGAAGACAACCCACGCCCCGACGCGCTGGGATGGTTGTATGTCTTCCCTTGTGCCAAAACCGAAGCGCTGCGCCGCCACGTCAGTCTCACGACTTTGAACCGCCTGCGTTCCGTCGAGCGAACCGCCGACATGCATGGCATCATCTGCCATGTCCGGCTGTATCCGGCGCCCAATCTCCCCAAGGAGCTGAAGCAGGAACTGGAGCGAGTGCTGCCCAAGTGGATCGACCAGGGCGTGGAACGGGATCCCGGGAAATGGACCGGCTATTGCCTGCGTCCGCTCGGCGTGGTTCCGCTCGCTGATTTCCCCTGGCGGCATCTGCTCGCCCAGGCCATCGAGCACAACTTGGATTTTCTCATTCAAAACCAGGCCCCAGACGGGTCGTGGCATCCGCCCTGGAGTTGGGGGAGCTTCTTCCCGGAGGCTTGGCCCGCCGCCAAGTTGAAGTGGCAGGCCATCCTCACGCTCGACGCGCTCCTCTCGTTGCGCAGTTACGGACGGATCGGCTGAACATAGGGACACGGTCAAATCGACCGCCGATTGGCTGGCCGGCGATATTAAACAAAATCCTTTATAACAGCAAGTAATGCGATATTGAGGGGTTGCCGGACCCCATATCCCATGAACGTCATCTGGTTTGAGTTTCTGCTTTCGCTCCGTCGCCTGCGGCGGCGGCCGGCGTCGACGCTGCTCACGCTGGGCACGTTTACCCTTTCGCTGACCTTGGCTCTGCTCAGTTGGTCGCTCTATTACACCGTCTTCCGCTACAATCCCGATTTCGATCCCACGGGCCGTCTCTATGTCGTCGGCTATCAGGGGTCGTTGGCCGGAGGGTCTGCCAATTCGACCGACGAGGAGTTCAACGCGCTGAGGGACGGGCAGAGAGTTTTCTCCGAGTTTGCCGAAGTCTCCTATTACCAATCCACCTTTGCCGAGACGCCCGCCGGCATGCAGCGCCTGCTTGGGGCGGGAATGTCGTCCGGTGCATTCCGGATTCTGGGAGCAACGCCCTCCCTGGGGCGCCTGTTCCTGCCGGAGGAGGATGCGCTCAACGGACCAAAAACGGTGATTCTCAGCGATCATATTTGGAAGACATATTTCAGCGGAAACCCCGCCGTGGTGGGACGCGTAATGCAAATCAGCGGATATTCCGTGACGATCGTGGGAGTCATGCCGGCGTCCTTCCGGTTTCCCAACGACCAGGACCTCTAGCTGCCGATGAGCTCTTTCGGCAACAACCCGAATAATCCCCGCCGCAACGGCATTGCCCGGCTCAACCCGGGAGTCACGCCGGAGCGGGCTGAGCGGGACCTCCAATTGATTCTCAACCGCCTCGGACCCGTCTCCC
>Ga0206877_10189_pt2 | contig 17926 bp, 19 predicted proteins | sample Alteio_BWOrgCont_7_FD_152623 | JGI IMG/M metagenome (GOLD analysis project Ga0206877, IMG submission 152623) | Enriched cells from forest soil in Barre Woods Harvard Forest LTER site, Petersham, Massachusetts, United States -... | ecosystem: Environmental > Terrestrial > Soil > Temperate forest >...
GTTGTAGCCGATATTGAGAATTTGTATTTTGCACGAGCCATTCGGGCTATCACGGACACAGCCAACGCAAGTGGCTTCGATGTGGTTCTCGCCAACACAGACGAAGACATCGAGCGCGAACGTGCCGCAGTGCGCGTTCTGCTCGCCAAACGTGTCGATGGACTGATCATCTCGCCGGCCTCCTGCATCGAGGTCAATCACCTCATTGGCGCGCGCGACATGGGCTGCCCCTTCGTCCTTCTCGATAGGCGCGTGCCCGTCCTCAACGCCGATACCGTTGCGATAGACAACTTCCGCGCGGCCCATGAGGCGGTTTCATCTTTCACCAAGCAAGGACACCGGCGCATCGCGCTCTTGTCCAACTCACGGGTGGACGGGGGGCATCAATATCTGACCTCACCTGTTCGCGAGCGTATCGACGGTTACCGCGCAGCACTACACGATGCCGGAATCCGGATAGACCCCAATCTGACTGTCTTCGGTGGCGGAGACACCGATAATCTCGCTCGCCAGGTGCGCAAGCTGTGTCAGTCCGCTAACCGTCCAACCGCCTTTCTGGCGGTGACGAGCGCCGTCGCCCTCGTCCTTCTGACCGTTCTGCGAGAATTGGATCTGTCGATACCCGACCAAGTCTCGCTCGTCTGTTTTGACGATGCGGATTGGACAGCAGCGGTTACTCCCCCGCTTACTGTCGTGTCGCAGCCTATCAAAGAACTGGCCACCACCGCTACGAAAGATCTGATTGCGCGTTTGCAGGGCGAGGCTACGGGGCCTGGCGAAGAAACATTGCTGCAAGCGACAATTATAGAGCGTGGCTCAGTCAGCCAAGCTCCGGTGACGTCGCGTATCGAGCAACAATCGCGAAGGGGTACGAACTGACATTCGCCCACTCGCTATTTGTTACTGTGGGTTTGTTAAAACGCCATCTTGTCCGACGCGCGGCTAGCACCTCGGCGCGCGGTAAGCGGCGGCATCCGAATATCGCGGGGTTGGCCGTGGATACCTTCGGGAAATAGTTAGCGAACTCGGTGCGATTGGTGGTCTAGACCGACCTTGCAACAATCTCGTCCAACACCTGCTGCAACTCGGTCACGATCGTCATTTGCCTTGCGTGGGTCGCCGAAGCCGCCACCAGTAGGCGTGACGATGGTGATTGCTTCACCGACACCTCCAGCGTCGTCTTGGCGCGGGCCGCCAATTCCTCGATGCGGCCGTCGATCCTATGCACCAGGCTGCGGCTGTTCTCGCTCACAGCGCCGCCCTTCAGGCCGAGCGGCGCCACCTTGCGGTGGCCCGATAGGATCGTGCAGTGCATCGTCTCGCGAAAACGCTGGTGCCGTCACTGGCATGCCATCGGCCGCGGCCACCAGAACCTTCGCTGATATGGAAGTCCTCCAGAACCACCGGAAAGCGCAGCTCGAGGATCATTGGGTCAGTCAGCCGCGAACTAGCATATGGCATAACCTCTCGCACACGGGAATGCCGTCGACAGTTCGCTGCCACTCAATAGAAATAACATCATCGCCTAGCGACAAGCCTAGCCTCACCGCAACAGCTCTTGACAAAACGTGTGAGAGCGCTATCACATCGCGCCGTGGTCCAAGTGATCCCCAACTCCAGCGCTCAACGATCTGCTCGCCGCCTCGCGCGTAACAGGGATCTCAATGTTTAGGGTGATCCCACGAAGGTGGTCTACTTCGGTAAGTCTGCAATGGCGAACGCCCTTATGGCAAAAGAGATAGTGGCGAACCATGGACAGCGACATCATCGCCAGACGGGCGGTCACCGTGGCCGATGTGGCGCGGGCCGCGCAGGTGTCGAAAGCCGCGGCAGCCCGGGCCTTGGGCGGCTATGGCTCTGTGAGTCCTGTCGTGAGGCAGAGAGTCCTCGAAGCTGCACATCGCCTCGACTACCGCCCGAATGAGCTCGCCCGAACCATGGCGACGGGTCGCTCGGGCACCATCGGCGTTATCATCGGCGATATCCAGAACCCTTTCTTCAGCCTGGCGGTGCGTGGGATAAGTGACCTTGCGGCTGAATCCGGCTTTGGTGTCATTCTGTCCAATTCCAGCGAGATGCTCGCGGCCGAACAATCTGCCACACGGGTCTTCCTGACGAAACGTGTCGATGGTTTGATTGTTGCTCCGGCAACCATGCATGAGGGCGGCCATCTGGAGGATGCGCTGGCGCAGGGATGTCCGCTCGTGCTGCTCGACCGCGATGTGCCGGGCCTGCCCGTCGACGTGGCGTTCATCGATGATCGGATGGCCGCGCGGGAGGCAACAGATCTTCTGCTCGCCTTGGGCCATCGACGGCTAGCTTATATAACCGCGACATCCGCCCTCGACACCCGATATAACGACCCGGAACAGATCGCGCTGACAACCGTCCAGAAGCGCATCGCGGGGTTTCTTGAGGCCGGTGCCGCAGCGGAATCGACCGAGTCCGAGCGACAGATCCGCATTGGAGCGTCATCAACCGCGCGGTCGCAGACGATCCTCCTGGCACTCCTGCGCCAGCCCAACAGGCCGACCGCCATTCTTTCGTGCGACAGCAAGATTGCACTTGAAGTCTTTCGTGCGGCGAGGGCTCTCGGGCTGCGCGTACCCCAGGATCTGTCGCTCATCACATTTGACGACGCGGATTGGACGAGCGCGGTGTCACCGACGGTGACGGTGGTGTCCCAGCCTTCTTACCAACTTGGAAATACGGCTGCGCGAATGCTGATCGACCGGATCAGCGGCGAGACGGTGGCACCACGACGCTGTGTTCTGGAAACTGCTTTGATTCATCGCGAGTCCGTATCTGTCTGGCCGGTATCGCGCGTCAAGGACCCGACCTGAAGTGGGAGCATTGTCTCCATGCGAGAGCCTGCCGTAAAATAGTGTTACGCCATCCCAGCACGTTGATGAGGTTCATCGGTGGACAACGCGCATAGCCGACCAGCTGAAACAGCAGCAGCCACCCAAAGATCGGCCGGGGGGCCAGCGACAATAGAGGATCTGGCGTCCAGGTTTGCGATCGGGAGTGCTCATGCCATGACGGTGGATTCCCTTGCTCTCAGCGCCGTGGTGACGCGGTTTCTCGAGGAAGCCGGCGTTGACCTGCAACGGGCCCTTGAACTCGCGGCGGCCGAAATTTTGTGCCTACAAAAGGTCGCCGGTCGAGGGATATATCGCAACGCCGTAGATTGCGCGAGCGTTCCCCGTCTTAAATGGATCCACGAGACAATCCTTGGCGACGACAATGCGAAGGCGCCCAATCCACCGGACGAGCGCATCACCAGAAGCAATGCGTGAAAATTGGAAGCAGCGCAGCGCACGAGCCGCTCGCCCCGTTCGGCGGCTTCAAACAATCGGGCATCGGACCTGAATATGGCGCATTCGGCCTGGACGCGTTCCTCGAACCGCGTGCGGTATTGAGTTGAGCGGTGGCTTCGGCGCGAAGGTGGACGCTGTCGTGCCGGATCTGTTGCGCTCGGCCGACCGCAGCCCTCGTGGCTTCTGTAGCGGAAGGAACCACTGTCGTTGCCGTCCTTCCGAGCGGATGGCCCTGAACCTTCCGAGCGGCCGCAGGAACGGGTCTTTCAAGGCGTGGGAAAGTCGGTACCAGTGGTAAGATCCTTCCACTTCTCGAAGTTGCCGCGGAGGTCATCGAGCCGTGCAAGCGCAAGCTGGTATGCGTCCGTGCCCAGCAAAAGCCGCAATGGCGGGCTCTCCGAGTCTACCGCAGCTATGATAGCAGCTGCGCCACGAGCGGGATCGCCAGGTTGGAAGCTAGAATAAGCATGGGCAGCAGTACGTCGCGCCCCGGCCGTTTCCGCGTAGTCCTCGATGGTAGTTTTGGATTCAATGATCGAACGACCGGCCCAATCTGTCCGGAAACGGCCAGGCTCAATGATGGTGACTTTGATGCCTAGCGGCGCAACCTCCATCGACAAGGACTCCGAAAAGCCTTCGACTGCGAATTTGCTGGCGTGGTAGTAGCCGGTTGCCGCGAAAGCCATTAGACCGCCAATCGAAGAGACGTTGACGATATGGCCAGACCGTCTCTCGCGCATGCCGGGCAGAGCATGACGTGTCAGGGAGAATAGGCCGAAGACATTGGTCTCGAACTGCCGACGAATCTCAATATCCTCACCTTCTTCGATAGCCGAGAAATATCCGTACCCAGCGTTGTTCACGAGCACATCGATGCGCCCGAATTGGGCTTCGGCATCGGTGATCGCCTGCTTGATCATTGCCTCTTTCGTGACGTCGAGTGGCAATACGAGCGCGCGTTCGCCAAACTGCGAGGTAAAGTCTTCCAGCTGGCTTGGGCTACGCGCAGTCAACGCGGCGCGATCTCCGCGTTCCAGCACTTGCTGCGCCAACTGGCGGCCAAAGCCAGTCGAGCAACCCGTGATGAACCAGATCTTGTCCGACATTGAAATATCCTTTCTGAACAGGCGGCGCACCCAGCTCTCCCGGGCGGAGTGTTGCAGGGAGGGCTGAGCGCGCTGACTATCGACTGAAAATCCGAATGGGCGCCGGATCCGCTATTGGGGGGCTGATTGGTCTGGGTGCTCGTAGCTCATACCGTCACCACAATTTTTCCGAATTGCCCGCCCTTCTCCAGATAACGGTGTGCCTCCACGATGTCGTCGAACTTGAATGTGCGATCGATGATCGGCTTGAATGCGCCATTCGCCAGGCCCTTGACGACGTAATCCACCGCCTCCGCGCGACGTGCCTTGTCGCCCATGATTTGCCGCAAGCTGTATCCTTTGATGGTTGGCATCTTGAGGATCACGTCCAGCACCGGCAGCAGCGTGGTGCCTTCGTCCAAGGCGCCATAGATGTAGATAGTACCCTGATTGGCCAGTGCGGAGACGAGCTTGGGAAAGTCTCGGCCTCCGACAGGATCGAACGCGATGCGCGCGCCGATACCATTCGTGATGCGCATCACCTCTACTACGAGGTCCTGCTCCTCGATGGCCACGACATGCACCGCGCCGGCTTCGTGCAGCCGCTCTTTCTTATCCGCCGTGCGCGTCAATGCGATGGGCGTAGCGCCGGCGTAATTGGCGATTTGAATCGCCGCCAAGCCGACGCTGCTTGACGCTGCGGGGATAAGGACGAAGTCGCCGGCTTTCACATGAGCGTCGAAAATGAGCGCCCCATAGGCCGTTATGAACATCATCCAGATGGAAGCGGCCTCAACAAATGAAAGCGTTGCTGGGTGTTTAACCACGGCATGGTCGGGAATGAGAACGACCTCACCGTAGGTATGGTACTGGTAAAATGAGAAGGCCGGAATCGTACTGACGATGTCCCCGATGGCAAAGTCCGTGACATCCTTGCCCACGGCATCGACAATACCAGCAGCGTCGTATCCCAGACCCGCGGGATACTTTACGGGGATGACATATTGGTCGTTGCGCCACATCGATTCAGCGCGGTTGATTCCGATTGCTTTGACCTGGAGACGAACTTCGTGTGGACCGGGGGCAGGGACTTGGGTTTCGATGAATTCGAGGACTTCCGGCCCTCCTGCTTTCGAAAACTCGATGATACGCGACATGATCGTCTCCGTGTTTGGGATCGCTGTTGATTTCAGGTTGTTTGGTGAAGTTGCCGGGCGGCGGCCGTCATGCCCGTTGGTCGGCGAGCTCGGGCACGCCGCTCGCTTCCAGGACCATGCCAAGTTGCTCGCAAAAGCCGCGTCATCAGAGCCGTGGATCCAAGTCGGGCCGGCCGATTACCTCGCATGCGTCGGTTAGATTTGCGCTCTACCGCCGTCGGTAAACAGTTCGATCCCGGTGACGAAGCTGGAGTCATCAGAGCCCAGAAAGAGCGCGACCTTGGCGAACCGTTCAGGCGTTGTCATGCCGCCCATTGGCACGGTCGACACGATGCGCGCAATGGCATCAGGTACTTGGAGCGCCGCCTGCGGGGTAGTCAGAGGCCCAGGACTGAGAACGTTCGAGCGGATGCGCCGATCCTCGGCCAGGTTCGAGACATCCCCTTGAAGGCCCGCGACGTCGCCATCGATTGAAGCAACGGCCTTCTCCAGCTCCTTCTGCCGGCGTCCCGTAACGAAAACCTCGGCTCTCTCCCTGACGATGAGTTTTGCCGTGGCAAGGCCGATACCCTGGGTGCCCGCTGTAATGACGGCGATCTTTCCTTGCAATCTGCCCATGATGCATTCAATTCCCCAAGTGAAAATCGATTTGTAATTTTGACCGACGCGATCAATTGCTGTGGTGTTGTTGATGTGGACCCTGAGCGAATAGGTGCGCTACCTCCTCTCGCTTTTGATTGACGGCGCCTATTTTTTCGATGAGCTCAGCAGCCCGGCTGCCTCTCAAACCGGCGGTGGTGAGCAGGCCACCGCGGACATAGGTGTAGACACCGGTCACCAGAAAAGCGCCGACCGAGCACAGATGCCTGCGCTGGTCCTCAATGGTTGCGCGATAGGTCTCGCTTTCACAGAATTCTCTTGCCGTTAGCGCGCTTGCGAAGCCGATTTCGATGACGCCGATGTCCTTGCGGTCTTCACTGACCTGATGATCGCCATGAGGCGAGGGCGGCGCCGGATGCGCATTGTCGTACTGTTCCGGCAGATGCAGGCGCAACTTCCGCACCGCCGGCGCGGATGCCAGTTGTCGCGCCCATTCCGACAGCCACGGCCGGAAGCCTTCGCCCGACCCGCCGTTCAGGTGCAGATGCAGCCGGTGCAGTTGGTCGGGACCGTTGGGAATGCCGTCGGGCTCGCGGTCAACCAGCGTGTCTGCCCCCCGCGGCAAATTGTAAGCGACGATGTGCTCGAACAGATGGAACACGTCTGCGAACAAGACCGGGCTTGCCTTGGCATAGCCACTCATGCCGTCGATGTCGGCGAAGCCGATTTCCGCCGCACCGTCGAGCACGACGTCCATGCGGCGAACGCCGTCCGGCAGAGGCCAGAGATTCGCCCAGTGGTCACGGGAGAAGTGGTGCTGCGCGTAGTAGCTGATGCCGGGAAGTCGCGCGCAGAGCGGCCCGAGTACATCGCGCCAATAGTCTGCGAACAGATCCTGCGGAAGGCCGGCGAGCTTTCGCACGACGGCGTAGGAAAGGCACCGGACGTTCGCATCGCGCGCTGAATAGTCAGCGGTATCTAGAAACTGCGTCGGTGCATTCGGGCGGCTGTGGTGGGTCATCGAGAATCCATTCGGCAGAAGCGTTGGCGTTTATTCGTGACACTTTCAGAAAGCACGTCGCACCCGTCCGCTCCGCGGTACGCGATGCTCCGATCATCATCGCCCCGCCCGGTCACCGGGAGGCATTGTCTCCACCGGCATGGAATGATCTGGTGCCGGCCAGTTCATGGGAAATAGTATTTCGCTGCCCGTCGGAACAAGCGCCGATCGCCGTTCATTCGATCGGAATATCCGATCGAAGATCCTGCTGCCCCTGCTGGTACCTGGACAGGCGCCTTCTGGCTCTTTGCGCTGCTGGCGAGGCAAAGTTCCCGATTGAGCCTGCTCATAATCGCTGGACAGCGTGTCGCGTTGGTAATTCGATCTCGTTGCGGCCCGCATCATCTTGAGGGTAGGCTCACATCCGATCGAGACCACCGATCAATGAATTGATGCGAGGACGAGTGTGGAACTACGGCAGATCGACTGCTTTCTGGCGGTCGCGACGGATCTACATTTTGGAAAAGCGGCGCAGAGACTTTCTCTCGCCCAATCCTCCGTTTCCGAGGCAATACGCTCCTTGGAGCAAGAAGTCGGGGGGCAATTGCTCGTAAGGACGAGCAGGCGTGTCCAGCTGACGCCCCTGGGCGAGAAGTTTCGCCTCGGCGTGGAACCCGCTGCCCTGGTCCTCCGCGCCACCTTGGACGATTGTCGGAAAACCGCCCTTGGTCAGGCGAATCGGCTGAGGATCGGCTTCCTCGGCGGCGGGCTCTATGAGTTGACCTTACCATTTGTCAGGCATCTCAGGACCAGGTTCCATATCGATATCGAATGGGTGGAGCTTTCGCTGCTGGACCAGTTCGAGGCAGTTGCAGAGGGCAAGGTCGATGCAGCGTTCTGCAGACTTCCGCTGTCCCACGACGGCTTGGTGCAATGCACGGTCTTGCTCGAGGAGAAGAAGACGCTAGTGGTCCCGGCCGATCACCGCTTGTCGAACAGAGACCTGATCGATCCCGAAGAACTCGCGCTTGAGACCTTGCCGACATTGCCCGACAATCATCAGCTGGGGGCCTGGGCGGCGATCCATTTCCCTGACCACACTCCTTCCGGAAGGCCGATCGCACGGGGCCCGGTCGTAACAACGATCCGAGAATGTCTTGCGGTCGTCGAATCCGGTGAGGCCGTCGTCATCGTAGGTGCCCGGGCGGAGCACTATTATTCGAATCCCCGCATCCGATTCATTGAGATCGGGGTCCCTTCAGTGGGTACCGCTCTCGTGAGGCGTCGCGCTGATCGTCGACGCGTGATACAGGACCTCGAAGAATGCGCACGGGATGTCGCAGCGGGGTTGGCCGATTCAATGAAGGATTGACTGATACTTCGGTGATCATTGTTGCACAGCGAAAACGGCCCGATGCAGCATGCCCGACGCGGGCGGGTCGTTCAATGGCACGGAGCATGGCCTCTACTGTCGAAGGTCACGCGAGCTGCCTTAACGTCTCTCCCCCCGCGGGCCGCCATCAGTCCGACTATGTCTGATAGAGGACATTATCAGATATAGAAAAATGTAAACCAGCGGCCGCCTCGGGGTCGCGATTTTTCGGTCGAACGGCGGCGTGTGCCGAGGCGAGGGGAGACATTTTCGGCGACCTTCACGACCTCGGCTTCGCGCCAGAAGCGGGCATTGATCGTCAGCACAAAAACGGACTTTCAGATTGGTACCCAAGGTGGATGTCCGGGCTCGCAGAGGTGTTTTCTATCTCCGCCCCGTACGGCGACAATCCTGACCGAAACTTTCCAGTATCTGCATTGATCAGGCGCCAGGAAACGGCCGCACTTGGTCCTCGCACGGTCTGTTAGTCAGCAGTTGTCCATCACGCAACAGCCTGATGCGGATTCGTCGACAACACCGAACTCCGCAAGCTAGCCGGATCAGTAGAGTAACGCGTTGCCCAGTCAACAAGATTGGCAGGTCTGTATCCTGGATCGGCGCGCCATCGCTCGAAAACCGAGGTGTCGATTGTCTCGTTTATTCTGTTCGTGGTCGCTTGCGTGCCTGCCGATGGGGGTATGCCTACAGGCCTATAAAAGGGTTGGGAGATGTACTTGTACAATCCATAGAAGAACTGACCGTAGGAATCGGCGATCGGCGGCGCGGCAATGGACGTGTCGATATCCAGGCCTAAGCTGAAGGCGAGGCCGGCAGCACTAGCCTTATCCATCAGCCATTTCAAAGGGGCCTGGGCGAGCAGATCACTGGGATACCCGCCGCCGACATTGGCATGGGCACCGACAAACCAACGCTGCTCGACTTGATCTAGCGGACGCGGGGTTGCGCCTGGCTGACCCTTTGGAACGGTGCGCGTCCAAAATGTCGGCTCAAAGCTTCTGCGGTGCTCATCAAGCGCCAGCGCATGAAAAGCGAGCTGATTATTTCGGTAGAGGTGGGTGTCGAGGAAACGGAACTTCTGCACCTTGCGGCGAATGCTCTCGAACGCCAAGCCAAGGGAGCCGACCGTATCCCAGACACCCACAAATTTGATTGACGTCGGCACAGTATAGCGGACAAGCCATTGCTCCTCGAGCGTGAGACCGCCGGGCAATGATGCACGCAGGAGCTGATCAATTCGTTGCTTAGCGCTTCCCTGCCTGTAGCGGTCGTATAGTTGCTCAATCGAGAGCGGAGCGCCGGGTTTCAGGAGACCGCATTTTGTAATGAGGCCTGAAAGGCTTCTGGCGGTGTATGCGCCGCGGCTGAAGCCAAAAATAAAAATTTCATCACCGACAGCAAAGTTCTGAATCAGCCACGTGTAGGCGTCGATGATTTCGTTATCGATGCCATACCCAAGCATACCACCACGAATTTTCTCGCCGTATCGCGTACCGACGCCCTGGCTGTAGTAGACAAACTGATCGGCGGTTTGTGCGCAAAGGGATTTAAGGCGCCAGACATTCGTATTGTTGTTCAGCGTGTTCCAAGTACCGTCGAGAAAGACTGCAAGACGCTTCATGGCCCGAATCCATGGTCCAGATGACGACTACTGACTACGAGTGGATACCTGAGGCTCGAAAGAGTCCAGGCAGGATTATCCGGCAGACGGGATTTGAACAAAAAACTGATCTGCGTGCGAAGAATCCTTAAGCTTCAAGCCGCCTCCAGGTTTGCTCACGACACATCGGTCGAGCTCATCCGTTCCACATACGCACTCCTAAGCAACACCCACAGTGTGGCGCAAACTAACCAAAGCCTGAATAGGCCACGGGTGCCTTGCGGTCTACCTTGGCGAGGCCGGCAAAGAGGATCGGCGAAGGCGGGGGGCCAAGGCGCAGACCCTTCCTCCCGGCAACTTCGAGATGCGCCGAGAATGCCCGCTGAGACTCACTGGCGGGCTTTCTGTCTTTCCGGGCGCCATCGTCCAACTGCGTATCGGGAGTCTGTATGTGCTCCCTAGGCCGCGCTGTCTCCGTCTTGACGGTAGCGTACCCACCGGTCCACACTCAGCCTCGCGGAACCAAGCCGGATGACCACGGTGCGTCTGGCTAACCCCATGCTCGCAGCGACCTTCCGACGAACTCCGAGCAACCCAGGCAGCAGGCACCTTGCGATGTCGGGCCAATTAACAATACGCATGATGAAGGTCTGCCATGAGCACCGGTATCGTAAAGTGGTTCAACTCGACCAAAGGCTTTGGATTCATCTAGCCGGAGGAGGGGGGACCAGACGTTTTTGTCCACATCAGCGCCGTAGAGCGGGCCGGAATCCGTGAACTCCGGGAAGGCCAAAAGGTCAGCTACGAATTGACCCGGGACCGCAAGACCGGCAAATCCTCGGCGGACCGGCTGCAGGAGATTTAAAGCTCGCAGCATCGTTGTGATTGCCGCGCCTCTGACGTTGGGGCGGCTTAGCGCGGTCAGTGCTGGCTCTCAATATGGTGACACCCCTGCATGAGCGTCGCACCACGATGGCAGCCTACCTTCTCGACCTGCCATACTCCGCTTGCCATCATGTCCTGTTGGTGGCGGCTCACTATCCTCGGCAGCCCACTTGACGCCACAGCGGCAGTGAGTGCGAACAGAAGGGCGGCCTGTTTTAGGGGCGGACGGGAACTCACGAGCATCTGCCTCTCCGCGTGGTGGTGCGTTATTGGGCGTCGTACCTTGGCTTATGAGGGATTGAGGCGTCCACTAACGTGCGGTGGTACGGGATGGTGGTTTACCCACCTTGATTGACCCTCTGAACCGTGGGTGGCAGACTGTTCACGGCTCATCGAGACATCCAGCACGGAGAGGGCGTTGGGCTTATCCACGGCTAAGAGCCGACGATATCTGGTCTATCTCTTCCGCGCGATGCATCCCACGTCCCGCAAGAGCATGCTGGCCTGTGTGGCCCCATATGGTCTTGTCGTTTCGTCCTACGGCGGAAATAGCGGGATCACTACGACAAACATTCTCGCGGCCTTCGGAGCCCTCTCGATCTACAAAAGCGCTGAGACAACCAACAGATATCTGGGTGTCTGGGGGCCTCGCAAGGCCGAGACCTTCTTGGACGCTCGACGTCACGCGGAGGCTAACATTGAGGTCGTTCGGCACCCTCCGCCGGCCCACTTGATTTTATTCAGGAGCACTCACGGGTCGGAGCTGTCGCATCCTTGATAGTGCGGCTGGAGAGGCGCGGGCTCTATCCCGGTGGATTATTTCGGCCAAGGAAGCTTCGCGAGCATACCCAAGGCGCCGGCAGAATATGTCCGCGCTTCGCCAGCTGCGCCTTGCAGGTAGCGGGCTCTTTCTAGGTTGCCGGAGCTAACGGCGGCGCCCACCTGTTGTTCGAGCATCGCGGCCTTCGCTCCTGCCACAATGGCACACGTGGCGACGACTGACAGGGCTGGATCGGCGCCTGGGTCCTGCGAGGAGGTGCGTCGTGGCTTGTTGGACATACAATAACGTACTTCCTCTAGCGCTAAACTCCAACGGGTTTTTGATGCGTTGTTCCGCTGATCTGCGCCGTTTAGAAGCGTTGTGCCGGACTTTGAGTCCCAAATCGCGGGGCAGCCACGTGCCTCATCGCATTTTCGCCGTCTAGGTCTGGATAGCGCCGACGCATATTGCGCCCCTACTTGGAACACCTCAGGCGAAATCGCTCAATCTCGCTGGCGATGGGAGAGCCCTCGCGATGATCACCAGGTCAACCATAATAAATATCCATCCGCGCTTCCGACCGCCTCTTGGGGCGAGGCAGCCTAATGCCAGACTCCTCCGCGCAAAGCTAGCGTTGCTAGCGGGGGTCTGCTGCGCCGATTGATCCCGGTGCGGCGATGCGGGCGGGGGAGGGGCATTCAACATCGAAGGGGTTCAGTCATGTCTCTCCCTCGTTTGCGCCATGTCTTCAATCGGACCTGTGCCGCCTGGGCTGTCATGGGACTCCTCGCGTGGTCGCCCTGCATCCATGGGGTCGGCAATGCGTATCTTACGGGCACCGGAACGTTTGCCCCGCGCTATCCTAGCTGCCCACCGGCCTACGCGTTGGGAGGATATTGCATAGGCCACCACCTCATCCAGCATGACATCGGGCCGTCCTGGGAGGATTGCGCAGCGGCGTATAGAGCCGGGAGGATCACTGACCAGGACCCAGCCCACTATTGCTAGGCCCCTATTCCATTGCGGTACTCAAGTATTCCAAATGGCTGCCTTCTCTCAATGATGATTCTGCCCGATTCTCTTTTGGCACTCCCAGCGCCCGGATGGTCGCTGCACGAGCGAAGCGGCAGGGACACGGTTGAGTGATGAGTAAGCGGCAGGATAAGTTTATTCGGCTTTGCCTAAGTACCGAAGGCGCCAAGAAGCTCCTACGGGACAAAAAGGGTCACGTAGCCGCCGTCAGGAGTTTCGACGTTAGCCGACAGGAGCCTGTGCTGTACCGAGCCGTTCGGGTCGGGGGGTGTATGTTCATCAAACGAGCCTTATTGATCCTCCGGTGAGGGCAGTTGGATGGCTGGAGAACGCCGGCATGTTTGCCGCGAGGTCTCCCGGCCATCCGCCATTTGGACGAGATGTTTGATTGAACGAGAGTTTAATTACGCAAAGGCGGCTAGCTATTCTGCTCGTCCCCGCCACGTAGAATGTCAGGTTCCTGGCATGTCACGAATGGCCGCTCCGCCGGAGTTTTGGCGGCTCTCCTGACAGCCTCCATAATCCTGTCTTCGAGGGACCGATAGATGATCTCGCTGTTGGCGGTTGGCATGTTTGTCAGTCTGCGAATATGGTGGGTTCTTGGGGCGCTGCCAAAAGGGAGGCGCTGCCGCCTTCTAGCGAGTTTCGACTGTAGCACATCCCGATTTGCCTTTTGGATTGGCCGCTCAACTAGCCAAGGAGATGTTCCATGCCGACGATCACTACTCGCGACGGTACTGCAATCTATTATCGCGACTGGGGCTCTGGACAGCCTATCGTCTTCTCGCACGGCTGGCCATTGACCGGCGCGGCATGGGAAGCACAGATGCTGTTTTTCAACGAGCAAGGTTACCGTACCATCGCCCATGATCGGCGAGGTAACGGCTATTCCGATCAACCCGGCTCCGGCAACGATGTCGATAGCTGGGCCGATGACTTGGATGACCTCATCAACGCTCTTGATCTCCACGACACAATATTGGTCGGGCATTCGACCGGGGGTGGGGAACTCGCCCGCTACATCTCGCGCCATGGAACGTCACGTGTCGCCAAAATGGTCCTGCTCGACTCGATCGTGCCGGTGATGATGCAACGGGACGGCCTACCTGGGGGGACGCCGAAAGCGGTGATCGACGGGATCCGTGCGGGCGTGGCACACGATCGTTCGTCCTTCTACAAGGACTTGTCGGAACCGTTCTTCGGCGCCAATCGCCCGGGTTCGACCGCAACGCAAGGCATGCGCGATTTGTTCTGGTTCCAGGGCCTGTTGGGCGGCGCCAAGGCCCAGTTTGAGACGACCTACAGCTGGGAACTCGACTATACCAACGATATCGCCAAGTGCGACGTGCCGCTGCTTGTCATTCACTGCGAAGACGATCAGATCGTGCCAATCGATCCGACTGGCCGCCGCGTTCCATCGGTCGTTCCACACGCGATCTTGAAAGTTTACCCCGGCGGTGCTCACGGCATCGCGATCGTCGATCCTGAGCGGGTCAACGCCGACCTCCTCGCCTTCGTCAAAGGTGAGTTGGATGGGAGTGGGGCGACCAAATCATAGAGCAAAACGCGTTAAAGCTTAAACGCGTTTTTCTCTAACTCTTTGTTTGGACGCGTCTTTGCGATTCTTGCCAATTCCGTCAAATCGCAAAACGCTTTAGCCGAGTCGACCTTAAACGGATGGCTGTCGGTGGACCTCCGGTCGTTCGATGCCCTGAACATCGCCGGAGGTTTGTCGACGGACCCATGTCCGAGCGGTGCTGTCGCTTGGCAGTTAATGGTGAGAATCGCTTGTCAATGAAATCAGTTAGTTAGCTGTGCACTTAATTTGAGAACGTGCACTTAATTTGATAATTATACCGGGCCATTGGCATTTAATGTGAGAAGCAGCGTCGGCAACGTAACGGGATCAAATTCGCCGAAGATGGTGTATAAAATTCAAAGGATTCATTACCTTCACGCTGATGCGATTGCAGTTAAATTGAGAATCCGAGCTACCCCATTCTCGTAATTAACTGCCAAGCCCAACCGAAACGACGGCATTTTCACCATTAACTGCCAAGCGACAGGTGCGCCCACTCTCGTAAGGCCGTCAACATCGGCAAAGGCCCAAATGTCGTGTTGGTGATTGGGTGAAACGGCGGATCACAGTAATGATATCGATCGACTGCTGGCTCAAGGCATGCGACGCCTAGATGACGAGGCGAGATAACCCACCGCAAGTGTCATTACGGCGACGGCGATCCCGGCGCTGATCACGCCTGCCGGCGTTATCCTGGCACTACCTTGCAACGTAATGTGTTTGCCCACGCGCAGATCAAAGACTGATTTGATTTCCTCAGGATGCGAGAGAATTTCGGGCGAAGGTTCTTCTTCAGCAACTGACATTTTGAGCCTCAGATTTGAATGAACAGATTGCGAGATCAGCTTACTAACTTGCGCCCCGATGGCCGGCAATGGTCTAAGAAGCTAGAGCTTGGTAAGCTGTCCCGTAATCCGGAGGTCCCCACGCCACCCGAATTATAGATGGAACACACGAGAGCCGGGAAGAAGGCCCGCAGGGCAGCCCACCATGATGCCGGCTTAATCAAAGATACAGACCAATTAAGAAGTTCAAAGATTCTCTAGACGCTCTTGGACATTTTTGGATCTCTGATAAGCCCGACGTGAAGTGACCAGGAAGGGTATTTATAGACGGCTTGGCTTCGCGGCCGTTTCCTCCAATCACACCACCTTTGCCGAAGTCAGCAAGATCTCCGCCAATTATATGCTGATGGGCACGGAGCACTTCGACGTCACCCCTAGCGTGCGAAGGCGGGCATTCTCGTCGATGACGACTGAGCGAGTGCTACGTCTCAAGGCCGACCGCGCCAGCAAGAGTGAAACGAGCAAGCCTAGGCTCCTGCGACGGCGACAACTCGCATGGGTTCATAGCCCCGGTTTGAGGCCAACAATGTAGCCGGCTAATTAATGTTCCATAATGTTTACTATCGGAATCAGAAATGTAGAACCCCGTTAGAAAGGTCACCACTCTCCCCATTAGAGATGTCACTTTATCCTTGGCGTTGTGCCCAGGGACTTGCCGTGACACTGGCGCACGCCGTTCTGTGGTAGGGATGGGGCCGAGAGCGGTGTGGCGGCTCTCGAGACGCGATCTCACGAAGCGGACATTCACTCGGTTCGGTACTCAGGTGGCTTCCGACCCGTTGCGGCCCCTGGGCCCGGTTCAGCGGATCGGCCGCCTAGGGTTCATAGCCGACGCTCACTAATCCCGCTTTTGGGCTTGCGGCCAGCTTTGCGACCGGCGACCGTATAGCCACCACCGCGCATCCGCCGTCGGTTCGCTTCGACACGCCCCTTCAGCCCAACAGAGACCTGTGCAATTCCGGAGGACCCCCCAATGCGTAGCGATGGGAAACCGGCTGGCTGCCGTCAATGTCGGTGACCCCGAGCAGAGCCCCAAGCTCCGCGCCGATCAAAGCCCGCCCCGAGAGCTCCATCATCCTTTCGGATGCATAAAGCGCGGCAATGACGCGGCCCGTAAACTGCGGCGACTCGCGTTTCTGCGTCCACCTCTGGTTTTCAGGAAGCGTCGCGAGATAGGCGCGTGCACGCTCTGTATCGAGGCCGCCCATCCAGATCGACACCGCAGCGACGTTGCGCGGCCGAAGCTCCTTGGCCATGTCGGCCGCCATCTTGTCCGCTCCGGCTTTCTGCGCGCCATAGGCCGGACCGTGAAAATAGCAGACCGCGCCATAGTGGCCCGTATTGGCGATCAGGCCTCCGCCGTTGGCGATCAACAGCGGCGCCGCATAGTAACTGGCGACATAATGCGAGCGCAGTCCGACGGTGATCAGATCGCTTGCCTCGAGCGGCTTTTCCCAGAACCCGCCCGGGTCGGTCACGGCGACCGCCTTGACGGCGTTGTTGACGAGAATATCGAGCCGTCCATGCTCCTTGGTGATCCGATCGAAAAAGGCCGCGACGGCAGCGTCGTCAGCATGGTCGACCGCCACAGCGACGCCTTTGCCCCCGGCTTTTGTCACCAGCTCGGCCGTCTCAAAAATGGTGCCGCCCCATTGCGTGTCACTGTCGGAAGTGCTCCGGCCTGTGACGTAGACGGTGGAGCCGGCAGCTCCTAGGGCGATCGCAATGCCTTTCCCAGCACCGCGGCTGGCTCCGGTTACGACGACAATCATGTTGAACCTTCCCGAGTCACATATTTTGACTAGGGATGAATATGCGACTTAGAATGATGGCTTCAAGAACGCAGAAAATTGAGACTTGGTCATATGAAGATGACTGACGAAGCACGGCGGGTGGTCATAGATAGCCGGCGCGTTGGTCGCGTGCTGAGCCGCGTCGGAGACAAGTGGAGCGTCATGGTCATCGTCTATATCCAGGACGGACCGCGCCGATTTAACGAGATCAAGCGAGGAATCGAGGGCATCTCGCAACAGATGCTGACGCGGACCCTGCGGGGATTGGAGCGCGACGGGTTCGTCACGCGCACCATCATGCCGACCAGTCCGCCCCAGGTAGAATACTCACTCACCGGACTGGGACAGTCTCTCAGCACGCCCGTCATCGCGCTTGGCCAATGGGCTTGTGAGCATATTGATCAGGTCGACGAAGCCCAGCGACAGTTCGACGATCAGAACGATCGCGTTTGAACGCATCGCTCCAGAGACCAGCGATGCGAGTGCCGCAGCTCATCACGCCTCCGGCACGCGCGATTAGGTCGGTTTCGCCGCTAGGGCGGAACCCATGGTCGGACTTCGCCGATGTCCGCTCATTGCCGACGCACCAATGTCCGGCAGCGATGCCTGAGAAGACCTGAACCGCCAGTCACACCGACGACCGGTTCCCACCAAGTTCGTCATTAATCGTGTTCGTGCGAATGACCGCTTCGGAGACACTGGCCGGTTAGACTGAATGACCGACTTTGGGCGCAACTGCGACTTCAGCCGTGGTTATCCAGGAACTCCACGACGATGATGTTTGGTGTGCTAAATCACCTTCCAAGGCGCTGAATCCTACGCCAGCGAACCAGGTATCGTTCATCGTTAGGATATCTGGCGTCGTGCCCGATACAACTGT
>Ga0206877_10194_pt1 | contig 17853 bp, 17 predicted proteins | sample Alteio_BWOrgCont_7_FD_152623 | JGI IMG/M metagenome (GOLD analysis project Ga0206877, IMG submission 152623) | Enriched cells from forest soil in Barre Woods Harvard Forest LTER site, Petersham, Massachusetts, United States -... | ecosystem: Environmental > Terrestrial > Soil > Temperate forest >...
TACTTACTTTCGGGTATATGTGTTGCTGATTTCCGTAATTGCTCTGCTTTTCGGAAGGCTTACGGGAAAGTCAATATTGGGGAAAAACCTACACTTTTCTCCAAGACTGTAGGCTAGAGGCTACAGTGGCATCAATTGTAGTTGTAGAAATAGCAATAGTTTCAAGGACCCCAGAATGAGTAGATTTTGGTACAGCGTTCGCATATGTGCGGGTACGTTAAATTTAAATTTTAGAAGGAGAAGTTTGTGCAGTACGGTTTTTTGAGGGTAGTTTCTGTTTTATGTTTATTTTCAACTTTATCGGGAAGTCTGGCAGTAGCGGCTGAATCCACCCGCCCAAGGTTATTCTATTATATTAAAAAAGATAATCTCGATACCCACTATGTTTCGAATGGAGAAAAGCTGTTTGAGGTGGGTTCATCGAAATTCTACACAGATCTTAAAGAAATAGTAAAAGATGATCCTGAGGCGCTCAATAGTCTTTTGCTTTCCGAACAAAAACTCAACAGCGGGACGACAAAAAATTCAATAGCGTTGGGATTTTTAGCAGGGGGTCTAGTGTCTTTGCTTGTATGGGGTTTCGATAGATCTACTCCTTGGGTGGTTTCGACTGTCGGATGTTATTTGACTGGACTCGTTCTTTCATTAAACGGGGCTGAGGATTTGAAAGAAAGTAACTATCACCTAACAAATGCAGTGAATAAATATAACAAAGACGACTACACCCCTAAGAAAAAAGAGGAGAAGTCCCTGGGGTTTAATCTAGGCATCGATCCCACGAGGGGCAGTGCAAGTGGATTGGTTTCCTTTAGTTTCTAGTCCTGCGAACCTGAACCGCAGTTCCATAGGCTAGGACTTCGGTCACGCCGTTAGCGATTTCGGTGGCGTCGTAACGGAATCCTATGATTCCGTCGGCGCCAAGTTCTACTGCATGCTGAATCATCAAGGTGTAGGCCTCAGATCGAGCTTGTTCGCAAAGTTTGGAGAATAGGCTGATATTGCCTCCAAAGATCATTTGGAAGGCAGCGCCTAGATTGCCGACGATGGACCGGGATCTTACGACGATTCCGCGGACAACCCCAAGATTGGTAGTAACCTCATGTCCCGGCAGTTCAAATGCCGTGGTCACTCGTTCCTTTGGGATGCCGTGAAGCTCTGAATTGTGAAGATCCGAGCTGGGGCGTCCTGAGCTGGGTAGATTTTGTGCTGACATTCGCGATCCTATCTAGTTTCGCGAAATAATTAGCACATTTTATAAGCTTTTTTTCTTGAGAGCCTTCTTGCTTCGCTCAACAGCAACCTTGTGGGCAGCTGGAGCAGTTCCTGCTCGATATTCAGTTAATTGATCGTGACGACGTTTCTTGTGCTTTGCACCTAATCTGTTTGCCATAGGGCAAGGACATTAACATGGGTTGAATTGGAGTGCAAGGCGAGTATCGCGGGCCCACTTTTTATATTAACTCATTACCCTGCGGAATTCGCTCCTTGAAACTCAGCGCGGTTAGATTTTGTAAAACTGCCCCTCGCATGTTAAGAGGCTGACAACAGAGTCTGTATGATAAGAGTTAAATCCAACATATTTACCCATTTTGTAGCACTCGTTCTTTCTTGTCATTCCCTATCCTTTGCTGGAGGAGACGGTCGGCTCAAGACTCTTGCCGAAGAAAAAAAAGGCAAGAAAAGCTGAATATGACAGAGCCTGGCATGCTAAGCCTAAAAACAGGGCAAGAAAAGCTGAATACGACAGAGTTCTGCGTACTAGGCCTGAACATAAGGCAAGAATGGCTGAATACATGAGAGCCTGGTATACAAAGAAAAAAATGGAAAGGCTTGCTGCAGTTGCGAATAATAATCCAGAAGCGCTCCAACAACTTCAAAGTAGAATTGAGGAAGTACAATCCAAAGAACCAACTGCAAGTGATCACAACGCGTTTGTAGAAGCGTATAATGAAAAGGTAAGTGAAAATTATACAAATCCTAATAGCATCATTCCTGAGCTGATCAAGTCCGCATTGTATATTCCTAACCCAGATTCTTCCCAAGAAGAAAGAGATGAAGCAGCCAGGCTGAGGGAGGCGCTAGAAAAGTTGGTTGTGCCTGACGAGTCCACTGAAGAGCAAAAAAAAATGGGCGGATAGTATTTTGATTCTTGAGCACGAGAATCAAGGAAATCCTTGATAAACTCCCTAAAGTCCCAAAAGCTCTATAGACTCAGCGAGTCATAAATGCTAGCTAATCACCGGTTCGCCCGTTCGAAACACAAGGAGGCCTGTGGTGAAGGTCCGACTCGAAAGTCGCCTGACTCGATATTTTCCCATTTTAGTTTTTATGACTCTAGGCCTCTCTGCGTTTTCAACTTTGTCCCAGTTTGCCTACGCTGAGGCTGATCATTCAGTCGAGGTGCGCTGTACGCAGACCGAGTTTCCGCCGCAGGAGGATTCAATTACGGAGGAGGATTCAACTACGATGGGAAGTGTGGAGGTTGCGGGCGATCTCACTTACGGAATTATTCCTGAAATGAGCCAATCGGCATTTGTCAGCGGAAAATTAACAATAAATATCAATGTGACTGTCTCAAATGAAAACGATTCGATTCCGTTCAACTTAAACAAGGAGATTCCGGTTTCCGGTGTCTATGCAACTCCAAGTGAATTGTCAACTTCAAGTGGTAAACACACGGAAATATTGAGTCTTATCTCAAGTGCGAGTCTCGACGATGCTCAAAGTGCAGCACTTGAATATTTTAATATTGGACAATGGAACGACACCAAGACAGGTGAGTTAAGTATTTCAACATTAGGCGGATTCGCAAATTTTAACTTCGATCAACTCAAATGCACGGTTAATGTCGGAAGTAAATTGTGATTTAATTTTACTTGCGTCGGTTCGTTCAGATAATAGAAGGCATGTCATTTCGTTCTGATGATTCTGATAAAAATGAAAATAGACTGAAAAAAATAAAATCGAGCGTCCTTTCTCGGGGGCTTGCTTTGGCGAAGGTCTCGGTTTCAGCAGGGGCTCGGGTTGCCACCCATGCGGTGGGGACTATTTTTTCTAACGAGTCGGATAAAGCAGAAAGCTATAAGGAATTGCTCATCTCTCAGGTGGAAGCCTTGACTCGCGAGCTGGGGCAACTGAAGGGCAGTCTCATGAAGGTGGGGCAGTTACTTTCGATGCACGGGGAGCATTTTTTGCCCCCGGAGGCGAATGCGCTTTTAAAATCCCTTCAAAATCAATCTCCCCCTTTAGACTGGAAAGAGATGGAGAAAGTTTTTAAACGGCAACTTACCGAAGAGCAGCTGAATTCCGTTGAGATTCATTCAAAGCCGATTGCTTCCGCTTCACTGGGACAAGTTTATCGAGCCGTTCGTAAGGAAGATGGCCGAGCGCTGGCAATGAAAGTTCAGTATCCCGGTGTCGACCGAGCCATCGAAGGTGATTTGAAAGCCATGAGATCCATCTTATCCTTTTCGAAATTAATTCCTAAAGGACCTAAGTATGATGAACTCTTCCATGAGGTGCGCGCAATGTTGCATCAGGAGGTCGATTATGCGAGGGAGTTGGAGCTGACTCAGGACTTTCGAAATCTTCTCAAGAATGATTCTCGTTATATTGTTCCAGAGCCCATATTGAATCTCTCTACTCGACGGATTTTGACCACAAGTTTTGAAGAAGGTTTTGCGGTGGATAGTCCCGAGGTCTTGGGGTTGTCCCAAGAGCGGAGAAACTCGCTGGGTGTGGCGTTTCTGGATCTTTATTTCAGAGAATTATTTGAATTCGGGCAAGTCCAGACAGATCCTCACTTTGGCAACTACCGAGTGCGACTGGGAACGGGGGAAAATGCTGGCATGTCCTTCTCAGCTACTTCTGGCACAATCCCGTTGAATCAAGCGCCTGGTGCAACTGACCGGCTGGTACTTTTCGATTTTGGCGCGGTTAGAAAATTTCCGGAGAGTTTCCGCAAGCCTTATTTGGAAATGTTACGCGGGGCCATGAAGCGGGACGTAGATCAAGTCATTCGTGGTGCCTCTGGCTTGAATTTCATTCGAGAAGAAGATTCTCTGGAGCTGAAAAAGAGTTTTGCCGATCTTTGTTTTTTGATCACTGAACCCTTTCATTCCAAACCTCCATCTGCCCCTTCAGGCGATACTTCTGAAGATTCTGAGGTAGGAATTCGTTCGGATCTTTTTGAATCCGACGGTTCGTATCGATGGGGGGACAGTGACTTGTCGAAGCGAGTGGCCCGCAAGGGCACTGAATTGGCAATGGCTTTCAGGCTGCGGCCACCTCCTCGCGAGATTGTTTTCCTAGACCGAAAAATGGGCGGCATTTTTGTCATTCTGTCTGTACTGAAAGTTTGTATCAAAAGCAGAGACGTGATTGAACGTTATATTTGACATCTGGTGTTACTGTGGCTAAGTGTGGGTTGGGAGGCATTATGGCAACTGTTCTGCATCGCTTGGCCGCTTGGGCCGATTCTGATCCTAATTCACCTGCGCAATCTTATAAGGTCGGTGATCAATGGAAAGCTGTCACTTCACGTGAGTTCCGAGATCGAGTTTACTGGCTCGCACTTTTCTTGGAGTCCCGAGGTTTGAACCCACAGGATATTGGCACCATATTCTCCTATAACTGTCCCCAGTGGGTGCAGATGGATTTAGCGCCTCTTCTCTTGGGGGCGAAGTCGGCAGGAATTTATCCAAACTCCACGGCTAAAGATATTCTCTATATATTAAATCATACTGAATCTCGATTTTTTGCCGTGCAGAATAAGGAATATTTTAAAAAGATTGTTGGCGATCAAGGTGATTCAGCCCTTCCCGATAGAATTCAATTGGTACTTGTCTTTGATGGTGATGAATCAATCTCCTCCAAAGCGGTAGGTTTTGAAAAAGCCATTGCAGAAGGTAAGAAGCTGGCTTCTCAAGCTGGAACAAGGAAATTTTCAGAGTATTTAAATAAAGTAGATCCACAAGCCGGGGCCTTCATGATCTATACGTCTGGTACGACCGGCCAGCCCAAGGGCGCGATTCTTTCTCATGAGAATCTTGTTTTTTCTGTGGATGCAGTCGTTCGTCATTGGCGCCTCCCGATGGGAAATGGGAGCCTCTTTTCTTTCCTTCCACTCTGTCACGTAGCGGAGAAGCTCCAAAACGTGGGAGCAGGAATCTGCCAACGGTACAATACTTATTATTGCACAAAATTTGAGAACGTTTCCGTAGAGCTCCCTCAAGTGCAGCCCACACTCGTTCTTTGTGTGCCTCGGGTTTGGGAAAAGATGATGGAAGGAGTGCTCAAAAAGGTAGATCATGGCAGCGAAGTAAAAAAAGCGATGGCGAAATGGGCTTTTGCGACGGGCACTCGAATTTCGGAAGCAAAATATGCCAAGCGGATGCCGGCCATTACGGACTGGCTTCAATGGAAGGTGGCTGATCGTCTGGTTCTCTCCAAAGTTCGACATGCACTGGGTTTGAGTAAGGCCGAAGCCCTAGCTTCGGGTGCCGCAACTTTAGCGCCGTCTGTAAGTCTGTGGTTCCGTTCGATCGGTCTGGAAATCAACGAGGATTATGGACAGACCGAATCTACCGGCGTGATTTGTATGACCAAACGGGATGTCGATTGCTTGGGTACGGTCGGCGCTGCGGTTGACGGTCTAGAAGTGAAAATTGCTGAAGACGGCGAAATCCTGACCCGTGGAAAACATGTATTCATCGGCTATTTTAGGGATGACGTGTCTACCGCGCAGGCACTGGACCAGAGCAAATGGTTACACACAGGCGATCTGGGAGAATTTGATTCTCGGGGTTTTGTTCGTATCCGCGGAAGAAAGAAAGAGATTCTGAAAACTTCCGGTGGAAAAATGGTTGCCCCACTTCCTATTGAAGAAGCGCTGAAATCCGCTTCCGTGATTAGTCAGGTCTGCATGGTCGGTGATGGCCGCAAATATCTTTCTGCGCTGATTACTCTTTCTGAATCAAAACTGGCTGAGCTTGCGAAAGCGAATGGGACACTCAAAGGAGTGATTATTACAGCTCCCCACGTAGTGAACGAAATCAAACAGCATATTGATCAGCTGAATTCTACGCTCCCAACATATGAGCAAATAAAGAAATTTGCCATTTTGAGCCGTGAATTCTCGATTGCGGACGGTGAGATGACTCCGACCCTCAAGATGAAGAGAAATGTAATAGAGGATCGCTACCAGCAAGTAATCCAGCAGTTCTATGAAAGTGCCTGAGCAAAATCCTTTTGAATCCGGAGCCCGTAAGGTTATTCCTGCTGTGTTGGTTTATCTCCGGACGGGCACCCATGCTGAGTCTAAGATCTTGATGATTCATCGAGTAGACTCCGCTGGCACCGATTTTCATTCCGGTAAGTGGAACGGACTGGGTGGCAAATGTGAGTTGGATGAATCGCCTCCTCAAACTGCAAAGCGCGAGACCCTGGAAGAAGCTGGGATAGAACTCAACGAATCGGAATTTATTCCGCTGGGCGTGCTTCAGTTCCCGAATTTTAAACCTGCTCAACTTGGACTTCCAGATTCTCCTGGCTCAAAGCGCGCCTGTGGTGAAGACTGGATTGTCTTTGTTTTTACCGCGAACGTCCCAGAAGATCGCCTAGCAGAAATCAAAAAAACGTGCGACGAAGGCGAACTTCACTGGAAGGACGTTTCGGAACTTGAGTCGCTCAACGTCTGGCCAGGCGATCGTCATTTCCTGAGTTACGTCAAGGCCGGGACGCCATTTATGGGTACGATATGGTATACGAATGGCGCCGTCACCCGCCACTGGGTGACGCGAATTTAACGATTACTTCACCTTCGGCGGCGCAGTTTTCAGAAACTCCAAAGTCTTATAGTTATCTTCCGCCCAGCGCAGGCCCCAGTCTGTCTTGAATAAGATGACGGGGAGACCGTCCCGATCCTCAAGGCATCGGCTGTCTTCGCGTCTTTCAAAATAATCTGCGTCCAGGCCTGTCCCTCGTACCCAGCGGGCATGAATATAAGGGAGTCGTTCAATTCGCACATGGACATTATATTCGGATTTTAATCGATGTTCCAAAACTTCAAACTGTAGTGCGCCCACGGCACCTAGAATGGGGTCTTTATCGCCGAGTCCCCGTTGTTTGTAGACTTGCACAACGCCTTCTTCAGCAAGCTGGTCGAGGCCTTTTTTAAGTTGTTTTCTTTTCATCGGATCTAAAATCGTGACACTGGCAAAATGCTCGGGCGAGAATCGGGGCACGCCCTCGTACTCCATTTTCTTGCCTGCGCAGAGAGTATCGCCAATTCTCAAATCCCCGCTGGTATCCAGCAAACCCACGATATCTCCAGGCCAGGCTTCATCAACGATGACCCGCTCTTGGGCAAAGAAGTTGAGAGGCTTGGAAAGCTTCATCTCCTGATTCAAGCGGGCATGTTTAACCGACATATTCCGTGTAAACTTACCAGAGCAAACCCGCATAAAGGCAACGCGGTCGCGATGGGCAGGGTCCATATTCGCTTGAATTTTAAATATGAAGCCGGAAAATCGCGACGTTGCAGGCTCAATCATGCCCTCATCCGTCTTACGGGCCACGGGGGCAGGTGCAATCTCAATAAACCGCTCGAGAAACCTTTGTACACCGAAATTATTCATCGCGCTGCCGAAGAAAATGGGGGTCAATTGTCCGGCGCGGACTTTTTCGATGTCAAACGGGTCCCCTGCGTATTCCAAAAGTTCCAATTCGGCCTTGAGCTGGTTATGCAGCTCTTTGGCTTCATCTAAATCGTTTCTAGGTCCACCCATTAAAGGCACAAACGCAGGGTCATCAATTCCGGCAACCTTCTTGGGTTCAAGGCGCCCTTTGACGTTCGCTTCACCTTCGGTCTGAAAAAATAAAACTTCGTTCGCCTGGCGATCATAGACCCCACGAAAGCGATCTCCCAATCCAATGGGCCAGCTCATCGGGCAGGATCTAATCCCGAGGACTTTCTCAAGTTCATCAATCAAATCCAAGGGTTCACGACTTGGTCGATCGAGCTTATTCATAAATGTGAAAATCGGAATACCCCTCATCCGGCAGACCTCGAAGAGCTTCCGAGTCTGTGCTTCCACTCCTTTTCCGGCGTCGATCAGCATGACTGCCGCGTCAGCAGCCGTTAGGGTCCGATAGGTATCCTCGGAGAAGTCTTTATGGCCTGGTGTGTCTAATAGGTTGATTTGAAAGCCATTATACTCAAACTGGAGAACGCTGGAACTGACGGAAATTCCGCGTTGTTTTTCAATTTCCATCCAATCCGAAGTCGTATGGCGCTGATTGGCCTTCGCGCGAACCGCCCCAGCCAGGTGGATTGCCCCGCCGTAAAGAAGCAATTTTTCCGTTAAAGTTGTCTTACCGGCGTCCGGATGGGAGATAATTGCAAACGTGCGTCGACGTTTGACTTCCTTTTTAAGTTCAAGTTCAGGACCGGTTTCAAGTCCGGCGGATTGTCCAGAGGATTCAGCATTTTGGGCGTTCATATATTCGGCGTAATTTGCCCTATTTTCGAGAAGAAAGCCAGTAGAACTAGAACGGTCACCAGACCGGAGAATTGTTAAGAAAGTCAGGCAATACCTCTGGAATACCGATCAGATATTAGGGCGCATTTTAGGAGAATCGGGAATTTTCATGAAAGTCAGTACTGTGGCTCTTGTTCTTTCTGTCGATTCGGGTCTGCCTTTGTTGGTGGAAGCCCTGCATGACGAGTATGAGATCGAATTTATGGAGATTGCCATACGTTCTGGGCAGTTAAATGCTCTTCAACAAATCCATGAGCACCGCGATCGAATCAATAAACAGGAAAACGAATTTGGGGATTACGTCGAAGAGCTTCTGTCCCAGCCTTTTTTACGACGTGAAATCCAAACGCATGGGGTCCAGTGGCTTAAATCAAAAATAAAAATTGAGAAATACCAAAAAACCGAAAATGAGGCCGTCCAAGTCATTTCGGATTATGCCTATAACCTTTATAAAAATGACCCGGGTCGGACTGATTTCTTCTTAGCAAGTCCTATGAGTCAGATTCGAATCCGAATTTTCGTTTTGCCTTCCTCAGTGGCGGTCGCACCTAATTCTGCAAAATTGGCCTAATAATCCATATTAGCCGGTATTCATCGGTATTAGATAGACAAGTTGACAAAATTAGTATATTAATTCGGCATGATGAGCAAATCAAAAAAGTCTTTTCTCTTAGTTCACGGTGGCCCAGGTATGAATAGTTTCGCTGAAGAGCGTATGCTAGGAGCCGCATTCCAGAAGCGGGGAGCTCAGATTGAATTTTGGAATGAACCCTCCCGGTTGAGGCCAAATGGCTGTCCGTTTACAGCTGAGAATGCGTTTCAGAATGCGTTTGAATCTCTGGAACGGCAGTTTTTGAAGCTCGCACATTCGAATGGTCCTGTTGATCTCATTGCCCTTTCATTTGGAAGTCATTACGCAGTCCTTTTGGCACGCAAATATCCGACCCTTTTATCTTCCATTTCAATGATTTGCCCTGGCCTATCTTTACACACAAGTTGCAAAAACGTTCTCAGGGTTGCTTTGAAGGACTTCCAAAAATCGGACGTTCAGAAAGCAAAAGAACTAGAAGAATGTATTGAAATGATCAGACAACTCGGGGATGAATCGTTTTTGAATGGTTTCACCTTGGCGTTGCAAGATCCAGCGCTTATGACCCACTACTGGCATAATCAGAACAGCATGATGGAATGGGTTGGGATCTTGACTTCTATTGGTGCGGAAGCTGGGTTTGATTTCGAATCCTTTATTTCAGTTTTGAAGAGCGTACCGTCGCCGATGGCGTACTTAGACGGAAAAGTTGCTGACGCCCCTCCTGTCTTTGTCTATTTTGGTGAACACGATCCAATTGTAAGTCGAGATGAAGAGGTCCAATTGGTGGAGCAGCTTTTTGATCATGCGAAGATCATGGATTTAGGTCAATGCAGCCATTTCGCGCATTTGGAATATTCCGATCATTTTGCTGAGACAGTGCTTAGTTTATTGAGTGACACCTAGAACGGGCCTTCGATAATAACTACTCCGTTGCTGCCACTCGCATTATAAGAGTTGTTATCCCCGCACGAACCGCCTCCCCCCGCGCCATAACCACTGCCTGGACTTCCATTTACGACTTGATAGCAATTAGGCGCTCCAGCCCCTCCTACTCCATATATGCTAGTACCTCTGCTACTACCACCCTGACCTCCCCCTCCGTTGTACTGGCCGGAGTCACCACTCGATCCATTCACCCCACTGGCGCCAGTTATATTTATTTGGCCTCCGCTTGCCGTGCCCCCTGCGCCGCCCGCCGGGGAATTGCCTGGTGATCCCAGGCCGCCAATTACTGTTGTCGCGCCATCTGTAAACGTTGAATTTTTACCCCACAAGTTGAACATCCCACTACATGATCCGCACCCAACTACATAACTATAGGATAGGCCTTGGATGAGTTGTACTGTGTAGATCGCAGTCCCGCCAGCACCCCCGCCGCCCCCTCCACTAGGCCAAGAAGAATTGGGTGTATTCCCTCCAGAACCACCTCCGCCCACAACTGTGACTCTGTAAGTTCCAGTCTGTGTGGGGATGAAAGTGCCAGAGCTGGTAAAGATATTCATATAAGGAACTGGTAGCTGGCAGGTAGATCCGTTCATCGTCCCCCCTAAGGAGGTGCACATGCTTGTGGTTGTTGCTGACAGTAGATTGAGTGGAGTCGAAAAAGAATATGCAGGGGAAGTGAATCCTTGAACGCCCGAGTTAGCGATAACAGGGTTAGTGGTAGATACGGTAATGACGAAATAGAGATAGACTGTACTATTCAAATCGGAAGTAGCAGCTCCATAGAAATAGGGTATAACTTGAAAAGCATAATTTGTTGAAGATTGGCCAAGGCTTGCGCCGTTTTGGTCATAATATTCCGGTACTGCAATATTATTTTGATCATAGAGAGTAAAGGCTGTTCCCCCGCTTGCTAAGCCCGTCGTAGTGGTTGAAGTAGGGCAAGTAGAGTAGGTTTGCATCTGGGCATTCGTTGTGAGTTCAACGCACTGGGCTCCTACCCAAATACAAAAGGCTTTTTGTGATGCGTCTAAGTAGTTTGAGACTGAAGCTTGAGTTGTTATCGAATTAGGAACCCACACTCCAGTTGTTGGGCATTGAGCGAGAGGCAGTCCTCCGCAAGCACTCAAAGCACAAGGCTTCCCGCAGGTACCGGCTGTCTGCATGGCGGTAGGAACACAAGCTTCTTGATAATTGTACTGGTAGGTATTTGCTAGGCAGGGATATGTTTGGGTGCAACCACCGGTAGGAAAATTACCTATACAGGCAAAGAGAGATGATTGAACCGCTTGTGTTACTGGCGAAATAGCAGTTTCGCCGGCACTAATATAAATAGAATTAGGATCATTCAGCAGAGTAGAAAAGCGTGAAATCAATTGCGTTCTCGTCGTTCGTAATATCATTGATGTTTGGTTTTTTGCAACGCTTGCCATCAAGCCAGTCATTGCAAGGGTAGTGATTGACATGAGGCCCATGACAATCATGACTTCGAGAAGTGTGAATCCGTAAACTTTTAGTGTAGCACTAGAATAAGTTTGGGGTCCAGGATTGAAAACGATATTCTCAACAATTCTGGGCATATCCTACTATTTTATAGGACACTGGGACTGAAAACAAGTGATGCTAGGGGCGCCAAGAAGTCAACGATTTTTAAATAAATCAATACTATTTATGTTTAGTGGCTGAAGCAATCCATTTTGTGTAAAAAAGAGTGGCGCCTGGGCGAGTGAGGACATCTAAGTATTCTTTTTTGAAGGTATCAAAGGACTTAGGAGAGCCTAGGATCTTTGAAAAATAATGAGCACCGGTGTCGAAGCGTTCTTTGATCAGCTCTCGCTCTTTGGCTAAGGACTCTCCAGCAAACGAGAGGGTTTGAACGCGCCAATGCACATCTTGAAATCCAGCTTGAACCAGGAGATTTGGCATTTTACGGCCGACGAGGAGGTCCGCATTCTTTTCCTTCCGGAATTTTTGTAGCCCGGAGCGAAGGATCTTGGTTTCTGGGAATATGTTGTAGTAGGCGCCGTCAACGTCGATTAAGCAAATTTTCCCCCCTGGTTTGAGACAGCGGTGGAACTCTGCGACTGCCTTGGCCTGGGTTTTTTCGTTCATGTGTTCTAGTACGAACCGAGAGAATAAGAAGTCGATCATGCTGTTTTCGAAGGATAGCTGGGTGATGTTTTGCACTTCAAAGGAGATATTCTTAAATTGGCTAGATTTTGTTTTGCTTTGGTGAATACGGATATCTGACGCGTCGCAGGCATAGATTTTTGAGGTCGGAAATTTGCCGGCTAAATACCTGCTTACAATCCCTGAACCTGAGCCAGCATCACAGATGATTTTGCCTTCAAGATTACCGACTTCGGAGAGTTCCTCTTTGAAATCGTAGCTTTCTGCTTCAGATTGTTTCTCTAAACGTTCGGTTTCATCTTTGGATTCTAACGCGTAGCTCAAGGGGGTTCTCCTTACAGTAGTTGAATTATTCTAAATAGACATAATGCGTATCGGAGGGGATTACGGGAAATTTAACGTAAATACGCAATTCCTGATAATTTGCATTTTCCAACGTTTTAAGCTATTTGCCTATGGACTGTTTTTCCCAGCTGAGTCCAATTGAGACGGTTGAGTGACCTTTGAGTAAAATGATGCTTTCTTCCGCAGACGAAATTTTAGAATTAGTAACCCACCTCAGGCAATCCTCAATGATCGCGTTTGACACGGAGTTTATTCGTGAGTCGACGTTTTTTCCCATAGTAGAAATCATTCAGGTGGCAACTGAGGAGAATACCTGGCTTGTGGACGCACAGGCCTTTAAGAGAGGGTTTCGCTCCGGCGACCCGAATGGGTATGATCCCGCGCTTAAGCCACTACTAGAAGTGTTCACGGACCCGTCAATTCTCAAAATAGTCCATGCATCCCAAGGGGATCAGGAGTGCCTGTATACGAGTTTTGGAGTAGTGGCCACCCCAACTTTGGATACTGCTGTAGCGGCGTCTCTCTGCGGGCTTGGAGACGGAATAGGGCTGGGGAAACTACTCAAGACGGTTCTGGATGTGACAGTGACCAAAGGTCATGCCAGAACGAATTGGTCGGTTCGACCTCTTCCACCTCAACTAGTTGACTATGCACATTCCGACGTGAAGTATCTTGTATTAGTTGGAAAAAAGCTTTTAGAACAATTGGAAAAAGCTGGGCGAAAAGAGTGGGCGCTGGAGCTATCGGCCAAGTGGGAAGACAAATCTTTGTACCAAAGTGATTTTGAGGAGTTGACCCAGAAACTAGCGCGTGGGGGACGTTTTGATCGGCGAGGATATGCTGCACTTCGTGAACTAGTGAAGTGGAGAGAAGAGCGGGTACGCCATTTAAATCTTCCGCGTCGTTGGGTAGCTGACGATCATGTTTTAGTAGATCTGGCCCATGTTAGGCCCAAAGACCTTGCCCATTTAAGTACGTTTCGGGGTTTGAACAAAGGTGAACTTAAGAATAGTGGGGCGGCGATCCTTACGGCGCTGAGTCGGGCCGAAGCAGATTCAGAGTCAATTGTAGCGCCAAAGTTTTCGAAGCCAATGGTCCCGACAGTTGAAGAGGCTCAAATTTTAGATGTGGTACGGTGTTTTGTAAGTATTCTGGCGGACCAAAATAAGATTGCGGCCAAGCACCTCTTGACCGCGGCTAAATTGTTGCCTTTATTGCGGAGTGATATTAAGAACCCTCAAGATTTGATTACACAAGGAATATTAAGTGCGGATGCGGCACAACTGATTGGGGAAGAACTGATTGCAATTATGCAGGGCAAAAGAGCGCTTACAATACGGAATAAGCAAGTAGAGATTATGCCAATATAAGTGCTCACTAGGGGTAGGGGGAAATATGTCGGAAGCAACTCTAGTAGACGGTAATCGAATCCATTCTAGTTCTAGCCCAGCGGTGGCGGAAGCAAAAACGATCTACCCGCGAGCCTTTCGGCACCGTCGCGCACTCAATTGGGTTGTCTTGGGTTTTACTTATTCTGCCATGTATATGGGGAGATATAATCTTTCATTGGCCAACCCGATTTTGTCGAAGGCGTTTGGGTGGGATAAGACGCAGATTGGAAGTATCATCAGCCCAGCTCTTTTGGCATACGGGGTTTTCGCGATGTTGAATGGCCCAATCTCCGATCGAATCGGGGGGCGAAAATCGATGATCATCGGGGCTGTTGGCACGGTGGTATGTAATTTCCTGTTTGGGCTGGGAGCGTACTTGGGATTTCTGGGAAAAGGCTCCTTTCTTTTAGGTTACTTTACGACGATTTGGATGATGAATTCCTATTTCCAGTCCTTTGGAGCCCTTTCTCTGATTAAAGTTAATTCGGCATGGTTTGATATTACGGAGCGAGGGGTATTTTCGGCAATTTTTGGTTCAATGATTCAGATGGGCCGAACTTTGATCTTTCTTGTGGGGCCTTTGTTGGTTTTGTTTTTACCCTGGCAGTGGCTGTTTTTTGTTCCATCGATGATTGTGGCAGTTATGGCTGGTCTGACCTATCTATCGGTTCAAGATAGCCCGGAAAAGTGCGGGTTTCCCTCGGTGGGCAAAACTAAACAATCAGAAAAAGTTTCGGTACATGCGATTATTCGTAAAGTTTTTACCAATCCTGTGACTCTGTCGATCGCGATGGCGGAGTTTTGCACGGGTTTTGTGAGACATGGATTTGAGCAGTGGTTTCCTCGGTACATGGTCGAGGTTCAAAAGTTACCTTTGAGTTCCACGGTTTTTCAACGGAATGCGATGGCAATTGTTGTAGCAGGAATTGCCGGCGCTGTTTTCGCAGGCACGTTGTCTGACTGGGTATTTCGGGGTCGTAGAACTCCAGTGGCATTTATTGGATATCTTCTCCAGATACTTTGTCTCTTTACGGTTTGGAAAGCGCCCGGGCTTAACTGGGTGATTGTCGCATTTATCGTTAATTCCTGCGCAATAAGCATGGTTCAATCCATGCTCTCGGGAACGGCGTCGATGGATTTTGGCGGAAAAGAAGCTGCAGCCACTGCAGCAGGCTTGTTTGATGGAATGCAATATATTGGTGGATCATTTGTGGGGATCGGAATGGGGTGGCTCTTAGACCATTCAGGGTGGAGCGCCTGGGGACCAAGTATGATCGGATTCTCTGCAGTCGGTCTTATTCTCATGTTAGTTTTTTGGAACGCCAAACCTGAAAGCGCCTAGAGTCCCTAAGAGATTGCAACTAATCCAAACTGGATTTCAGAGGTATAAACACTTTTTCAGCTGGGCCCCTTTGCACATAGAAAACCGTTGGATCGTTGGTTTTTGCATTTTTTTGAAAAATCAAAGAAGTCTTTGGCATCGTGGATTTTGGTTTTATTGGCATTGAGAATAATATCTCCAATGCCCAGGCCCGCTTCGGAAGCAGGACTTCCAGCTTTGATGCCCGCAACGAGGGCGCCGGAGTGTGGAGCGATACCAAATAGTTCGCTAAATTCAGGTGGAATATCTTCGACCGCAAGTCCGAAAGTTGGAAAGCGCGGTGATTGGCCGTTGGCCGCCTGCCCTGCAAGTTGTGTGGGATGGGCATGCGAACTAGATTTGGGTTGGGGTTGTTCTTTGATAGTGACTTGCAGGGTTTGGATTTTACCATCCCGTGAAATTTCGACCGGAATTTCTCTTCCTGCGTGGGTACTCGAAACAATAGCTTTAAGCTGGTCTGCTGAAGAAATGGGTCTTGTATCATAGCGAAGAATCACGTCCCCGACACGGATAGATGCAGTGTCGGCAGGTCCATGATTACGAATCTCACTGACAAGTGCTCCGTCGCTCGTGGGTCGCTTAAAGTAACGGGCCAAATCTGAATCGAGGTTTTGAGTTGTCATCCCAATCCATCCGCGGATGACTCGCCCATGGATGAGAATTTCATTAAAAACGGATTGAGCCGTTTTGGAGGGAATGGCAAAGCCTATTCCAATAAAGCCCCCATTTTGAGAAAAGATCGCAGTATTGATTCCAATCATCTCACCCTTTGCGTTCAGAAGCGGGCCGCCGGAGTTTCCAGGATTGATAGCGGCATCTGTCTGAATGAAATCCTCAACGTCGAGCATCCCAAGCTGCCCTCGTCCCACGGCGCTGATGATCCCCGTTGTAACCGTTCGAGTGAGTCCGAACGGACTGCCTATGGCAATTGCCCAGTCACCGACGGAAATCTGATCGGAATCACCAAAGGAAATCGTTTGCAGATTGACCTCTGGCTTTTTGTCTAGTTGGATGACAGCAAGATCGGTATTTGGATCTTCACCAATAATGTGTGCGCGCAGTTTTGTTTTGTCGTCGAAAGTCACGGTTACTTTTTTCAGCATTTTGAACGACATGGTAGTTCGTTAGTATAATGCCCTCCGGTCGAATGACCACTCCTGAGCCGATCCCTAGGCTAGTCTTATCTGGATCTTCAGTACTGAAGCCCATGCTGTTTGTCTGCGGATCGCCGGATTTGAGGGAAGTAATGCTGACGACTGCGGGGCTTGCCCTGCGTGAGATTTCATTCAAAGCGTGCGAAGCTTCCATGAGCACTTCAGAATGGAGTACTCCTGTGGGTAAGACATCCGTTGCCGAATGATACGGCCGAGCAGGAGTTACCGAAAGTAAAAATATGCTCAAGAAACAAGCTGGCAGCAGGCGGAAGCTGGGTTTTTTCATACCTCAAAAGCTGCAGCACTGATGCCAGACTAAGAGATCGGCTTGTGGTGCAAAATGTACTTTTGGCTTGATACGTCGTCCGAAGCCAAAAGTGTTATTTCGCGCGCGACTAGCTAGCTACTTTTTGGTTCGCCAGACAACACTTCTTAAATTTCTTCCCACTCCCACAAGGGCATGAGTCGTTTCTTCCCGTTTTGGGGTTCCGGCCTGCGGTACGTGCCGACTTGAACGCCCTGGGCGTCTAGGAATCGCCAGTTGCCGTTCTCCTTTTCGAAAAAGCTCTTTTCCCAATGTTCTTGATTTTTGTTTTCCGCACGATAGTGAGCGCCAAAAATGATCGTTCCCTTTTCGTCGCTAGCCTGGCCAGCTTGCACTTCAACGACTTTTAAGCCCAGCCATTCAGAGTTTTTCGACCAATCTTCAATTTCTTCTCTTTTGACTTCATTTCGTGTGCGAGAATGATGAGTGGATAAGACATAATCGACTTCACCCCGGGCGAAGGCGGTATACCTAGCCTTGAGTAGATCCAAGGCTGTAGAGGGTTGCTTGTCGCCTTGAATGTAGGGGAGGCAGCAAGTTGTTACTTCAGTTCCAGAGCCACAGGGGCATAAGTTTGTATCGTTCATGCATTCATGGTATCTGCAATAAATGCGCGGAGGTCAAGCTCTTATGGAAACCGAGAGTGAATATAGAACGAAAGTTCTCACGATTTTTTGGAACTATCGACAGGGTATTTGAGAATATTGATCCAGATATTGCGGAATGTGAGCAATCTCAAGGAGCGTTGACGATTCAGTTCGCGGATCGTTCGCGCTGTATTTTGAGTGCCCAGCCCTCTGTCCGGCAATTATGGGTTGCGTTGGCTTCTCGTGGTACGGCCTATCATTTCGATTTTGATACCACTACTCAGACCTGGTTAGATGATAAAGGACGAGGTATTGAGTTGATTCAGTTTCTCGAGGGATTTGTAAAAGAACAGACCGGTCTTTCCATTCAATTAAAATCGAATCAGGCCGTACCGACGGCGAAATCAGATTCGAGGAAAACATGACTTCTTCGAATAAAGTAAAAGTTTATACTATGGAGAATTGT
>Ga0206877_10195_pt1 | contig 17841 bp, 16 predicted proteins | sample Alteio_BWOrgCont_7_FD_152623 | JGI IMG/M metagenome (GOLD analysis project Ga0206877, IMG submission 152623) | Enriched cells from forest soil in Barre Woods Harvard Forest LTER site, Petersham, Massachusetts, United States -... | ecosystem: Environmental > Terrestrial > Soil > Temperate forest >...
AATTGGACGACGTGTCTGCAGTTCGCAAAAATGCGAGAGAAACATAATCGGGGCGAACACAGCATTGCATCCGCGCTTGCCCCGGCTGCGCAAGCCCGACCAGCTTCGCCAGGGCAAGCGCTACCGCTGGCGTTTCCGGAATGACGAAACCCTTCGTTCGCCACGACTGCTGTCGAAGGATAAAGAGCTTGACTACAATCTCCCCATGTGAGGCAGCGGATTCTCGAATTAGCTGGATTTTCTGGGTCGAGCGTCCAGGATTGTCATCTCAAAGTGTCTTCCAACAGAGGACTATATGATGTCGACTGATTAACGAGGGGGGTGAAGGCCTCGTCTGGTGGTTGGATTTTTGTGGAGCACGGTGTTTGTTTATCACGCCACCATCTGCATCAGCTCATTGGCGCATTTGCACGGCACAAAGCAATATGTGGGAGCGCGCAGGCGGATGGCGTTGAAGTTTCTCTTTGACGGTCCCGAACAGGCGAAACATATCGTCCTCCTGGCGCACGGCGCCGGCGCCCCGATGGATTCGCCGACCCTGACAGCGACAGCAAAAGCCCTGGCTGGGTTGGGTTTTCGCGTTGCTCGTTTCGAATTCGACTATATGGCCGGCCGGCGGACGGAAGCGGGCCGCAAGCCCCCTCCGCGAGCGGAAAAGCTCAATCGGGAATACATCGCCGCCGTCGATGCGCTCGACGCAATGAGGCCACTCATCATCGGCGGCAAGTCGATGGGTGGCCGCGTAGCCAGCATGGTCGCCGACGTCCTTTTCGCCTCCGGAAGGGTCCGCGGCCTGCTGTGCCTCGGCTATCCCTTTCATCCGCCAGCTAAGCCCGAGCAGTTGCGAACCAAGCACCTTGTCGACCTGAAGACGCCAACGCTCATCGTGCAGGGGACGCGGGACGGGTTCGGCACGCGGGAGGATGTCTGTGCCTACGCGCTTTCACCGGCCATCGAAATTCTGTGGCTCGAGGATGGCGACCACGATCTGCGGCCGCGAAAGAGCATCTCCGGGTTTTCATCTGCCGACCATCTCAAGACCATGGCGGAAGCCGTGGCGAACTGGGCTGAAACCCTAGCGGAGTGATACCGCCCATGAAGATCGCCACCTTCAACATCAATGGCATCACCGGACGCCTGTCCGGTACTTAGCGGAATCCCTGTCCTGAATTACCGTAATGCGCAGTTTGCGATCCATGTTCGACGCGTCGAGGCTCTTGAAGGATTGCAGACGGCCATAATCGGGTCACTACACGAAAGTGCTCTAAGTGTACGAGATCTGGAACATTTTGAGGACTTAGGCTGCCAGAAGCGATTGCCGCTGCCGTAATGGGCGGAACGTGCCCGCTGGGGCCGCAGCACCATTGACCTTTTAGAAACGCTGCAAGCGCTCCAGGCCTGGGACGTGTCAGTGCTTGCCGTCTCTGGCCTTCAGTTCGATCTCTCGACGCCGCACGGCAAAATGATCGCGTCAGTGATGGCCGCGCTCGCTCAGTTCGAGCGCGATCTCATTCGAAATCGGGTCACATCCGGCCTCGCAAATGCCAAGGCGCGCGGCAAGAAGCTTGGCCGCCAACCCGGCCAACGGCCATCCGACCGAAAGGCTGCCAGGATTGCAGAACTCTCCGGCGAAGGCCTGAGCCTGCAGTTGATCGGCCGCCAAGTGGATCTCAGCAAGAATACGGTCGGCGCCATTCTGAGGCGGCGGCGAACGCCCGAACAGACCGTTTGACCCGAATGCCGATTGGGGCGAGTTTCAGGCTTGGTCCGTTTATTGGGGGTGCAGCGGAAGGTTTCGTCCGTGGAGAACATTGAGGGACTGGGCCAAAGGGTGCAAATCTTTGGCATTTGAAGTTTGCTTGGCTGGCGTCGGCTTTCTGGTAGTCTTCGACCGCGAACGACATGGCGTTCAGCCGGGTCTTCATTGTGTTGGCAACACGCTTAACTTCGTTGTTAGTTGATGCAAGCGCATCGGAACTCTCCGCTGATTGGTCCTGAAACGGTACCACAGACGAAGGGACGGCCGGAGTGCCTTTTGAAGCAATGGTTCCGGTCGATCGGGGAAGCACGGATAGGCGGGATGCGCGGCAGAACTTCCCGCTGAATTGTGCCGCTACGATCGGCAATTACATCTTGAGCAGCAACCTGGATGCGATCCGGTCGCTGACGCCACTGTTCGAGCGGGCGGCGTCGGCGCTGATTGCACTGCCCGCGATGCTATATGGGCGGTTAATGCGCCGCGTAGCCAGCCCGGATATCGCGCACCATAATTTCCCTTGTCGGCTAAATACATAAACCCGATCATGATAGCTGTGTATCAACTCGAATTGACCGCAATGCATGGGGCACGCGTCGCAGCAGTGCGTGATCGTGTAGACGTGAGCGGCTACGAGATCGATCAACGAAGCGTTAGCCGGATTGGACGGTCCGCCGATCTCATTTCGCATTACGTTTCTTGTGGGTGCCTAAATTGTGAAGCGTAGGGCCAGAGACTCTCCCTGATCCCAAGCGCAAAATGGTCGGTGCCATTAGCCGCTGAATGAACAATCCAAAAAATATGCTTGGTCACACCAGTGGAGGTTAGAGTTTGAACGTTGGAATCTCATTTTCTTTTAAGTACAACATTTGCTCGATTTGGTCGCCTTCTCACGATTAAGTGAAGTGCGACAGTAGTCTCAGGCTGGGATATTGATTAGGCGTGCTTTTATCCGAGCCCAGCTCGCCAGGGGATAGCCATGCTTCGTCGCGCAGGTGGATTGCGGCTCTTGTTGTTCGGTCTGTTTGCCCTTGCATCATCCGGCGGCGGCGCCGATACAATAAGCGCTTCACACCTCCTCGTCGGCTCGTATACGCAGGGCAAAAGCAAGGGCATCTATCTCTATCGCTTCGACGAAAGTGCCGGCCACATCTTTCCCATGCCGCTCGTCGTGGCCAAGGCGGAAAATCCCTCCTGGCTTACGCTATCGACCGATCAGCGCTATGTTTACGCCGTTGATGAAAACGGCCCTGGCCAGCGCGATGTTGTCGGACGGGTGACATGCTTCGGTATCGATCGCAGTGGACGCTTGCGCCAGATCAGCCAGGTCAAGAGCCTGGGAGACGAACCGACCTATGCCAGCCTCAGCATCGACGGCAAATATCTCTTCGTTGCCAACTATTCCGTCCACGCCGATCCCGGCAGTACGCTAGCTATCATTCCGGTTGGCAAGGCCGGCGTGCTTCAGCCCGTCACCCAGATCAAGACGCAGCGGGCGAGCCAGGTGGACCCCGAACGTCAGATGTCGCCTCACATCCATTCGGCCGTTTCTTCGCCCGACGGCCGCTTCTTGTTTACGCCGGATCTGGGCGCGGACAAGGTCTATGTCTATCGCTACGATCCGATCGCGAATGCCGAGCAACCTCTCACCGCCGCGCCTGTGCCCTTCATCGAGCTTCCGCCAGGCAGCGGGCCACGCCACCTGGTGTTCTCCAAGGATGGCAAGCACGCCTATCTGACGCTTGAAATGGCAGGCTCGATCGTCGTTTTCGACTATGGAGACGGCCAATTGCATCAGGTGCAGATGTTGGCCATGGCGCCTGAGGGAGTCAAAGGGACAGAAGGTGGTGGTGCCATACACCTCTCGCCTGATGGGCGCTTGCTCTATGCCACCAATCGCGGCAGCTTCAACGAGTTGCTGGCTTATAGGGTTGATCCTGCCAGTGGCAGATTAACTCCGACGGCGAGGCGCTCGACCGAGGGCAGGGAGCCCCGCGAGTTCACATTCGATGCCACGGGCCGTTATCTGCTTGTCGCCAACCAATTCAGCAACACCATCGTGGTCATCGCTCGCGATCCTGAGACCGGTCACCTTGGGAAGGTGGTGCAAAGTTTTGCGTTCGATTCGCCGTCCTACCTGCAGTTCCTAAAAGACTGAAGGCTGTCACCAATTGCGCGGTTGCCCCGTTCGACCGAACTCTAAATACAGGTGGCCCAATGCCGTCCGATAAGACCGTTCCTGCCCGGCGCGATTTTCTGCGCCGATCTCTTGCGCTCCTCCCAGTCACCGCATTGGCTGGATATGGTGTTGGCACTGGCCAAGCGTTGGCCGATACTCCCGCCACGGTATCGGGCCAGACCCCACGCGCCTACATGCCGAGTTTCTTTTCCCCTGAGGAATGGGCGTTCTTGGGCGCGAGTGTGGCGCGCCTTATTCCGGCTGACGAGCGCGGCCCCGGCGCCCTGGAGGCCGGGGTACCGGAATATATCGACCGACAGATGGGCACTCCTTACGCTAGCGGCAATCAGTGGTACATGCGCGGTCCCTTCCAGCCGGATGCACCCGCGACGATGGGTTATCAGCTCCAACTGGCGCCTCGGGACGTCTACCGCCTCGGCATTGGGGATGCGGAGGCCTATAGCCGCAACCAGCATGGCAAGCCATTCGCCGAATTGGACGCAGGAACACAGGACAAACTGCTCGGCGCCTTTGAAAGGGGCGAGGCGCAGTTCGAGCACGTGCCCTCGCGCCTCTTGTTCGCCCTACTGCTGAGCAATACGCGCGAGGGTTTCTTCTGCGATCCCATGTATGGCGGGAACCAGGGTATGGTGGGCTGGACACTGATCGGCTTTCCGGGTGCCCGTGCCGATTTCATGGACTGGGTCGAGCGCGACGAGCGCTATCCTTTTCCGCCGGTTTCCATCCGTGGCGAAAGGGCCTGATCATCGTGCCGAAGACAATGAAGAAGACGGACGTCGCCATCGTTGGCTTCGGCTGGATTGGTGCGATCATGGCCAAGGAGCTGACCGAGGCCGGGCTGCAGGTGGTAGCACTGGAGCGCGGTCCCATGCGCGACACCTATCCAGACGGTTCCTATCCACAAACGATCGACGAATTGACCTACAATATCCGTCACAAGCTCTTCGTCGACGTCTCGCGCGAAACCGTCACGATGCGCCACACGGTCAACGACCAGGCCCTGCCGATGCGCCAGCTCGGCGCCTTCCTCCCCGGCACGGGCGTGGGTGGCGCCGGACTACATTGGTCCGGCGTCCACTTCCGCGTCGATCCGGTCGAGCTGCGACTGCGCAGCCACTATGAGGAGCGCTACGGCAAGAATTTCATCCCGGAAGGCATGACGATCCAGGACTTTGGCGTGAGTTATGAAGAACTGGAGCCGCATTTCGACTTCGCGGAAAAAGTCTTCGGAACGTCAGGCACAGCCTGGAGTGTGAACGCCAAGGTGGTGGGCGAGGGCAAGGGTGGCAATCCATTTGCAGCGGACCGTTCCGACGATTTTCCGCTGCCAGCGCAGAAGAACACAGTTTCGGCGACGCTGTTCAAGACGGCAGCGGAAACGATGGGCTATCATCCCTATAACATGCCGTCAGCCAACACGTCCGGGTCCTACACCAATCCTTATGGCTGTCAGATGGGGCCGTGCAATTTCTGCGGCTATTGTAGCGGCTATGCTTGCTACATGTATTCGAAGGCCTCGCCAAACGTGAATGTGCTGCCTGCACTGCGCCTGACGTCGAACTTCGAACTAAGGGCGCAGTCCCATGTGCTCAAAGTCAATCTTGACACCAGTGGCAAGCACGCCGCTGGCGTCACCTATGTCGACGCGCAAGGGCAGGAAGTCTTCCAGCCGGCGGAGATGGTGATCCTCGGCGCCTTCCACTACAACAATGTACGCCTCATGCTGCTTTCGGGCATCGGCAAGCCTTATGATCCTGCCAGCGGCGAAGGCGCGGTGGGCAAAAACTTCGCCTATCAGAACATGGCCACGATCAAGGCCTTCTTCGGTAAGGACGACCACCACACAAATCCTTTCATTGGCGCCGGCGGCAATGGCGTCGCCATCGACGATTTCAACGCTGACAACTTCGACCATGGCCCGCACGGTTTCGTCGGCGGCTCGCCTATGTGGGTCAACCAGGCTGGAGTTAAGCCGATCAGCGGCATAGCCGTGCCTGACGGCACGCCGGCTTGGGGCTCGGCGTGGAAAGGGGCAGTGGCCGATTATTACACCCACCAAGTGTCGATGGATGCCCACGGCGCGCACCAGTCGTACCGCGGAAATTACATGGATCTGGACCCGACCTACACCGACGCCTACGGGCAGCCCTTGCTGCGAATGACGTTTGATTGGCAGGACAACGACATCAAGATGAACCGCTTCATGGCGGATCAGTTGCATAAGGTCGCGCAGGCTATGTACCCCACCTCCATTGCCGTTTTTGGCAAGAGACCCGGCGACCATTTCGATATTTCCAGCTACCAGACCACCCATCTGAACGGCGGTGCCATCATGGGCACGGATCCTTCGACCAGCGCCGTGAATCGCTATCTGCAAAGCTGGGACGTGCCCAATGTTTTCGTGATGGGCGCTTCCGCCTTCCCGCAGGGCCTTGGCTACAATCCCACCGGCCTGGTGGCGGCACTCGCCTACTGGTCTGCCAAGGCGATCCGCGAACGTTATCTCAAGCAACCCGGCGCCCTGATGCAGATGTGAGGCTGCTCAATGATACGCATTTTGGCGATCCTGGCCCTGGCAGCGGCGGCCACCTTTGCCGCCATGCTCGCATTTGCGTTCTGGCCTACCAGTACGCGCCTCATCGAGACTGGTGACACCAGTTCCCCCGCACAGATCGAGGCCGGCCGCTATGCCGCCATCGTCGGCGATTGCGTGGCCTGCCACACCACGCCCGGCGGCAAACCATTTGCCGGCGGCTTGCCAATCGCCTCACCAATCGGCGCAATATATACTACCAACATTACGCCCGACCGCACCTACGGCATCGGCGACTACACGCTGGACGAGTTCGATCGCGCCGTGCGCCACGGCATCGCCAGGAATGGGGATTCGCTCTACCCTGCAATGCCCTATCCCTCCTATGCGCGGGTCAGCGACACCGATATTCGCGCCATGTATGCTTATTTCATGCATGGCGTCACGCCGGTAGCCGAACCTAACAAAGCCACCATTCCCTGGCCGCTGTCGATCCGATGGCCCGTGGCGTTCTGGCGCAAGCTCTTTGCGCCGAAGGCGGCTGCGCCGGATTTGACCGTGTCTGGGACGGCGGCCTCGCAAGTACCCTCAATCGCGCGCGGCGCCTATCTCGTCGAGGGCCTGGGCCATTGCGGCGCCTGTCACTCGCCGCGTGGTATGGCTTTCGCGGAAAAGGGGTTGACCGCCGCTGATGCCGCCTTCCTGACCGGAGGTGCACCGATGGAAGGTTGGGTGGCCAAGTCCCTAAGGGACGATGGCCTGGACGGCTGGAGCGAAGGGGATCTGGTCCAGTTCCTCAAGACCGGCCGCAATGCCGATACGGCGGCCTTTGGCGGAATGACCGACGTGGTCCGGCACAGCTTGCAATATCTGAGCGACGACGATCTCACGTCCATCGCCCGCTACCTCAGAAACTTACCGCTGACCAAGCCCGGCCAGGCCGCGTTCCAGCCTGACCCGCAAATCGCACAGGCGCTATGGAAAGGCGACGAGAGCGCACGCGGGGCGCGGGTCTATATCGACAACTGCGCCGCCTGCCACCGCACCGACGCCAAGGGCTATACCCGCTTCTTTCCGGCCCTCGGCGGCAACACGGTGGTGCGGGCGGAGGATTCGACCTCGCTGATCAGCATAGTCCTCAACGGCAATGCGCTGCCGGGATTGCGCACCGCTCCCTCCGCGATCACCATGCCGCCATTCGGCTGGCGTCTCAGCGATCAGGAGGTGGCCGATGTGGTCAGCTTCATTCGCACCAGCTGGGGTAATCACGCTGCGCCCATCACTGCTGCCGACGTGACCAAGCTACGCCGGCCGCCGCAAGAGAATTCCAAACCATGACGGGGCCTCAGATAGCAGCCCTAAAAAGATTGCTAGGGTTCAACTCTAGATCCAGCAGTTGAACTATGTTGGTTGCAGGGTCGATAGGCTTGATTATGCTGATCGGAGGTTCGGAGTCCCTCAGGGGCTATTCGCGCAGGCCCTTGCTTAGGACATCCTTCACGGGGTTCGGATGCCGAGCGGCACGCTGTGCCACTGATGTCATTGTGGACGCCCGGGTCAAAAACAAGGCTCTTGTCGCACTGCACTTAATGGGGCGACGACAAGAACTGCTCCCCGTGACACGCTAGCCGAATATCTAAGTTATTTCAAATCGTTGGTCCATCTTCGTATCAATACCAATGAATCAGCATTTGCAGACCTATAGGTGGTTTTGCGCCCGAAATTGGGGAATTTCGACCCAGTTGCAGCGGTCGTTAGGGCGACCTGAGAATTTGGTCTGCATTTGTTCCCACTAAGCGTGTCACGGGGAGCAGTTCTTGTCGTCGCCCCATGCTCGCGTCTCCAAAGCCGATGGTTCTCAGTCCCTCGACCTGCAGCATGATGCTCTGCGCACCGCCGCCGTCGAACAGGACAACATTTATGAGGATCGCGCTTCCGGCAGCCGCGACGATCGCCCCGGTCTAGCCGCCTGCCTTAAATCCTTGCGATATGGCGATGTGTTGGTGGTCTGGAAGCTCGATCGTCTCGGACGGTCGCTCGCCCACCTGGTCAATACCGTGAAGGATTTATCAGAGCGCAAGATCGGCCTGCGTGTGCTGACCGGAAAGGGAGCGCAGATCGAGACCACGACCGCATCCGGTCGTATGGTGTTCGGCATCTTCGCCACACTGGCAGAGTTCGAGCGGGATCTGATCCGGGAACGCACCATGGCCGGTCTTGGCGCTGCCCGGGCGCGCGGCCGCAAGGGAGGCCGTAAATTCTCGCTGTCAAAGGCTCTGGTGCGTCTGGCCCAGGCCGCCATGGCGCAGCGCCACACGTCCGTTTCCGATCTGTGCCAAGAGCTCGGGATTGAGCGCGTCACTCTATATCGCTATGTCGGCCCAAAGGGGGAGCTTAGGGATTACGGAAAGCGGGTCCTCGGCTTAGCGTAGGGACCTCACCCTCAGACGGACCATGCACTTCCGCGACAGCTTCCAGGTTCCTGATCCATCTTGCCGATGCGGCCACATCTCTGAATGAAATTCATCCCCCGGCGGTGCCTTGGGCAAGACAGCCAGTATACGATCGTCAAGTCACGGAAAATGCGGCTTTCGCCGTTATCAATACGGAAACGACGAGCAGCAGCCAAAGAACAATTCGCCGGTACGAAGCTTCGCTGGTGTGAGCAAACCCTTTCGCCCCCAGCCAGATGCAGATCGCGTAGATTGGAAAAAGCAAAAGCGATAGATGGAGCCGGGGCGCCGTAACTATCCCGTAACCGATGTAGGTTGCACCCAGAATCAGGCTCTCGCCGGTCAAGAACACAATCGCGTCAGCGCGTGTCGTTTGTGCGTCCATATTCCGCCCAAGCAGATAGATCATCGCGGGTGGCCCGAAGATTCCGCACACACCTCCCGCGAAACCGGACACTGCCCCGGCTCCCACACTCCGGGCCGGCCCAGCACCAAGGCGGAATGCCTTGCTGAACAGCATGTATAACGTAGCCAACAGTAGGAACAAGCCCACAATCAGTTCGGCAAGGGACTGATCGACGACAAGGAGAACCATGACACCCAAAGGGGACAGCGCAATCGCGCCGATGGCCATCCAGAAAATTGTGCGCCTATCGCACTTTGGAATCGCCTTCCAAACAAGGGGAAGGGAGGGCAGCAGATCGATGAGGAACAACGTGACGACAGCGGTTTGAGCGTCGTAGGCCAGCGTAACAAGGGGAACGTAAATCATCGCTGTCCCGAACGCGGCAAATCCTCGCGAAAATCCTGCCGCCGCTGCTGCTATCAGCGCACAAATCAACGTCCCCACTCAGGCCCCTCCAAATAATCTGAACATGCCGAAGGATGCAGAAAACGGCCGGCGATAAGGAGTGGAGAAATTATGCTACCATTGGCACTATCAGGCTGGAGCGGGCTGTATGGTGGATGGTGAGGTACGGGCAGAGCTGGCGGCGTTCTTAAAGTCGAGGCGCAACAGGCTGTCCCCGACAGCTTTTGGCTTGCCCAGCGGCCCCGGGCGTCGAGCACCAGGCCTGCGGCGCGAAGAGGTCGCGGCGCTTTCGGGGATCGGTCTCACCTGGTACACTTGTCTGGAGCAAGGCAAGGACATCCAGGTCTCAGCTGCATTTCTCGACAATCTGGCGCGCGGTCTACGTTTCAGTGAAGCGGAACGAGAGCATTTGTTCGCCCTGGCAGAGCATCGGCGACCACCACCGTCCGGCTTGCTTATGCCAGCGCAGCAGGATCGCGGCTTACAGGTCCTTCTCGACAGTATCAGCAACCCAGCTTACGCTCGAAACAGCCGCTTCGACGTGTCCACCTGGAATGCCGCCAATACGGAGATGTTCGGCGATTTTGCTTCTATTCCCCCAGCCGAGCGCAATGTCATTCGGCTGATTTTTCTCCGTAGCTATCATCGTCGCTCAATGCCGGAGTGGCAGGCGGACGCCCCTGCATTGCTCGCAAGGTTCCGCGTCAATCTCGGCCTTGCTCCGGACAAGGCACCTTTTTTCTCCCTTGTGAATGAGTTGACTGATCTCTGCCCCGAGTTCCGCAGCCTGTGGGCAGATTATGAGGTGAGCAGTCCTGGCGAAGGAGCCACGCATTTCCATTCACGTCGCCATGGCGACCAACATTTTCGCCATCACCTCCTGATGCCGGAGACGTGGCCAGACCTGCGCATCGTAATTTTCATTCCAGGCCAGGCACCGTCTTGCCCGTCAATTTCAGTGCGTCCTGGGCCAAGCTGAAATCGATCTGCAATTCTCGTCGCAAAACTCGCTCTCAGAAGTCGCCCCGGGATATTCGGTTACCGGGTTCCGGTCGCCTTAGCGTAGGATTCCGCCCCCTCCCGCAAACGCCCCCCAATCGCCTTGTCTAGCGGCGCGATCGCCTCGGGCGGCCGCCGGGCCGCGACGGATACTTGAATGTTCTTACGGGCGAACGCCCGGGCAAGCGCCTGGCCGATGGCGCCAAACCTATAATCGCATAGCTCATGAGATCCTCCGGGCTACTGTTTAGAGTGAATGCAGGCGCATTTGACTTGGGCTGTCGTCTACCCCGAGAGGGAGCCAATTTGCTTGTGCCCTTCCCGGAGCTGCGTTGAGCGAGTGAAAAAGCGGGCGCCCTATGCAATTGTCCGAACGACACCACCGTCGACACGCAAGGAAGTGCCTGTTGTCGCCGAGGCCTGCTCCGAGCAGACATAGACGACCAAGTTTGCGACCTCTTCAGTCGTTGCGAAGCGCTTGATGAGCGTTGTCGGGCGCGTCGTTTTCAGGAACTGCTGCTCGGCTTCCTCTTGCGTAATGCCTTGCTCCTCTGCGGCCGCCTTCATCCAACCGCCCATGATCTCCGAATTCGTCGGACCAGGGAGAACCGAGTTGACGGTGACGCCCGTTCCGCCGACCACCTCGGCCAAGCCCCTCGAAATGGCGAGCTGAGCGGTCTTGGTCATGGCGTAGTCGATCAAGTCCACGGGGATTGCGAGCGCGGACTCGCTACTGATGAAGACGACGCGACCCCAGCCGCGTTTCATCATGTTCGGCACATAGTGGCGGGAGGCGCGAATGCCGCTCATGACGTTCAGCTCGAACAGATCGATCCACTCGCTGTCGCCAATTTCGAAGAAGGGCTTCGCGCGTCCGGTTCCCACATTGTTGACGAGAATGTCCGCATCCGGGGCCCGCGCAAACAAGTCCTCCGCGCCTTCCGGGGTTGCAAGATCGGCGACGACACCGATGAACTCACCCTTTGGAAAAAGCGCGCGCAACTCGCGAAGCGTTGCGGCGACCCTGTCCTCGCGGCGGCCGTTGATCACGACCGCGGCATTGGCGCGCGCCAGCCCTTCTGCAATGGCTCGGCCGATACCTGCCGTGGACCCAGTAACGACCGCCTGACGGCCAGTAAGATCGATATTCATGACACCATTCCTTCAACCGCGGAGAGGTCTGTATGTGGGCTATGTCGGAACCAATGATAATGGCTTAAGTTGCCATAACATTAATTCCCAGGAGGAATGGGATGGATCGATTCAACGAGTTAAACGCCTTCATAGCCGTGGTTGAAGCAGGCGGTTTTTCCGCGGCGGCGCGCACAACCGGTGACTCACAGTCCGCCATCAGTAAAGCCATCGGGGCGTTGGAAAAACGCCTTGGCGTGATGCTGTTCAATAGGAGCACACGCCGGGTGACCCTGACGGATCAGGGGCGGAGATACTATGATCGGACAAAGCCACTTGTTGACGAGCTGCAGGACGCTGATAGCGAACTAACCAGAAGCACACTGGGTGTTTCGGGTTTAATTAGGATCGCCGTATCTGGTACTTTCGGCCGTCTTCATGTTTTGCCGCTCATCCCCAACCTATTGTCAATCAATCCCGGCCTTCAGGTGGATCTCGTTCTCTCGGACATCGTGCGAGATATGGTGGAAGATCGGATCGACTTGGCGATACGCGTGGGGCCTGTCGATGAACCCGACGCGGTTGTCAGGCGCGTGGCGATCACCCCGCTCGTATGCGTTGGATCCCGTCGCTATTTCGAGCGCCACGGGATCCCAAATACCCCCGCGGAGCTTGTTGAGCACAATTGCCTTTTGTATGGCGGCCTAACAGAGGCGGCGAATTGGCCGTTCGTGGGGCGAGAAGGTCGATTCAGCGTGCCGGTTCGGGGAAACCTCTGGTCTAACAGTGTCGAAACGATCCGGGCCGCAGTTCTGGCCGGTGTTGGAATTGGCCTGTTCGCCAAGGTTTCCCTTGCTGATGAACTCCACCATCCTGATGTCATTACCATCCTCGGGGAATTTATGAGCGATGTCAGAGATATAAGTCTCGTCTGGCCGAAACGCCGTTTCGTTCCGGCCCGCGTCCGGCAAGTGACCGATTTCTTCGCGGAGTCCATTCCGCAGCGAGCTTAGGAAAAATGTTCAGCGATGGTTCGAAGTGTCTCCCGGGATCGATAACGCATTTAGAGGCCGCCACGCGACACCTCGACGATGATGCGCTTTTCGACAACCGGGCTGTCAATCGGAGCGATGCCCCAAATGCTCCACCACCATCTCGATGAAGCTCTTCAGCTTCGGCGTTTGCCGCCGATCAGGGTGGAAGAGCAGGTGAATGGGACGCGGGGGCGTCTCGTAATTCGGCAACACTCGGACGAGCCGCCCGGTCGCGAGGTGAGGGCGCACCAGGTCTTCCGCGAGGAGCGCCAAGCCGAGTCCTGCGAGCGCCGCCTGCGTCAACGAAGCCGCGCTGTTGGCCTTGAGGCGGCTGTGGATTAGGGCCTTTGAGGTGCGACCGTCCCGTACAAAGACCCAATCGCTGACTGTCAGCTCGGGCCAATTGGCGAAGCCCATGCATTCATGGTTGGGCAGGTCCGATAGCGTCGACGGAATCCCTCGCTCTTGTAGATAGGCCGGCGAGGCGCAGGCGACCGTGCGAAAGGGGGCGAGCTCTATCGCCCCAAGGTTGGATGTTCTTAGAGGCCCGATCCGGAACACCGCCTCAAACCCTTCGTCGATTAGGTCGACAAAGCGGTCGTTGAGAACCAACTCGGCATCGACACTGGGATGGCTGCGCAAATATCGTGCGATCACAGGTGTCAGGCTGTGCGTTCCGAAAGAAACCGGCGCATTGACGCGCAAGAGCCCTCGCGGTTTGCCCCTGGCCTCATCAGCAATTGCATCCGCCCAGTCGACCTCGGCCAGCGCCACTTTGCACCGATCGTAATAGGACTTGCCGATCACCGTCAGACTTTGCTTTCGGGTCGTGCGGTTGAGCAGGCGTGTCCCCAGGCGTGCCTCCAGATAGGTGACGTGCTTGGCCACCATCTGCGGTGAGATGCCGAGCGCCGATGCCGTCGTTGCAAAGGAGCCGCTTTCTGCCGCCTTCACGAATGCGGCCATGCTGGCGAGACGATCCATTCCACACTCCTGGTTGGGAGAGCCGGTTTCATGTCGCCATTTATCGACGGAATGCAAGAGGACATTTTGGTTGGGAGTATTCGCTTCTCCACCCGGGCACATCTTCGAAAGGCACAAACATGAAGATCGGCATTGTTGGCGCTGGCAATATCGGCGGCGCACTAACCCGTCTCCTCCGGGCCGCAGGGCACGAGGTCACGATCGCCAATTCGCGCGGACCAGAGTCTTTGGCGGACCTGTCGGCCGAAACCGGCGCGCGGGCAGCTGTGATCGAAGATGCTGTCCGCGGCCAGGAGGTCGTGGTCGTCGCCGTTCCTACAAACAAAGTCCCTAGCCTGCCCCGCGAACTGTTCGCGGCCACGCCCGCCGACGTCGTCGTGATCGACACGACCAACTACTACCCGCGACAGCGCGATGGTCATCTCGACGGAATTGAGGACGGGAGCACTGAAAGCGAATGGGTCGAGCAGCACCTTGGGCATCCCGTGATCAAGGCCTTCAACACAATTGAAGCGACCCATCTTCAACCGGGCGCCAAGCATGCGGGCTCCGTGGACCGCATCGCTCTGGCGGTGGCGGGCGACGACGCCAGGACCAAGTCCAAGGCGATGGCACTGATCGACGGGATCGGCTTCGACGCAGTGGACGCCGGCACTATCGCGGAGTCCTGGCGCCAGCAGCCGGGCTCACCGGGCTATCTCAAGGACTATGACGTCAAGGGCGTCCGCAGCGCGCTCGCCGAGGCGAACCCCGAACGTCAGCCCGAGTGGCGCGCCACGCCCAACAGCCCCGGCACATACGACTCGCCGGCGTGAACGCCCTTGGTCCGCCACCATCCGCCCCACCCCCAGACTATCAAGGATTAGCCGATGCGCTCTAGCTGGATAGCCTGGCACAGCGTTGAGAAAGCTTACCGACAATATTGCGTCTTAAACTGGCTTCTTGGCCTTGATTAAGGCTCCAGAGAGCTGATGACGCCGCATCCTTTCGGCCCAGCATTTTTAAGCGGCGGACCCAATTACGCAGGGTGTCCTGATTCTCAGATAAGATGTCCTTAGCGAAGCTCTTTCTCAGATTAAATGGACTTTCTCAAATTACCTGTTTTGTAACCGGGGCAAAACCGGTGGCGGACGCGGCGTTATGACTCAGGAGTATCGGGTTAGAGTGGGTGGCGGTTTGGCGGGTGGCGTGATTCCATCAGGCCATGGCGGAGCCACCAGATTCTCGAACGCTGATCCCTGCGGACCTGCTCGACATGATCGTGCAGTTGCGGGCGGAGGTCGCCGGGCTTCCGCTTAACTCGTTGATATCGCTCAGTTCTGATTCTCACAGCTAGATGTCCTCCGACAGCGGGGCAGGCTGTGCAAAAACCTGAATCAGGAGATGGCGTCGCCACGCCGCTGTCTGGCAAGCCGACCTCCTGAAATTCACTTGGGGGTGGGCGCCGGGACCTGTCAGGGCTTCACGAACCGATAGGCGAAGCGATCGGTCTCGCCCTTGATCGAGGGATCGAACACTTTGATCGAGTGCGTATCGTCCTCGTTCGCGAGCATGGTGCTTTCCGCGTCCAGTACGAAGCCCGCGTCTTCCACCTCCTTGCGAACGGATGCAGGCTCGATCCGATGCAGCGACTGGGCGCTGCTCGTGCCTGCTCCGGCGGCGGCGGCGTGATCGACGATGACGTAGAACCCACCAGGCTTGAGTCGATCGTAGACGGCTCGATTGAAGTCGGCCGCCGTCGCGCCCCTGGCCTGGATCAGTGCGGTGTGGAGATCGTGGTAGAACAGGTGCAGCCACAGCACATCCGCTGGCTGCGTGGCCTCCGGGATAGCCACGAGGTCAGCTGAGACTGCTTCGACGTTCTCTCGGCCGGGCTCCTTCGCAAGCGTCCGCATGCGGCCGACCGGATCGTCCTTGAAGTGGGCGACTTCGGCCGGCACGAAGCTGTAGACCCGCCCCTCTGGTCCGACGATGTCGGAGAAGAGGCGCGTCCAGTCTCCGTCGCCTGGGTACACGTCGATCACGGTGGAGCCCGCATCGATGCGGGAGAACCGGATCAACTCGGATAGTTTGGATTGGTCGTACATCAGAATCTCCTTACGGTTGGGCATACGACGAGCGGGCGGCGTGCGAGGGGGCAATCCACGGCTGATTCACCGTCTACCCCCGAGCCGATGGCTGCAGAGGGCCAGCGCTACGCAGGCCCGGACGCGTCCATCTGCGAGGCCCGGGCCAGTGCTTGCGTGTCGACGTATTCCCGGATGTTGGTCAGTTTACCGTCCCGGACCGTGATGGCGAAGATCCAGTCGTCCTCGAACGTCTTGTTCGTAGCTTTGATCTTTCCCCTCGCGAAGCCGACGACCAGGACCCGGTCTCCTTGCGCTACGAACTCCCGTGGTTCCGTGGACGTTTCAATCGACCTGGATGCCGTCTCAAGCAAATCCGCCAGCCCCGCGTGTCCGTGGCGCGTTCCGGCCAGCGGCCAGTCCTCGCCCGGAATGATCCACTCGATGTCTTCGGCGACCAGCGCCAGCAGAGCCTCCCTGTCGCCGCGGCCGATCGCGGCGAAGAAGTCCTTCACGGTCTGGATGTTCTTCTCAATGCTCATGGGAATTTCTCCATTTCATACGGATCGGATCGCGCTCGATCCGATCCGTGCATCGTGGCCAAGCCGGTGGGCACGTCGTGTTCATCAGTCGAACTTGACCAGGTCCTTGAAGATCAGCCGACCCCAGCTCTTTCCGCGCGCCTGCACAAGCAGTCCGCCTTCCGAAAGCCCGCCAAGTTTGATCGGCGCGAAACCGAGCTTTTCGGCAAGCGCGCCAATCTCCTCAGCGGCGCCGTCATCGTCGCTGGCCAGGAACACGACTCTCTTGCCTCCATGGACGGCCGGATCTTGGTCAAGGACCGCAGCGACCAAATGGTTGAAACCCTTGACCAGTTTGGCTCCCGTGAAGGCCTGCGCGACGGCCTTGGAAGAAGGCTGTCCTCCCAGTTCCTCAGGGGGCACGCCATAGGCATTGGTCACATCGACGATGGTCTTCCCCTGCCAACTGGGGAGTGCCTTTGCGACATCCGGGTGCGCCTCGAAACGGACCGCCAAAAAGATGATGTCCGCCTTGACGGCTTCCGCCAGTTTTTTGGGGATGATCGTGGGTCCGATCGCGGCCGCAGCGGCTGCAAAGCTTTCCGGGTCGCGCGTGGTCGCGACGGATACTTCGATGCCGTTGCGGGCAAACGCCTTGGCCATGGCCTGGCCGATATTGCCGAAGCCGATGATTGCGTAGTTCATGATGCTTCTCCGATCCTGTGTTAACGCCGGGGTCAGACCTGCGCCATGCCTCCGTCGACCGCCAGATCCACGCCGGTGATGTAAGAACTTTCATCGGAGGCGAGGAATGTGACGGCAGCCGCAATTTCCTCTGGCTTTCCCCTGCGACCCATTGGGATCTGTGACGCAAATTGGGCGACCGCTTGCTCGGCTTGCTCAGGGGTAAGGCCTGTCGTTGTCTCTAAGGCGGGGGTCTCGATCGGCCCGGGGCTCATCGCATTAACGCGGATTTTGCGATCTTTCAGCTCCAGGGTCCAAGCGCGCGCAAAGTTGCGCACAGCAGCCTTACTCGCGGCATAGGTGCTAAACCCTGGAAGCCCCAACACGTTCGACACTGAAGAGTTCAGGATAATCGAACCGCCGTCTTTGAAGAGAGGAAGCGCCCTCTGCACCGTAAAGAATAGACCCTTCACGTTCACATCGAAGGTCTGGTCAAAATGGGCCTCGGTAGCGGCCGTGAGCGGTGCGATTGTCCCCGCGCCCGCGTTCGCGAAGAGAATGTCGATGTGACCATGTTTCTCTTTCACGACAGCATAGAGGCGATCCAGATCTTCCAAGTGCGACACGTCGCCGACGACTGTCGTAACGTTTCTCGCGATGAAGGCTGCG
>Ga0206877_10196_pt1 | contig 17596 bp, 11 predicted proteins | sample Alteio_BWOrgCont_7_FD_152623 | JGI IMG/M metagenome (GOLD analysis project Ga0206877, IMG submission 152623) | Enriched cells from forest soil in Barre Woods Harvard Forest LTER site, Petersham, Massachusetts, United States -... | ecosystem: Environmental > Terrestrial > Soil > Temperate forest >...
CTCGCAATACTAAGTTTTCCTTGATCGATTTTCTCTTGCCACAGCCTAGCGTCAAAGGCAAATTTTGCTCTATCTCCACCACTTATTTCTTTCAGGAATTCTTCTTTCAACTCTCCCATGGTGCGTTGATTGTTTTGAAAGTAGGTAGAATTTCTTGCAATAGAAAACGCGTAATTGCTCGGCTGATTTACAAATCCATAGCCACCAGGAATTTCAGTTCCTTCTTCGTTATGCATCGCCAACGTCATTGCAACTGAGTGTATCCCAACAATAGCTTTTCGCTTTGAACGAACGACAAAAACATTCCCTCCTTCTAAAACAGAATTGGCACTGTATACGACATCCAGTTTGATCTGCTGAGCTATGTCAGTAGCGAGAAATTGGCTTTCCTTCATTAACCCGAAAGCACCGTACGCTTCAGGAACATCCCTAATGAATTCACCTTCTTCCAAAGGCAAAAAGGCTTTAATTTTAAGATTGAAATTAGAGTACCCCAATTTTCTAGGTATTCGAGGTAATAATATTTTCCTGTCCATTCTCTGAATCATCAGATCCCGAACAAAAAAATGAGGTGCATGGTCAAAATATGTCGCTCCGGTCTCTGATGCGTCGAACCATTTAAGATTTTCTATGAATGGCTTTTTCGCAAATTGAGATAAAATTTCATGATGTCCAATGACCAAGAAAGGATCGGCAAACCCAAGCGAGGAAGTACAAAAAGCTAAAACACAAAAAAAATGCTTAGTTTTCATTACAACGGCAACTTTACCTCTTCCCAGCAGCCTCTGCAATAGACTTGATACCAGTAAGGCCCTTTTCAAAGTCTCCGCCAACCATTTTGTCCATGTTCATGAAAATACAAAAAACTCGGGAGATCAAGCTACTTTTCCCCGTCATCGCCCAAGTCACCTGAGTTTGTCCATTTTCGGACTTGAAAGTAAATTCGGCATTGTTCGTAGCTTCGAAAGGCTTAAGAAAGTCCAATCTGATCCGAATGAGATCGTTCGGATTGCTTTCAACTATTGTCATTCGACCTTGGCCAACTTCTCTGTTGCCTTCCCAACTGAAAGTAGCCCCAGCTCCAGAGGATGGCCCTTCAAACGTATTCTTAGCCTGAGGGTCGCGCTTTGCCCAAGGGGACCAGGCTTGCCAATTATGAAAATCGTTCACCTGGGCAAAAACTGCCTCTTGCGGAGCACCAATGAGAATACCTCTTTCGATTCGGAAATCAGGCGATTTGGAAGCAGCAATCCCTAAAATCACAATAACGATGGCAACCAAAGCAATTAGAATTTTTTTGAGCATAAGAGAGCCCCCTTTACTTATAAATATTCGCTATTTCTCTTCATTTGTAAACAGCATCAATCGCCAGAACTTGCCGACGATTCTCCAATTTGCCCTTTCACGGGCGGTGGGGCAGCATAGCAAAACACAGGAATACACAAACTTGCGAGTCCCGCCATTAGAATTGGTCTCATGAAGCTATCTTAATCTCCGACTTCTGTAACGGCCGATTGACCATAAATTGCGAAGATAAAGTAATTTCTAATCGCGTCCCTTGTCCCAGCTTCGATCTGATTTCCAATTTTCCGCGCAGCTTCTCCTCAACAATGCTTTTTACTACGTCCATTCCTACGCCCCTGCCCGAAATATCGCTCACTTCCTCTTTGGTGCTAAAGCCAGGCATGAAAATGAGATTCAAAATCTGTGAATCGCTCAAATCTTTAACACTCTCTCTCTGAATCAGCCCACTTGAAAGGGCCTTCTTGAGAACTGCATTCCGATCAATGCCCTTGCCATCATCCGCTAAGGTTATTTTTACCGTTCCATCTACAATCGATGCCGATAGCTGAACTTGAATTGCCGAGTTTTTACCCTTCTTTCGTCGAATATCAGGTGCTTCCCCTGCATGATCCAAGGAATTCCGGACCACATGCAGTAATGCATCATAAAGGTATGGCAGAATACGCAAATCCAGTTGAGTCGACTCCCCCATTCTTACAACATTCACTTCATACTCGAGTTCCTCCGCCAACGACTTTGCCATCGCATCCAATCGATCAAATAGACCCTTCACTGGGGTCAGCAGTAGCCCAGCAACTGATTTTTTCGCAATGGCTTTGTCAATTGTTCCCGGACCACGAAAGACCTCTCCCAAAAGCCGCTCTAACTTATCTTGCGGAATTGCTATTCCCTTGTTGACTGGAGAACTCCCGGCCTGATGCCCCGATTTAGAAACCATAATTTTCTGATAGACCTGAATCATTCTTTGAAGCGAGTCCTCAATGGATTTGAATTCTGCTCGTATTGCACTAAACCGTTCCAAATTCGCGGTGCCTTTGCCCGGTTTTTTATAAAATAATGAAACTTTTTGCTCCAAATCATGCGCCTTTTGTTGGATCGATTTAAGTCCAAACTGCTTGATCGATCCTTTGAGCGTATGGAGAATGCCCAACAAACTCCTGCCGGCATTTGGGCTTTCCGCGCTTTCTTTTTCCGAAAGCAATAGCGTCCCTTCTTTCAAATTGCGACTAAAATCACTAATAAATTGCTCCACCACACCCACTGGGTTTTTAATCAGTTGTGCAATAATTTCCAATTCTTCTTTGTGAGTTTCTTCCTGTCTCTTGATTTCTCTTTCGAGCCGTTTCTGTTCGGTCAAATCAAAACAGACTAACATCAGTTTAATAATTTTGTTTTCATTGTCCTCAATCCTGGGTTCATAAATAGGTCGCCATTCAAAGTGAATTTGCCGCTTATCTATTTTCCCCGCATCGCCTGAATTTCCATCTCGCTTAATCCTACTGTACTCGTGATCCTTCAAGGCAAAGTCTTGAATCATCTCGAAAGACTCTGGACTGGCGAACACACTTTCTATCCAAGACAATAGATTCTTTTCATGCAACTCTTTCTCTGCCGGAGTAAAAAGCAAATCTATTATACTCTGCCCGGATATATCCTCACAACCAAATAGTTCCACCGCAAATTTTGAATAATCTGGATTGATCTTTCCCGACGAATCTAAAGTTACAATTGCTTGCTGGATGTTATTCATCACATCATCCAGCTCCTTCTTCTGCCTCAAGGTCAGCAAGGTTGTCTCTTGTAAATTCAAATTTGCCTCAGCAAGTTCCTGAGTTCTTTCGACCACTCTATTTTCTAAATCCGCATTTAAATCTCTTAATTCATTTTGATATTGAATGTTCTCAACATCCGCCGAGACCATCGCCATCACCGTCCGTGCCATAAAAATATCCTCGGACTTAAAATCCCGGTTTTCCGGTCGGCCGCCAACTACTATCATTCCTTTCGTTCTATCTTGATAAGAAATAGGACAAATCAAATACCAAATGCTTGAAAAATCGTGCTGAGCAATTTCTTTGCTCTTGCTAAATTTTAAAACGACTTCCTTGTACGACAAATCCTCAGGCCATGATTTTTTTGAATACACCGCATTCAGTTTTCCTGTATTTTGTTTATAACCGAAATACATCCCGAATGCATACTGTCCCTCTAGGAGAGTTGAAAGAAAATTGGTCGCAAAATCCATTAATTCCTGAATATTTCTTGTACCTCTGATCTTTCCAGAAGCATCATTGATGCGATAGAGATTTTGAATCCTTCTTTCAATCTCATCACTCATCGAATTAAAACTAGTAGCGAGATCGAAAATTTCATCATGACTACTGACCGAGACCTTAGTTCCGAAATTACCCTGCGAAACCAATTTTGTGGCATTACGCAATTGTAGAATCGGATTTACGAGTTTTTCGACAAAAACGTAAGTCAGCATAAATGCCCCAAGAAAGAGAAGCACTCCGATCATGATTGTTCGTCTGACTAATACCTCGCCCGTTTCCAAAGCTATGGTCTTCGGCACCCAGCTCACAACATTCAGGCTTCCGGACGCCAATCTTTGGTAGGCACCCAGGAAGACCTGGTCTCTATATACAAATTCTTGAAACTCCCGATCCAACTTAGAAGTTAACATATTTCTGACAAACGGCAGCGCCAGGAAGTTCTCAGCAATGAGATCTTCTTTTGAGTCAGTGCCTCCCAGAAATTTTCCGTTATTATCCAATAAAAGAACCGCGTAGGGCCCCGTACCGGAAAAAATCTTGGTAAGACTGGTGGCGTCCAGTAAGGCACCGATCACTTCCAGTTTGTCGGTTTGATAATCTGTTATTCTAGTATCTCTATTAATCACCCTTGCCATAGCGCTTTCGTATGCCGGGAAAATCATAAAGAAACTAGAGCTTTCCTGCACAGAGGTACCCAGTGTTTTATTTGATTGAATTGAAAGCCAGTTAGCTTGCTTGAACTTAGAAGGAGAGGTGCCCTCTACCGCATCAACGACTGCTTTTTTAAGCAAATCTCTCAAATGAATAGAATTTTCGGCTTTGAGATGTCGCGCTCGAAGATTTTCCCAAGGTTCCATTTGTGAGTTGAAAACATAGCTACCTCTTTGCTTTGAGAAAATAAATCGATTGAGAATGGTAACATCTTTATTCATCTCATCTTGAGTTGATTTGAGATGATTCAGTGTACCTGTCTCCGTATACCTCACATCCTCCAAGTGACTGCCGATCAAGTTGAGACGCGAAAGAATGCCGGTTAGCCACTCACTGACTTCCCCTGCTTTGGAGGCATTCAGAATATCGGTAAACAAATAGACACTGTCTAAATTATCTTTTTTAAATAGATGCGCTGCATTATATAAGAATGAAACTAGAGTAATAGCCAAGAGACCCGTGATCAAAACAGTGAACTTACTTCCTATAGAAGTTCTACGCCAATGTACTGACGATCTTATTTGTTCCATTGAATCACTGGTCATATTTGCATTTTAGGTTAGCATTTTAAGAGAAGACCCATTTCATTGAATATTCGGAGAAAATGCTCAATAGCTTAACCTATGCAGAACCAATCGTCGGAAATAACCCCATCTAAATCAAGGCGAATGAAACGAATTCTGATGTTGGGTATTCCGAGTATTCTGATCATACTGGACTCAACTCTTCTTTGGCTGGACTTTAACGATAACTTGACAGGCAGTGATCGACAGAGGATTGCAACAACCCGTGAAATCAAAGGAAGGGTTCGAAGACGGCCAGTGGAACGCTTTCGTTGGTTCACTGCAAAAGATAATGGTCCAGTTGCTATCAGTGATTCCGTCGTGACTGACCAGGATTCAAGCGTTGTTCTCGTTTTTCAAGGCGGCACTGAAGTAGAGGTAGGCGAAAACTCCATGGTTACCTTACAAAATAAGTGGAACCAGGTCGCCCTTGGACTTAATTCTGGAATGATTAAATTTAGATCTAAGAAGAAAGCTTCTAATCCACCCCTTTTAATTGCACAAAACAAAGTGCTAGCAATCGGTAGCAGCTCCACCGAAGGCACTTTGGACGTAAAAGATGACTATATTAAAGTAAACGTAGACAAGGGAAGCCTCAACCTCGAAGAAGGTGAGAAAAAGCAATTGCTTGAAACTCAAAAGACCATACAGCTGGGACTGGACGGCTCGAAACAAGTAATTCAATCTGCAATTCATTTAAGGGAGCCTGAATCAGAAAAAATCATTATTGGTAAAGGCGAAGAAAATACTCTCACTCCGATCAATTTTTCATGGGAATTTTCGGATATTTCTAAGCTGACAAAACTAAAAACTACATCGGCTCGACTCGAGATATCTCCTGATTCCAGTTTTAATCAAAACTGGCAATCGATCCCAGCCGATAAAAATTCCATACTTGTTTCCCTTCCTGCAGGGACCTTCTTCTGGCGCGTTGGTCTCAATCATTCAAATATAAGCGAAGCCCGTCGGTTTCAAATACTCGAGAAACAACGCGTCCTTTTGGAAAAACCAGAGGAAGGTGCACAATTCAGTACTCGAGAACAAGACGGAAACGTGCTCTTCAGCTGGGAACCTCAGGACGGAGCAAAGGGATACACTCTGATATTGGCAGACAATAGAACCTTATCGGACTCCTTTCAAAAACTGGAACTTACGGACGAAAGCAGAGTTTTTGTTCGATTGCCCAAAATAAAAACTGTTTACTGGAAAGTCGAAAGCCACTTTGACCAAAGCATTCTCAATTCTTCTAGTGTTGTTAGAAGCTTAACTTTATTAGAAACTGTGGATAGCGCCAAGGCGGATAGTGTGATGCCCTTAGCTCCCACGACGCCCCCCACAGACGAGCCAAGCCCTACACCCTCTCCAACATATTCGGCGCCGACACCCATGGCCACAACGACACCTCGCTCCATTTCTACCCCTACGCCGACGCCGACACCAACTCTGGCGCCTACATCGACCCCGAGACCTCAACCGGCGCAAATTCAAAAGTCAGCGCCCCCCCGACCCATACACGTCAAACCTCTCACTGCGCCGGAGTTTAAGATCGAAGGGGGGAGTCAAAATTCCAACGTTTTCCAAGGAGGGACACTCAGTGGTCACCTCAAAGTTACAGTCTCCTGGAGTCCTATCCCGACTGCGAGCAAGTACCTGATTACCTACAGTCGATCTCCAAAAATGATTCCTGTCGATTATCAAAAAGAAGAAGTCAAAACACAGCTTGAATTAGACGGCGATCATTTTCCGCAACTCATTTTTCTTCGAGTGAGAGCGCAACTCCAGGACGGAACCTATAAAGACTATCCATTGGCGAAATTCAATATTAAATTCTTGCCACCGGAGCCGAAATTTCCAAAAAACAATACGGTAATATCGCTATGTAAAACCGATGATCCGTCCAATATTCAACTCATACTTTTGACTTGGCGAGCTACCAACTTTACAAAAAACTACCAATTTCAAATCTCTCGCGATCCCGAATTCTTGGAAGTTGCTATTTCCAAAGATTTAAATAGCAATTTCTACACTTGGATGAACGCTTCACCCGGAAAATACTGGTGGAGAATGCGAAGCCTATCTGAATCGTTGCGCAGCGGCTGGAGCGATACCTATCAATTTACGATAAAGGGCTGTTCACAATCAAAACAGAAATCAAAATCGAAAGCCAAAACTAAGTCTACAAATCCAAAATAATAGGCAACACGATGGGCTTTTTTCCGATATTTTGACTAAAAAACCGACGCAACTCAACCCGAATGGACTCTTGCAAATCCATATCCGGTCTGCGAGTATCATTCTCACTGGCATAATCAGCGACAACTTTTTTCACTAATTTTTTCGCCTCTTCGACTAACCAACCTTCACGACTTTCGTGTACTAATCCTTTAGAAATAATTTCCGGCCCAGCAATAATCCTGCGACTTTCCGCATTTCTGACGAGAAGCGAGAATACCACCCCTTTTTCGCCCATTTGCCGGCGTTCTCTCAGTACAAGCTTGGAAATGTCGCTTCCTTCGCGCCCTTCTACAAGCACACGGGGCTCTTCCATATGATCCACGATTTTACAAGAATCGGGCGTAAGCTGAATCACGTCTCCATTTACTGCAATAATCACGTTCTCTGGGGCAACGCCTGTCTCTCGGGCAAGAGCGGAATGATGCACTAGATGCCGATATTCCCCATGGATTGGAATAAAAAATCTGGGCTTAACTAAGCTGAGCATTTCCTTAAGCTCGGGACGTGTCGCATGCCCCGAAACATGGATATCATGCACAGCTTCGTAGAGAACCTCTGCCCCTTGTTTAAAAAGATTGTTGATCATTCGCCCTATTGCTTTTTCATTTCCCGGAATAAACTTGGAGCTCATCAAAACCAAGTCACCTTCTTGAAGCTGCACCTGCGAATGCTCTCCCGTAGCAATGCGGATCAAAGCGGATCGGTGCTCTCCTTGGCTGCCAGTTGAAAGCAAAATGACTTGATTACGGGGATAGTCGTCCATCTGATCAAGGCTAATCAGCTGGGCCTCGGCTCCCTTGAGGTAACCTGCCGCAAGACCAAGCCGCACATTCTGCTCCATAGTCCGGCCAGTCAGGGCGATCTTTTTATTCAGACGCTTAGCTAAATCAAAAACTTGTCCCATCCGCCCGACATTGGAAGCAAACATTGAAACAATGGTCAGCCCCTCTGCCGCAGCAAATAGCTGCTCAAACTTTTGATAAATGACACTTTCACTCATACTATGTTCATGTCGCTCTACATTCGTAGAGTCCGACATCAATAGCAAAACGCCGTCATCTCCGGCTCGTCCAAAGGCAGGTAGATCCATCATTTGCCCATAAAAGGGAGTAGGGTCGATTTTGAAATCCCCTGTGTGAACAACCTTCCCGACGGGAGTTTCAATAATCAAGGCGGCAGAATCCACAATGCTATGATTGACAGAGATCGTCGTAATTTTAAATTGAGCAAGTTCAATTCGCTCGCCCATTTTAAAAGTTCTTAGATCAATACGATCTTCCAGACCATGCTCCTTTAGCCTTTCACGGATGAGTAAAGAGGAGAAAAACGAAGCATAAACGGGTGCGTGAATTCCAGTTTTCAAAACAAAAGGAAGCGCTCCAATATGGTCTTCATGGCCATGGGTAATGACAATGGCTTTAACTTTATCTTTTCTTTCTTTTAAATAACTGAAATCGGGAATGACAAATTCCACCCCAAAATGGTCCAGATCCGAAAATAACAAACCACAATCGACCACGATGATTTCGTCCTTGTACTCCAGGACCATACAATTCATCCCGATCTCGCCGAGACCACCCAAGGGAATAATTTTCAGCTCACTCAAAGAAATAACTCCTATTCTTAACAACTACCCTGAATGGTTCAGAGAGGCTACCTTCTCATTGATTCTAGCTGCCACAAGACTTGCCGCTACATCCGTTTCTTCACCCACTATGATGTCGGCGAATTGCCGAGTTGGATCAAGAAACTCATGGTACATCGGCCTCACAGTATCGTAGTACTGGCGAATAATATTGTCTAAGGATCTTCCTCTTTCTCGTACATCCCGGTGAAGGCGTCGGATAAATCGAATATCCGCCTCCACATGCAAAAAGATATTCAGGTCAAATAATCCCCGAACTTCGGCGTCCCAAAGGGTATAGATCCCTTCCATCAAAATGGCCTTACATGGACCGACAGGAGTGGATTCTTCTGTGCGTCGGTCGGTTCTAAAATCATAAACCGGCACGGGTACTGATTCCCCATTTTTAAGCCGCGTTAAATGATCCTTTAACAACTCCCAATCAAAAGCCTCTGGATGGTCAAAATTAGCTTCCCCGTGAATCCTGAGATTATTGGGTGGAGAACTCAAATAATAGGAGTCCTGATGCAATAATGCCACATGATCAATATTCTTCTCAGGAATACGATGAAGGATTTTCTTAGCAAAGGTCGTCTTTCCGGAGCCCGATCCCCCTGCAATGCCTACCAAAAACATAATAACTATCACCTCTGTTTTGAAAAATCGGCACCTAACTAGCGCGATTTCGTCTTCGATGTCTTATTGACCTATCACTCGTACCATACTTTGAGGCTCGTTGGGCTTTTAGCTTAAAATTAGGGGGAATTTGGGCATACTGTTCCCAAAAGCTCTTCAGTGCCGCGTCTTTATCAAGGAAAGAGACACTTCGCCCTTCAGTCCGGGGTTGAGGTGACGGGATTCGAACAGGGTAATTGGCTGGAATCAGGAGGTACCCCAGATAAACTGCTTCGGTAAAGGCCGGGTTCAGCTCCCGAAACCCTTTCAAATCAAATTTCAATCGAGTGGCAAGTTCTCGGGCAGAAATAAAGTCGGGCAACTGGACTTCCAAATAGTCCGTCGGTTTAGCCCGTTCCACCTTACCAAAGTACTTTTCAGCATTTTTCTCAACTTCAATTGCTGCCAGCAGTTCCGTAAAGAAATTACTGCTGGCAAATCCAAAGGACCGTTGATGATAATCCGTAACTACTTTTTCCAGCTCATCCGATCCCACCTTCCGTACCGCGCGCATCATCCCTTTACGACCATGATTGTAAGCAGTTACAGCCAAAGGCCAGTTTTTTAGGGATTCAAAATTTAAACGAAGCAATTTCGCCGCAGCCAAAGTCGCTTGTACAGGATCATTTCTTTCATCCACGGCATCCCCGACCTTGATAAATAGCCTTGCTGTAGATCTCATAAACTGCCAAATACCGCTGGCGCCTACCTTGGATCGCGCCTTAGCGTTAAAGCTACTTTCAACAAAAGGGAGCCGGGTTAATTCTAACGGCATTCCTTCCTTTTTGAATATCTGCTCCATCGCATTTAAGTAGCGCCCCGACTGGTAGAGACCATCCAAAAACCGATCCTTTTGACCCAATTGAAACCGCAATCGCTTGCGATGAGCTGCATTCAGAAATTTATCGGGCTCATGAACATCCTGAAACATTTCAAAGATCCGCTTCTCGTCAGTATCCATGGTCTCCGGGTGCTTTTGTTTACGATGAACAGAGAGGAGTACCGCTTTCCACTTTTTCTTAGAATTTTTGACCTGCCGAGAAGACTTCTGATCGCTATCCTGAAAATTCAAAACCTCATAGACATGATCTATATACTTAGCGTCATGGACCAATCCCTGCTGACTCGTGTAAATGCTGTAAACCCGTATCCAAAACTCCACATTTTTTTTCAGACTCTCGTCCACAGCAAATTGAATGGGTGGCATGACCGCCAGAAAACTCCCTTCCGGCCCCAATGCCGATGGGTCGGCACTCTGCAAAGGCAATCCAAAGACCGAGGAAAAGGGGAAAAGAAAAAGCCCGACAAAAGAAATGGTTGCTCTGATAGTTTGTGATCTCATTTACGGTATTTACTATGTTAAAAGGTCTCCCATGAAAAAGCGACTCCTTTGCCCTCAATTACCCCGAAAAGGAAATCCATCAATCCTCACTGAAACTGAAGCGCATCACGCCATCCGTGTCCTACGCCTCAGAGACGGTGAAATCATTGAAGCAATGGATGGAAATGGACATAAAGGATTCGCAACTTTACGAATTCGAGGAGGGCAACCTCGACTTGAATTTATTGAATCCGAGCAAGAAGCGCCTTCGCCGCAGCAAGTCAAAAAAACTTCCCTCCCAATTATACTTGAAATGAGCGTGCTCAAAGGAGACGCGATGGAGTGGGTGGTTGAAAAATCGGTTGAACTAGGAGTCCAATGTCTCATACCAGTCCTTACTGACTATACCGTTGTGCAAATGAAATCAAAAAGCCCCGATTCATTTAGGGAGCGCTGGCAAAAGATTGCCGATCAAGCCCTCAAGCAATGTGGAAGGTTAGAACGGCTTGAAGTTCGCTTACCCATGAGTTTAGAGAATCTATTGACAGAGCGCATCGAAAAGAAAAATTCAACCCATTCTTCTTTCCGGCTATGGGCAGACGAAACCAGCGCAGGCAGCTGTCCATTCATACTGAATTGGCTTAACAATCGGGAACCTTCGCCACTGCCTCCGGAGATTCGAATCTTAGTGGGGCCAGAAGGAGGATGGAGTTCTAACGAACGATTGCTGCTAACGCAAGAATCTCAGATTTCGCCCATCTATCGGGTTGATTTAGGACCTCAAATTTTACGTGCCGAAACCGCTGCCTTATTTGCGATAAGTGTCGTCTCTGCCCAATTACGACTATCTTAGGTTTATAAAAGCATGCTAACGCTAGGAGAATAATATGATGGATAAACTTGTCCGTTTTATACTCCGAAATTCCGGCTGGGTTCTCCTATTCTCATTTTTATTCACGATTCCCTGCATTTATTGGAGCGCGCGGCTTTATGGGAATTTAAAGCCAGATTTAGAAGAGCTACTACCCAAACAATCTCGAAGTGTCAAAGATCTGGCAGAAATCAGAAATCGACTACAAACCATAGACTATTTGGCTGTTCTTATATTTACCGAAAATCCCAAAGCTGGGAAAAAATTCTCGATCCAATTAGCAAATGAACTTCAAAAGGCGGTGCCCAACACGATATCCGCTATCGAATATAAAATTGAAAACGAACTCAAATTTTTTGATGACCGAAAAGCCCTTTTTCTCGACTTAAAGGATTTGAAACAAATTCGAGATTTCATCGATAAAAAAATCGAATACGAAAAATCACTGTACAATCCGCTCAATATTGTCAGCGGCGTGGACTTGAAAGAGCCCATTCTCGACCTAAAGGAAATGCTCCACAAATACGAATCACAGTCTTCCGAATTCAGTCATTTCCCTGAAGGCTATTACGCTACTCCCGACGGCAAAAAACGAGTCGTTCTTGCCTACCTGCCCACTCATAGCGGTGGAGCAAAGGGCATGGCAGATTTGAAAAGCACAGTTGAGAAAGCAATTTCAGATCTCAATCCAAAGACCTTTTCTCCAGATATGACCATTCGGTACACCGGTGGCGTTCAAGTCACGTTGGAAGAACTGGGCGCCCTCGTCACCGACGTCGAGAAATCCGCTGAAATTGTTTTTTTGGTCGTGACACTCTTACTTTATCTTTTTTTCGGTTCTTGGATCGCGACTATTGCCCTTTTCATTTCTTTATTCATGGCACGATTCTGGACCTTCGCCTTTGGTTGGTTTTCGGTAGGTTATTTAAATGCAAATTCGGCGTTTATGGGCAGTATCGTCCTCGGAAGCGGAATAACATTCGGCGTGATCCTCCTTTCCCGGTACCTCGAAGAGCGACGAAGCGGCTATGGCCCCCTCCGAGCCGCCCGCATTTCCATGATACGTACAGCACGAGCTACTTTGACAGCTGCATTAGCCGCTAGTGCAGCGTATGGTTCACTTTTTTTGACAAATTTTGAGGGATTTCGACAGTACGGAATTCTAGGCTTTTCAGGAATGGTTTTTTGTTGGATCAGCTCGGTTTTGATTTTTCCGGCACTTTTGATTCAGATTGAAAAACGCAAATCCCTGATAAAAAATAAGAAGCCCCGAAAGTCTCTGATCTTTGGGTTGCTTTGTCGAATCATGAATAAAATTCCCGCCACTATTCTTACACTCTCAGTCGCACTTACAATATTTTCTATTTATGAAATCTCCCAACTCCAAATTGAAAACGTCATAGAAACAAACCTCGGAAATCTTAGAAACAAGAAAACCATGACAGAAGGAGGAGCTTTCTGTTTTAGATTCTTGGACGAGATATTTCAGCATTATTTAACTCCCATCGCCATTTTGACGAAGGACCAAAACCAAGCTCGTGAAGTCGAAAAAGAAATACTCAAGAAAAAAGCCGATCCCACCACATCAGAACTGATCGCGTCAGTTCAAACAATTGATCGTTTTATTCCTCCCTTTCAAAAGGAAAAAATCGCACTTGTGGGAGAGATAAAGAGCGAACTACCTCCGCGGATCTTCAATCGTTTGGGGCAGAGCGAACAAAAGATGGCGAAAGAGCTTCTCAAGTACAGTTCGCTTCAACCGTTCTCTCAGGGAGATCTTCCACCACTTATATTGGATAAGTTCACGGAGAGGGACGGCTCAATCGGTAAAATGGTTCTTGTTGAACCCCCGTTGACCAATTCACTCTGGGGTCCAACAGAAATTGAAACTCTGATCCATACCCTGAGAGATACTGCAGATAAGGTTGCTCAAACCACAAGTCCCGGCTCAACACTCCCTATTGCTGGTAATTTGACCGTAACCAGCGATCTACTCGAAGCTGTTTCAGCAGATGGCCCGAGAGCCACTCTCTTCGCGTTTTTGTCGGTGGTGGGCCTCGTTATTATTATTTTTAGAAAACCCAATGTAGTTTCTCTTATGCTATTTGCTCTCGTGCTCGGCAATCTCTGGATGTTCGGGATCATGCTGGCCTGGGGTTTGAAAATCAACTTTCTAAACTTTATTGCTTTGCCCATTACTTTTGGCATCGGCGTCGACTATGGCGTAAATATTTTTCATAGGTACAGACATGAACCATCAAAAGACATTCTCAAAGTAGTCAGAGAAACCGGCGGGGCTGTTGGCCTTTGCAGTTTAACAACAATCACTGGATATAGTTCGCTGCTTATCGCTGGAAATCAAGCTTTCGTAAGTTTTGGACGCCTAGCGGTATTAGGTGAAGTAACAAGCTTGATAGCTGCGGTCGTAACCCTTCCCTCGCTGCTCCTAGTCATTCAGAAACTTCGGGCTCCGGCTTTTAAAGCAGGTAAAGTTATTAACCAAATCTAATTTTCGATCAGATTAATCTAGCGTAATCTCGAGGGCTTATCTATAATTTATAGTAAATGAACTTCTTGATGTCGTTTCTGGCTTTGCTTATGGGCCTGGCCATTCCGTTAGCCGCCCAAGCAGCTGAATGGGTCACCGGCTCAGTCAATTCAAATGGCGGACCTGTTTACCGGCAAGCCGATAATGCGAGTGAATTGCTGGGTCGCTATCCCGCAGGGATGCGAGTTCGCGTTTACTCCGAAGCTAGAAATGGATTTTATGCTATTTTTTTTAAAGAACCTTGGAAGGGTACCCAGTATGTCTGGATCCCAGCCGATTCAGTCGAACTTAGCCCTTCCCAGGCCCACAAAAGAGGCCGTCAAAATCATCAAAGCGATGATATACCCCGTGGTGAATTAGAAAATTTTGTTTCAGGCACCGGTTCATTTTTCCTATTTAATCCTTCCGACCTCCAGTCCTTCTTAGGCGACACTTCATATTCCGTTATGAGTCTCGGTTTTGATCTAGAGTATTTACATCGTTTTCTTGAAAGATTTGCTGCTTCCTTTCGCGCCGGCTACTTTTTATTCTCTTCACCAGTGGTAAGTGCCAACAATCCCGCAATCAATTACAACGTAAGTGGTTTTACTTTTCTCTTAAATGCCTCTTATTTTATTATTCTGAATCGCACTTTTTCAGTCCGAGTTGAGGCGGGAGCCGGTATGTCGATGGATACTGTGGGTGACACAACGTCTGTAGCACAAATCAGTTCCTTCCCCTTTATAGGCATTCCAATTGTTGGCTCGGTAACTGCGGATTACAGAATATCTGGAGATTTTTACGCCATGCTACGTGCAGGCTATCAAATTCACAGTTTAAGTTCAGTTCCTTTGTACGTGCCACCTTCCGGAGCAACACCGCAAACTACTAACGTCACTCTGAGCGCACCTTTTGCCTCTTTGGGCGTAACTTTTAAATTTTGATTATTTGAATTTTGGTAAAGTTATCATTTTATAGCGACTGCAAATACGATGGAAAATGCCAAGACAGATCCAAAGGGAAATATGAAATCCGATATTTTAATCATTGGCTCCGGAGTCATTGGCCTGGCCTGTGCTTACGAACTCAGTAAGCGGGGTGCAAGTGTCACAGTCATCGATAAGTCAGAGCCGGGTTTAGGATGTTCCTACGGCAATGCAGGTTGGATTACCCCCTGTTTTGCGTTGCCGCTCCCCATGCCAGGAATGATGCTCAAATCCATCAAGTGGCTCTTAGACCCGCTCAGTCCTCTCTACATCAAACCAGAGCCCAGTCTGTTTCTTCTAGAGTGGCTGCTAAAATTTTTGCAAGCCATGCATGTTCGAACAGCCCAGCGCTCAATTGCCGCGTTAACCGAACTATCGAAATTTAGTCTCCAAGAATACTCTAAAATATCTCAAGAACTGGGCGACCCCTTTCACTTCACTCAAAAGGGCTTACTCATGGTGGGACAAACGCAACAGGGGGTCGATACCGCCGTTCAAGAAATGAACCTAGTTGGAGAACGTGGAATCCCTGGCAAATTTCTTTCCGACTCGGAAATCAAATCACTTGAACCAGCAATCACAGGACCCCTCAAAGGAGGAGTCTACTTTCCGAGTGAAGCGCACGCCGAGCCATTTCAAGTTGTACAAGCACTCGCACAAGGAGCCATCCGAAACGGTGTCAAAATACTTTCATCTACAGAAGCTTTTGACTTTACACAAATGAACGGAAAAATTACATCAATTCGAACTACGCGAGGAGTGATTGAAGCCAACCAATTCGTCCTTGCAACCGGCTCCTGGTCTCACCACTTAGCGAAAAGGCTAAAGCTCCATGTACCAGTAATGGGAGGAAAGGGGTATTCCATGATACTAAAATCTTTGAATCCCTCTCCTCAAATTCCGATCCTCATCGTGGACAAAAAAATCGCGATCACTCCCCGAGAGGGGACAATTCGCTTAGCCGGCACACTAGAACTGGTCAATCAAGACTTTTCCATTAACAGCCGTCGAGTCGATGCGATTATTCACGGCTCGCGCCAATGCCTGAACGTACCAGATAATCCAGAAATCATCGAACTTTGGCGCGGCCTCAGACCCTGCACTCCTGACGGGGTTCCGATTATCGGCTACGCTAAAAGTTTTTCAAACCTCTTTGTAACAACAGGCCATCAAATGCTCGGACTACAATCCGCCCCAGGTACGGCGCGATTGGCAGCAGACCTATTGACAGGCCAGCAACCCATTTTCGATCCGGCGCCCTTCCGAGTTGACCGCTTTTGACAAGACTGGACCTAAAGATCCAGGTGTGTATGCATTTCGGGGAGTGGCATTCCTCTTCTGAACTAAATCTCGGGACCAGGTTCATCTTCAATGACACAACGCAGGGAGGCCGGGGCTTGTTTTATGAGAATAGGAAAAAGGCACCCGTGAGCGTGGCCGACTACAAAAATCCGCCCAGAAATCCTAGAAATTCCCGTCGTAACGGGAACCGGAGTGGCCGTCCAAAACTTCCTGCCGAGCATTCCGGGAAACATATTCGGATTAAAATCTTCAGTTCCGCTTCCCATTCTAATTGCTAGCTCTCTATAATTTGATTCTTCGGCAAGCTTAGAGCGTCCTCGAAAACTATCACAAAGCTCAATGGCCTCAGCGAGGTTTAGCCCATCAAAAATCCCACTCCAAGTGGTCTTTCCGATTTTCATCGGCTCGCCCAGTTCTTCAAATCGAGTGGGCCACTCTTCTCTTGGAACCGCAAATAGGGGGAGCGGGGCCAAAATGAAAACAGAGATAACGAATAAATGAATATATCTGGCCGTGCCGGCCTTGAATGACCACTTGAATAAATTGATTCGACCAAACCTCATGTACAGCCCCCGATACGACTGACGCTCAGTATCCCAAATGTGATGAGTTGAAAAGCAGTTTTGTTGCATGATGTTTATTTGGGTATTTAGCATGATTTTAAATATTTGAGGATGCCCAAACCAGCGCTATAACCTTGCGAAACACATCCTTGAATGAGAAAACCTCCGGTTGGAGCAGTCCAGTCAATCATTTCTCCCGCTACAAAAACGCCCGGAAATCGTTTCACCATAAAATTCTCATCTAATTCTTCCCAATCTAAACCTCCGGAGGAAGAAATTGCCTCCTCCAGTGGCTGGCGCTCCTTTAAAAACAAAGGGAATTTCTTGATCCTTCGCACTAGCTTTTCTAAGCTTTCGAGATCCTGCCGAGGAGATTCATGAAAAAGCAGCGCCAACGCTGCGGGTGAAAGATTGAGAAATCTTTTGACTCGCCTCATAGGGGAGAGATTCTCCTTATTAGAATTCAGCTTTGCCAATATTTGCTTTTCGTTCAATGAGGGTTTGAGATCAATCCAAACGGCCCCAGTTTCTCCCAGTGCGTAAACAGGTGTGCCCTCCAATCCATACTGGGTAACGACCAACTCGCCCGCACGGCTTCCTTTCTTAGCGTAGAAATGAATTCCTTTGAGCGGTAGTC
>Ga0206877_10197_pt1 | contig 17569 bp, 19 predicted proteins | sample Alteio_BWOrgCont_7_FD_152623 | JGI IMG/M metagenome (GOLD analysis project Ga0206877, IMG submission 152623) | Enriched cells from forest soil in Barre Woods Harvard Forest LTER site, Petersham, Massachusetts, United States -... | ecosystem: Environmental > Terrestrial > Soil > Temperate forest >...
GTCGCCGATGACCATCATCTGATCGTAGTCGAGATGAGGCGCGCGATGGATCGCGCGCGCGTCCGCCGGCGCCGGCCGAACGGGTGCGCCCCGCATGTCGAGGACCAGGATTTTGTTGCCGGCGCCGTTCATGCGCGCGATCGAGCGCCCGGCGAGCGGATGGCGGGAGACCAAGCCCTCAGTCTCCCTTTACGGTTTGGCCGCGTTGCGGCCCGGGCAGGCGCGCCGACCTGTCGATCGCCCGCGCGCCGAGTCGCGCGACCGCCTCGCGCAAGTCTTCGTTCTCGATCGACGCGGCCGCGGCGCGCGCGGCGGCCTCAGCCGCATCGGACGGGGGCGGCGCAAGGCGGCGCCGATCCTCGAGCGGCGGCAACGGGCCCTGACGGAAAGCGATCTTATCGACGCAGCGCCAGCCGAGATGGGCGTTGACCCGAGCGACGATGACCGAGGCGCTGTGCTGCGCCTCGAGCGCGAACGCGCCCTCGACCCTCAGAACCAGGGTCGCGGGCCTCGCCGGCGCTTCGGGGTCGCGTCTGGCGGCCCGCGGCGGCCATTGGAGCTCGATCGGCCGGGCATGACGGGCGAAGGTCTCGCCGACGATCGCCGGCCAGTCCGCAATCAGGCTCGCTTCGCCCAGGCCGCGCGCGGCCAAAGCCTCGGCGATGAGCCCGGGGGTGAATTCGGCCAGCCGCTTGGCGCCGCGGCGCGCGGGCTTCATCATTGCTTCGACATGAGGCGCGGGGAATTGGGGCATGAGGTCGCTTGCATGAGCGCCAATGTAAGCGCGCTGGGAGGGAAGGCAAAGCGAAAGGCGATTGTCGCGCGAACGCTTCGTTGGTGGGATCGCCATCGCCGCGCGCTCGTTTGGCGCACCGCCCCTGGGGAGGCGCCCGATCCTTACCGGGTCTGGCTGTCCGAAGTGCTGCTGCAGCAGACGACGGCGCAGGCGGCGGCGCCCTACTACCAGGCGTTCATCGCGAAGTGGTCGCGGGTCGAGGACCTGGCCGCCGCCCCGATCGAGGCTGTGGTCGGCGCGTTCGCGGGCCTCGGCTATTATTCGCGGGCGCGAAACCTGCACGCCTGCGCCCAGGAAATCTCTCGCCGCGGCGGCCGATTTCCGAGCGAAGAGGCGGAGTTGCGTGCCCTGCCCGGCGTCGGCGTCTATACCGCCGCGGCGATTGCGGCGATCGCCTTCGGACGCCAAACCGCGCCGGTCGACGGCAACATCGCCCGCATCATGGCGCGCCTCCTCGCGCTCGATCAGCCGATTGCGCGAGCGAGAGGCGAAATCGAGGCGGCGGCGCGAATGCTGGCGCCAGGCCGGAGAGCGGGCGATTTCGCCCAGGCGCTGATGGATATCGGCGCGACGATCTGCCGACCCCGCAGCCTATCCGCGCCGCGTCGCCGCCAAGGCCAAACCGCGCCGGGAGGGCGCTGTGTTCTTCGCCCGCCGCTCCGACGGCGCCTTTCTCGCTCGCCGCCGTCCGGCGTATGGGCTTCTTGCCTCGACGGTCGAGCTACCGGGCACGCCGTGGACCAGCGCGGGCCGGCAAGGCGAGTTGGCTGACGTTGGGCCGGTCACCGCAAGCTGGCGCCGGCTGCCGGGAACGGTCGAACAGGTCTTCACCCACTTTGCGCTAACCCTGACAGTCTACGCCGGGTCGTTTGAGGGCGGCGCGCCGGATGGCCATTTCTGGGTCACGCCCGAAGCGGTGGGCGAGGCGGGGTTCTCGAGCGCGATGCGCAAGGCGGTCGAGCACGCCCTCAGGCGGGGATGAGCGCCGGCGCCAGGAGGCCGGCTCGAGGCTGCTGCGGATCAGGCTTGCCCAAATTGCGACAAAAGGGCAGATATCCGACCGCCCCGGGGGTCGTGCAGGCAATGTCGGTTACAAAGGGGTCGCCCCTGGGGGCCGAGCGTTCGGCGCGACAAAGATCGTCGCGAGCGGCTTGGCGTCGGTCGCACGTCTTTCTATCGCGCCTGGGCGACAAAGGCGGCCTGGGAGGCCAGCTGGCATGATTCTTCCTTGGCGGCCGCCGCACAAGGCAGGCTCAAACCCGGCCGATGGCGTTAGGTGGGCCGCTCCATCAAGCGCCAGCCGTATGCGCGGCTTGCCGGCCCAGGATCCCAGGGGCTTGCACGCGTAGGCCATCCCAAGACCAGCATCGTCGACAAGGCTATTCGGGAACGAAGAGATGGATGATTTTTTCATTGCGGAGTATTTTGATTGGAAAGTCAGGAGGAATTCATATGTAGATCGCTTTCTGAATCGAGTATTCGGCAAGATCGGACTACGATTTTTTCCGGCGTCATTTGTGCTTGACGGAGTTGATACTGCAGTCACGCGCATTGAGGGCAGGACGTTATCGCCATTATTTACCGGAAGAATGACGAACATAGAGCAAAGAATTAACATGTATCACCTGGTAAGCCAGGTTTTGGTTTATGGGGTCGAGGGAGATTTCGTCGAAGTCGGATGTAATTCCGGCCAATCATCCGTGTTGATTACCAAAACGATGCAGTTACACAACTCGGATAAAAAGCTATTCGTATACGACAGCTTTGAAGGGTTGCCGTCGTTGAGTCCCATCGACGGCATTGCTTACCACCAAGGTCAGCTCAAAACAACGGAAGATGTATTACGTTACAATTTCAAAAGATACAATTTACCTCTTCCTGAGATCCATCGAGGATGGTTCAAGGATACTTTACCTAACGGTTTACCGGATAAGATTTGTTTTGCATATCTGGACGGCGATTTGTATGAGTCTATTCTGGTTAGCCTGGAGCATGTCTATCCGAAGCTGGCAAAAGGAGCTGTTTGCCTGATAGATGATTATAACGATCCGTCAATCAATCCGCTTGGGTGGAACAAGCTTCCCGGCGTCAAAAGGGCGTGTGACGAATACCTTTCGAATAAGCCAGAGAAAGTGACGCTCCTCTACGCCGGTGAATACCCCCATGGATTCTTCAGAAAGGCATGAAACTCCCTTTGCCGATCGGCGCCGACCGGCCGGTCACGTGACCGGGCGCTGGCCATGCGCCGAGCTCGAATCGATCGATGCTTAATGGCGCGTTCCCATCGGCCACGCGTTTCTGGTTAGAATCCATGGGCTCGCGCTGAACCGAGCTTGGAGCCCGACAAATGCTTGCGGAGGGCGGATTCGATAGGTGGAATCACCATTGGATCATGCCCGAGGCGGTCGAGCACGCCTTCAGGCAGGGACCGCGCGTCCTCTGCTCGAATTTTATGGAAAGGTCAAAGCGCCGCCGCTAGTCTGTACGCCCCTCGGACGTCACGGAGCCTTGAAGTTGGCGCGTAAATCCAGTGCATGGCTATGGCGCCCTTGATCGCGCCGTCTGAGTTCCGTCTGCCGTCCGACGCGGCGTTGCGGGCGCGCTTTGGACACATAACGACCTGGGTCTTCGATCTCGACAACACCCTATACCCTCCGGACAGCGGAATCTGGCCCAGGATCGACGAGCGGATCACCCTGTTCCTGATTGAGCTTTTCGGCATCGACGGCCTGTCGGCGCGAGCGCTGCACAAGCATTATTATTCCCGCCACGGCACGACCTTGCGCGGACTGATCGAGGAGCATTTCGACCAGACCGAGCGCTTTCTCGAATTTGTCCATGATATCGACCGCTCCGGCCTCAAACCCGATCCGATCCTGGCGCGCGAAGTCGGGCGACTGCCGGGCCGCAAGCTGATCTTCACCAACGGCTCGCGAAACCATGCGATTCTCACCGCCAGCCAGCTCGGCCTCGATGGGTTGTTCGAGGATGCGTTCGACATCGTTGCTGCGGGGCTGACCCCAAAACCGACCGAAGCCGCCTACGACGCTTTTCTCGAGCGCTGCCAGGTCAACCCCCATACGGCGGCGATGTTCGAGGACGTGGCGAGAAACCTCGCCGTGCCAAAGGCCAAAGGCATGACGACGACCCTGGTGACAACCAAGGCCGGACGCCTGGATCACCGCGAGGCGCACGACCGGGCGATCTCCGACGCGGCCGACGTCGTGGACTTCGTCACTGACGATCTCTCGGAATTCCTCGCCCGGCTGAATTCGCATTTGACCGATTAGCCGTCGACCCGGGGCGGCGCGGATTGGAAATTTGAGGCCCGTGCGGGAGCAACCGCGCAGGCCTTGTCTTTTTGCCTTACGCTAGGGTTGCGTCGGCGAGAGTGGCGGAGCGCGTCTCGATCGCCTTTGCGAAAGCCAGACGCGCGTGGCGTCTTGACGCGAACGGCCGCGACGCCACGTTCGCGCCGCTGTCGCGCAACGCTTGTTCGATGACGGTCCGCACTGCGGCGCTGCGGGTCACGCCCTGCGCCCGCGCCAACTCGTCAAGCGCCAACGCAACAGACGCAGAGACGCGGCTCGTCAAGATTGTCGATGAAAGGGGCATGACCGCTCCACCAAATCTCAAGCCCAGCGCTAACCGGCGGGGCGAACGGGGGAGCGTTCTCGAATCAATGTATACTAGCGCGTCGAGAATGCAAGCTCGCCCTGCCAGTCGTAATCACGCGGCGACGAGTGCTGGCCTCCGAATCGAAGCTCCATTGTAGGGCGCGGAGGTCCGCCTTGGGCGGATTGCGCGCGTTGGCCGACCGGCAGGAACGGCCGGGATAGCAGGCGTACTAGCCCGAATCTGTAAGCGCAGAGTCCGCCCGGAGCGGGCTTCGGGCGCAAACCGTTTGCGAAGTGCGGTGCGGCGCCACGGTCGACTTGGCGAATAAGGTGGTGTGGCCCTCCAGGGCGAGGCACGCTTGCTGCGCTTCGCCGTCTCGCACTGTTTGTTGCAACCGACGAGCCGCTTGCAGCGGTTCCCTTATGCGGCTCGCCATGGCGTCAACCGCGGAATCCAGCGCGGCACATTATTCCGAAAGCTCTCGTACTCCGTGCCGAATGTTTGCTTGAGCGTCGGTTCTTCGATCATCACCACCCAGACATGAAAAAAGAGCCAGAGTAGCGCGCCGTACCAGAGGAGACGCCGGTCACCAAACAAAAGGGCCTGACCAACAATGACTGCTGCGACCGCGATGTAGATCGGATTTCGCACGTAGCGATAAAGGCCAGTCACTACGAGCTTTTGTGTCGGCGCGATCGGGGCGGGCGTCCCCAGCCCCTCCAGCGCAAAACGGGCAAATGAATCCACAATTCCGGGCACTCCGACGATGATCAACATACCGCCGAGGATGCGGGTTAGATCGACGCCGAAAAATGCTGGCCGAAATTCCCATTGCGTGACCCACCAGGGGACGAAGCCTGCCAGCATTAACGGCGCAACGACGAAGAACAGAGCGGAGCCCAAGACCGCAATTGCTTTCGACATTGCGTGCTCCCACGACCGACAGCCGAAACTCCCAACGCGTAATCCACCAGGGAACGAGCACCGCGATCGTTTTCCGCACGGTGCCTCCTTCCCGCCCTGTCGCAATGTTAATGCAGCCATGTCCGGTCGGCGCGTTCAGCGGTTGAACCGCGGCGGCCTTGCGAAAGCGTCTCGACCAGGCCCACTGTCCAGCACATCGGGCATCCGCGTAGAGCGACGAGGGCGGCAACGCCCGCGCCCAAGGATAGCCAAGGGTGCGCGGTCTGGTGGACGATGGTCCAAGCGAGTAGCGCCGCCGCAGCTGCGCCGCGCATCAGGTGTGCGCCCAGGAAGGCGCTCCCGAATATGCCGGCTCCACGAAGGTAATTCATGGGCTCTCTCGTCCGCTGTCCTTTGTGCCGAGGAGGTATTCGCGCACCAGTGTGCGGGCGCGGCGCAGGCGGCTTTTGGCCGCTTCGCGCGTCACGCCGAGCCGCCCCGCGATTTCCCAAATCGTCAGATCTTCGAGATCTCGCAGCAGCAGGACTTCGCGATGGGACGGCGAAAGCGACTCGATCGCATTGACCAAGTCTATGCGCAACTCGTCCGGCGGGACCTTTGCGAGCTCGCGTGACTCGTCCAGGCTGGCTAGTTCCTCGACTCCGCGCATCAGCATCAGCGCCGGCAGCACGCAAAGGCGCGCGATGACGGTCAGCAGCCAGCCCGCGAGTGCGGGTACACGACGATGAGTGCTTCTTGCACCACATCTTCGATAAACGAGGTGCGGTGGCAAAGGCGCCGGGCGTAGCGCCGAATGTCCGGCTGGAGCGCCACCAATAGCTGTGTCAGCGCGTGCCGGTCACCCGACTGTGCCCCGAGCAAGAGATCGTCTGATACGCGCGCCAAGGTAGTCACCCCTTCAGCGGCTCGCGCCCGGCGATGGCGCAGGCCGGGCAAATAGCCGAACACACGCCGGTGACCAGCGTCACGACACCCGCGCCGCTGAGCAGTAGCCCGAGCGGCGAAGCATGCAGCGCAACCACGCCGCAGATGGGCATCAAGCCCCCGCCGATCAACCTGGCCGCGCGCTCCCACCCGCCAACGTTCTTCCTATACCACATGGTTCTGTGCTCCGGTTCGTGAGGCGCCGCTATGGCGCATTCACCCAGACAACAGGGCGCAAACCCGGCGCCGGGGTCGCGGCAAAAAGAAATAATTGAGGGGGTGGCAGCTTCAGCAGGCTGACGTGGCCGACACCGCGGCGCCCCGAGTAAGATAGGCGGCCTCGCTCAGTGGACCACGCGGCAGTGTAAGTCCGGTTTTGGCGCGACTGTTGCGTTCGGCCTACGGCAGCTTTCTGAGGTTCACCGCCCGTTCCAAGGTGATCGGGAATGACCGCAACGGGTCGAAACGAGGCTATTGGGTTTAACCTCAAGGTACGGCTCTGCTGCCCCGGTGGAGGGCCCTCGCGAGATCGCCCTCGATCGCCAACACCCGTAACGGGGCCTTCCTCGGCACGGCACGAAGACCTCGCGCAGCGCGACATGCGGCTACCCGGCATGAGCCCCACCCAGCGTGAGAGGTCGGGTGTGATATTATTCTTATACGTTTGCTAAGTTGGCGTACACAGCAATACGCAAAACAATATTACAGAAATACGTCAAACGATGACTTTATACATTGACGCAATTACGCCATACTCCCACCGCCAAATGGCCAACTTCGGATTGCGCGTATTGCCTGCCCCCGAAATCAAAGCATTTTCCTTGGAAAAATTTGGCTGGAGCTTGGATTGGCTTGGCTGGGCTTTGATAAATTTGGAATTGGCTTGGTCTCGTCATACAGAGAAGATCAGATAAAGAGGTCCATGCCGCCGCTGCTCAAGGAGCGTCGCGGTTGACGCGACCCCGGCGTTCATGATTTCAGTGTCGCGCTGCGCAGATTAAGCTTGAGTCATTGATCGTTTTGACGCCGTGCAATGTTGCGGGCAAACAGTTTATGTGACAGGAACGGGAACGCCGGCTGAAAATCGTGGGATAGACCGCAACACTTTGTTGTTGGAAGTGATCAATTCTGGCGCCGGCGGGCAAAGCGGCCGAGGGCTTCGACGACGCTGTCGCCAGCCGCGCGGCGGGCAGTACGGTGAGGGTTTGGATCGCGTATTAGACGAGACGCGGCGATCGCAGCCTCAGGAACGGTCGGGAGTTCGACAGGCATGACAACTCGGATCGGGAGCCGCTTCGCCGTGTCCCGAATCGCTTCCGTCGCGATGGCGGAGACGAGACTCGCCGCGCGGGCCGCGCCCGACGTCCTTCGTCACCTCGCGCCGATCGTCGCATGGGCCACGGCAGCGATCGGTCTTGGAGCAATTGTTGGCTTCGCGGCCGTTGCTCTTCCGCCTCTGGGCGCTTTCGGCATTGTTGCGGTGGTCGCCGTGATACTGCTCTGGGTGATGCCGGAGGCGCCGCTCGTTTACCCAGTACTGATCCGCAAGACGTTCTTCGTCATGCTGGTCGTCAATCTCTGCGTCCCCTACTATTATATGGCGCAGTTCGGCGACCTGCCGTGGATCTCCGTCCGCCGCATCGTCGCTTTCGCGCTTATCATGCCGTTCCTTCTTGCAGTCGCGAGCTCGTCAGAGGTTCGGCGGCGAATCGCCAGCCGCCTTCTCGCCTCGCCACTGATTCTCATTTGTGCGGTTGGCTATCTCGTTATGGCGATCGTCTCCATTCCCGAATCGTTGCTTCCTGGCGATTCCCTTTCAGCTTTGGTTGACGCTCTATTACAGTGGTATGTGCCCCTCGTGGCGATGATTTATGTCGTTAGAGATGAAAAAGATATCGTCCTTGTGTTAAAAGTCATATGCTTTTGCGCACTCCTTAACTCAGCGCTTGGGGTTGTGGAATTCTACTTTAAGCATCGTTTTTTGGTCGATGTCTTCCCGAAGAGCATGCTCGCATCACTCGCTGAGAGCAATCCCATGCTCCAGACCTTAGTAGACGGCACGGCGTCGTACAGGAATGGAATATTCAGAGCCACGTCGACGTTTCTTGTCCCCCTCTCATTCGGAGAGTTTGAAATCATCGTTATCCCTATTGCACTATTCTTCGCTATGCATCGACAGGGTTTGTTTGAAAGGTGCCTCGGCTGGACGGTCGCGATCAGCGGTATCGTCGGAATACTTGTTTCCGGCTCACGCGGCGGCTATGTCGGTTTTCTCGTCTCGACGGCGGCGTTCGTCGCCATTTGGTCAATTCGCAAGGCGCTCAACCACAGGACGAGCCTGGCGCCGGCGCTCGTCGGCACCATGGGCGCGATCTCGTCCGTTATCGTGTTCGCACTGATTCTTTTTTGGCCCAGAGCCCACAATATGGTGCTCGGGGGCGGCGCCGAACAAGCCAGCACGGAGGGGCGATGGGTTCAATGGCGGGCCGCGTGGCCTCTCATCGAGTCAAATCCGATCACTGGGCACGGCTTCGTGACCGGTGGTTTCGATATCGGTTCGTCGATCGACAGCTACGTCATCTCGCTTCTGGTTGAGACAGGCATTCCGGGACTTGTATTTTTCACCGGAATAGTGTGCCTACCGATTTGGTATGGCGTCCGTGCTTACCTCACCGACTTGTCGGAATCGGGCGCGCTTGGGGGCTCACTCGCCTGCAGCTTCATCGCCTTCACTCTCTACAGGCTCGTTCTGTCGCAGCGGGAAAACCACTTTCTGATATATTGCCTGCTGGGTATCGTCGTTGTTCTGAATTACGGTTATCAAATGAAACGCGCCAAAGAACCACGAAGTTTAAGAGCGCAACGGAGAACGTATTCGCGCCCTGGGGAACGCGGGCTCGAGACAGCGTGACCGCCGCAAGTGTCGTTTCGGCGCCCTTCAACCTCGAGTGGACCGGCGATTGACCTGCGAGTCGCCGCGGCCTTCTTCGAATAAGCGCAAGTGGTCCCGATGAGGTATTGCATTGTCGGCGCCGGATTCAGCGGCGCGGTTATCGGCCGCGCGCTCGCTGAGGCAGGGCACAAAGTCCTGGTGATCGACGAGCGCCTGCATGTCGCCGGCAATTGTCATTCGCAACGCGACCCGCAGACCGGCGTCATGACGCATGTCTACGGCCCCCACATATTTCACACCGCCGACGAACGCGTTTGGGCTTACGTCCAGCGATTCGGGGGCATGCGGCCCTACCGTCATCGCGTGCAGGCGGTCGCCGGGGGGATGGTGTATTCGCTGCCGGTCAATCTCCTGACCATAAACCAATTCTTTCGCAAGGTGATGGGCCCGGAGGAAGCGCGCGCGTTCGTCGCCACGAAGACCCGGCCGATTTCAAACCCGGCCAATTTCGAGGAGCAGGCGCTCAGCATGATTGGAGCCGAGCTCTACGAAGCCTTCTTCCGTGGCTATACCCGGAAGCAATGGGGCCTCGATCCGGCGCAGTTGCCAGCGTCGATCCTCAAGCGCCTGCCCCTTCGCTTCGACTACGACGACAGTTACTTTGCCCATCCTCATCAAGCGATCCCCGAGCGCGGCTATACCGAATTGGTCGCCGCCATCCTCGACACGCCCAATCTCGAGTTGTGCCTGGGGGCGCGGTTCGAAGACCTCACCGAAGCATTTGCCCATGTCGTTTATTCCGGCCCGATCGACCGATATTTTCATTACGACCTCGGAAGACTCGGCTACCGGACGCTCGACTTCGAAACAATCAGGGCGAGAGGCGACTATCAGGGAACCGCGGTCGTTAATTATTGCGATGAGGCCACGCCGTACACGCGAATAACGGAACATAAGCATTTCGCGCCGTGGGAGAAGGTCAAGATCGAGGGCACGATCCTCTACCGGGAATTCAGCCGATTCTGCGGCCCAAACGATATCCCCTATTACCCGATCCGACAGACCAACGAAGAGGCGATGCTAAAGAAATACGTCGATCGGGCGATGGCGACGCCCGGCGTGACCTTCGTAGGCCGGCTCGGCTCCTATCGCTATTTGGATATGGACGTCACGATCGGAGAGGCGCTGACCGCCGGCGACGCGATGCTCGAACGGATCGCCAAGGCGGCTGATATTCCAGTCTTCTTTGTGCCGCCATTGCAGCACGGATGAAGACGCTAGGCGACATTCTGGCGCTCGGGCTCCCTCACGCCCGCGACGGGTTCATCCGGAATGATCGACAAGTCTTTCCCCGCCATCTGCACCGAAAACGCAATCCCTGCGCACAGTCCGTAGATAATCGTCTTGCATTTCATCAGTATAAATTTCCCACTCAGAAAAGAAAAGAATATATCTCTGAATGACCTGAACACGAACCTCATCAGCTGCATCGAGAGTATGCCGTCATATTTCTGCGCAATGAAAACCCTGTTCCTGTAAACCCATCGATATTGCCAAATCTTATTGTAGTCGCTCTCATTGATGATGCTAAACGATGCGTCGCCATATTTCAGGTGAGTGACCTTGCTTTTTCCGACCTGATAAATCCTTGTCACGTGGCGGAGGCGGAGCGAATACTCGTGATCGTCGCCCCAAATAAAGAACTCCTTCAGCGGGAGACCAACCTTCCAGACCAGCTTGACCGGCACCAGGAAGGATACGAATGTCAACCCGGCCATTTCGCAGAGGCCGTCCGCCAAATGAAGTGGGTATTGCGTCAGACCGTTGGCTCCGAGCCGTTGGGCCACCGGCTGAACGTTGATGCACTCGCCGCCAATGTCGAAGACATTGCCGCCAAGGACCGCATCCTCGCCGACAATTGACATGGCGGCGACCAGTTCCTCCAGCGCCTTTCGGTCCGGCTCGCAATCGTCATCCATGAGCCAAAGATGCGTGCACGGTAGAGACAAAGAGGCCCGCATGCCAATGTGAAAGCCGCCCGCGCCGCCGGTGTTCTCCTCCGAGCGAATCATGTGAAAGGCTGTATCCCGACGGGCTACTTCCGCGGCAAGCAGGTCGCGCGTCGGCTGATCGGAAGCATTGTCGACCACCACTAGGTGTTTCGTGGGATATGTTTGCCCGTCGATCGCAGCAAGACATCGCTTGAGTAGCGCTGGACGGTTCCGCGTTACGACAACTGCGGCGACAGTTAGCACGATGGACGTCCCTGACTTGGCTGCAACGCCGAAACACTACTGGCTGGCTGCCCGGTCTTACGCGGCGGACCCGGATTCACGCGAGGACGAACCACGGCGCCGCCTATCTTGTCAAGCGGCGGCGAGGATCATGACTGGGCCGCGGTGCGGCCGGCGTTTACCCGCTCTTTGAGGATGCGGCATTCTTGGCGACGACAACGATCTGTCCAATAAAAAGGTGCTCGAGGCGCCCGGCGGTAAGCCTGTTGGCCAGCTTGGCCCGCGGGCCTAATTCTGAGAGCGGCTCTGTGGAGACGACCTCGAAACCGCAAGCCCGGAACATCTCGGCGTAGGATTTGGGCGTAAACCAGCGAAGATGGGTCCGATCCATGCGTCCGCTATTGGCGAGCGTCCATTCGCCCTTGAGAAGCATGCGGATGGTCGAATGGTGAGCCACGTTGGGCGAACTCGCCATTGCCAGCGCGCCCGGGCGAAGAAAGCGGCGCAGGCGCTTCAGCGCAACCCAGGGATCAACGAGATGTTCAAGCACCTCGCCCGCGATGAGCACGTCAAAACTGCTCGGGGGCTCTGGGATGTCGAAGCTTTCGATATTTGCGTTGTAGACCCGATCAATTACAGCCTTCGCCACGTTTGCTGCGTCCGGGAAAAGTTCGACCCCGACGTACAGGCCGCACTTGCCCTGCTGTTTTGCATAGGCTCCGGTCGACCCATCGCCGCATCCGATTTCCAGGATTGCGCGGTTGGCGTCGACCCCGAGCCTATCAATGAGATCCTTCCTCACCCCGGAGAAATAGCGTTGATCCTTTCCCTCGTACGAGGGCGAAAGCGAACCCATGACACGCTCCATCCAAGAGGCGATGACCCAGCGGAACTCCAGCCGCGAGGGGAAATTTGGCGTGATATGGGCGAGTCAAGAATCGCCCCGCGGTCGCAGTCTCGCGGCAAGGCGGCCGAGCCGCTTGGCAATTCCAAGCACGACGAAGCTGTTGAGAACGGAACTCAGGAAAGCTCGGTTTCCCAGAAAAACGGTGGTCGAGGGGGTCGTGACCATTTGGGGCCGAAGGGAGCGATCGTATTTTGTAATCAGCGCCGAGCGAACGGGGTCGAAAGTCGGGCCTTTGACGCCGTGGCTCAGATGACGGAGGTGAAAGTCGACGACATAAGTCGTGTAGCCGAGAAAATGCGCTACGATGCACAGATCTGCGCCGTATAGATGAAATCCGCGAAGATCTCTTGACACGGTAAGATTGGCGTCGCGACGGGCGACCAGAAAATTTTCGTCGAGGCCGCGCACCTTTATCGGAAGGCGCTCCGTGAATTGGTCGTCGCCGTGCGGATCAGTGACCCGAAGCGCGAGGCGCCCGGGATGAATGCCGCCTCCGTTGCCGCAGACACCCCAGTTCGGGTCGAGCTGGTCGAGCTCCTCGATCACTGCGTCAAGTTTCTTTCGATCGTCCTGCAAGAGTAGCAGGTCCTGATGACAAACTATGATATAGAGTCCCTTGGAAATGGCCAGGAACTTGTTGATTCCGGCATAGGCCTCATAATGATTTGTCTCTGAATTGTCGATATACAGGTACTCGCAATCATCGTACGAGAACCCGTGGCTCACAAAGGATTCAACCATATCGTTATATTGGGAATGACGAGTGACGAATGTACAGATGGAATACCTGATCTCGCTCAATTTGATTTCGGTTATGTCTTTCGGTTCGCCCATGCCGCGCCCCTAGCAGACGGCTTCGCCGCGTGGCGGTTCGAGAGCGCCGCAAACGCCGAGGGTCGAGGCGAAGCGGACAGACGATCGCGTGCTATTGAACTTCGCGCCGGGCTGGGCGCCCCCATCGAACACGCCCAACGAGAGCACAAACGCGCTGGTCCGACCCATCGCGTAAGTGTGAACCGCGCCGCCCACGCCCACTCGATTCATCGGGCGCAGGCCTCGGTGGCGAAAGATCGCCTCTCAATCGAGCCAACACTTCGTTTGAGTAGCGTTGTACAGTTCCGCCTCACGACGGCAAAGGCGATGGTTGGCACTTCGCGCGTCCTTGACTTGCCAAAACTTCGAAACTATTCTCCTCCGGTTCCGTCTATCGCGGCCGCCCCGGATTGCCGTGAGGACGAACCACGCCGCCGCCCATGTTGTCAAGCACGGCGCGGAACGGCTGCGAAGTAGGCGCTTGACGTCAAAATCGCGTCTTTGACCTTAGCGCGCTTTGGACGTAATGCATTCGGGCGCTGCAAATGGCCGATCTCGACGCGGCTGCGAACGACCGGGGGGCTAACGCCGCGACTCCGCACACGGTCCTTATGCGGCAAAACTGGAAAATGTGAATGACCGACGAGAGCCGTCAAACGCGGGCGCCGGGAGAAACGCCCGCAGGCAGCGGCCCAACTTGGTTATAGTTTGAAATTGTCTGAGAATCGCTCAGATCTTCGCTGGATATCTCAAGTCCAAGGATAGGTATGTCGACAAGGCCTCTCGGGACGAATTTTGTCGTTAATCTCCTCTCTCCCTCCGCGCGGATCGCGATCGCACTTGTCACTATTCCAATATACATACACCATCTGGGGTATTCGCGCTACGGCGTGCTGACGATTGCATGGATTCTCGTCGGATATTTCGGTTTTCTCGATCTCGGACTTTCGCGCGCCTCGACCAACGCCTTGGCGAAGCTTCGCGCGGCTCCACAGGCGGACCGAGCTCGGGTGCTGCTGACGACCCTAATTCTTAGTGTCGGCTTTGGCCTGGTCGGCGCCGCGCTGCTCTTCGCGGTCGGCGGGTACATGTTCGAGCGCGTGCTCACCATTCCTGCGGATTTGAAGCGCGAAGTCGCGCAATCGTTTCCCTGGATGGTCTGTCTTTTTCCGATGACGCTCGTGTCGGGCGTCGGTTCAGGCGCCCTGGAGAGCCGGGAGCGCTTTCTTCTTTCGAACTCGCTGCAAATTTTGGGAACGAGTCTTGGCCAGATTGCTCCGGTCATCATGGCCGTGTTGGTAAGCCCCTCGCTGACGGTCGTGATCCCCACCGTGGCGGTCACGCAGGCGGCGACCACAATCGTTATAGGCGTCTGCGTTTATCGGCTTGAAGGACCGTTTTCGCTTCGGGCGTTCGATCGGGCAGAGGCTCGGACTTTGCTTCATTACGGCGGATGGGTCACCGTTACGTCCGTCATCTATCCATTCCTCATGGCCGCAGATCAGTTCCTCATAGGGTCATTGATCAGCGTCGCCGAGGTCGCCCACTACGCGGTTCCCATGAACCTGATCCTGCGGACTGCGACAATCCCGATGGCGCTGGGGCGAACTTTCTTCCCGCGCCTCTCCAGCTTGCCGCGGGACGCTGCCCATGAGCTGGGGAGGCGCGCGCTTGAGGTGCTAGGATATGGATATGCAGCGGTGTGCGCGCCTGGCATTATCCTCGCGCAGGTTTTCTTTCGATACTGGATTGGACCCGAATTCGCGCTCGTCTCGGCCCCGGTGGCGCAAATACTCTTTTTTGGCGTGTGGTTCACCGGACTGTCCTTTGTCGCCTACACGCTCATTCAAAGCCAAGGCCGGCCGGATCTGACGGGAAAGCTGCACTTTGCCGAACTGCTGCCGTTTCTGGGCGTACTTTGGGCTCTGACTGCGAGCTTCGGCATCAACGGCGCGGCGACGGCCTGGACCTTGCGCTGCATTGTGGACGCATTCGCGATGTTTTGGGCAGCGGGAATATCCAGAAGAGATGTCGCATCGGCGATAGCGCGCCCGGTCACCCTGCTCTGCGGCAGCGCAATCGCGGCCCGGTTCGTAGGGTCCAGCCTCGGCTTGGCGATTCCTGCGGCTGTTGTGGCCGGCCTGATCTCGATCGGGCTTGCCTACGCCTATTCCGACGATTGTCGGCGAATTCTCACGAGCCAGTCGGTCCGAGCTTGGGGTATCGGCGGGGGACTGATTCGGCGCGCGAAGCAGCGGACGCAAACCACCTAGATGTTCAGCCCAGTATTTGCTGGCGACCCCCACGTGCTCGCATCCCTGGAATCTCTCGATAAGAACGCGCCAGCAAATCGCCCGCACAAAACAGCTTCTGCCAGTAGACGCCTTCGCCGCCTTCAATTTGTATGAGTTAGGCTTTATACCCCTCGCGCTGCAAACCGGCGATTCCTTTTCGATGCTCCTTCCTGATAACCATCCAAAGAGCTTTCCATTTGTGGCGAGCTCCAAATGATGAGATGCCCTCGACAATATCGGCAATCTCTTCCTCAGTCAAAGTGACGGTTATGACGACCCGCGACGGACTTGCAGTCGGTCAGCGAGCATAAGGCCGGCCGCGAGTTCCCCGACCCGATCCGACCCAACCGCCTCGGTTGTGTCGGAAGCGCCAAAGGCGTGCGCGAGGCGCGAGCCGATGATTCTAAACCCGGACGCCTCATATCGGCGACAGCGGGACTATTCCGATCCGCTCTGAAGAACGCCAACGCGACCGTCGGCGGCGATCGCGCGCCAGCCATTCGACAGCAGTCCATCGTACTCCGCCTTGATCTCGGCCCAGGCATCGGAAACGTCGTCGAGAATGAGAATTCCTTCCGGCCTCAAGAGGCGCCGCACCATCGCCGTCTCGCGCCGCAAATAGCTTCCTTCGTGATTGCCGTCCACAACCGCGAAGTCAAACTTACCCTGCGACGTCAAGCAAAGATTTGACAGGGTGTCCTCGCACGACTGTTCGCTCTGAAATCTTGCGTAGGGATCGTATTCGACTCCGTTGTCGCCTAAGAACGGGGTGCCGTCGTTGCTTAGACTTTTGCTGGTCGAGTATCCGACGCAAATGACGGCGTTCCCTTGCAGTCCAAAATGATTCAAGATCGCAATGACATGTTTTTGCGGATTTTCGATCCCTCGGTGTGTCAGGTCCGGGTCGATCGATATGACGACGGATTTATCGTTCCTCTGACGTACGTAATTGACGAAATGACTGAGCGAGACGCCGAGAAAGTTTCCGACGTGCAGCCCAACTAAGGGTCGCCCATCTGTGGCAAGGATAAATTCGTCGAGAACCTTGGAGCAAAAGGACAGGGACGGTTCAGGAATACTCCCACCAATGACTTCGCTTTGCGACAGACCGGAAGATGTGAGAAAATTGATCGCGGCGCTGTAATTATACGGGATTTGCTTTGTAGCAACGGACACATGCGCAGAATCATGAGCGGCGATGCGTCGGCGTCTAGCGGCCTCGGAAAGGACGTATCTCATCACAAGGCCGTGGGGCAAAACATTCTTTACTGTGCGAGCGACTTGAGAGCTGATCATTGGCGTTGGGTGTCCTGGTTTTTGAATCTGAAGGCCGTTACGCAAAGTCATGAAAACCTGCGCGACCCAGTGCGAACAACGTGCCCGACTGAGCAGCGGCGTGTCCGCCCATTGATCAGTTGTCTCTCATTTCCCGCGTCGACAGTGCGTCTCCGGCAACCAAGTCAGCGCCTCGTACAAGATGGGTGAGCCCGTCTTTTTCGTGACGCCCTTTAATCGACGTCTTCCCTCCTTAGCCCAGATCGCCACTGGGACGAATGGCCTAATCGCCCTCCTCAATCCATCTTTCGCGTTTTCAAGCGCAGCGACTTGCAAACCAGTCATGTTTGCGTATCTCCCGCATCGCCAGCCATGTACTCAATCACATTGCTACTTTGTGTCGCGGTGTCTCGAGCACATTCCGCTCCCCCGCTCGTCGGGACACCTTCTTGCGCCGTGGAGCTTCAACGGTGTCGAGCCGGCGGCATCGGAACAGTCGACTAACCCCTGGGACGAGCGCGGAATAGCCGGCCCTGCGTTCTAGCGCGATCGCTTATTTGGGGGCCGCTGAGAGTCTGTAATCGAACGACTTGCTGAACGTCAATAGACGACGACTTGAGCCGCCCCGAACGAATGACGCCCCGACCCTCGCCGAACTCGGCGTTGCAGTTGCCGCGCAACTCGTGAAGCTGTCGCCTAAGGCTGGCGGCCTCGCCAACAGGCCCAGGGCCGCAATTGCTACGGTTTGAAGCAGGATAGTCTTGGGCTCTTCGCGTAAGGCGCGGCATTGGCCGGCGCGCCGCTCCTCGGCCGGATCGGTCGAAGGCGTTCGTAGCTTGTTTCGGGAACGGTCGCTTTTTAGGGAAGACCTCGAATCGACATTTTCTTGCA
>Ga0206877_10200_pt1 | contig 17406 bp, 15 predicted proteins | sample Alteio_BWOrgCont_7_FD_152623 | JGI IMG/M metagenome (GOLD analysis project Ga0206877, IMG submission 152623) | Enriched cells from forest soil in Barre Woods Harvard Forest LTER site, Petersham, Massachusetts, United States -... | ecosystem: Environmental > Terrestrial > Soil > Temperate forest >...
GCCCAAGGCGACGGCGGATCTGTTGACGGCGGAGGAGAACTACCAGCCGAGTGAGGCGACCTATCCAAACGGCACCCATATCTGCGAAATCGAGGTCGATCCTGAGACCGGTGTAACGCAGCTGCTCGCCTATACCATCGTCGATGATTTTGGCATGGTAGTGAATCCGCTGCTGCTCGAGGGCCAGGTGCATGGCGGCGTCGTGCAGGGCATCGGACAGGCGCTCCTAGAGCGCACCGTCTATTCGGACGACGGCCAGCTGCTAACGGCGTCGCTGACTGACTATGCCTTGCCGCGGGCCGACGATGTGCCGAACTTCCACTTCGAAACACGAAACGTACCGAGCAAGACCAATCCGCTCGGCATCAAGGGTGCGGGCGAGGCCGGTACGATTGGGGCCTGCCCGGCGGTGATGAACGCGCTTATCGACGCGCTGCGCCGAGGCGTGGGCGTGACCAGGATCGACATGCCGGCGACGCCGGAGGTGGTGTGGCGGACGATCCAGGATGCGACCAGCCGCAGGCAGGCGGCTCAGTAAAGCCTTCGAGACGACGCCATCGCCGGGGTGCGGCAAAAGGGGATTTCCCCTTTTTTCGATCCTGATCTATTGTCCGGTGGAACAAACGATCGTTCGTCATAACAAACGAAGGTAGGGTATGAGCGGGCCTGACAAGCGAGCTGAATTCGACGCCGGCGCGATGGCGCTGTCGGGCCAGCTCGGCAAGACCGTCCAGAGGCTGCGCAAGGCCTATAACCTGTCGCTGTCGGAATTGGCCGAGCAGTCGGGGGTGGCGAAATCGATCATCAGCCAGATCGAACGCAATGAGACCAACCCCACTCTGGCGACGATCTGGCGCCTGTCTCAGGCGTTGGACGTCTCGATCGAGCGCGTGCTCGCCAGCGCCGATGACGAACCCTTCATCGAGAAGACGACGAAAGTCGACACGCCGGTCATTATCTCCGATGACGGCAAATGCCGCCTGGCCGTAGTTGGCTGGCTCAAGACGGTCGAATGGCTGCAGTGGTATGATTTCCAGGCCGAGCCCGGCGGCGTGCTGGAGAGCGATGCGCACCAGCGCGGCTCGGTCGAATGCCTGTCGATCCTGGCGGGCGAGGTCGAAGTTAAGGTGGGCGGCGCCGTCGAACGGGCGGGTCCGGGCGAGACCCTGCGCTATCGCTGCGACCGGCCCCACGCCATCCGCGTGGTGAGCAGCAAACCCGCCCATGCCACCATGGTGTGCTTCATGAAGGCGGCGCTGATGGAGTAGCAATGACGGCCATTGAGGGCGACCGATGCTGTTCAAGCACCGTCATTGCGAGCGGAGCCAAGCAATCCAGCTAGGCTACGGTTGTAAAGCTGGATTGCTTGGCTCCTCGCACAATAACGGTGGAGGCTGTCACAAGGGCCAATGGCATAAAACGAAGCGTCCGCCTATGCTTCGAAGCTTGCCCTGTTGATGCCGTAGCGCTGCAGCTTGTCGTAGAAGGTCTTGCGAGGAATGCCGAGGGTTTCGATGGTGGCGCGGACATCTCCCTTGTGCAGGCTCAGGGCCTCGCGGATGAGCTGCGCCTCATAGATCTCCACACGTTCGGGCAGTGTTGATCCGTCGGGCGGTAGGGCTGCGGCGCCGTTGTTGAGTTCGGCAAGACCTAGCGCCACACGCTCGGCGAAATGTGCGATCTCACGCACGTTTCCCGGCCAGTCGTGGGTGGTTATGTAACGGCGGACGCTGTCGGACAGCACTGGCGGGTCGCGCTGAAAGCGCCGGGCCGCGCGCGCGAGGAAGTGGGTGAACAGCAGCGGCACGTCCCCGCGCCGCTCCCGGACCGGCGGTATCCGAAGCGTCACCACATTGAGCCGGTGGAAGAGATCCTCGCGAAAGCTTGCTCGGTGGGAAGGGGCGGCGAGGTCGACCTTCGATGCCGCCACCACGCGCAGGTCGACCGGCCGCACCGCGTTGGTGCCCAGCGGCATGACTTCGCGCTGCTCCAAGACACGCAGCAGGCGGACCTGTGCACCCGGCGGCATGCTCTCGATCTCATCCAGGAACAGCGTGCCGCCGCTCGAATGTTCGATCAGGCCGATCCTTTTCTTCTGTGCACCGGTGAAGGCGCCAGATTCATGGCCGAACAGTTCGCTTTCGATGATGCTCTCCGGCAAGGCTCCGCAATTGAGCGCGACGAACTCCCCGCGGCGCCGGTGCCCGAGCCGGTGCAGTTCGCCAGCCACCAGTTCTTTGCCGGTTCCGGTTTCTCCAACGACGAGGACGTCGACATCCGCATCAGCAATCGCTCTCAGGGTTTCGCGCAGACGCTGCATTGCCGGCGCGTCGCCGATGAGGGGTGAAACCGCCTGCGCCTCCTCGCCCGCGAGGCGCAGGCGGCGGTTCTCCATGACGAGTGCGCGCTTTTCGGCTGCTCGCCGGACGCTCTGGATCAGGCGTTCGGCCGCGAAAGGCTTGGCGAGGAAGTCATAAACGCCTTCACGCATCGCCTCCACGGCGGTGGCGATGTCGCCATGCCCGGTGATCAGGATGACGGGAAGGTCCGGATCGAGGCGATGCAAGGTACGGAAGAACTGCATCCCGTCGATGCGCGGCATGCGCAGATCCGTCACCACGATCCCGCCGAAATCGGCATTGACGACGGAGAGGGCCTGGGCTGCGCTTGCGAAGGGCAGGGGACGGAACCCGGCGAGGTGCAATGTCTGTTCATTGGCCTTGCGCAGGTCCTCGTCATCATCGACGAAGGCGACGGGAAACGGGTCTAGGGCAGTCATGTTGCGCGCCTCAGCGAAAGGATAAAGCGGCTGCCCCGGCCGGGCTCGCTGGCGACCTCGAGAATGCCGCCGAATTCCTCGGCGATGTCCTTCGAGATCACCAGGCCGAGGCCGAGACCGCGCGGTTTTGTGGTGTGGAAGGGCGTGAAGAGTGCCGCCATCTCATCGGGCCGCATGCCGGGGCCATTATCGGCCACGGTGACGAGGACACTGCCGCCATCGCTGCCGGTATCGACGCGGATGGCCGGATTCTCGCATCCTTCAAGCGCCTCGATTGCGTTCTGCAGAAGATTGACCAGGACCTGTTCGAGCCGCACGCGATTGGCGGTCACCCGAAGCGCGGCATCGGGGTGATCGGCCGTAATGCGAACGCCCTGCCGGCGGGCCCGGATGCCCACCAACAGCAGAGCGCCGTCGATTGCCTCCTGCAGGGCGAGCGGCCCGATCTCGCCGGTCGCCTTACGAGAAAAGCCGCGCAGCTGCCCGATGATGCCGCCGATCCGCTCCGTCAGCCCCGCAATGGTCTTGAGATTGTCGCGCACCGCGTCCGGTTCCCCACGCTCCAGGAAGGCGATGGCATTGTCGGCAAAGCTGCGGATCGCCGCGACCGGCTGGTTGACCTCATGCGCGAGGCCAGCGGTGATCTGGCCGAGAATAGCAAGCCGATTGGCCTGCGCCAATTCGTCCCGGGCGACCTGGAGCTTGGCCTCGACCTTTTGGCGCTCGTCGATTTCAGCTGTCAGAAGCGCGTTGCTGCTGCGAAGGTCGAGCGTGCGCGCTTCGACCCGGCGCTCTAGTTCGGCGCGGGCCTCAATATGTTCCTCGGCCCTGGCCATGGCGAGATGGCGCCGGTAGAGTAGGAGCCCGGCGAGGACCACAATGGCGCCGACCAGGCCAAGCACGGTGGAGCGCATGTTTCCGGCGCCCGCAGCAAGGGCATCGCCGGCTGGTTCGAGAAGATGCAGGCGCCAATCGGTTGTCGGAACGTCGCTTTCGCTGGCAAGGTGCGGCCCGCCGCCTGGTAGGGAGACAAAATCCTTACCCGGCATGCCCTCATCGTAACGCCGGATCGGCAACGGCGTCAGCGGCGCATTGCCGAACTGGAGCGAACTGCGGATGGCCGCTGCATCCTCCGGCTCGATGGGTGTTTGCGTCAGAAAGCGCCACTCCGGCGCACTGCTGAGGAGCACGATGCCGCGCGGATCGGTGACATAGACGGCGGCTCCGGACTGGCGCCAGTCGGCCTCGACCTGAAAGAACTCGACCTTGAGAACGATCACACCCAGCAGGCCGGCGGGCCCGTCGATCCGGCGGGAAATATAGAGGCCTGGCCGCTGGCTGACGGTGCCCAGGGCGAAGTGCTCAGTCAGCCCGTCGGAAATGGCCTGGGTGAAATAGGGCCGGAAGCGATAATTGGTCCCGACAAAGCTGGTCGGATCGCGCCAATTGCTGGAGGCGATCGCCGTGCCGGTATGGTCGATAAGATAGATTACCGCCGATCGCGTGCCCCGGTTGAGGGTCTCCAGTTTGGCATTCATGGCCGCGACATGCGTGGCGTCCGGCGTGAGCAGGGCGGTAAGGACGTCGGGGTCGCGCGACAGCACGAAAGGCAGGGTCCTGTGCTTCTCAAGCTCGCTGCGCAGCACCGCGATATCAAGCGTGACGCTGCCGGTCGCCTGGGTGCGCAGGGTTTCGGCGGCGCCCTCGCGTCCATATTCGCCGGCGATCCAGCCCGTCAGGGTCACGAAGACGGCTGTCACTAGGGCAAAAGCCATCCACTCGATGCGCCTTCGCCGTTTCTGCGCTGCGATGCCCGCCATGAATGTCTCCTGGGCAAAGCATGTGCGGAAATCCGCATAACTTCAAGGTTCGCGAGCGAAAGATCGCTCACAGCGTCTGCCCGGCTGCCGATATTTCAAAGCAAAATCAAAGACTTATGGCGTGTTCGCGGTTTGGCATCCTTCTTGCGAATGGTGCGGCAGTCGCGGTCAACACGCGGCATTCGAGGAAACATCAGCCAGGGCCCCGGTCAGGCAAGCGCCGGGCGCCATATCGGAGGAAGCCATGATCTCCATCCCTGACGCCGGTTCGGCGTCCGCCCCGCGCAAGCGTCCGCTCTATGCCAGCCTCTATTTCCAAGTCCTGGTGGCTATCGCCATCGGCATCTTGCTGGGGCATTTCTATCCCAGTTTCGGCGCTGCGATGAAGCCCTTCGGGGACGCGTTCATCAAGCTGGTGAAGATGGTGATCGCGCCGGTGATCAGCCTGACAGTTATCACCGGGATTGCCAATATGCGCGACCTCGGCAAACTCGGCCGGGTAGTCGGCAAGGCGATGCTCTATTTCATCACCTTCTCTACCCTTGCCCTGATCATCGGCCTCATCGTCGCAAACGTGATTCAGCCCGGTGCAGGCCTGAACATCGATCCCAAGACCCTCGATCCCAAAGCGGTGGCGGACTTCGCCGCCAAGGCCCATGACCAGACGATCACCGCCTTCCTGATGAACATCATCCCGGCATCGCCGGTTTCGGCGCTCGCCTCGGGTGATGTGCTGCAGGTCCTGTTCTTTTCGATCGTGTTTGGTATTGCCCTCGCCTTAATCGGCGATAAGGCCGAGCCTCTGATGAAGGTGCTGAACTCGCTGTCGCTGGGCATGTTCAAGCTCGTCGCCATCCTGATGAAGGCCGCCCCGATCGGCGCCTTCGGCGCCATGGCCTTCACCATCGGCACCTATGGCATCGGCTCGATCGCCAACCTGCTCATGCTGCTCGGTACCTTCTATTTGACATCACTGCTCTTCGTTTTGATCGTGCTGGGCGCCGTCGCTTGGTACAACGGCTTCTCGATCCTGGCTCTGATCCGCTATCTCAAGGAGGAGCTGCTTCTCGTTCTGGGCACCTCTTCGTCGGAGGCGGCGCTGCCGAGCCTGATGGAGAAGATGGAGCGTGCCGGTTGCCGCAAATCCGTCGTCGGCCTCGTCATCCCCACGGGCTATTCCTTCAATCTCGACGGCACCAACATCTATATGACGCTGGCGGCCCTCTTCATCGCGCAGGCGACGGGGATCCAGCTCAGCATGTGGGACCAGGTCCTGTTACTGCTGGTGGCGATGCTGAGTTCCAAGGGCGCCGCCGGCATCACCGGTGCCGGCTTCATCACCCTGGCAGCGACGCTCGCCGTCGTGCCCTCCGTGCCGGTTGCGGGCATGGCCCTGATCCTGGGCATCGATCGCTTCATGTCTGAATGCCGCGCGCTCACCAATCTCGTTGGCAACGCTGTAGCGACCGTGGTCGTCGCCCGTTGGGAAGGCGAACTCGACAGTGACCGTTTGGCTGCCGCGCTTGGCGGTAGGGATGTCGCGGCCATGGACGAAACGCCGACGATCGTGGCGGCGGAATAAGAACGCCTCGCATTGTGCCTCGACGTCAAGTCAGGCCGAGCCGTATCGAGGCGGCTCGGCCGACCGCTTATTCCGGGAGTGCCGCGATTCCTGGTGCGTCGCCTGCCCGGCCTTGACAATCTGATATATACCGACGTGATATGCTTCACGGGAGTGGTGCTGTCGCCAGAATTAATAGTCGATTTTACTTCAATCTTACATCTAAAGAATTACGTCATATGCCCTCGCGTTTTGTCGCGGCCATCGGAATGTTTGTGCTGCTTCATAACATCTCGCAAACAAGAATAGCCTCCGCTAATGCTGTTCTCACTGTTGATTCGGTCGGGTACAAGAATGCGTTCGACTAGATCCTGTTCGCGAACTAGTACAATCTGTGTCCGTTGCCGATGATCCAACCCGACGCGTTGGCGGACTTGACGAAGTAGTTTGCCGACCACCCCAAAGACTATTTTGTTGCCGGATCGGCGTCGGCACCGGGCAGGTAATTCTTCGATGTTGCGCGCGGGATGTTCAAGCCGGATCAGGTGCTCGAACGCGTGGACGAGGTGGCCCTTTGCGTGCTGCTGAAGCGGCCGGAGAATCAAGACACGGGCTTTCGCGAATTGCTGGATACTCTGTTGGCGAATGTAGTCGAGTTGCGCAGCGGGCTGAAAGGCTAAAAAAGTTGTGCGACTTGAGTCAGTCTTGTTCATAAGTTCCGCTGCGTCAAGGATCCCGTTCCATTTCGATCCGGAGCTCAATGAATACATCCTGATCGAAGGAGAGAAGAGCTATCCCATCGACTCTCCCAACGCGTTGAAGGAGAATTAGCTGGAGCACCTCTATATCTAGGGCATCATCGAAATCGGCCAGATCGACCTGGGCAGTCGCGACCAGCGCTTGGAGCATGTCTGCGACCTGGTGCCGGGCAGCGGCTTCCACTAGCCCGAAGTTTGCGGATATTTGGAACGCAAGTCCCTGATCAGGAACACATTTCCTGTCATTATCTTTTTCGGCTACTGGACACGGACCGGGTCGATGCCGAGCAGCTTGAAGGCGGCGTCCTGCACCCTGGTGGGTTTGGTGTGCATGATGAAGGAGTGGTCGTTGTGAAGGCCGGCGGCGATGGTGTTTCGCGCCAGGGTTCCCAGATGGTCCATGAGATCGCCGAAGGCCATGACCGGCAGGCCGTCCTGGTTGAGCTTGGTGGCCTTCTTGGCTTTGGCGGAGGCTGACGGTTCGGTCTTTTCCACAGGGGAGGAGCGTTCGGCGCGGGCGGCCTGGACGTCCGTGTCGTGGAACAGCAGCGGCGCCAGGGCTTGGCGCAGATGCCATTCGACGTGATAGGCGAGCATGCAGAGGCAGACATGCGCCCTGACCCGGTCGGCGGTCCAGTGACGGATTGGCCGGATGTCGAGATCCACGGTCTTCAGCGACCTGAAGCTGCGCTCCACCCGGGCCAAGTCCTTATAGGACTGGACCACCTCATCTGTGCTCATGACCTCAGCGGACAGGCTGGTGCGAACGACATAGACCCCGTCGAGGTGAGCTTCCTGGTCGATGCTCGCGGTCTTGCGCCGCCAGCTCAGGCTGTCGTCGGTGATGGTCAGCTCGAAGTGCTTGCCCACCTTGTGCCTGTTGATGACCGCGCCGACGGCCAGGCTGATTTGCGTGGCGCCGCGCAACGGGTTGCGGCGAGCCCGAACGGCGGCGGCCAGGGTCTGCAGAGCCTTTTCCGTCGCCGCCAGCAGCGCCTGGCGCTTACGACCCCGTTCGACAGCCAGGAACGGGTTGCGACAGACGATCAAGCGCTCCCCGGGATAGAGATCGGGCTCGCTGATCTCAGCCAGATCGCGCTCATCGAACAGGGACATCTGCAAAGGGCCGTCCGCAGCCGCCAGAGACAGCACGGCGCCGTTGCGCAGGCACGAGATCCAATCGATCCCGGCGGGCTTCACATCCTCGCGGATCCGCGCGCTGGTGAGCATGCCCATGCGACAAACTTCGTTTGCGCAGAGGTCCCCCACCACCACCACCCGCTCCAGGCCGAAGCGCGTCTTGAGCTTGGCGATCTGAGGGGTCAGCGTCGTGGGGTCGGCGGTGTTTCCTTCGAAGACCTCCACCGCCACCGGCAAGCCCTCGCGGGTGCACACAAGACCGTAGACGATCTGCGGCCGGTCCCCCCGATGATCCCGGCTATAGCCGTAATGGGCGAGCGGACATTGACGCCCCTCCAGATAGGAGGAGCTGACGTCATAAAGCACAAGGGCTCCGCCTTTGAGGTGGCGTCTGGCCAGGCCGTTCTCGACCCGCTCCTGCTGGGTCAGCAGCCAGTCGAGCGCCTCGTAGACCTCGCGCTCGGCAACCTTGCCCAGATCCAGCAAGGCGCCGATGCTGCTAGTGGCCGTCTCGTCATTGATCGCCCGCACGAAGCCGAGCTTGGAGCGCGGCGTTACCAGCCGGTCGACGATCAGGCCGACGATGAGATCGCGATGGCGCACCGAGGCGTCGTCTTTTGCGGTGCTCAGCATCAGACGGTCCAAGGCGATCTTGCGGATCATGCCCAGACCGGCCGCCACATGGCCGTGCCCAAGCGAGCGCTCGATCGACAAGCCATCGCCGCCCTCGCCCAGAACCACCCCGCCCTTCAACAGCCCCTTCAGGCCCGCGATCAAGGGGGGCCGGCAGCTTGCTCAGGTTGGCGACGGTCCGCTTCTGGGACTTGCCATTCTCATCGCGGAAGCTCTCGCGCAAAAGCACGGCGGGCGGCGAGTTCCGATTGGGGACGGTCTCGATGAACATCAGCGAATCGAATCACAATTCGCCGCGACAGACAAGCACTTACATGGACACAACTAAAAATATCTTCCCGAGAAAACCCAGCCCTGTCTGGCGTTCTCAGTAGTTCACAGTGAAAACTTCGGACTAGCCGCAGAACGCCCTTCATCGGGTCCGGACTGGAACAAAGCGCAGCGTGCCATATTCCTTCGTCCATGAGACCGACGCTAAGCGTGCGCGGGGCCGTACATTGGCCGCCAACCATTATCTGGGCAAACTTGGCATGTCTCCCCAGCATCCCGGCGTGAATCTGGGCACCGACCACGCCAAGTCGTCGGTGATGCAGGTGATGATCCCTCTGCGCAAGCGTGTCGGCCGTACTGTGGGGCGCGTGCTCAAGCGCTAAAGCGTTTGCGTTGCGCTCCGTCGTCTCGAGCCGGGCCACGTCAATGCAGCTCGGCTCGTTTGTCGACGGAACATCAGCCATTTCTGAACGTGTAGGCGTAGCCGTTGATGGCGGGCGCGCCGCCAAGGTGCGCGTAGAGCACTTTCGATCCCTCGGGGAAGAAGCCCTTCTTCACAAGGTCGATCATGCCCTGCATGGATTTTCCCTCATAGACAGGGTCGGTGATCATGCCTTCGAGGCGAGCGCATAGCCGGATCGCCTCCTTCGTCTCTTGCGATGGGACGCCGTACAGGGGATAGGCATAGTCATCGACGAGGACGACATCATTCTCCACGATGTCCCTTCTGAGCTCGACCAGATTGGCGGTGTTGCGTGCGATCTCGAGCACCTGCGCCCTGGTCTGCGCCGGCGTACCGGATGCGTCGATGCCGATCACCCTGCGTTCGCGACCGTCCTTGGCGAAGCCGACCAGCATGCCGGCGTGGGTGGAGCCCGTAACCGTGCAGACGACGATGTAGTCGAAGGTGAAGCCGAGTTCCTTCTCCTGCGCGCGCACCTCCTCGGCGAAGCCGACATAGCCCAGGCCACCATATTTGTGCACTGAGGCGCCGGCCGGGATCGGATAGGGCTTGCCGCCCTTGGAGCGTACGTCCGCGATCGCCTGCTCCCAGCTTTCCCGGATACCGATATCGAAACCTTCGTCGACCATCTGCACGTCGGCCCCCATGATCCGGCTCAGGAGAATGTTGCCGACGCGGTCATAGACGGCATCCTCGTGCGGAACCCAGCTCTCCTGCACGAGGCGGCATTTCATACCGATCTTCGCTGCCACGGCAGCGACCATGCGCGTATGGTTAGATTGAACGCCCCCGATGGAAACCAGCGTATCAGCATTCGAGGCGATCGCGTCCGGCACGATGTATTCGAGTTTGCGCAGCTTGTTACCCCCGAAGGCGAGGCCCGAATTGCAGTCTTCCCGCTTGGCATAGAGTTCGACCTTGCTGCCGAGATGGGCGCCGAGCCGCTCCAATTTCTCGATATGGGTCGGCCCGAAGGTGAGGGGATAGCGTTCGAATTTTTCCAGCATGCGGCAACCTTTCCGTTCGTTGCGTTAATACTGAAACGCTATCATCAAGGCGGTGAAAGGTGCTCTCAAAGATGATGAAGTTTTTTTACTATTTGGCCGCCATTCGCCGTCATGTTTAATATATTCTCCCAATAATTGCCTATTTATGGAAGATTCTTTCATGGCACTGGAACTGGACCGGATCGACCTGAAAATGTTGCGCCTGCTCCAGGGCAATGGAAGGCTTTCCAATTCCGAACTGGCCCAGTTGGTTGATGTCAGTCCGGCCACCTGTCATCGGCGAACGCAGCGGCTGTTCGAGGACGGCTATATCCAGCATGTGCGCGCGGTGATCGCGCCGCAAAAGGTCAACCGAGGTGCCCTTGTGATGGTGGGTGTCGTTCTCGACCGCTCCACGCCCGAGAGCTTCGCCACGTTCGAAGAGGCTGCCGCCAGGCTGAGATTTGTCCTTGATTGCCATCTGGTGGCGGGCGACTTCGACTATTTCTTGAAAATCAGGGTCAAGGACATGGCCGATTTCAATCGCATCCACGGCGAGCAGCTGATCGCGTTGCCCGGTGTTCGCCAGACGAGAACGTTCTTCGTAATGAAGGAGGTCGTCGACAACGCCCCGTTGGATATTTGAGGGGATTTGGGGCTCATAGGCGCCAAAAAAGGACGAAAATGCTACTTTCTCCCCTTGCGCTAGGTCCTTGCGCAAGGATCGAGCTGGTTCAACGTCTGGCGGAGCAAGTCAGGTTGCAGCCCCTCACCTCTATCCTCGCCCCACAAGAGCGGGGCGAGGCACTTCGGAGTAGCGGCTTACCTGCAAACGCTGCGTCTGGCGGAAGGCGAAGCGCTCGTCAACCCTTCGCCCTGCTTGCGGGCAGAAGGTAAGGATGAGGGGCTGCCCTTCCGATGTGGTGGGTGATCATCGTGGCCCGCGAGGGGAGAAGGAAAGTCAAGCCATTTTCTCTTGATGCCTATAGACGACCGGCCTTCTCAAGAGCGCTGCGCCCTATTCCCTGAAACGCTTATCGCTGGTTCCATCAAGCCCATCGACTTATGTATTCCGGCTACTGTTCATATCCGCGAATACAGACTCTCTGCCTGTTCGTCTTCGTTGAGGACCAGCTTGTGTTCCGCCGGCGGATGAGCACGCTGGCCGCAATCGAGCCTCGGACACATGCGGCATCCAACCCCGATCGGCACCGCCTGGGCCGGATTGGTTGCGTCGATGCCGTCGGAATAGACCATCTCAGCGGCATGGGAGATATGGCAGCCGAGGCCGATGGACAAATGCCGACGCGGCGCGTTGTGACGATGGCCGCCCTTGGTGATGGATTTCGCGATGCAGAAATAGCGCTGGCCCTCCGGCATCTGGCTGATCTGCACATTGATCTGCCCGGGATGGAGGAAGGCGGCGTAGACGTTCCAGCGGGGACAGGCGCCGGAATGGCGGGGGATATGGATGCCCGACAGCGAAAAGCGCTTGGAGATGTTGCCGGCGATATCGGTGCGGATCAGATGGAGCGGTATTCCACTGTGGCCGGGGCGCTGCAGCGTCGTCATGCGGTGGCAGACCTGTTCGAAGCTGGCCTTGAAGCGCCTGGCAATGCGATCGATGTCATAGCGCGTCTCCCGGCAGGCCTGCAGAAAGGACTCGTAGGGCATGATGATGGCACCGGCGAAATAGGCGGCGAGGGCATGGCGGGCGAGAGCCGGTCCGTCGGCGGGCAGAGCCGCCTCCAAGATGAGCCTGTCGATGTCCCGTGCCGCGGCGACGAGGCCGAGTCTGTGAGCTGCCATGAAGACCGCTGATTCCGGCGGCAGAACGTCGGCGGTCTCGAAGGCTTCATGATCCTCGCTCAGCCGTGCCGCCAGGCCTTGCGGCAGCGCGTTCAGCCGCCAGTGGATGCCGAACACATTGGAGAAGTAGGTCTTCAACCCGTGCTCGAATGAATCGGAGAGCTGGTCAATTTCGGCGCGGATGCGCTCGGCCTGGGCTTCGATGGCTGGAAAATGGTTGCTGTTGAGCTGAAGGAAGTCCGACACAGCGTCGGTGGCGACATGATATCCCACCTCAACGGCCGATATCGCCCCTGAATTGGCAGTACGCAATTCGCGGAAGGCGTCGAACAGACGGATGACTGCCCGGCCGATCTGCGGATTGGATATAGCAAGATCGCGCACGTCCTGATTGGTCACCTCGCTGTCAGCGAACAGATCATCGCCGAACAACTCCATCAAATCCCCGGCAAGACGCGAATCATCGTTCTCAGCGAGTTCACCCGCGTCGACGTTGAAGAAGGTCGCGATCTTGAGGAGCAGGGGCACCGTGATGCGACGGCGATTATGCTCGATTAGGTTGAGGTAGCTGGCGGAAATGCCGAGCACGCCAGCAAGCTGAGCCTGCGAGGTCCTGGCTTGCCTGCGCAGCCGCTGGATCTTCCCGCCGATACGCGGATCTGTCTGATGCAAGTGCTTCCCTCCAGCCGCTGCCTTGACAATCTTTACAAATTTACAGCGACTTCTTTACAGAAATTTTCCGATTAACTCATTGATTCATAGTTACATCTTGCGCTTTCGCGTTGCGGTGTCAATCATTGACTCACCAACACGGGAGTGTGACATGGAACAGTCTATGCAAGGCAATGATCGCGACGAATTCATCACGATCATCGGAGCCAACATGGCGGAGATCAACGCCGAGTACCGGGCGCAGGGATTGGCTGACCGGGAATTCTCGATCGTCCACAAGATCGGGCGCCATCGCTTCATGCGGATCAATGAGGGAGCAACCGAAGAGATGTTCGACGGCCAGCCCATGATTGCCGCCACCTTCACGCGCGCCTTGCGCGGTTAAACTCCAGCCGGAGACAGGATGATGCTCGACAAAGCGAAACCTTCGCAGCGCGATGAGAATTTTCCGGCGCCGGAATGGGCGCTGGATCGATGGCGCAATATCAAGCGTCTCTACCAACCCGCTGACGTGGCCCGACTGGCAGGATCCTTGCCGATTCGTCACAGCCTCGCCGAGAACGGGACGAGGCGGTTGTGGGAGCTGTTGCACACGGAAGAATTCGTGCCGACGCTCGGCACCTTCACCGGCAACCAGGCCGTGCAGCAGGTCAAAGCCGGTCTCAAGGCGATCTATCTCTCCGGTTGGCAGGTGGCGGCCGACGCCAACAGTTCGGGCCATATGTACCCCGATCAGAGCCTTTACCCGGTCGATAGCGTGCCTGCCGTGGTCAAGCGGATCAACCGGGCGCTGCAGCGCGCCGACCAGATCCAGACCATGGAGCGGCTGGACGGCAAGGCGACGGCGGAGCTCGATTATTTCGTGCCAATCGTCGCCGATGCCGAGGCTGGCTTTGGCGGACAGCTCAATGCTTTCGAGCTGATGAAGGCAATGATCGAGGCAGGTGCCGCCGCCGTGCATTTCGAGGATCAGCTGGCATCCGAGAAGAAATGCGGCCATCTCGGCGGCAAGGTCCTGGTGCCGACGCGGACCTTCATCCGCACGTTGAATGCCGCCCGTCTCGCCGCCGACACCATGGGCGTGGCGACCATCGTCATGGCCCGTACCGATGCCGAAGCCGCACGCTTGATCACCTCGGACGTGGATGAGGAAGACGCGCCCTTCATCACCGGCGAGCGTACGGCCGAGGGCTTCTATGTCCTCAAGGGTGGCTTTGAGGCGGCGATCGCCCGCGGCATCGCCTATGCGCCCTATGCCGACCTCATCTGGTGCGAAACTTCGACGCCGAGCCTCGCCGATGCCCAACGTTTCGCCGAGGCGGTACGCCGGGTGCATCCCGACCAGATGCTCGCCTATAATTGCTCGCCGTCCTTTAACTGGGCCAAGCACATGGACGCAGCGGCGATGAAGCGCTTCCAGCGCGAGATCGCGGCGATGGGCTACAAATACCAGTTCATTACGCTGGCCGGCTTCCACAATACGAGCTTCACCACCTTCGACCTGGCTCGCCGCTACAAGGAAGACGGCATGGCCGCTTATTCGCAGCTCCAGCAGGCCGAATTCGCCAGCGAAGTGCATGGCTTCACCGCCACGCGGCATCAGCGCGAAGTGGGAACCGGCTATTTCGACGCCATCGCGACCATCCTGGGCCAGGGGCAAAGCTCGACCGCCGCCATGGCGGGCTCGACGGAGGTGGCGCAGTTTTGAGAGGCATTCCCTAGGATCGCGTGCGTCTCGTCTGCACCTTTCTTTGCGAAAGCACGGCGTTTCCAAGTTGTCACCGGCAGGCCTGCCCACCACGAATAAAAGATGCAGGTCAGGAGACCGGCACACTTCGGGGGCGGGTCTCCTGACCCGCCTCTCGCTCTTTCAGCAAACGGCTCGCTTTCTGTATTGATGCAGGCGAGACGTCTGCAGTACCAAGGAAGCTATCCAATCTCCAGATCAGCCGTCACCGGCACCGCATCGGCGTCATCCGCCGCAGCCTCATAGCCGCGGACGCGCAATGATCCTTTTGCCGGGTCGGCCTCGACGGCCAGGCGAGTGACGCCATTGCGGAGCGGCGGCTTGACCCAGGCGAAGGGCGCGGCATTGCGACCGGCGAAAGGAGCAATCGCGTTGCGCCGGCTCGCACTGTCGCCCTCGTCGTCCTTCTCATCCGGCCATTGTTTGGCCAGTGTCGCATAGTTCCAGGTATTGGCAGCTATGCTCGTGCCCATATGGGTTACGAAATCGTCGGGTTTGCGCTCGATTACGCAGGTCTGGTCGGGGTGAAGTCCGGCCAGGGTGAAGATAGTAGAGGCGGCGATCGACGTCTGCTCCAGCATCGTGCGGGCCTGCGTGAAATCCGTGGCCTGGTCGAACACCTGGCGCAGGAGATGCATCGAGGGCAGCACCCCGGTCTTGAGCACCGCCAGATTGGGCATGCCGTCGGCGGATTGCTCGGCGCCGGTAGGCAGCGGCCCCTTGTTGATCGAGGCGGCGAAACGCCCCGGCGCCATGGCCGTCAACACGCCAACCGCGCCTGGCCAGGTGACGTTGTAATAGTCACCGCCCGATCCTTGCTGGCGGGCGACCTCGACATGGCGGCCCAGCCCGTCGAAATCCCAGTCGAGCGTGCGGAACAGGCGCGCGCTTTTCCCATCGGGAGCCGGGGCGGCGAGGGTGGTGCAGCCCCATTCATAGGCGGCGTTAATGAGGAACACGCCCTTTTCTGCCAGGAGGTCGGCAATGTCGTCGATTTCGGCGACATAGGCCGATCCGGTTGCTGCCAGCCATGTGCGCGCCGCGGCGTCAAGCCCGATCACGCCCCATTGTTCCACGGACGGCAAGGTACCCAGGCAGGATTTGAGAAGGGCACGCATAATGGCAAGTCGGGCCCGCGCGTGACCGACCGGCCCGACATCGCGGGCATCGAAAATCGGAATTGGTGGCAATGTGGCCATGGACGCTCCCGATGCCGGCGCGAGTCGTGGCAGGCCCAGGCCCGCCGCAACGCCCCCACCAATGAGCGTGCGGCGGGAAAGCTTTAATTCACTCATCGAACGCTCCAGCCTAACTCATTGCGGCCGGCTAGCAGAGTCGAGCGTCATTATGGCGAATTTGAAGTAGCTCAGGCGCTCCAGGCAAGGGTTGTTTGCCTCTGGGTCCCAAGCTTTTCGATGCCGAGGCTGATGATCTCGCCGGGCTTGAGGTAGCGCGGGGGTTTCTTGCCCATGCCGACGCCGGGCGGCGTGCCGGTGGTGATGACATCACCAGGTTCCATGATCATGAACTGGGAGATGTAATGCACGATATGGGCGGCGCTGAAGACCATTGTGCGCGTCGAACCGGTTTGCATTCGCTCGCCATCGACATCGAGCCACATGTCGAGGTTCTGGACATCGCCGACCTCGTCCGGCGTCACCAGCCAAGGGCCGAGCGGACCGAAGGTGGGGCAGCCCTTGCCCTTCATCCATTGGCCCGTGCCCTCGATCTGGTAGGCGCGCTCTGAGACATCGTTGCATACCGCATAGCCCGCGATATAGGCGAGCGCATCTTTCTCCTCGACATAGGAGGCGCGTTTGCCGATGACGATGGCGAGTTCGACCTCCCAGTCGGTCTTCTGCGATCCCCTGGGAATGATGACATCGTCATTCGGGCCGACGACGCAGGAGGGCGCCTTGTTGAACAGCACCGGCTCCTTGGGCACCGGCAGATTGCTCTCTGCGGCATGGTCGGCATAGTTGAGGCCCACGGCAATGAAATTACCGGGCTGGGCCACGCAGGAGCCCAGGCGCGGATTGCCCGACACCAGCGGCAGCGATGCGGGGGCCAAAGTGCCGATCTTCGCCAGCGACTGGGGCGAAAGGGCATCGCCCTTCAAATCGGTGATATGGGCGGAGAGGTTGCGAATATTGCCATCCGCATCAATGAGGCCGGGCTCTTCCGAGCCAGGCGTGCCGAAACGTACCAGTTTCATAACAGGGTCCTTTAGGCGATCATGCAGCCCGCGACAGGGGCCATCTTTTTCGAATTCCCAGCAAATATAACGGCTTGTGATCCTGTGCGCTGCACTGGGCAGGGCTCGAACCGAGGCCACAGGGATCATGCCCGATCAAGGCCCAACGCCGCAAGCTTTTGTCTGAGAAATAGCCGGATGCGTCGGCATCTAACTCAACCGTCGTGAAAATGTCACACCCTTTGACGAAACGGCATACTCGCCCAACAGGCTATTGGCAAATCATGCATCTTTGACAAAATGATTAAATAAGTTCGACGCCGATAGCGTCTAGAACAATAAGTCTGTGAGCCCTTGAGTAAAAGGGGCCTAAACGGGGAAATATGATCAAGCTTTCCAGGCACAATATTACCGTTGGCGCACTTGCTGCCATTTCTGTTGTGGTACTGACCGTATCGACGGCGCTGGCCGGTGGCTTCGGCAACCGGCTGCAATCGTCCATCGGCGCAGGCATGTCCTTCGCCGGTTCAGGCACGGATGCCTATGGCTTGTCCGGCATGTATTGGAATCCCGC
>Ga0206877_10202_pt1 | contig 17360 bp, 19 predicted proteins | sample Alteio_BWOrgCont_7_FD_152623 | JGI IMG/M metagenome (GOLD analysis project Ga0206877, IMG submission 152623) | Enriched cells from forest soil in Barre Woods Harvard Forest LTER site, Petersham, Massachusetts, United States -... | ecosystem: Environmental > Terrestrial > Soil > Temperate forest >...
CGAATGTCAAAGGAAGAGAAAAGCGCAGTCAGAGCGATTGCCGACGTATCCGGTATTCCCTATAAAATTTGGCGCGAGACGTTATTCCAAGCGGATGCCATGATGGTGCTGGCCAGAACATCTTTGATGAAGCACCTTTTGCCCGCGTGGTTTCCAGGAGGAATACCGGGCTGCACGAGTGCGGTAGCGTTAAAAGACTGGACGAAGTCTGGGCGGTTATTAGCTTGCCGAAATTTTGATTATTTCATCGTAGGCCCTTGGGAACGGAATGCGACTGTGGTTTTTAATGAGCCGTCTGAAAGTGACCAAATCCCTTTCGTAAGTTTAACGAGTGCCGGAGTACAAATCGGCGGAGTGACCGCAATGAATAAGGAAGGGCTGACGTTAGCCACTCACGCGCATTTTGGCACAAAACTGAATTTTCGCGGCCGATCTATTGTATTTTTGGGTGACGAAGTGATTCGGCGGGCAAAAAACCTTGATCATGCAGTGGATATTGTCAGAAAAAATCGAACCTGCGCCAATTGGGCATTTGTGATGTCGAGCGCAAAAGAAAATCAAGCCATTGTGATAGAAATGACTCCTGATCAAGTCAATGTTCGGGGAGCAGAAGACGGTTTTATTGCTCATACGAACTTCTTCCATTCCTCCGAACTGCGTCGCAACGAGGCGCTTCTCTGTGGTAGTTACAGCGAGGATCTCCAGGGCCGCATATGTCAAATTCGAGAGTTGCTAAAACCATTTCGGGGGGCGCTCGAGCCGTCTCATATGTCTCAAGCAATGGGCAATCACCGTGACTATTTTTCAGGCGAGGAACGAATTTTTGGAAATACTGTAAGCGTCATTACAACGGTCAAATCGGCGGTATTTGATCCAGGGGGCCAAAGATTCTGGATTGCAAGTCGAAAAGAGTCTCCAGTAGGTTTAGGAGAATATATCGAAGTTGATACTGAGCGGTTTTGGAATCAATCAAAAACACAATATGAAGAATCGATGACAACTCTTCCCGGCTATGAGCCAAAAGCGTCTCGATTGAAAGATGCTATTTGTCATTATCGCGAGGCGTACTGTAGCTTCTATAATCTTGAGGAGCCAAACTATAAGCAAAAAGCTCTGGAGCGATTGGAAAAGGCTTTGGAGGCATATCCAGAAGACGGACATCTTTGGATTCAAGCAGGAATTTTGTCCTTTGTTGGGAAAAATTTTTCAAGAGCGCGTGATTTCTTTGAAAGGAGCTACCGCTATCAATTATCTGCGCACGTCGCGTCAGTGAGAGATTTATACTTGGCGCGTTGTTTGGATTTGGAAGGCGAGAGGGGCCAAGCTCTTGCGCTTTATCGAAGTCATTCAGATATTCAAGAACCAAAGCTCTGCAAAGCATTTCAAAAAGGTATTAAAAGACCATACCGGACCAGGGAAGTTTCTTCCATTATTGTAGATCTACAGTTTCCGGATACGTTTAGTTATTGACGCTTTTTGTTGTGAAGTAAGGAGGCACATTGTGATAAAGCTCGGAGTGCAGATTTATTGATTGTCAGAACGTCGGTTACATAAGAAAATAGATTCTATGTTACCTTTGAATTCTAAAATCATATTAGCGGATGATTCGCGCGCAATTCGCACCTTGGTCCGACAACAGTTGGGCCACCTAGGTTACAATGACATTTTAGATTTTGAAAACGGCCGAGATGTTCTAGCTGCATTGGAACAGCTAACAAGAAAAGGTGAAAAGGTTGATTTTTTCATAGTGGACTGGAGAATGCCAGAGATGGATGGTTTGGAGCTTCTCCGAGCGCTCTTGCAAGATGAAAAATACAAAAAAACCCCTTATTTGATGATTGCTGCGGAAAGAGAAATTGAGTTTGTTTTGAAAGCAGTGGAGCTTGGAGTTTCAGATTATATTGTTAAGCCATTTGACGAGAACATTCTGAGCAATAAAATTCAATCGGTCTGGACTAAATGGCTCGAAGAAAATGGAAAAGGTTAGTTTTTGCGCCCAACTAGATAAGTTACTCCGTTAGGATCTGCTACAAAAGACGAGTGTACGGTAGTTGCTGGAAGGTAAATTCGATCGCCGGCCTTTAAATGGTATGTTTGCTCACCGATCGTCAATTGAAATTGACCTTTCAAAATCCAAAGGCATTCATCAAATCCATGACGGTGACGTGGGTAGGAGGCTCCTGATACATCATGCCATCGATAGGTCTCATATCCTTCTTGGCTGAGCCGGGCTTCGGCTTCCTCTTGCGAAATCGGATCTGGCTTTTCCCATCTTATTATTTGTATATTATTATCTTGAAATGTCCCTTGGGGTTTGCTCATTTTTATTTATAATAACATTTGTAGCAGGAAAAATCTAACCTGACAGAGTTAGGCATAACCCAAAAGAACTAAGAAGTGTAGAACGGAGAGGTGGGTACTTTAAATGGGTGTTTATACACGGTTCAAGAAAAATCCAGACGGCTTGCGGCAACTTGTTGAGCTCCTCGAAACTACTCCCATTTCTCGAAGGCAGAAAATGATTGACGTAGGGATGGAAGAGGATCCTGTTTATACCAAAAAAGCGCTGGAGTACGTCATGACCTTCGAGGACGTGATTAAATTACCGGATATGGAGCTTGCAGATCTCCTTTCAGAAACCCCGGCAAAATTTACCGCTTACGCAATTCACGCTCAAAGTGAAGAGGTGAAGAAGAGATTCCTGGAAAAAGCCACTCCTCGGGTTTCGATAGAAATGAAAGAGTTCATGAAAGAATCCAACTTAACTGCGGTTCAAAGTGGTGCAGGACAAATGAAAATGATTGAGTATATGCGGAAGTTAGAAAAGCGCGGGCTCATCAAAACCAAGAAAATCCCCGCTTAAAAGTGCGCTTTTGCCTTTATGCTGTGTCGCAGTTCGCTCGATTGCCTAAAGCCAAAATCCCTACTTTTAAAAAAAGTTTCAAGTAGGTGTAGCCTGCAGGTCCATTTCCCATAGCTCCCGGGAAAACTTCTTTACTTCGTTGATTTGTTCCCACAGCTCGGGCTGAAAGCCGCCTTCGCTCTCGAAAGCTTGATGTTCCAATTTAGCCGTGTCCTCGTGTAACGCCGTAAGAGCGGCGGAAATCCCTTTTGACTTCATGATTCGAATGTATTTTTCCCTATCGAACTTAAGCGTTGGCATAAAATACATTTATCAAAGATGAGTATTTGACTCCAGCTTAAAATTTGTTTATGTTGTTCCCAATCGGGGCGTAGCGCAGTCTGGCTAGCGCACTTGCTTTGGGAGCAAGGGGTCGTGAGTTCGAATCTCGCCGCCCCGACCAAAATTTTTCTGGATTGATGATCTTGGATATCCATTCATCTCAATTCTTGCTAGGATGGTTTAGTTTTCAGGTTCTATCGAGTCTGCGGACAGCGGGTCCATATCCTCTATAGCCGCCCTGAGTTATAATGTTGAGTTATTAGCTAGGTTAATGATCTAGGCTAAATATGGAGGTCGATCGAACAATGTCCAGAGAAGATCTTGTAAAGTTAGAAGGCAAAGTATCAGATGCGGTAGGTGGCGGGAACTATGTTATTTTATTGGACAATGGAGTATCTGTTACGGCTCGGCTTTCTGGGAAAATGAAAAAATTTAAAATTAGAATTCTAGTTGGGGATCGAGTAACTGTAGGTGTTTCTCCCTATGACCCAACTCATGGATTAATTACCCATCGACAAAGGGCAGCATAAATTGGGCTTTAGACATTCATCCTCTTATACAGGCGGTGGGAGACCAGCTCGGGGGCAAATGAAGTGCTATCAGTGCCGAAAAGCCTACCTTTCGAAAGATGGAAAATGGTTTAATTGGAACAATATTCAAGTTTTTCTTTGTAAGCAATGCGATCTCGATACACGAGAGCGACCTGAACGTCATGGGATGAAGTGAATAGTTATGGAAAGAGAACTGGATGATTATCAAGCGGATATTCGTTTTGGAGAGTGGCTTCGATGTCAACGAGTTCGTGCTGGTCTAAGTATAGAAAAAGCAGCAGAAGCTTCTAGTTTGACCATCGATCGACTCAAGACATTAGAAATGGGTTTGTCGGAGCGGGGAATCACTCATCCTGAGTCGGTCCGGATTTGTACAGTTTATCAAATATCACTGAATGAAATGTTAGAACAGGCTGCCAAAGAATAACGCTTATTGCATACCATTTCGATTGAGCTGTGTCCCCCAATTTGTGGTAGGGGAGTGGATCTTCTCGTCTATAGCCTGATTACTTTTCTTTTGATATCGTCGCTCGCATGAATGCTGCAACGTTTCGAAATGATTTGCTTCAAGACATTCTGTCCCAACCTACTGCCCCATTTCGCGAAGGGCATATTATATCGAGAGTGACTCAAGCACTTGAAGAGGCTTCCGTCCCGTTCTTCCTTGATCCCGTAGGAAATGTAGTTGTCGGGGTGTCGTCCCATTCTCACTATTTAAAATTAGTTAAAAAAAAGACCGAGGAGCCACTTCGGATATTTATCGCACATATGGATCACCCTGGATTTCACGGCGTCCAATGGGTATCCCCCACCGAATTGGAGATCAAGTGGCATGGTGGCTCGCCTACTCAGCACCTTGAGGGAGCGAAAGTTTGGCTGGCCGATGAGACTGCATGGATGGGTCACGGAAAACTCCGTGGTGCGTCCCTGCTATCTACAGGAAAAGCAATAGATCGGGCGATCGTTCAATTTGAAAACGATCAATTGAATAAGAAATATCCTAGTTCTTCGTCCACCCAATGTCTTTTTGGAGGGTTTCAATTTCTAGCGCCGGTTTGGCAAGAAGGCGAAATGATCTATACTAAGGCCGCCGACGATTTGGTGGGAGCCTTTGCGATCACCTCGCTGGCAATCGATTCTTGGAAAAAGCATAGAAAAGTAACAGATTCACCCTTCCTGGGTTTGCTGACACGGGCTGAAGAGGTGGGCTTTATTGGGGCAATCGGGCATTTTGAGCTTCGATGGCTTGAAAAGGCAAAAAGGCCTATCGTCTGTGTAAGCTTGGAGACCTCGCGGACACTTCCTGGGGCAGAAATTGGAAAGGGTCCAGTCATTCGACTGGGTGACCGATTTACCGTTTTTGATCCCGGAGCTTTGCGTATTTTTTCCGATCTTGCTCACACTGTACTCCCTGGTAAGCACCAACGGCGAGTAATGGATGGTGGCACCTGTGAGGCGACTGCAGCAACTGTTTATGGATTTCCTTGTATCGGCATCTCGGTCCCACTGGGTAACTATCATAATCAAAGTCTAGAAGGCGGGCCGGACGCCGCACCTTTGAATGGACCTGCTCCTGAATTTGTGCATAAGCAGGATATTGTTGGATTGATTGCACTTTGTCATGCCTTGCTCAAGCCCAAGCTACCCTGGTCAGATCCGTGGAAGGCCAAAATGAAGGAATTTAAAAAGGGAATGCGGGAATATAAAGAGCTTCTTCAGTCTGGTCCTTAGCGCCGGAAAAGCAAATGCTACAAAACAGATTTTTTCGAATAATCTTAAATACAATTAAAGATACAGCGGTGCAAATAAGGGAGGCGCAGCTATTCATGGTCGCCTCGAGCCTTGCGTACACGACTATTTTATCCATTATTCCTGTTCTCGCCGTAAGCTTTGCTATTTTTAAAGCGTTTGGAGGAATGCAGAGGCTCTACAGCATGATAGAACCGCTCATTCTTTCTAACCTTGCGGAAGGAACCGGAGAAGAGGTTGTAACGACCTTGCATCAATTTATTGACAACGCTCATACCACAGTGGTGGGACTTGGCGGGATGGTGGGCCTGGTTTTTACCAGTATGAGCATGCTTTTCAGTATCGAAAAAGCGATCAATTTTATTTGGAAAGTTAAAGTGACCCGAGCGATGTTTAGTAGAATAACCAGTTATTGGCTATTTATTACTTTGGGACCTCTTGCACTTGCAGTAGCTGTGGGAATCGCTACTTCCGTCAATTTACCGTTGGGGTATCCAATTGTGGTCTGTTTTTTCTTTTGTGTCTATAAGTGGGTTCCTCATGCTGAAGTTCGCTGGCTATATGCGCTAATAGCTTCAGTTATAACTTCCCTGGTTTGGTATTTAGCTCGATTCTGTTACACAATATATACAAAAAATGTAGTTACCTACAGTGCTGTCTATGGAAGCCTGGGGGCTATTCCGATCGTATTGCTCTGGATTTACATCGTATGGGTGATCGTGTTGGGCGGGGCTGCGCTCACTGCAGCTCTTCAAAAAAGAGCGGGCATTTAGTATTTAAATCATTGAAACTATGGCATTCTATAAGTGCCGATGAGTACCCGAAAGTACCCATGACTACAAAGAAATAAACTTTTGATAAAAGCGCTAAAGAAGTCTGGTATAAAATGTCTCTCTATTTGCCTGGTGTTCTCCTTTTTGCTTCTTGGCAGAGGCGAAGTGGTAAGGGCTTCGCTCTGGGTGCAAGAGGACCTCAGTTCGTACAATGGTGCAACTGTAGAGAAAATTGAAATTTCTGGACTGAATCATACTTCAGAACGGGCCGTTCGGTTGCTTTTCGGCTTGAAAGAAGGTGACCTCTTTTCTTCTGAGCTTTGGAATACGACCACTCAAAAGCTCTATAACACCGCGGTTTTGTACAACGTTCAAACAAAAATAGATTATGTCGGACCTCAAGAGTCCAAGAAAATCGTTCTACATCTATCTGTCGAGGAGAGAGTGGCACTTGTCCCGGCGTTGGCTCTTCAAGCCAGTTTGGGTTCGACAGTAGTGGATTTTGGTGTTCGCCATCTGAATCTAGGCGGGTATTTTACCCGTGCTTACGTTGGACTGAATTCTTACAATGGCGATTTGGGGTATAAAATTAGATTCTTTCAAGAATGGTTTTTGGACACGGATTACATTTTTGAATTTGAAGTTTCGAAACTCGACTTTCCTACCGTCCAGCAGGATCAGTCAGGGGTGGTTCTGAATCAATTTACCTGGTCGCGAAGTCTTCAAGAGTTATTGGTTGGGAAAAGATTTGGAAATAAAATTCGATTATTATTAACCTCTCAACTCTTTGAAGATGCAATGTATAGCGGGAGTTCCTCCCTTATCTTTCCCCAACTCCAATACCGTTTAGAGCCAAAGCTGATTTTGAATCGCGTTAATTTTGGTGACTATCTGGATGAAGGGAATGAACTGTCGATTGCGCCGGCTTTTTCGAACTTTTTTGATGCTAACTTCTCTTATTCACAAGCAGTGATTAAATATAAACAGGTGACGATCCTGCCCGGCGAAGCAACTTTCGCGTATTTGGTGGATGCGAGAGTCATGACCTCAGCACCTTTACCTTACCAATTCCAATTGGGAGGACTGGAACGCATTCGAGGATATTCCGCCAATCGATTTTTCGGAACCTCTTCCATTTCTACTAACGTTGAATTTCGGCCAATTCTTTACTCGGCTAATGTCCCCTTTTTTAAGTTTTTGGGTGAAAGGGGGCTCGGTCAAGTTGTCGTACAAGGCGCGGGTTTTACCGACTTTGGGTGGATCGGGAGTGTCCAAAACTCACAGTATTTAGGAATGGTGTCAATGGGTGCGGGACTTCGAATTATTTTTGTTAACTTTGCTAGGGCAATTCTGAGAGTGGATGTGGCTCAGACCATTAGTCCAAATGAAGGTTTAGGTTTTTCCTTCGGATTGGGACAGTTTTTCTAATGAATGGCTTGGGTTGATCCAAGTTTTGAAGGCGCAGGTTTTGGTATTAAAAGGACTAGAACTCCGGCTATAAGCAATTCGATAGTCAGGATTTCAAATACTTCATTAAAGCAGTGAAAATAAGATTCCCGGAGGATTTGAGAAGAGATCATTTTGTTCGAAGCTATTTCCGCAAGTGACGGGTCTTGGCCGGCGACAAAAAGCATATTTTTCATAATTGTTACCTGCTCCGACATACTGGGCGCAATAGGGTTCAAAAGTGATTGCAGAATTTCTGAATACTTAGAAGAGTGAATATTTATAATATAGCTCACGAGAGCAATTCCGACCGAACCTCCTAGGTTACGAATCATATTGATGAACGAAGAGGCAGCGCCGGCCATTGAAGGCACAATTTTTTGGATTGCAAGGGCGGATAAGGAGATGGTGAAGAAGGGTTGAGATATTGCTCTTTGGATCAGGGTCCATCTAAACTCATTTCCCCCATAATCGTTATTAATCCCTGTATTATTCCAGTTGCTCCAAGCAAAAAGAGCAAGTCCCACGATGGCTAATATTCGGCCATCTACTTTTCGCATGAGAATGGGTAAAAATGGGATAATAAATATTTGCGGAATCCCGGCCCAAGCCAAGATAGAACCTATTTCTAAAGGAGAGTAGCCGTGGATTGCTCCGAGAAAAATGGATAGTGCATACATACCTCCATAGAGGCACTGCGCGGCCAGGAAAGTAATGAGCGTACAGAGTGAAAATTCCCTACTTCGAAAAAGCCGAAGCTCCAATAGTGGCTTTGTTTTCTTTTTAAGTTCAAAAATTACGAAGGCTGGAAGGCAAATGACGGTGATAAATATGCAAACTGTGACAAGCGAGTCGTTGAACCATTCTCGGTTGCCTCCTTCTTCTAGTGCAAAAGTTAAACAGCCCAAGGCGGAACAAATCAGTAGAGCTCCTATCCAATCCGCTCTTCGGAGGATGCGTAAGCTTTTTTCAGTTTTCGGAAATGAAATGCTTGTAAGAGCAATTACAAGTGCGGAGGCAAAGATGTTGATAAAGAAAATCCATCTCCATCCAAGATAGGTCGCGATATATCCACCAACCGAAGGGCCAATCGTGGGAGCCAAAGTGGCGATGAGTCCAAAGATGGATAGTCCTACATTTCGGCGATGTGAAGGCATGTAGATTAGGATCATTTGAAATATGACGGGGATGAGTGTGCCGCCAAAGAATCCCTGAATAAATCGAAAAGTCGCTATGGAGGGGAGATTCCATGACAGGGCACAGAGGACACTACTGAAACCAAATAGAGCAGATCCCAAAATAAGGTAGGTTCGTAAACCTAGACTATCGACAAGAATAGGAGTTAACGGGATAACCATGACTTCTGAAATTAAATATGCCGTAGATATCCAACTGCCGTCAGCGAAGTCCATTCCCAAATTGCTCTCGATCAACTGCAATGAGGAATTGATGATTTGAATATCGATGAGTGCCATAAAGGCCGCTAAACTGGCTGCGATTAAAGCGACCCAGTCCTTACCAGACATTTCCCATTCGATTGTTTCAGGCGCTGGGGTGGGATTGATGATTTGAGCAATTCGATGAAGAATGAATCGAAATTTATTAGCGAGAGTCAAGTTTCACTTCCACTGAGGCCGACATTCCTGGTCGAAGAATGGGCGGGGGATGGTCAATATCGATAATAACTGAGAAACGTTGCACAATTTTGGAAAGATGGCCGGTAGAGTTATCGGCCGGAATGAGACTGATCTTTGAAAGACTTGCCGGCATGACTTCTCTTACTTTTCCCACCAGGTTTAAATGAGGTAATGCGTCGACGTAGATTTTCGCGGACAAGCCGGGGTGTAAACTGATGATCTGAGATTCTTTAAACGACGCGGTTACCCAGCGAAGCCGGTCTGGAACAATAGCAAAAAGAGTTTGCCCAGGTTGAATGAATTGACCTACTTGAATAGTGCGGCGGGCGATTACTCCGTCAAGGGGAGATTCGATTTGAGAATAGGCTAATTTTAATTCAGTTGCTTCTAGATCTGCCTCTGCCGCGGAGTAGGCAATCTGGGCTAATTCCAAATCTGATTTAGAAATTCCGGACTCTTTTGCAAGGTCTTGAGCTCGATTTAGGTCGTGCATTGCTTTTTTGGATTTAACCTTCTTGATTTGCTCCTCAACCATAAAGTCAGTTGTGTCCAGAAAAGCGATTGTATCTCCTTTATTTATGTGGTCGCCTTCATTGAACGGAACTGAATTAACGTAGCCCATAATCCGGGAAGTAACTGTGTCGAGTTGCGTATCGATCGAGGCATTTTCTGTAAATTCAGTTTTGGGACGCATTTTAAAAGTGAAAATCACAAGAACTATTGCCAATACACCTACTGTTATTGGGATTGGTAACGGAATTTCTTTAAGTAGTCCAAATTTGAAAAATGTGGGTTTAGCTTCCTCGCCCGCTGTTCTTTGAGTACTATCATCGGGACGTGGGTTCGCTAATGATGCAGGTTGAGTGGATTTGATATTGATTTTAAATCCATCTCCCATGTCAACCCTTTATTGAGCTTCAAGAAAGCTCTGAAGCTTGTTCGATACTTTCAATATCTGAAGTGTAGCAAGACGGTAATTAAACCATGCTTCCGTTAAATCATCTTGGGCTTGGGAGAAGCTTGCTTGAGAAGTAATAATGTCAAAATTCCCCCCAATCCCCAGTTGGAATCGTCGCTTTGTGAGCTTTAATTCGTCCGAAGCTAGCTCCGCCCCTTGTTGACTGACCTCTAGAGCTTTTCTTGCTAAAGAATATTGGTAGACTGATCCTTGAAATTGATTTTGAATGTCAATTGCAAGTTGATCGTTTTGTAGTGTGGCCTTCGATTCGTTAGCACGAGCCTCTGATTCTTTCGCACTAATAAAACCGCCCGTATAGAGAGGCATTGTTAAAAATATTCCTGCGGTCCCTACCAGGCCATTGCTTCCGCCGTCAAAAATGGTAGTTCCTGCTATCCCAAATTCGCCAATAAAATCAACTCTTGGCCATCGCAGGCGTTCCTCTGACTTCACCATGTTCTGCGCCGATTCCGCGAGTAAGTGGTTAGCTTTACGATCAGGTCTGCTTTCAAGAACGTCTTGGGGTGCGAGCTTTTCAGGATCAAATGCCAAAGGGATCATTTTCTCTATATCTTCTACGGGACGGTTAATCGCTTCTACCCCGAGGAGTCCCGCAAGGTCCCGTTTGGCTTTTTCAAAATTGCCTACAGAATCCAAGAATTTAACCCTCGCCATTGCCAATCGAGTTTGTGCCCGCTTCACATCCAAATCGATTCCTACTTCGGAGCGTACTTTCTCTTCGGCCAATTGTTTAAGATTCTCAATATTTTCCACGGCTTTAGATCTGTTCTTGATCAAGCTCTGCCATTTTTGTGTCAGGGTATACTGAGATAATAGGTAAAAAGTAAATTCATTCTGATTGGACTCGGTATTATACTGAGCAGATTTTGAATATTGATTTGCCGCGTCAACCCGGCTTGAAGAAGATAAGTCAAATAAACTGTAGGACATTTGAAGTACGGTAGCGCCAAAGGAGAAGTAGTCGAGGCCATTTAATTCGGTAATTCCATATTGAAGTAAATTGACCCTGCCCACAATCTCACGCATTCCAAAAGAAAAGTGAGGTAAAAGGGCGGCTTTAGCCTGACTTGCCTTCGCTTCCGCTTCAGGAATGGCCTCGTCAATTTGTTTCCATCTGTAACTAGTTTTTTTCAAAGATTCCAAAACTTCTTTTATGGTGAGTATCGGGCCGGAGGGAGGGACATATGTGTTTGGGGTTGTTTCTGCCGCAAAGGCGTTATTCGACCAAATGAGGTAAAGCAAGCCGATAGCCCCAATTCTAAGAGGTGCGGCGAGGGGCTTATTTTGGATTTGCAATCGCATTCCTGCCTTTATTTGGAATGTAACTGTGAATGTCAGGAGCGGTGACGCACTTGATGGCGTTCTCCATGCACGCAGGATTGAAGTAACCGATTTCAATACCAACGCCTGGTAATAGTTGATTTATCGGTTTAGTTCTTCTCCAAACTACTTTGCCTCCACCTTCCAAGATAAAATTTTCGGGTTTTTTGATTTCAAATCTAAATGAAATATATTGACCATCGTCTGGCACGAGTTCCGGAGTATGGATGAAAAAGCCTCCCCATCCGAATACAAGTTGTCCTTCAGCTTGTATTTTATCAAAGTCATCGATTTCAACGTCGATCTTAAGATCAGTGGCATAGTTAGCCGGATCAATAGACCAGCGCTCTTTGAGTGGTTTCAAAGCATATTCCGTGTTTTTGAGAATGTCCTTTCTTGAAAAGGGTTTGTTCATTAATTGACATGCTCCTGCTGCCAAAGCTTCCTCGATACTTAAGCCGAAATGGCCAGTAATGACGATGACAGGAGGAATGAATCCTTTGAACATTTTTCTGATTCCATCGAGCACCTTCGTCCCGCCCATCTCAGGCATTCTAAGATCAGTGATGATGAGATCGACCGGGGTGTTTTTTATAAACTCCATTCCTTCAAGGCCGTTTGAGGCCGTGAAGACGGCGTACCCCTTACCTTTTAAGTCAAACTCCAATAGCTCTCGAATTGCTGCTTCATCGTCAATAATAAGTATAGTGAACCCGGTTTTTCGGTCCGTTAGTTCAGTCATATCTACCTATTCTATATTGAAAATTAACATTTTTGAACTATCTATTTCTGCTATTGCAAACTTTTACCAGAATTGGATGAGCGGGAAGCCGAGGGAAACGCCGAGGCTAGAAGAAGAAAATGGAATGCTATTTGGCATGGCCTGCCAAGATATGTAATTGATTTCGCCAAAAATTCGACCACCCCATCGAACCCAGACGTTGTAATAGGAGTTGCCTGAGATAAGGGGGTAAATGAATGCGCCCACAGTTGCAGTCCGATTGCGTCCAAAACAGTCGGAAAAATTCAATTCAAAGCCTTGCGGAAGTGAAGCAGTGTAGTAGAGCTGACTTTGGGACGAGAAAACCACTGCGTGTCCCCCGATTAGAAGATTCAATGTGAATCGCCGATCCAGGAATTTAAAATATTCAAGTCGCAGGTAGAGACCTAGATCAGAGTAAATATGGCTTTCTCCAATGATTGCGCCAAATCCGACGACTCGAAAGGCTTCTGAAATATAGTAACTTCCATAGAGAGTTGCTACGGGAAAAATACCTGAGCTATTGTCATTATTTCCATAGAAATTAAAGGAATACGGACCAAGACCCAATCCCAAGGCCGCTTCATGGAGATCATCTGGTACGTGATAATGGAGCAAAATATCTTGTTTCTCGCTTTGCATTGCGACATAGCCTGGTTCAGCGCGTAAACGCAGCGACCAAATGGAAGTGGATGAAGCGGGAGTATCTGTATCGCCGATTTTAATTTTATCACCTACTCCGTCCCAGAAAAGAAAGACTTCAAGACTCGATGTGCGATGACTTTCTGAATAAACCTGGACCATCCGACAGCCGACATAAATCCAATTGGAAGTTGCCATTTCTTTGACGGATTCAATATTTAAACCGTAGGGAGAACAACTAGGATCTAAATAGATCCTTGTAGTAGGTGATTGAAACTTCTCCCTTGGTTTGAACACAAGTCGTGCTTCGCCGGAAATCAATTGGCCGGATCGGCTTACGCTGATATGCATGATGTTCTTTTCGTTCGAGACTAGAGCCACCGGTATTTCTGCGCGTCCTGTACTTTGAAGGTTTTGTTCAGTTGGTTGAGTCGGCACAATCTGAAGCGGTTGCGAAAATCCGGAGTTCGAAACCTGACCACCTTGAATGTCATTTGCCTCGACAATCAGTCTTGCGCGAGGCAATGCGAGCATTTCCGAAACCCTGACCCATTGGAGGGTGTTTTTACCAATACGGAGTTGGACATTTGGAATGGGAACACCTACCCATTCTATTTCATAATCTTCTTCCTTGATTTCGCCTGGGGCGAAAGCTGTGGGGACGCTTTCCGAAAGAAGTTCAGGAATAATTGAGGGAGGTACTCCCAGTGCTTGAGCCCATAGCGGGGGAGTGGAAAGCAGGGCAGCTGCTGCCGATAAAAATAAGATGGATTTAGCCGATTTTTTAATTTCTTTCAAATGCCGCTTCCGATGCGACGAATTTGGGTTCATAATAATTAAATTAAACCACTATGACAAAAGTGAAGCCAGATAAAACACGAATAACACTTGCACTCGTTACTGTTCAACTTTTGTTTGGTATTAACTACGTTGCGTCAAAGTTAATTGTCAAAATTCTGCCTCCTTTGCTTTGGGCAAGTGTTCGCGTTCTCGTTTCGGGAGTGGTTCTTTTCGCAATTACTTCTTCTACGGGGCGAAAGTCACCGCCGTGGAAAAGGGAATATTTTCTTCCACTGACTCTATTTGCGTTTTTAGGAATAATCGTCAGTCAAGGTTCATTTTTACTTGGCCTACACTATACTACCGCGACGAATAGTGCCGTCCTGACTACTTTGATACCTATTTTTACTTTACTATTTATTACTCTGTTCGGCAAAGAGCGTCTGACAGGACGTCGGGGCTTGGGTTTTGCTTTTGCTCTTGCTGGGGTACTGGTGATGAAGCGGATCGAGAATTTTTCGTTCTCCCTATCAGGCTCAGGCAACACTCTTCTTGGCGATGGTCTCACTGTTTTAAACTGTCTGAGCTATGGGTTGTTCCTAACCCTGAGTAAAAAGTTTATTGAGAAGCACGATCCCCTCTGGACAACTACCTGGCTGTTTCTGGTGGGGGGAGTGGGATTAACTATTTTAGCAACGCCAGACTGGCTCCATTTCCAGGCGCCTGCGCTCAATTTTCAACTTGTTGCTTGTATGATTTTTACGATTTTTGGAAGTACTCTTCTTGCTTACTTTTTAAATAACTGGGCCTTGGGTCGTACTAAGACTTCTTCGGTAGCTCTCTATATTTATCTCCAACCCGTGATCGCGAGTCTATTGGCGTGGGCTTTTCTGGATGAAGTCGTCTCACTGCGTACTTTAGTTTCAATAGCGCTCATCTTTATCGGTATGCTTTTGGCGAGGTAATTATTAAAACCTAGCTGCGGCGCTTGCCTCACCTCCGTCACTGCGATAAGAAAATCAGTATGAAGCAATACCTAGCCTTACTCGAAGACGTGCTGAAAAACGGCGTAAAAAAGACAGATCGGACGGGTACGGGTACGTTATCTGTTTTTGGTAGACAGGTGCGTTACGACCTAAATGAAGGATTTCCATTGCTTACGACAAAAAAGCTCCACACCAAGTCCATTGTCCATGAGTTGCTTTGGTTTTTAAAAGGCGAAACAAATATCAAATATCTCAAGGAAAACGGCGTCAAGATCTGGGACGAATGGGCGACTCCGTCTGGTGAGCTCGGCCCAGTTTATGGATTTCAATGGCGTTTCTGGCCAGATGGTAAAGGCGGACATATTGATCAAATCGCTCACTTGGTGGACGGCTTGAAAAAACGACCGGATAGCCGGCGGCACCTTTTTCACGCCTGGAACGTCGCTTATCTTCCTGATGAATCGAAGAAACCGTGGGAGAACGTCGCGGAAGGAAGGATGGCCCTCCCTCCTTGCCATTTACTTTATCAGTTTTATGTAGCCAATAATAAGCTGTCGTGTCTTTTGTATATAAGATCGAATGATTTATTTTTGGGCAACCCGTACAATACGGCAAGTGTGGCGTTCCTAACTCATATGTTGGCTCAACAGTGTGGTTATGAAGCGGGTGAGATCATTATCTCCGTGGGGGACCTACATCTTTATTCTAATCATCTTGAGCAGGCTCAGCTGCAGTTGGCTCGAGATCCAAGGCCGCTACCTAAGCTTGTGATCAAGCGGAAGCCAGATTCAATCTTCGATTACAAGTTCGATGATTTTGAGATCGTAGAATATGATCCGCATCCACATATTGCTGCGCCGATCGCGGTTTAATACCAAGGCGAGTTAGTTCGGATACTCTTCGAGGACAAGATGTCCAATAGAATTTTAATAATCTATCAAATGCCATAACTGGTCATCTTTCGACCAAACAGCCTTTCGTCCCTCGTTAAAGTCCATTCCACAAGGCATCATGGGTGTAGCGCCGTCATCTCGGTAGCCTTTGTAACGACATTCTTTCACAGGAAGATCGTTTGCCTGCTGAAAGTGGATCAGATCTAAGTGGGCGAGGACATAGAATCGTTCAAGTAGGGCGATTGCCTTTATGGCGCGGCTTTTTGAATCTTTTCCGAACGATTTAGGAAAGCCAAGGTTCTTCAGTTTTTTACAGGAATCGTTTTGTATAGGTTGTTGATCGCTTCGACCTTTACATTCCCGTTCGCATTCCCGTTCGCATTCTATGATCCATTTTGAAATTTCGGATGCAGTGGGACCATGGGGCGCTGACGTTAGCGTGCTTTGGAGATTCTCCTCTGCCTTGATCAAACGAGTCCACTCGCCTGACTGATTAATTAGGTAGTTTTCGGCAAGGTCATTGATCAAGGGTCCCATTACAATGCTTCTTTTTATATCTTTCAATTGATTGAGAAGTGACGTCAATCCAGGAGTGGGTTTGAATTGAATGCTGAAGGGAATATTTATGCTTGAGTGCCCATAGTCTATCAGTTGATCTTCCTTCCCTATCTTCCTCGGCGGCGCATATTGATATTCTTGATTTTCAATGAGGTTAGAATATACAGTTCGAGGTTGTTCGTCGTACTCAAGTTCTAAAAGGCCAGCGAAATAGGGGTTTCTTTTTGTAGTGGCAGGATCAATGATACTCAGAAAAATATCACCACGGTACGTTTCCCCGGTCGATACCTTTTTGCAGCAGGAAGAATGGAGCGTTTTGATGACCTGATCTGTTGCAGAGTCGTCAATTGGGGTTGCACCTAGGCCTAACGCAAATGCAGTAGGTTCCAAGCTGAACCCCCCTGATACCAGAGTCAGATGAATGACAAGAAGAAGTTTTCGAAGAAATGAACTCTTCATAGCGTCCCCACACGAATCCTGGCGCTAGTAATCACGGTTTGCGATGCAAAGCAATAATATGTTATACCAAGGCCAGTTAGTTCGGGCCTTGGTATTAGGAAGTGATTCATTATGAAAATCTGTGCAGTAGTAGCCATGTCCCAAAATAGGGTGATCGGGAAAGATAACCGTTTGCCGTGGAAAATACCTGAGGATCTGAAGCGTTTTAAGGCCATTACCCTAGGCCACCCTGTCGTGATGGGGCGTAAGACATTTGATTCGATTGGTCGTCCGCTTCCAGGACGGGAGAACTGGGTAATTTCAAAACAAGAGAATCTTCAAATTCCGGGGGCTTTGACCTTTCCGTCGGTCGAAGCGGCTTTACAGCACGGTGAAGAAGAAGGCATCTTTGACCAGATTTTTATTATAGGCGGAGCGCAGATCTATGCTCAGACTCTACATCGAGTGGAGCGGCTTTATTTGACTTTAGTTCATCAAGAAATAGAGGGGGATGCATTCTTTCCAGAATATGAAGGGCCTGACTTTGAAGGGAAGAATTTGTCCTTGGGCTTTAAAGAAGTGAGCCGAGAAGATCGAGCTGATCCGGTCCCATTGAGTTTCATCGTGTTGGACAAAGTCTGAATAACTTTTAACAATTCTAAAG
>Ga0206877_10101_pt1 | contig 17317 bp, 18 predicted proteins | sample Alteio_BWOrgCont_7_FD_152623 | JGI IMG/M metagenome (GOLD analysis project Ga0206877, IMG submission 152623) | Enriched cells from forest soil in Barre Woods Harvard Forest LTER site, Petersham, Massachusetts, United States -... | ecosystem: Environmental > Terrestrial > Soil > Temperate forest >...
GCTCGTGATTGACATGCTCGCGGTAGGGTTCCTTGAAATTGGCCTGCGAAAAGCCGATCACATATTGGTTGTTCGGTCCGCAGGTCTTGGCGAGTGGCTTGGCATCCTCGGCTTGGGCAATCGAGCCGAGAAGGAGTGCCGAGAGCGCGGTGCCCGCCGCAAGCGCGGCCAGCTGTCCAGTCGATGTCCTCATATCGTCTTCCTCCCAGTTGTGTTAGCGCGAACGTCCGTCGCGCCTTCCGACGAAGGTCTGCAGCGCCGCTGCGACCACGATGATCGCCCCCGTCGCCAGGAGCTGCATGGCGGCACTCACGTCATTGAGTTGAAGGATGTTGGCGAGGGCGCCCAGCATCACCGCCCCAGCGATGGTGCCGATCATGCTGCCGGCCCCGCCAAAAAGGTCGGTGCCGCCGATCACCACAGCGGCGATGGCGTTGAGCTCGTAGCCGGAGCCATCATTGGGGCTGCCGAAGGCGAATTGGCCGGCATGAACGATGCCCGCCACCCCGGCGCACAGGCCGCTGAGCCCGTACACCGAGATCTTGATCCATTCGACCGGAATGCCGGAGAGCCGCGCCGCGCGCTCATTGCCGCCGACGGCGAAGACATAGCGGCCGTAGCGGGTACTGTTCAGCAGGAAGGTGGCGACCACCGCCAGCGCGATGAACACCAGTGTCGCCACCGGAAAGGTGTTGTCGAACAGCCGCTCGCCGAGAATGGCGAAGGCGGGTGGCGCATTACCGGGCCCCTCGCCGTAATTGATGTTGATGAACTGGTTGTCGGAGGCGATGAGGGCGAGCCCGCGGGCAGCCTGCAGGCCGGCGAGGGTGACGATGAAGGCCTGGATGCGCAGACGCGTCGACAAGGCCCCCTGCACAAGCCCGAACAGCGCTGCCGTCACCAATACCAGCGGCAGCGTGCTCAACAGGCCCCAGCCCTGATTGACCAGCAAAGACGCCGTGAGCACGCTGGCGAGCCCAAGCACGGCGCCGACCGAAAGATCGATGCCGGCGGCGATGATCACGAAGGTCATGCCGAGCGCCAGGATACCCGTCTCGGAGATCGAGCGCACGATATTGGCGATATTGTCGGGCTGGAGGAAGAGGATGTTGCCGTGGCGGCGCGGCGAGAACGCGACGCCGCCGATGACGACGAGGATCAGGCCGAGCAGGCTTTGGAAACGGACCAGATAAGTCAGCGGGCTCCGCCTCGGCTTTGCCGCCTGCTGCGCTTGCGGCGCGCCTTCGAGATCGCTCGGATTGACGCTCATGCTGCTCTTGTCTCACCCATGCTGGCCCGGCGAAGCTCCTCTTCGCTCACGCCGGCTGCAAATTCAGCGATCGTGCGGCCGCGATGCATGACGACGATGCGGTCGCACAGCCCGATCAGTTCGGGGAGTTCGGAGGACGCAACCAGCACGCCGAGCCCCTTGCGCGCGAGCTCGCGCAGCTGCCGGTAGATTTCCGCCTTCGCGCCGACATCGACACCCCGTGTCGGCTCGTCGAGCAGGAGGAGGCGTGGTTCGCTAAGCAGTTCCTTGGCAAACACGACCTTTTGCTGGTTGCCACCCGAGAGGTTGATCAGCAACGCCGCCGGCAGCCGGGGCCGCACGTCGAAGCGCGTCAGCGCCTCGCCGACCTGCTGGCGTTCCAGCAGGCGCGAAACGAGGCCGAAGGGCGTCACCCGGCGCAGGGTCGACATCACCACATTGGATGCGACCGAATGGCTCAGCACCAGGCCCGTGCCGCGCCGGTCGTCGGTGACATAGGCGATGCCCGCCCGGCGTGCGGCGGCGACGGTGCCGAGTACCGCAGGCTTGCCGCTGACCCGGACATCACCCGACCAGCGTCCCTTGACCTCGAAGCCATAAAGCGATGAAAGCAGTTCGGTGCGCCCCACGCCCATCAGGCCGGACAGTCCGACGATCTCACCCTCATGCACGGTAAGGCTGACATCGCGCGGCTCCTGCCAGCCGGCGCGTTGCTGATCGGGTTGGAAGCCCGCGTGGTCGAGCCGCAACAACTCGCGCCCGGAACGCTCGCCGCGCCCGGGGAATAGCTCCTCGAACGAACGCCCCACCAGCAGGCGTACCAGTTCAGCCTGCGGGGCATCAGGCGTCGTCTGGCCGACCACCATGCCGTCGCGCATCACTGTCACGCGGGTGGCGATACGCGGCACCTCCTCAAGGCGGTGGGAGATATAGATCACGCCGACGCCGCGCCCGCGCAGTTCCAGCACCGTTTTGAACAGGTGCTCAGCCTCTGTAGCCGACAGTGCGGCCGTCGGTTCGTCCATGATGAGGATGCGGGCCTTGGCATGGAGCGCCTTGGCGATCGCCACTAATTGCCGCTCACCCATGCGGAGCGAGGATACTGGCAGTGCCGGATCGAGGGAGACACCGGCATGCTCCAAGAGGCCGCGCGACTCCATGAGCATGCGATCGCGGTCGAGGGTGCGGTAGGCGGTCAGGCGCTCATTGCCGAGGAAGAGGTTGGCGGCAATGTCGAGCCCTGGCACGAGGTCGAGTTCCTGCGGGATCATGACGATGCCAGCTGCATGGGCCTCGCGCGGATTGGCGAACCGGACCGGCTGGCCGTCGAGGGCGATGCTGCCCTGGTCGGGCGTGATCACGCCCGAGAGGATGCTCATCAGCGTCGATTTGCCGGCGCCGTTCTCGCCGAGCAGGACGTGAACCTCGCCTGCCTGAAGGTCGAAATCGACGCCACGCAGCGCCCGCACGCCGCCGAAGCGCTTTTCGATGCCGCGCATGTCGAGAAGAGCGCTCAAGACTGGCCCTCCTGCGGCGAGCCAAAGCCCTGGAGGAGGCCTGTCGAAGACGCGCACAGGTGCTGCCGGAATCGGCGCCCATACCTCATGCATATCCTCCCAGCCGTTCTTACCTTCCGCCCTTTTGTCTGAGGAAAGGCTAAGGGAGCACACAGGCATGTCAAGCGTGGAAGGCACGAGAGCGCGAAATTCTTGTACCGACAAGAAGTTGTCTGGCAATCGAGCCTCTGCGTGGTTGAGCCGCGAGAGTATTCGCGCTTGCGTCGCCGAAGAACGCAGTGTCATGAATGCCGTGTGGAGTGAGCTGGCGCCGGATCACAGGATCCCGCCTTTTTTATTTCGCCGACTTTCCTTTTCAACCCTCGAGGTTTTCGCATGGCCCAGAATGCGCTCTTGTTTGTCGGCTCGATCAACCGGGCAACGGGTTATTTCGCCACGGCTGAGGGCGAAGGCATTTCCGTCTTCACTTTCGACGAGGAAAACGGCCTGGCCACGCTGCAGAGCGTTTTCAAGGGTATCGACAATCCCACCTTCATCGCAGTCGACAGGCAGCAGCACCTCTTGTTTGCGACCAGCGAGGTCTATGGCTGGAACGAAGGCGTGGTAACCGCCCTTCGCTTCGATGCGGGGACCGGCGCCTTGAGCTATCTCAACAAGCAGGCGACGCTCGGCAGCATCGCCGCCCACGCCGGCACCGACCATTCGGGGCGCTATGTGCTGGTGACCAACTATGCTCATGAAAGCAAATGGGCGGGTTTTTACGGCGAGGACGTGCCGGGACAGGCGACTGCCGTCTTCCCGATCGAAGAGCGCGGCTGGCTCGGGGCTGCCATCTCTAGCATTGCGCATAAGGGCTCGAGTGAAAATCCAGCCCGGCAGAACGAGCCACATCCCCATTGCGCAATCGTCAGCCCGGACAATCGCTTCGTCCTCATCGCTGATCTCGGCATCGACGCGGTGGTGATCTACGGTTTTGCCGAGGGACGGCTGACCCGGACCTCCGCATTCTCCTTGCCGCCGGGCTCGGGCCCGCGCCATCTCAAATTCGCGCCCAACGGCCGGTCCGTCTACGTCATCAGCGAACTGGCCTCCACGGTGGCGCATCTCGCCTACAACGCGCAGACCGGCGAACTTACCCAGCAGCAGGTCGTCTCCACCCTACCGGCCGGCTTTTCAAGCGAAAACCATTGTTCGGAACTGCAAATCTCGGGCGACGGGGCATTCCTGTACGGCGCCAACCGGGGCCATGACAGCCTGGCGATCTTCCATATCGACCCCGACGACGGTTCGCTGGAAGCGATCGGCCATGTGCCGTGCGGCGGCGTGACACCGCGCAATTTCGGCCTGAGCCCCACGGGAAGCCATCTGCTTGTGGCCAACCAGAACAGCCGCACCGTCGCGATTTTCAGGCGTGACGCCTCGAACGGCATGCTGGAGCAGTCCGGCGCCCTCGAAGTGGGGTCACCAATGGTCATCGCCATGGTGCCGGCCGAGGGGTAAGAGAGGTTGCACTTTGCCGTCGTCACTTAGTCGGCTATCCAATTGCAGAAAACTCGTAATCACATCCGCGAAGGCCCATTCCACGCGATACGCGCGCAAGCACAGACGCGAAGGCCCCTGACCGGTGGCGGCCGAGCTCGCGCCTGCTCTCACTCCTGACAGTTTTTGTCAGGTAGTGGGATTATAGTAGCAGCTGCTCGCCACAAGAAGGAACCAGCCTTGGCACGGACGGCTCGCCTGCTCACTCTGCTCCAAGCCTTGCGCGGGAGGCGCCTTCCGGTGACGGCGGCGGCGCTGGCGGGCGAACTTCACGTCTCTGAGCGCACGCTCTACCGCGACATCGCCGAACTCGTCGCGCAGGGCGCGCCGATCTATGGCGAGGCGGGTATCGGCTATGTGCTGCGCCCGGGCCTGTTCCTGCCACCGCTCATGCTGACCGAGGACGAGACGGAGGCGGTCGTGCTCGGGCTGCGCTATGCAGACCAGCTTGGAGACGAGGTTCTCGGCACGGCGGCGAAAGCCGCGCTTGCAAAGATCGCGTCCGTACTCTCGCCCGCCGCGCAGGAGGCGCTCAGAAACCCCGTCGCCCTGCCCGGACCGACCGCCCGGGGCTTTCCGGACAATACCGTCGACCTGGCCACCCTCCGCGCGGCGATCAAATCGCAGACCAAGCTTCACATCACTTACGATGATGTCGAGGGCGAGCGCACGAATCGGGTGGTCTGGCCGATCGCGCTCGGCTTCATGACGCATGCGAGGGTGGTGGTGGCCTGGTGCGAACTGCGTCGCGATTATCGCACCTTCCGCACCGACCGGATCGCCGCGGCCGACCCGGTGGACCAACGCTATCCCGGGCGACGCAGCGCGCTTTTGAAGGTCTGGCGCACCCGCGCGAACATCGATGAGAACGGCCGCTTCACTCCTGACAAAAACTGACAGGACGCTGATCTATAAGAACTCGCAGATCACCTCCGGCACGTCAGGAAACACCATGACTCTCGACCTTAATTCGGTATTCTTCGATCTTTGGTCCGAACCGCTTGTGCTGCCCTGGGCGATCGGCGATTTCGTCAAGGCGGTCAACAAGTTCGACGGTACGGCCGTCCTCAAGACCTTCAAGGACGACGCCCTGGTGAACGATGTCCAGCGCGAATTTTTCGGCAAAACCGCGATCGGCAAATGGGTTCAGCGCGAGATCGTCACCCCACGGGTGACGATCACCGTCATCGATATTCGCGAGCACTATGACGACTACATTGTCACGGCGATAATCGATGGCGCTTTCGACAAGACCAACCTGCCCGATTCCCTGGTCCTGACCTTCTACTTCACGCTCCGCGGCGACGAGATTGCGCGGCTGATCATCCTGCGCAACAAGCCGGCCGTATAGGGCGCCGGCTTGGAGCGTGGCTTGATGCGGTTTCGCCTTCGACTGGGCATATGCATATCTGCGAAGGAGAAATGCGGCGCACAAAGCCCTCTTCGGTGAAGCCGGGGAGGCTACGTGCGCCCTGCGTCGCAGTCCGCGATGGGGCCTATCGCTATCGTAACGAAACCTAAGGATGCATCCTGGCGCCCTTGGTGATCTTGTCGACGGTCTTCTTGTCGGCGCGCATGGCGATGCCGACGACCCTGGCATCATCGGGGCCGAATTCGGCGAAGACGGCGCGATTGGCGGCATCATGGCCGGTCGCAAACATTTCCTCTATATAGAGAGAGGTCTTGACGTCGCGTTCCAGCGAACGCCGGTGGATCGTCGCCATAGTCCGAGCATCGGCGGCCAGAACGATGGCCGGCTGGATCGAAAGGGCATTGTAGGTCCGGCCGGTGCGGTCGCGATAGGGCTCTCCGATGATCTCGGGAAACTGGGCCGTGACGCCGCTGGTCAGGAAGGTCGTGACATTAAGGGCCTGCCAGGAAGCAAGGTCATCGCGCAGGACGATTGCGAATTTCGTGTCGAACATGAGCAATTCTCGGAAACGCATCTTATGTAGGCCAAGATGGGTGATTTAGAGCCGCAGGCATTCCGGGGTCTTGAACGTTCGTGCGAGAGCTGGACAGGCGACGGCATTGTCACAGCACCATCCTTTCCGGGCATCGAGCGCATGGAAGCCCGCTTCTATGGCGATGCCTTCGACCTCCACCGCCACGATACCTATGCGATCGGCGTGACGCTGCAGGGCGTCCAGTCCTTCCACTATCGCGGCGCCTTACGCCACAGTCTGCCCGGCAACCTTATCGTCCTGCACCCCGATGAGCTGCACGACGGCGGTGCCGGCACCGAGGACGGCCTGCGCTATCGCATCCTTTACCTAGAGCCCTCGCTTCTCCTGCGGGCCCTGGAGGACGAGCACGTGCCGCTTCCCTTCGTGGGACAGCCGGTACTTACCGATGAGGGGTTGAAAGCGAGCCTTCTCTCGGTGCTCGGTCCGCTCGATCAGGGCCTGGACGATCTGGCCGTCGACGATCTCGTGTCCCGGATCGCCCAGGGGCTGGCCGCCCATGCCGGCCAAAGGCTTAAGCCGCTCGGCAGCCTCGCCTGGCGACAGGTGCATCTTGCTTGCGACTATCTGGAGGCTCACGCGACCCGGTCGGTGCGTTCGCAGGAACTGGAGAAGATCACAGGTCTCGACCGCTATGCCTTGTCACGCCATTTCCGCGCCTTGCTGGCCACCAGCCCGCACCGGTTCTTGCTCATGCGCCGGCTCCAGCATGCCCGCAGCATGATCGAAGCCGGCGAGCCGCTCGCCGAAATCGCAGTTGCAACAGGCTTCGCGGACCAGAGCCATTTGAACCGGCACTTCAAGAAAGCCTTCGGCCTGACACCCGGGCGCTGGGCCGGCCTCGTCACGGCCGGAGCCGGCGCGGCAGCTCCAAAACTCCTATGAGGGCAAGCCTGCCCTCAGGTCGGCTCCTGAATATACATCATCTCCCAGACATGGCCGTCGATGTCCTGGAAACTGCAGCCATACATGTTGCCCTCGTCCCTGACCGGTTTCCATGGCTTGCCGCCCGCAGCCAATGCCTTGTGGAGAAGATCCTCCACCGCATCGCGGCTATCCACCGACAGACAGGTGAGAACCTCCGTCACCTCCTCGGCGTCGGCGACATCGCCGTTGATGAATTCGCTGAAGCGCTCTCTGGACAGGAGCATGATGAAAATATTCTCCTCCACGACCAGGCAAGCACAATTGTCGTCGGAGAATTGCGGATTGAAGCCAAAGCCCAATGAGCAAAAGAAACGCTTGGACGCTTCCACGTCTTTGACAGGCAGATTCAGGAAGATCATCCGCATCGTCTTTCCCCAATGGGCTTATAGGGAGCCCGTGAACTGCTCCGGCCCGGGATGGCCGGCTCCGAACACGAACGAACGGTTTTGCGATCTCCTTTGTTCCGGCGGAAAGACCCCATTTCCGCCGGGTTCCGCGTCACCGATCCCCGTTTCGCGGTAGGATACGCAAGCTGGCGGACAGCAGCGTGATATGGGATTTGGTGCGCTATAGCTCCAGCGCCTCGCCGGGATGTCCGGCGCCTGCGGCAATGACGGCGATTTCCATTGAAAGGCCCCGGCGCAACGTCTGGGCCCCGGCGCGAAGTGTCTGCCGAATTCACGCACTCGAAGGGCGGATCGAAAAGTCTTGCCATCAGTATACCCTACGGGCAGCGATAGAGCGCGTGTCCAGCCCCGCAGGTTGCAAGAAATCCTCTCGACTCCGGCGGGAAGCCGTCGCCATTTGCGTGACACAGGCGTGACGTCAGCGTGATACGAAGCACGAGCGACGCAGCGCCAGACCGCTGGCTTCCAAGCCGATAAGCTTCAGCCCTCCCGCCGAAAAGAATTCTTTTGCGAGGGCAAGGGCAAAGATCCTGTGCACCGGTGAGCCGGGTTCGATGGCAATCGGAACCCGGCGGTCGCCTGCCTCGACGTTTACACCATCGGGCCCGATTTCTGAATCGGATCCGTTGCTGTAGCTTTGTTGTCGCATCGTTTTTTGCCGAAAACCGGCCTCCACTTTTCGGCACGATGCTCTAGTGGGCTTTCTCGCTGTCGAGGTGGGCCATCTGGGCCGCGGCATAACGCTCCCCCGCAGCTGCGCCCTTGGGAACCGCCCGCTCGATCGCAGCCAGGTCATCGGCCGTCAACGCGATGTCGACGGCACCCAATGCCTCGGCCAGGCGATCGCGGCGACGCGCACCCACAAGCGGCACAATGTCGCTCCCCTGCGCTGCTACCCAGGCGATTGCAATCTGCGCCACGCTGGCCCGCCTTGCTTGGGCGACCTTGCTAAGCGCCTCGACCAGGGCCAGGTTCCTGTCGACGTTCTCGTCCTGGAAGCGCGGGCTGAGCGCGCGAAAATCACCCTGCCCCACTGCATCTTTCTGCCAATGGCCGCTGATGAGGCCGCGCGAGAGCACCCCATAGGCCGTGATCCCGATACCCAGCTCCCGGCAAGTGGCGAGTATTCCATCCTCGATGCCACGCGAAATCAGCGAATATTCGATCTGCAAATCGCAGATCGGGTGCACATTAGCGGCGCGGCGGATTGTCTGTGAGCCCACTTCCGAAAGGCCGATATGGCGCACCTTACCGGCCTTGACCATATCGGCGATGGCGCCAATCGTCTCCTCGATCGGGACATTTGGGTCGAGCCGTGCGGGACGATAAATGTCGATGTGATCGACCCCGAGCCGCTGCAGTGAATAGGCCAGGTAAGTCTTCACTGCTGCCGGCCTGGCATCAAACCCGAGCCAGCCGCCGGCCGGATCGCGCAGGGCACCGAACTTGACGCTGACCAGCGCCCTGTCGCGAGCCCGGCCCTTGAGCGCCTCGGCGATCAGGAGCTCATTGTGCCCCATGCCATAAAAATCGCCGGTATCGAGGAGGGTGATCCCGGCATCGAGGGCGGTGCGGATCGTGGCGATGCTCTCGGCACGGTCCGCCGGACCATACATGCCCGACATGCCCATGCAGCCCAGGCCCAAGGTGGAAACGAAAGGGCCGGCCTTGCCCAATTGACGCCCTTGCATGATGGAACCTCCGCTACGGTCGCTCGAATTTGAATAAGGGGATTATGCCTGATGCCGCTTCGTGCGATAATCCTATTCAGTATGAACAGGCTGTACGAAAGTTTGCACAATGGACGCGCCAAACCTTGCCGACCTCGATGCCTTCAGCGCGGTTGCCCACGCGCGAAGCTTTCGCGGCGCGGCTGCGATGCGTGGGGTCTCGGCCTCCTCGCTCAGCGAGGCCCTGCGGCGGCTGGAAGCAAGGCTCGGTGTGCGCTTGCTCAACCGCACGACACGCAGCGTCACGCCGACGGAAGCCGGCGCGCGGCTGCTGGAGCGGCTGGCACCGGCACTCGGCGAAGTCGCCGCCGCGCTCGACGCCGTCAACGATTTCCGTGACACCCCGACCGGTACGCTCCGGCTCAATGTGCCCTCTATCGTCGCCCGCTACGTCCTGCCCGGCATCGTCGGGCGCTTTCTCTGCGCTCATCCTGGCATCACCTTGGAAGTAAGCGGCAATGATACCTTCATCGACGTGCTTGCGGCCGGTTTCGACGCCGGCATCCGCTATGACGAGAGCCTCGAACACGACATGATACGGGTCCCGATCGGCCCGCGCTCCCAGCGCTTCGTCACGGCGGCCTCGCCGGCCTATCTCGCCGCACATGGGCGCCCCGACCATCCCAACGATATCATCAAGCATGCCTGCATCCGCCACCGCTTCCCCAGCGGGGTGACACCGCGTTGGGAATTCGAGCGGGGCGAGGAGACCATCTTCGTTACACCGATGGGACCGCTGACCACCGAAACGCTCGATCTCGAAATCAGCGCGGCGATCGACGGGCTCGGACTTGTCCACGTGTTCGAGGAGTGCACGAAGCCGGCGCTCGAAAGCGGCGCGCTCGAGCTCGTGCTGGCCGAATGGTCACCGCGCTTTTCGGGGCCGTTCCTATATTATCCGAGCCGGCGCCATATGCCGGCACCGCTAAGGGCATTCGTCGACTTCCTCCAAAGGCATGGTCGCGACGAGGCCCGGCTTTCGTCGGGCACGAACCACGCCATACAAAAAGAGCGGGACGGCATCGCGGTGATGCCGTCCCGCCCCTGAGAGCGTAGACTGCCCGGCGTCACAACGCCCCTTGGAGCACTCTCCCGATCGAGAAACTGCGTCAAAACAAAAAGCGGACCTGCCTTCCGGCCCCTCGGACCGGAAACGCCCTTAGCCGTTCACCGCATCCTTGAGCGCCTTGGCCGGCTGAAACACGACCTTCTTGGAGGCGGCGATCTTGATCGTCGCGCCCGTCGAGGGGTTGCGACCCTCGCGCGCGGGCTTGGCCTGCACCTTGAACTTGCCAAAGCCGTTCAGCGAGACTTCCTCACCCTTGACGGCTGCCTCGGCGATACCCTTCAGCACATCCTCAACGGCAGCCTTCGCTGCGGTCTTGGTCAGGCCATGAGCGGCGGCGATACGGTCGGCAAGATCGATGGTGCTGACAGTCATATTTCGTCCTTTCAGTTGATTCGTCCGCGCATCTTATCGCACAGCAAGTTAGGCACCGCCAACGAATGTGCACAGGAAAGTTACGGGAAAGCTCTACTTTCGGGGCGATTTAACCCACCTTACGGCAGGAGAGGGCGGGTGACGGCGACGACGACGGTGTCGCGCGCCATCGCGGCGGGAAAATGACCGTGATGCCGCCGCGCCGATTCCCGCAGCGATCCGACGGCCAGCACAGCGTTTCCAGGGCCTCCCGCGATCTCTACGACATTCTCGAAATAGAAGGCCAAGAGGCTGTTCAAACGATCGTTCGAGCGGATCCTTGTCGCGCAGGCCACGATCGAAGGCATCACATTGCTGACGGCCGATGACGTGGTGGCGCGATATCCTGGGCCCGTTCGCCGCGTTTAGGGACATTGCACCATCGGCCCGGCGTCATAGATATCGGGTGGAAACCGGGCTCGACTTGCGTTGATATGACGCCATGATCCACTCACGGGAGATGAGGCCATGACTTCACCCCAGATTACTACATCGCACCACTTCGCTTTGTTCGAAACCGCCATCGGAACCTGCGCCATCGCCTGGAGCGAGAAGGGGCTGGTCGGCGTGCAGCTGCCCTCGGCCAACGCCAAGGCGCTGCGGGCCCGGATGCTGCGCCGGCACCCCGGCGCCGTCGAGGCTGTGCCGACCCCGGCCGTCAGGAACGCTATCGCCGCCATGCAGGCGTTGCTGGTGGGGGAGAGCGTCGATCTCGATAATATCGAACTCGACATGGATGGCGTGCCGGATTTCAACCGCCGGGTCTATGCGGTCGCACGTGCCGTTCCGCCGGGATCGACCATCACCTACGGCGCCATTGCCAAACAGCTCGGCGACCCTCTGCTGGCTCGCGACGTCGGCCAGGCTCTTGGCCAGAACCCTTTCACCATCGTCATTCCCTGCCACCGGGTCATGGCGGCTGGCGGCAAGTTCGGCGGATTCTCTGCTTATGGCGGCGTCGAAACCAAGCGCCGCATGCTCCAGATCGAGGGCGCCCTGCCCGATGACCAGCCCTCGCTGTTCGGCTGAACCGCCACTATGCCGGATGAAACGCGATTTTGTCATGCCCGGGCTTATCCCGGACAGGGCAACCGGGTGAATCTTTGGGGGCGGGTCTTCAGACCCGGTATCTTGGAAACGTCGCATGTGACGAATGTGGAAGAGCCGGGTTTGAAGACCCGCCCCCGATTTGGCATCCGGGCCGCTGAAAATTCAACTGCAGCAAAGAACTCCTGTTTCACCCGATTGCCCTGTTGTACCGGCCATCCGGCCCTGCCGCACATCGACGTCCAGTGTAAGCCGGGATCACGCGGACAAGTCCGGTGATGACAAAACGTCGAGCCTTACGGAATACTCTTCCAGGCCCTTGAGACCAGCGTGGCCAAGGTGATGGCGGGCTGAAGGCCGGGCACGCTGTTCAGCCCCCGCCCCGGCGGAGAGGGCACCGGGCCAGGGATCGGGTTGCTCACGGTTTAGGGTGGGCAGCCCAATAGTCGTCGGCGATCTTCTGCAGGTTCTGCATGACGTCGGCTGCCGAATTCGGATCGAGCACAAATTTTGAGATTTCGTCGACTGCAGCCTCGGCGATCGGCGAGGGCGTCGATTCCCAGTAGCGGCCGAGGAGCTTATAGTGGCCCTGCGAGATCGCGTCATTGAGCTTGGCGACTTCCTTGTCCGCCGGCAGTTTAGCGTCCGAATTGGCGACGAGGAAGCCGGTAGGATCGGCCCAGCGCTGCTCGCCATCCTTGCTCATCCAATAGGTCGCAGCCTTGACGGCGGTGTCATGCGTCTCTGAATTTTTCGCCACGAGCAAGGGGCCGGCCTCGAAGATCACGCTCGGCGGCAGGCCGGCGGTCTTGTTGGGCACCACGAACATGCCCCAATCCTTGCCTTCCTGGATGCCAGCCTTGTTGACGGTGTTGTTCATGCTGTCGCCGGTGGTGAAGCCGAAAGGCGAGGTGCCGTCATCCATCCAGCCCTTGGCCATCCAGTCCCTCCACGTCGCGAAAGCGGCGGCGACCTGCGGATCGGTGTATTTCGCTTTCCCCGCCATCAGTCTGTTCTAGAAATCTGGATCGGTGCGGATGAGGAATTCGGAAAACCAGATGAACGCCGGCCAGCGTCCCTCGATGGTCTGGCCGATCGGAACCTTGCCGGCGGCTTTGATCTTGGCGAGGTTGCCTTCGAGCTCGTCCCAGGTCTTGGGAACCTCCAGGCCGAGTTCCTTGTAGACATTCTTGTTATAGAATATCGCCCAATAAGCGACATTGTTGGGCACTGCATAGATCTTACCGTCGAAGGTGAAGGCGTCGGCGACCTCCTGCTTGACCTTGCCCTCGGCCAGCAGCGGCTTCCAGATCGCCGTCAGGTCCTCGATCAGCGCGGCATCGACCAGGTCCTTCATGCGATGCCTGACCACCAGGTGAACATGCCCGGCGCCGAAGTGGTAGGCAACGAAGCGCGCACGACGGCCTGGTAATTGGTGGTGTCGGCGAAAGGCGTTACCTGCCAGGTCGGGTTGGGATCGTCTTTGCCATAGGCCTCGAAATTGCTCTACCAGCAGGCCTTGTCGTGCGAGACGGTGAGGTTGGGCTTGTCGGCTGCCGATGCCGCGCCGCCTCCCGAGGGCAAAAGTGCGGCCGCCCCGTAGGCGACGGCTGCGAGACTCGCCCGGGCTTTCGTGAATATCATTGTTCACTCCACAATGCCCGACCATGGCCGGCCGGCGGGTTGACCCGCCTGGTTGTGAGATTGCCTTGCGCTACTGAGGCCTGGAGTTCATGGCCTCCAGCACATCCAGGATGGTGCGCAGATGCACCGTCATCGCCTCGGCGGTCGCGGCCTCGTCATGTGCAGCCAGTCCCGCCAGGATAGTCCGATGCTCGGTCGTGATCATGTCGGGCCGGTTCGGCCAGTTGACCGTGACGAAACGCAGGCGGTTGAGATGCGTCTTCACATCTTCGAGTTCGTCGGCGGCGGCCAGGCAATCGGCCGTCTCGAAGATGCGGCGATGAAAAGTTTCATCGAGTTCGTAGAAGCGGCGCATGTCATGGCGCGATGCGGTGAAATCCTGCTCCTCCAGGATCGCGGCGAGGGCCTGGATATCCTCTTCCTTTGCCATGCGGCTCGCTCTGCGGCAGACCTCCACCTCGACGGCCTCGCGGATAAGTTGCGCGGCGCGGACCTTCTCGGTGCGGATCGGCGCCACCACTGTGCCGCTCTGCGGGAAGATGTCGACGAGGCCGAGGCTGCTTAGCCGCAACAAGGCCTCGCGCACCGGCGTGCGGGAGACGGTGAGCCGCTCGGCGATTTCCGCCTCGCGGATCTGCTGCTGGGGCTTCAGGGCGCCGAGCACAATGTCGTTGCGAAGCATTTCGTAGACATTGGCTGCTGTAGAGCGGGGTCGGACGCTGGTCGGTCGAGTGGTATCGAGCATGGCGGACCTGTCTTTTGACGCAGGCACTCTGGCTGTTAATGCACTAATATATCAGTGCATGCGTGACCGCAAGGCGTCTTGTGCGTTGGCGCAAATATTTGTCGTCCCTCCTTTGTTGCCCCCTCATTTTCTACCCGCCGCGTTTCGTGCTCCTCTCCGGCTTGCGTCCGCGCGTGTTTGGTTCATACTGGGCGGAACAAAGACTCTATCCCCTTGTTTTAATGTGTGTTCTCCGGCGAGAGACCATCGCCCGGACCTTGGGAGCGATCGTCACCGATGAATGTCAGGAGGATGTGTTCATGACCGCCAGCACCGAATGCGTGACGATTGCGGCCGACGGCATCAGCGTGACGCTGGATCTGGCCGTCGGGCACATCAAAACCCTTGCCGTCGAGCGCGACGGGCGCCATGTGGCGCCGCTCCACCGCGCCCCCTGGACCGAGGAGGCCCATGAGCCAGGGATGCCGGCCCATCTGGCGCGGCTTTCGGGCGATTTTCTGTGCGCACCGTTTGGACCCAGCGACATCGACGGCTCACCCTCGCACGGCTGGCCCGCCAATTCGCCGTGGCGGCATCTTGGAACCCAGATGATCCCCGGCGGCAGCACCGCGCGCTTCGAGCTCGAAAAAAGCGTGATGGGCGCCCGCGTCACCAAGGAATTCACACTGCGCCACGGCCATCCCTTCCTCTATCAGCGCCATCTGTTCTCGGGTGGCGAGGGCGCCGTGTCCGTTGGACTGCATATGATGGTGTCGCTGCCGCAGGGCGGGCATCTCAACTTCTCGCCCAAGCTCTTTGCCGAGACGCCCGCCGTCGCGCTCGAACCCGATCGTGCCAAGGGCCACTCCCTGCTGGCCTATCCCTCGCATTTCCATGACATCAAGAAGGCTCCGCGTGCCGACGGCGGCACTGCCAACCTCACTTGCTATCCCTTCGACCGCAACCACGAGGATTTCGTGATGATGGCCGAAGCGCCCGAAAACAAGCTCGCCTGGGCTTCAGCGCTGCGCCATCACGAGGGCGACCTCGTGCTCAGCTTGAAGCGGCCAAGCGATTTTCCGCTGACCCTTTTGTGGATGAGCAATGGCGGGCGCTATTACGCTCCCTGGAACAGCCGCCACCGTGGCGTGCTGGGCCTGGAGGAGGCGCGCACCTATTCGCTCGCCGGCCACAAGGCTTCGATCGCCCCCAATCCCTTCAGCGACCAGGGCATTCCCACCTCGATCAGCCTCGGCGCCAGCGGCGATGTCGATCTGCGCCAGGTGACCGGCATCATGCCGGTGCCGCCAGGCTGGGACCGCGTCACCCGTGTCCAGGCTCGCGACGGCAAGCTTGCCATCATCTCCGATAACGGCGAATTTGCCGTACCCTACGACGCCGGCTTCGTGCTGCGAGAATAACGCCTGATCCTCGACATGGACGTGCCTTTTGGCGCTCCAGCTTCGATCCGTGGCACGCCTTCATCGATGGCTATCGGTCCGTTCGGCCGAGCCTATCTCCCGAATTCGAGGCCGTGCCTTCTTTCGTGCTGATCCGCTATTTCAGGCTGATGGGCGCGTTTGCTGGTGCATTGTGCTGAAAAGTGGACGCCGGATTTCGGCAAAAAACGATGCGGCAACAAAAGACTAAGGTGTCGGACCCGATTCAGAAATCGAGTTCGATACTTTAGCCGCACGATCGAATGGGGCAGCAAAGCCCGCATCCGCTGCCTGGCTGGAGCGGCAGATCCGCTTCATTCGATCCTGCGAGGAGGAGAAGCTGTCCACTCGCCTGTTCTGCGCAGCGAGCAGGCCGGGGTTGAGCCCGCAAACTCACAGACTGCTTCAGATCGCAGCGGCCACCGGCCGTTCCCATACGCCCACCAGGATCATCAGGGCTGCCAGTAGAAGGACGACGCCGCCTGTGGTGAAGACGCCCGATGCGCCGCTCGCGTCGAAAATCGCCCCCCCAGCGGCCGCGCCGGTGGCGATTGCCAGCTGGACCGCGGCGACGATGAGCCCGCCGGCGCTCTCGGCCTCGTCGGGAACCGTGCGGGTGATCCAGGTGGACCAAGCCACCGGCACCGCGCCGAAGGCCAGTCCCCACAGGGCGATCATCGCCGAATCCGCGAAGGGTGCGTGGCCCGCTCCCACAAGTCCCAGCCCGGCAATGCCCATGACAAGCGGCATGACCGTCAGCGTCAGCCCCATACTCCGCTCGAGCATCAAGCCGCCGAGCAATGTGCCCAGGAAGTTCGCGACGCCGAACCCCAGAAGGATACCGGACACTCCGCTAACCCCGACGCCGGTCACGATCTCGAGGAAGGGGCGAACATAGGTGAAAAAGGCAAAATGTCCGGTGAAAACCAGGACGACGGAGATCATCCCAAGCCCGATGCGTGGGCGCATCAGGACCTCGGCCAAAGTGCGCAAGCGTGTCAGGCCGCTCGGCGCCATTCGTGGGAGCGTCACCACTTGGACCGCCAACGCCATAAGCCCTAGCCCGGTCGCCAGCAGGAAAACGCTGCGCCAACCCACAATACCGCCAAGATAGCTGCCGAGCGGAGCAGCAACGACGGTCGCGGCCGAAACACCACTGAAGATCATCGACAGGGCGCGCGGGACCAGCGCCTCGGGCACCAGCCGCATCACCGTCGCCGCGGACATAGTCCAGAACCCGCCAATGGCAAGCCCCAAAAGCACGCGCCCAAGCAAGAGAAGCGGCAGACTGGGCGCGAGCGCGACTAGAAGATTCGACGCTATCAGCAGGATCGAGAAGGCAAGGAGCACGAGCCGCCGGTCGATGCGCCGCGTCGCCGCCGCGATCAGCAGGCTCGTGACCAGCGCAACCACAGCCGTCGCCGTTACTGCCTGGCCCGCCACCCCCTCCGTCACACCCAGATCCGCCGCCACCGGTGTCAACAGGCTGGCGGGCAGGAACTCCGCGGTTACCAACCCAAAGACGCCCAGCGTCATCCCGAAGACCGCTCCCCAAGCCGGCCGCCCCTGCGCCGGGGCTGGCACCGTCGGCCCTGTCCGCTCGTTCATGCTTTTGCCCTTTCCGACAAG
>Ga0206877_10199_pt2 | contig 17310 bp, 16 predicted proteins | sample Alteio_BWOrgCont_7_FD_152623 | JGI IMG/M metagenome (GOLD analysis project Ga0206877, IMG submission 152623) | Enriched cells from forest soil in Barre Woods Harvard Forest LTER site, Petersham, Massachusetts, United States -... | ecosystem: Environmental > Terrestrial > Soil > Temperate forest >...
AACCGATGGCGCGAAATCACCCAGAAATCCTTCGTTCCGAAACGTTGGACCGCGCGCGCCACTTTCGCCTCGCCGGCGTTGTAAGCCGCAGCCGCGAGCTCCCAGCTCTGGAACATGCCATAAAGGTCACGCAGATACTCGACAGCGGCCAGTGTGGACTTGCGCACATCGCGGCGTTCATCGACCCACCAGTTCACCATCAGACCGTAGCGTTTGCCCGTCGCCGAAATAAACTGCCACGGACCGACAGCGCGAGCGTGTGAGCGCGCCAGGTTGTTAAAACCGCTTTCGATCATCGCCAGATAAACGAGATCCTGCGGCATATTGTTCTGCTTCAGAACCGGCGCAATATAAGGAATGAAATATTCGGAGCGTTCGAGGTATTTTTCGAAAAACCCGCGGCCGCGACCCGTGAAATAGTCGATCCAGTATTCGACTCGCGAATTGATCGTCAGCGGGAAATCAAACTTGGTGTTCTTGAGGCGGACACCGCGAACGGTGATTTCGCCATTATCGGCCATGATCACTTGTCGGGGAGCGATTGAAGCCGACCCATCCGTTTCCGCCGCATCGGAGTTCTGGGCCTCCCCTACTGACGAAGGCACCAAATCTGAGTGCGTGGCTGGCGTATGCGCGCAGCCCGTAGTCATTAGCAAACCCATAGAAAGGCTGATGAATAGCCCTTTCCAAGAACATCCTGTTTCTTTGGTGTGAATCATCCTCTATTGAGTTTACTTGACGACATAAGAGACCTCAAGGAGTGGATGAATCTATGGGCTCTATTTCGAGGGGCTCGACTGAGGCGGGATCGCGAGTGGGCGATTGAAGGGCCGCGGGAACGGAGGGGTCAACTCTGTGTTCTGACAAGGAACTTGACGGAACTGAGCCCTGCGACCAGAAGGAGATCCCTCCCAGCAGCGCAAAAACTCCAATAAAAAAGGTGTAACTTCGTTCCATCCGGGGCAGTAAATATGCAAGCTCAACCCCTCACATGTTTAGTATTATTAACTATTTTTTCTTTTTAATTTCAGTGGGTTAGATTTAAACAGAAACAGGTGAATTGGCGCGCATTTATCATTTTTTTTACAGTGTAAAAAAGGTAAACAATCCGGTCCTTTTTGGAACAGGCGCAATTTGTTGAAATAAAAGACTTTTATGGAGAAAACGCCTCGAAACTCGCTCTCAAAGCCAGAATGACGAGTTGCCACTTTTCGTCGGCTCTTAAATACGACGTATAGCGTTAGAACGCGCGTTCTTAGTGAAGATCAGCTGGATTGAATTTTTTCACGACTTCGACGATCTGCTTTTCGAGATCTTCGTCAGTCTCGTAAACGTCGTCGATGTGCGAAGAGCGCATCAGGTACTGAACGATCTGACTCGCGATTTCCTTCAGCGACTTCTGAAAGTAGAAACCGTTCAACTCGTCTTCGCCAAGACCGGAGCGAACAACGGCTTTTGCGGCTTTGAACTGATCGCTTTCGGCAAGGCCAGTTTCCGAGAGGGATTCCGCTTTCGCACCCATGCGCGCGACGGCTTTTTCTTTGATGTCCTGATCCGTCATGATGTACGGACCGACCAATCCGAAAAGCTCATCCTGGACGATTTGTCGCAGGCGCGGAGGGAAGGTAATCGCCTTGTTGTTTTCCAGGCGGGTCACAATGCTCTTGCAAAGCAATCTAACCGTATCTCTCTGAGTCATGGACTTAGTCTAGCCTAGGACTTAGCTGCCGGGTAAGAGAATTTTGCAAGAATTTCAAATAAAAGTCTTAGCCAGCCAACGATCGATCGCTTCGTCCAGTTTTCCCCGAAAAGGAGCCGCCAAAAGGCTCAATTTCGCGTCCAAGACGAGCTCCCCGTCCTTGCAGCGCAAGGTCGCACTGGCCATTGAAGCCTTGAAACTCACCTCTTTGGCGTCGGGGTTACGGTCAAGATCGTACTTTCCGATGGAGCTTTTGGTCAAAAACCGGTCAATATCGGCCGAAACCTTGTCATAGAGCTCCTGGGCCGACCGTCCTGTAAGCTGAACTGTTCTTGAGTAACTGGGCATTCCCTGACTCTAGCGTACCTGCGCGGCTCTTTCAAATTCGGCTAACATTTGGCCGGCCTGAACCATGTCTTCGGCGCCCACATGCCAACGAACGACCCTCACATCGACGGGGAGCGCATGAGGTACGAGCATCCCAAGCGATTCGATAAGAAGAGCCGGCTCATGAGCCGAAATCCAGGAACCCTGGCGAAACAGAATGCTATGCACCCGGCCTGCGACCAGGGCCGAGAGCTTTTGATAAACGGGTCCCTGCTGCGCGGGTTTCGGGACGACTCGTCGGACGGGAAGAAACCAGTTTCCGACCCGCGCCTGCCAGCGGTCGCTCGAGAGCGGATAGCAGCAGGCACGAAGCGTCGGTCCCTTTTCACTCTGAATGACTCCGCTCAGCCCCTTCTTTTCGCCGACCTCGAAGGAGTTCGGGCCGGATCTCCAATGGACATCCCCTTCCGCAATCGTCTTGATCCATTGATCTCCGACGGCCCATTTGGCTTGAGCCGATCCGGGCACGTTTTCCGAAAGGAGCTGGGCCATACGGGCAAAGACTTTGATCAGCCCTTGATCCGGTCTCACCGACGGAATGAATTCTTCGTCGACGAAACAGGCGTGAAACATCCCCTCCTGCACCCAGGGATGCGTGAGAAGCTCTTGAAGAAACCGTTCATTGGTCTGGATCGATCCCGCTATCCAGATTTCCTCGAGCAATCCTCGCGCGACAGTCATCGCTCGCTTTCGGTCCTCCGCACCCACCAACAGGCAGCCCAGAACCGACGAACCCATCGGATCGACGACAGACTCTGCCTCGACGGCGAGGTCGAGCCTTGCCACGGAACCGGGAAATGTCCATTCGCGCTTTTCGCTGACTTCCCTGACGGCGCCGGGCTGAGGGAGCTGAAGTACGGGATCCTCGGCATAAATTCGGAGCGAAAGCCCGACTTTCCACTCCCGCCTCGGCAAACATCCCGGCATTTCCCTCTGAGCAGGTCCCGCCATCGCAGCCAACTGCCAGGCGACGGCCGAAGTTCCCAGAACGCTTTCCCAGAGATCAAAACTCGTGTTGAGCCTCGGCACGCCCTCGATGAGATAGCACCGTGATCCATCGACGAGGTATTCAAGTGAGCCAACGCCGACGTATCCGGTCCGCTGCGCGAGTGCGCGAGTCCACTCGCGGACCGGTTTGAATTCTCCTTCGTCGGGTGGATCTCCCTGCGCCGGGCAGAACTCGATGACTTTGCGAAGTCTTGACGTTAAGGACGCGTCCACGAGCGGAAAAAGCTCGACATGACCGTCGGCGAATCGGACGAAGGGCTGAACGATCCGGCGCGCGCCTTCGACATAGCGTTCGGCCAGGATGATGATTTCGCCCAGATTACGGCGATTCTGTTCCAACCAAAGACCCAGAGATTTTCCGAGATCATCGAGCTGATGAATGACACGGACCCCTTGACCGGAACCTCCGCGGACAGATTTCAGCACGCAAGGGAGTTTGAATTTGTGGGTCCGGATCAGTTTTTCGATTTCGCGGACGCTATGAAGCGGATCCGGAGAAATGAGCAGATTGGAGATCGAAATTTTTTCGGCCTCGCCGAGCAGACTGAGCCGATTATTGAAAACACTCAAAGACCTGGGCGGCGGACCGATGAAGGTGCAGGCGAACTCACGACAGATCGTGGGCCACTCCGTCCGTTCAGCGATCGGAGTGACGCCCGGATGAAGCCAGAGAGTTCCCGAGGCCGATTCTTTCTGCGCGAATTCGCGAATCACTGACCGAAGCTGGTCGGGGGTGCTATTCAGTGAGGGCGGCGGCTGCAGTCGAGTCGCGAAGCCAAGATCCTTCAGGCGCTCGCAGATCAGCTTGCCAACCCCCGCATCCCCGAGCACGAGGGCGATCTGGCGGCGCGAGGTGATATTGGAGGCCGGTTCCGGGCGCATTCTGACAGGATAATCCTACCGGTGTCCCCGGCAAAGGAGATAGAATGGGCAACGCATGAAGGTACCGGTCGAGCTAGCCGAGGCATTCGGACAGCCTTTTGAAAAACTTCTGACTGAGTTCACGCGGGAGCAAAAGATGCTTCCCGAGGATGAGACGCTGGATTCCAACCGCTTCCTCTCGCGTTCAGTCATCCCCCATGTCAAAAAACTTTCGGCCCTTTTCAACCGGGTCAATCCTGATAAACCGCACGAAGTCGACCAGGCTGCCTCGCTCGATCCGTACTGGAAACAGAGTTCGAATCCCGCACACCTTCGTCTCGCCTATTTCATCTACTTCATGCCGTGCAATCTGTTCCGTGTCTCCTCCGTCTGGGCGGAGCTTGCCCGCTTGGGTTATGCGTGGAAAGGAAAGGATCGACTCCGCGGAATTGAATTTGGCGCGGGACCGGCGGCCGGCGCCACAGGCGTCGCGGCCGGAGAAAAATTCGCACCCGTGGGTCTTCCGAAAACCGGAGACTGGGCGCTGATTGAGCGCGACCGCGCAACCCTGAAGCTCGGTTCCGACTGGGCACTCCGTTATTTTCAGGACATCGGCGCCGGCGACTGGGGCACCAGGACCTTTCACCGCACGATCGACCTCAAGCTGGGATTTCTCCCCAAGACCGCGCCGAAATTCAACGTCTGGGTCATGAGTTATTTTTTGAATGAAATGCTCGAGGGCTCCGAGTCGATCGAGAAAATCGCGAGCCTACTCATGGACACCTGGGAATCGCATCTCGAGGACGAAGCGATCATTCTTCTCATCGAGCCCGCGCTAAAACTTCAATCGAGAAAACTTCTCGAGCTTCGCGCCCAGATTTTGAAAGAAGCGAAACGTCGAGGCTCGTCGTGGATGAAAATCCTTCTTCCCTGTCTCGGGCATCAGGCTTGCGGAGCGCTCGCGGCCGAAGGCGACTGGTGCCATGAAGAAGTGACCTGGTGGCGTCCTCCGTACATGAGAAAGATCGACCAAATCGCCGGACTCGATCGCAAGTCGCTGCCATTCAGTTACCTCGCCATCGCAAAAAGCCCGCGCTCGCGCGAAGAACTTCTGCCCGCGCTCGCAGGCACTCCTCTCGAGGAGATTCAAAGACTCGTCAGCCCTTCGCATCACGAAGGAAAAGAAGCTGAGTTCTACGTCTGTGGCCAAGACGGCAAACGCAAAGCGCGCTACCGTCCTGCTGGGGACGAGGAAAAGCCGGAACGAGGAGACATCCTCATCGGCGTCAACGTGCGTGGGGACGTCAACTCGGCGCGGATCGAAAGAATTAAGAAGAAGGTTTGAGTTTCTGTTTGGGTCAAAACCGAGTAATTTCAACAGCTTAAATTTACTTGAATATATTAGTCGGATATTTTATTATCCCTCCGTGTTTCAACGGCTTACCTTAGGATTTTCAGCTCTGATCTCCCTCGCGATGCTCGTCACCGCGTGCGACTCCTACACCGAGTGCCACAAGTACTATGGCGATCGCCTGCTTCTTGGGGAAAAGTCCGTCGCCTCGGGTTCAGCTTCGCAGCTCGTCGCAGCGTGCGTGTACGGTGCGGATACCGTCGGACCTCAGCTGATCTATTACAACAATACTCCCGAGCAGAAGTGCGGCGAAAAATTCAATGACTCGATGATTCCGAAAGGCGCCGCCGACGTCACGCTGCAGGTGAACAACACCTTGCAGCTCAACGAAGCGTGCATGATTGGCGCGCGTGGCTTCGTGCATTCAACGCTGTTTGCCAACCGGGATTTTGATCCCGAGCAATGTAAAATGTTGCGCGGAAAAAGCGGGATTAATCCCCAATTACCCTGTGACTAATTCGTAGCGGCATGTGCTACGTATCCCGCCAATGCTTTCGCGCAGGATACTTTTCACTCCTCTTTTTCTCGTAATTTCCCACGCAGTTCTCGCATCCCCGATGCCGACTGCCCATACGCTGACGGATGCGGAGCGCTCGAGCCTTCGCTATCGTCTGGAAAATATTTATAACGATGTCGACCTGCTGGTTCGCAATCGCCGTTCCGACGAGCTGGACATTCAACGTCAGGAACAGACGGCGCGGTATCTGAAGATCTACGAGCGAATTCCGTTTCAGGCGCGTCTTTCGGAAATCCGCTCCCAGCTCGCCTCCGCGGCCGAAGAGAATCATTTAAAGATTCAAAGCTTTCGTTTCTTGCCCCGAACTGCAGACGTGAAAGCCGTTCAAGCGAACGTTCACGCCGACGAACAGGGGGTCCATCTTTCGCCGGACGAGATCGCGGATCGCATTCATTTTCGCTTCATCGTCGCCGGTGACAAGGATCAGGTTCGAACCTGGATCCGTGGCTGGCCCGAGAACATCATGAGGCTTCTCGAGCCCGAAGGAGGAGTACGCTCTCCCATTCTTCAACCGGTCGGGGGCGGCCAATGGGAAGTCGAGGCCTGGGCATTTCGATTCCGCGATATTGGATATCCGCGTCTGAGGCTCCGCGACCCACGCGCACTGCTCCCGGATTGGGCGCGGCGAAATCCTGAGCTTTTCGCACGGCAAGAGCCGCTTCTTTGGAATCTGGTCGAAAAGACCGAGGAAACGGGGCCCAGGGCCGGCGCCTTTCTTCCCGGGCGTGAGCGATTTCTCCTGAACGATGCTCGCATCAGTTTCTTCTTTTTAAAGGCTGGCGCGACCCATTAGGCTTCCGCTACACTAAGCAACAATCATGTCACTTCATGACGAATCCAACATCCTGGTTGTTGACGACGTCAACTCCATGCGAACACAGATCAAAGCCCTCCTGATTGGCTTTGGTTTTCGTAACGTCGACACGGTCGCGAATGGCGAGGAGGCAAAAGCCGCTCTGACCTCGAAGGCCTATCATCTGGTTTTGGCCGATTGGCATATGGAGCCGACAAACGGAATGGAACTTCTCAAGTTCGTCCGGGCCGAACCTTCCCTGAAGCCCATAGCCTTCCTGATGATCACCGCCGAAAGCACGAAAGAGCGCGTCATCGAGGCGATCAAGTCCGGAGTCGACGACTATCTGGTCAAGCCTCTCACCCGCGCGCAAATTGAAACCAAAGTTTACACGATCCTTCTGAAGAAGAGGACGCCAGCATGAGTACACCCGCAAAGATCAAAGAATTCATTCAGGAGCTCAGCGGCTTCGCATCGACGGCAGAGTCGGTTCTCACAGCGATCGAAGCAGACATGGAAGGACAGAAGCACCAGTTTTCTGTTTTTTCTGAAAAGATGTTCGCAATTCGCGGAACGGCTCAACAGCTCAACCTCGAAGAGATCGCCAAGATCGCAGGTCTCGGCGAGGAAATCGCCATCAAAGGCACCACGGCACAATCGCGCTCACAAATCCGAAAATGCGTCGGAAGTCTCTGGGACGCATTGACGACGGTGAAGTATTTGCTCGAGCACACGGGCGAAGAAACCAACGAAGAGCGCGGAATTCTCATCAACCGCCTCGAATCGACCCTTCGAGCTTTTGGCGGCGCTCGTCCGACCGTGACGGCCGACGAGATCGAGCAGCTGCTCAAGCAACGCGGCTAAGAAGCCTTTTCGACTACAATTCTCGTTCGCAGATGAAATGGCTTAAGAAACGCGTCCATTGTTTCTCTCTTCAGATTGCGACGCCCCTGGATGAAATCATTCACGTTCTGCTTGCTCATTCCGGATAGGTCACAGAACTCCTTGACCCCCATGCTTTCGATCGTAGTCTTAAGTGCCTTCGCCAGCGACAGCCCCTCATCGCCCTCCATAAGATCCAAGATGAATCCTTGGGCGAAGTCGGGATCTTGGAGTTCTCTGCTAAGATCTTCATTGAACGATCCGTTACGATACATGATCAAACAGCCATTCCCTGCAGGGTTCTCGCCCATTCGCCGCACGATAGTACTCGATTTTTTTCAATCATTGCTCCTTAAGGTACTATGTTTTATGTACCTTGTCAATAGCGATGAATGAATCGCAGGATCCGTGCTCACCAAAAGGGCAAAGCCAGAGTGCTGAATAGGGAAAACAAATCAAACCGACCGAAAGTCAGCCTCAAGTACCAAGAGCTTCCTCTTGGTTTCAATCCCACCCGCAAATCCCGTTAGGTTTCCCGAAGCTCCGATCACGCGGTGACAGGGAATAATAATACCGATCGGATTTTTACCGTTCGCTGCTCCCACAGCCCGCGCCGAGTTCGGGCGGCCGAGTCTCCGGGCCTGCTCTCCGTAAGAAATCGTCTGACCGTACGGAATTCTAGCGAGTTGCTGCCAGCAGAGCTTCTGAAATTCAGTGCCCTCCGGCGCCAATGGAATATCAAAAACGGTTCTCTTGCCGGCGAAATACTCTCGGAGCTGACTCTCTGCCAGGGCAAGAATTGGATGGTCGTTGCGGCCGGAAAACTCCGACGTGCCTTTTCCCCACTTCAAGGATTTCAGCGCCGAATCACTGGCTCTCAGCGTGAGCGGACCGACCGGCGACTCGATGAGTTTTTCCGAGAGAGCACTGCCGCGTATTTCTTCCAAAGCGCCAAGGTGATGTATGCGTTCCATGGACTCCAGTCTCCTTTTTTATTTCGATGATGTTCAAGGGCTCGTTTGATGATGAGATCGGTCGCGGGAAACGCGTTTGCGTCGCCGAGACATCGCATCGCGATCATTTCAGCGGTCCACGGCCCGATCCCTGGGATGGTTAGAAGCTGCGCTTTCGTCTTTTCGACATCCGCCGAGCGGGAAAGATCGATTCGCTTTTCAAACACTTGAATGGAGAGCTCCCGAATCGCCCGCTCCCGAACCTTGGTCATCCCGATATCCTTGAGGTCGGCCCCAGCCAAAACCCGCGCACTCGGAAACAAATGAGTACAACCGTCGAACACAGGGGTAGTGACTTTCGCGCCGAATCGATCGACGAGTTTTGCGACCTTGAGCCTTGCCTGCTCGACCGATACCAGCTGACCCAGCACGATACTGACGGCAGTCTCGAACGGCTCCCACGCTCCTGGAATCCGAATCCCAAGCTCGCCGCGATAGCATGACGCAATCGGGTCCTTTGCACCGAGGTCGCCGATGTGGGCATGAGGATTTGTTCGCGTATCAAACATATCCCGCACCCTTTCGATCACGGCTCTCAGATGAGTCAGATCAGAAATAGAAATCCGGGCCGACAATTGCGCCTTCTTCGCTTCATACCGGACATCGACCGCGCCAACGGCGTTTTCGATCGAGAAGCTTCGTCGATATCGCTCACCGGAAAAACTTTCGATTCCCGTGGCGCCGTGTTTTTTCAGAAATCCGAACACATGCTCCCAATCGAATGGCGCGATCACTGGAATTTCGATCTGGATGAAGTTTGAACCCTCATCAGGAATCCTCTCGGATAATCCGCGAAGAGAAGACGGCGCGGTCCGGAATTTCTGTTTGAACGCTTCGTTGAAGCGCCGGATGGATTGATATCCCGACGCAAAAGCCACCTCGGTCACGGGCAGGTCGGACTGAGTGAGCAGCTGTTTAGCCAGATGAAGTCTTTTTGAAGAAGCCACCTCGATCGGAGACGCTCCGAGGTGCTCCTCGAACAACCTGCGAAGATGACGGTCAGAAACTCCGAGCCGGCCAGCAAATCGCTCGAGAGAATCTTGATCGGCCTCACCCCGCGAGATCATCACGAGAGCTCTACCCACGACGGCTGCAGTGCCATTCCATTGGGCTGAGCTCGGAGCAAGGTCCGGGCGGCAGCGAAGGCAGGCCCGGAAGCCCAGCTTTTCGGCCTCCGCGGCGCTCCGATAGAACGCTATGTTTTCGATTTTTGGCCGCGCCGGGCAAATCGGACGGCAGTAGATCCCGGTCGTGCGCACCCCACAGTAAAATCGCCCGTCGTATCGCTTGTCGCGGGCGCACACGATTTTGTAGAGGAGTTCTTTGTTGGTGATGTCCACTTCGTTCGCAATATAGACGAAGCGATGAACACGGACTAGCGGTTTTCGGACATGATCGAAATTAGCGTTTCACGCCCAAATCCGCGCTCGCCTGCTCGAAAATTTGTTAGCCTGTTTTTTTGAAAACCTCCCAAAGACGCTCAATGTCCTCTTTCAGTAATCGGGTGAGGTAACTCGTATAAGGAACACCCTGTGATTCAGCTAATTTTTTTGCTCTGCCAAGTGTTTCGCCATCTAGACGCATATTGACTTGCTGAGAGGTGACTTGAGGAATATCCGTCCGTTTCTCGGCGTGCGCTGTGATTTTCTCGATCTGATGCGGAGTAAGTGTTTCCAAAAGACTCTTATTTTTTTTCATCGGTGTCCTCCTTCTTTTTGGATCTGCGATAGGCGTTAATCACTCCTAGTATTTCAAGACTTTCCCCTTCGAATAGCCAAATAATCCGATAAATTTTGCCGTCAGGTTCAGTCAAGACATCGGCAGCATAGTAGTCGGTACCGACAGTAACCGAGTCCACTGGAAATGATTTCCCATCCAGTGCCATCACTAAATCCAAGATCAACGCATCATTCATGTATGAACCGTGTTTGGAAAGATAGTGACGGCCAATCAGCACCGTGGTGATTCGGTTTCCATTGACACGCAATTCAAGGCTGTGACGTGTTGGTTTTTCCATCATTTCTAATCCAAGTCAGAGACTATCGCTATACGAAAAATATGTCAATATATTGTATTTATTGTATTAAAATTATAAAATGTATAGCAAATATCCGCGCTATATCGGCAGCGGGTGCTAATGGGGCTCCCGGTCCCCTCGCATTCACCAAAGTCTCGAACTACGAAGCACAGGCGAAGGTTGCGTAAGGCGTTATGCTGTCGTACTGAGCGCGTCGCAAAGTGGCTGTCTCTACCCTATTCGGTGTTGGATTAGCCCATGCCCAACAATCTGACCAATTGCCGCTTTGTGATTATGGGCACGAGCGCTCAGTTGGACAGAAATTTTAAACTGCCGCCCGTGGCTCAATTGTACATCAGTAAAACAAATCAAAACCAACTGGCGTTTCGACTGTGCCTCAGTGTCAAGTACAGGATGACGACAGCAGCTCTCAGGCGCCATGTTTGCCCAACACGGATTATTTAATAACGCTTTGAGCTGACGGAAAAAATGTTTCTGACGTCAAAGAGCTCAGCTATGGATTGCAGATCACGGAAAAAAACCTGTAGTTACTCTTCTGGTCAAAAGCCCCAAGAATATGTCGCTTTTTTGTGCGAGATCTTGATCCCCGCCTGAGCCAAAGGATTTGCAAGCGAAACGATATTTCAATCAGCCCGCTGTCGACGTCATCCATTTCGACCGCTTCAGTGCCACGTACCCCACGTATGCCAGGTGAATCACCGTAAAGGTCGCAACATCCGAGAATCCGCCCGCGGATAATGACAGCAATTCAAGCCAAAGGCAATTCGACAATGAAAATCGACCCTTTTCCAAGCTCACTCTCGGCGTGAATTCGGCCGCCGTGAGCCTCGACGATCTGTCGACTCATGAACAACCCGATTCCCAATCCGCCAGAATGGTTCGGAGCGGTCGCGCGTTCGAAGCGGTGAAAAATACGCTCCAGATCCGCCTTGGCGATTCCTGGTCCATGGTCACGAAAAAAAACGACTGCAGTTCCGTTCGTTTTTGTTACGGAAACTTCGAAGGGTGAGCCTGCGCAGAACTTCATCACATTCGAAAGAAGATGACGAATGGCCTGTTCGATCCAATAGGGATCGAGCTTTGCGAGCAGCACTTTCTCACCTACTACGGTAACCTGGCACTCGGCAGACCTCAGCTGAGTGCCGTTTTCCTCCAGAACATTGCGCACGAGGCGCGAGAGATCCACTTCTTCTTTTTCGATCGGCAAATTTTCCCGCAAGACTCGCGCACTATCGAGCATGTCCTCGACTAACTTCCTCAAGCGATCCACCTCTCTGCGGATCGCGTCGACGAATTTTCGGATAAATCCTTTATCAGTCAGGATCGGATCGTCCTGCTCGAGCTTTTCCTCTAGGAACTGGACCTGCAGCGTGAGCGGCGTCAAAGGCGTCCTCAGCTCGTGACTCGCCAACATCAAGAATTCGTCTTTCTTTCTCAGCGAATCCTTCAGAACAGTTTCGAGCTTCTTTCGTTCGCTGATGTCATTGACGAGGACGAAGAAACCGCGGATCTCCTGAAGCTCAGAAAAGTCTGGGACACAGGTGAACTCAAGGTGACGATCTCCCATATTCGAAAAATGCCCGTGGGTCTCGAAATGAACAGGATATCCGAGCAACGCTCTTTGGACATAAGGCCGAATCGAAATATAAAGAGACTCTCCAAATACCTTCTTCATGGGCTGTCCAAGGATTTGAGAGCGATCCAAACCAAACCATCGTTCGTAGGCTCCGTTGGCGAAGCGGCACTTCTCCTCAGAATCGATGTACGAAATCAACGAAGGCATAGCGTCGGTGACAAGCTTGAGCAGTCGATCGTCTTGCTTCAAAGTACTTTTGAGAGGAGCAGATGCGCGTTTGGATCGAATTCGCAGAACATATTGACCAATCAGTTCTCCAAGCTTGGAGATAGTACTGGGTAGCAAATGCTCGTCTGAAGAAAGCTCTCGCTCACTAAAGAACTCGATGACTCCGAGCACCTCGTTTTTGGCTCCGAACAGAGGTAGACCCATCCCCCCATGTAAGCCATCTTTGGCGGCAATCTGCGCTCTTGGAAAATTGCTGTCACGAATAACATCCGATATCCAAGCAGGTTGCGCTGATTTCCATACGCGCCCGGGAAGCCCAATGCCTGGACCAAAGCGAAGACGGAGTGTCGCATCCAGAATTTCTTTTGCTTCGAACGCTTCAACCTTCCAAATGCAGAACGGATAGAGCGCCTTGTTATCGCTCGCAACGATCCAGCAGATCCCGATCTTCCAATCGAGTGCTTTTCCAATGACCCCTAATGTTGCGGCGATCGTGCTTTTTGCGTCGGAGCCTTTGGAAAGCTCACGGATTACGGCGTCGCAAACCTGTGAATTCTCCGATTCAAGCATGGATCCAATACAGATAGACCGAGTTCACTCACGGGTCAAGATGATGCCTCGCTTGGATACAAATCCTCCCGCGTGGCTGGAAATACCCGCTGTCAGATATCTAAAGGAGAAATTTTCGTGACGTCGACGTGAGATCAAGCATCGAAAAATTAACTCGTGGACGTGACCCTCGCGATAAAGCCCAGCGATATTTCAATCAGCTCGCTGCAGGCGCCGAAGTCATCCACTTGGATCGCTTGAGCGCCGCGTACCCCACGTATGCCAGGTGAATCGCCGTAAACGTCGCGACAGCCGAGAATCCACCGGTGGAAAATCCGTACGAATGCAGTCCGACACCCAAGATGAAATTCACGCCGTACCAAGCCATGAGCACCGAGAGGAAACTCACCACGCCCCAGGCTGCGAAGCCGAATTGTCCGACCCAGCCTGCGTAGCGTCCATGGAGAATGACGAGGTAGCAAAGAAGGACGATGAGCGCCCAGACTTCTTTGGGATCCCAGCCCCAGAACCTGCCCCAGGAATAATCCGCCCAGACGCCGCCCAAAATCGTGCCGGCGGCGATGAGCACGACGCCGAATTGCATCGCGCGGTACGTGAGCTGGTTGAGCCCGAGAATCTGTTGCCGATTCTTGGATTCGCCCTGAATGAATTTGTAGATCGTCGCATCCGCTAGCCCGAGTGCCAGCGCGAACGCGGCATAACCCAGCGTGATCGTCAGAACGTGAATCGTGAGCCAGTAATTGCTTCTCAACACGGGAACCAGAGGATGAATGCCCGGATCCAGAATTGCCGGAGCCGCATCGCCGGCGATCAGTCCGAGTGTCGCAAGCGAACATGCCACCGCGAGCGCGATGACCTGGCGTTTGCTCACGAAGTAAATGACCGTAGCGAATACGACCACGCCCAGGCTCACCCAGATCACGGACTCATACCTGTTCGTAACCGGGGGCCTTCCCGCAATGTAACAGCGAAGCGCGAATCCCGAGACGTGAGCCAGGAACGCGATGACCGTCGATGCACCCGCGATTCGAGCCACCCACAGGGTTGTCGAGTCGGTTTTCGCGCCGCTCGAAACCGTCATTGTTTCAGAGCGCGCGATCTTGACGAACCATCCCAGCGCGCCGATGAGGTAGAAAATCCACGCGATCATGAACGGGTGCGTGCGGTTGTAAAACGACTCGGCTTCGATCACGTGGCGTTCATTGTCGGCAAACCCGGGGATCGCGCCCTCGACCGCCGCGCGAACCAGCCCCGAGTTTCGCTCAAACGCGGATCCATCACCGGACTGGTATGCTTTGACCAGGTCCACGAAGTGCGAGCGTATCACTTTGCCGTCATCGGACTGGGCAACCAGATTCAACCAGGCGTTCGGCGCCGGTTGGGGAATCAACAACCAACCTTCACCCGAAACGACACTCCGATAAAGACCCACTCTTTCGAGAACCAGTTTCAGTTCCTTCTCGCGCGGATCCTCTTTCTGCTTTGCGCCCGTCGGAGCAGTGACCGTCCCGCCCGTCTGCATATGGTCGGCATACTGGGCGAGCGCGAAATTCATGATGAGTTCATGAGGATTGAAACGAGAGCGTTTTTCGTCCAAGCCAAGCTGGCGTCGGACGTCTTCACGGTTGACCTGAATGAACTCCTGCTGATCCCAGGAATTCGGAAACGTGATCCACGAGAACATGAGATCCACGGGATCCCATCCTTGAAATGAACGAGAGCCCGTCAGATAAAGCACGACCTCTCTCGCGTAGGAGTCAAACGGCTTGAGCCGTCCCCCGCTCTGCACGGGAATCATTCCCGCTTCAGAAAATTTCCAGCTCGTGTGAGGAGCGACAGGAGGCGCCGCCGGCTCCTCGCCGCGGACGCTTGTCACGCTGATCATTGGCGCGGAAGAAAACAATGCGAGGCCGAAAAGAACGTTTCTCATTTTCATGTTGCGACTCCCTCAGCGGCCGCAGCGCTTGTCGGCGCGGGGGCTCGCTTCTTTTGGACATATTTCATTGCGAAAAGAAGAATGCTTCCCAAGACGATCAGAATCGAACCGAGATATTTCCACGGCCGTCCCGGATCCCTGTTCACTGAAAAAATCGAAGTGATAGGCCTAGGCATCGCATCTTCGTAGCTTGCCTGATAGAGCGTGGTGCCCAGGTGAAGGAGCGGCTCGTTCATGCTGATGATCGCTCCGCTGGAAGTATCCCGGTCGATGACGGTGACGACGGATGAATAAGAGGACGGATCGCGAGTTCCATCGTAGTGATCGACCCGAAATCGATCGAGCTTCACTTGGAAAGGCAGGATCACGCGCTCGGGGAAATAGCCCAGCTCGATCTGTTTTCCGCCCACGTCCATGACTGCGCGCTCTCCCACCCCAAGCCACATTTCGTAGCCTTCTCCGCCTTTGCCGGAAATCAGGTGAATCGCCGAGGGCGGCGCCATCTGTCCGCCCTGAATGCGCGAGGGAGTATACGTCGATTGCGGAAGCGCGTGAGGAATCCACTGCTCAAAAGAAATCACCACACCGCCGCGCCAGCCCGGATCGAGCGTGTAACCCGCGAGCTTCGACGAGGGAAGATTACCAGTCACCTTTTTGCCTTCCGAAGACGTCGCGACGAAATGAACGCCATCGCCTTTCGCATTCGGAGTGATCACCAGCGAAGGATGACCTTGAGGCCCCGTTCCTTTTCCGAAAATCAACGTCGAAGGGCCCGCCTGAATGTTCGAAAACGAAGGATCGCCGCCCCAGAGCCAATATTCCTGCTGGATGGCCATGCGTCCGCCCACCAGCTTTACCTTCACCGCTGGCGAAGCCTGCATGCTCGACATGCTCGTGCTGGTATCCGGGATGAAATTATATTGAGCGTCGGCATGAGTGATATAGCGATCCACCGTGATGTCGTATGAAAGTCCGTGCTCCTTGAGCGGTATTTTCTTGAATTCAACTTCGGGCGGAATCCATTTAATCGGATAGCGAACGACCGACGAATTGTCGATGACGACAAGGCCCATGTCCTCGAGTTCGACGACGCTCGTGGTTTCACCCTCGGTCACACGGATGCTTCCGTCCAATCCGAACTTCTGCGTGATCCATGAGCCGGTGAGAAGAGTTAGAATTCCGAGATGCGCGAGAAGAAATGGCGTATGCCTGGGTTTCCAGGGAAGCCTGCTGAGCGCCACGCATAAAATATTGAGACCCAGCAAACCGAGCAATCCCTCAAACCACCCGGATTTATAAACCCAGAATTGAGCGGTGCGCGTGTCGTACAGCGACTCGATGAACGTCGCGACTGCCAGTGAGCTCGCCAGCCCAAGCAGGACGATGACTGCCAGCTTCAGCGAAGAGAAAAAATGGAAGAGCTTCTTCATCGCGTCCACGGCTTTCTAGATCCTCAGCATCGGAGGAAGGCCGAGAGCGATCGATTTGCCGAGATCGGGATGGGTCTCTCCCGTCGGGACGATGGCCACACCGGCAAGCTCGAGAACTTTCTTCTGAACGAATCGTTCCTTTTCAAGAGTTTCGTACGGAAGCCCGCTCTGGCTTTTTTCGTCGAACACGCGATCGTAGATTCGTTTGCGAAACAATCCCGCGCAACGGCCCACCGCTACGCGAGAGCCGCGACGAAGTTTACGCGAATAAAACCAGGACTGTCTTTGTCCCGGGCCTGTCATATCGACAAGGAGATCGACATAGCCCGGAGCCGCAGCGCCGATCGGCTGGCCATCCGTCGTGCGGAAAAAAACGGTCGCATCCGGATAAGCGAGTCGGATCTCGTGGCGAAGCGCGTGAACGTCGAAAACGATCCCTTTGGAGGAAAGAACGACGAGCACGGTTCTGACTCCGGCAATGCGGCTGGTCTTCACCTGGTCTTGCTCGTTCATTGCCGCCAGGATCTCCTGGGACTGAGCGTCTGAACTGTTTTGCATGCGCCAAAACTAGCAGAAATCGCCCAGAGCGACTAGGCAAAACCTGAGGGTTAAATGCCTAAAATGATTAATTAATAAAGCTCGTATTTCAATAGCCGGCATTCGATCGCCCCGTTGAAAAGGACAATCCGTCTGGAGGCCTGAAGTCCGACCGCTTTGGCGAGGTCCGGAGTGCCGGTGAAAATCTGGCCCGTCCAACCTTTGAATTTCTGTTTGAAGGTGTCGCCCAGTTTTTTGTAAACCGGTTTCAACTCTTCGACGTCACCTAGCCGCTCGCCGTAAGGCGGGTTCACGACGATCAAACCTTTTTCGCCGACGCGCTCGACTCCTTCGAGCTCCCGCTTCTCGACGTGGATCAATTGCCTCAGCCCCGCGCGCTCCACGTTCGCGATCGCCGCGCGAA